>WNGA01001719.1_pt1 | contig 33490 bp, 34 predicted proteins | sample 5400061 | NCBI WGS metagenome assembly WNGA01 (sample SAMN13153366, study PRJNA577476) | soil metagenome | isolation source: 100 cm soil or saprolite under grassland replicate 2 | place: USA:California | collected 2016-06-15 | reverse complement strand
GCCGCCAGGCGGCTGAAGAACCCGCCTTCATCGCGCGTCACGCCGCCGCCATGTACCAGCACCGCCGCAGAACTGGCCGCTGCTGAGGGAACCATCCACGTCGCCGACAGCCGAAGCCCATCGAGGCTGCGGAACTCGGTCACCGCCTCGCCCTCGTTCGATACGGTGTCGGGGTCGTCAGCCACGATGGCCTCCATCCGAGAGTGGAGATCTGTTATCGGCTACCGTACCGGGGGCCGAAGACGGACTTAGGTCCGCCGACGCATCAGGGAACCAACGTCAACCGCAGGGCAACGTCAAAGTTAGTTGATCTTCCCTGTGCTGCTGTGTGTCGATGCGTGATGCGTGGAGGGCGGCCTCTCGCCCGCGATGATGTGAGTTCTAACGCACACAACATCGATATGACAAGAGGCCGCCCGTGTCAGTCTCGCATCCCCTGCCGCAGTTGAACGCCGCTACTGGCCGGGAGGACGGGCAGGTGCCGGGAGCGGGCGAGGTCGCCGAACCGGTTGAGTTATTCGGCCGGGTCACCGATCCGCGTAAGCCGCGAGGGGTACGCCACCGGATCGCGGCGGTCTTGATGGTCGTGGTGTTCGCGGTGCTGGGCGGGGCGGCTAACTACCGGCAGATCATCGACGCGGTGGCCGATCTGCCCTAGGAACTTCTGGCGTTGGCGGGTGTACGCCGACACCCGGCGTACCGGCTGGTGCCAGCCGCCCAGTGAGCCGACGATCGCCGGGGCGTGGAAGGTATCGACGCCGCCCAGGCTGATGCCCTGAATCGGTGCGTGGCTGCGCGAACGCCTCCAGCGTCGCGGCGACGCCGCCGCGCGGGCCACGCTGATGACCTACCGTCGCGTCACGAGGGTTGCTTGAGTTCAGGATGGCTGGCGCAGGGCAGAAGCTGGCCGTGCCCTCGCTCCGGCGCGCATCCTCGATCGCATGGATCTCGGCGTCGGCGTCATGGCGGGCATCGTTGGTGCTGGTACAGGAGTGTTTGCTACCGACTACGCGCTGTCCGTGCCACTCCGAGGCCGCCTTCCGTGCCCGACTCTGCGGCCGTTTGCGGACCGGCAACGGACTCGGGTGACGTTGGCCGGTGCGGTGGTAACGGGTGTGGTCTGCATGGTTCTCGGTGCGATTCTTGGCGCGTCGCGCCTCACGTCGGCGTACTGGCTATGCGGCGTGCTCGGTGTCGCCCTGGCGATCGTGGACATACGCACGCGGCGCCTTCCCTACGCAATGACCGGCGTCATGTACGCCTCGTGCACGGTGGTCTTCGGGTTCTCGGCAGCCGGAAGCGGTGACGCGAGCCCGCTGGTCCGGGCGGTGCTGGCCGCCGCGCTGGCATTCACGGGCTTCCTCGTGTTGGCTGTCGCCTTTCCTGGCCAGCTCGGGCTCGGCGATGTTGTCTTGGTTGGTTGGGTCGCCTTCTCGCTGGGCTGGTTCGGCTGGCGTGTGGCTATCGTTGGCCTGCTCGCAGGGCTGGTCCTCCAGGGCCTTGTGGGGTTTTTGTTTCTCGTCCGCGCAGGGTCGAGACGCGCGCTGCCGATGGGGCCGGCGCTGTTGATCGGATGGTTGGTCGGCGTTTTGGTCGCCGCCTGGTGATGGTGGCGACCCGTCGAGCCGAACGACCGGCTAGTGGTCCAGCGAGTCGTTGTGGGCCTCGCCCCACGCCCGGACTTGACGGAGCAGGCCGACCAGATCCCGTCCCTTGGACGTCAGACGGTAGACGGCCGTGTCGCCATCGGTGGTGGGGTGTTCGAGGAGGCCGTTGTCCTGCAACTTGCGCAGGCTGTCGATCAGGGTGCTGGGGTGCACGGTCTCGCCGGAGGTGACGGTGACGATGCGTACGAGGGCCGAGTAGCGGAGTGGGCCATCGGCCAGGGCGGTGAGGGCCTCGATGGAAAACTTCGGCTGGATAAGGTTGACAGTTTCGTGGATCAGGAACAATTGGGACAACGCGACTCACCTCCCCCGTACACGAGCGCGCATCCTTCCCCCAAAGATCGAGAGGAAATTGTACTTCCTCTTCAGTTATGATCGTTAACATTGTGCCTGTTCGGTGCCGTGCAGCCGCTATCTTGGCACTCGACCAATCGCCTGTGCGGACGAGGCGGAGAGCCATTTGCCTATTGGGCGGAGAATTGGGTATTAAGAGCGGATTGTCGTCTATCTTCCGGGCCCCGGGCCTCGTTGACATCGGGCGCGACCACTGGCCATTGGAAGGTGCTGCCGGCCCCAGTTTTCGATCTCGCCGAGCGTACTCGCGAGTCCGACACCCGCCGGGGTGAGTGCGAAGGGCGTGTCCAAGGCGGGTGGCGCGTCCCAGGTGCCGCCGCCGGGTTGGCGGATCTGGCCTGCTGCGGCCAATGACCGTAGGAGGGGAACGGGCCGGGAAACGCCGGCGGCTTGCAACTCGGCAAGTGTGGCCGAGCCGCCATGTTCGTGAAGCGCGATAATGATCTCGACCACCCCTGGCCGGGTGATTAGGTCGAGTAGGCCCCGACGGAAGCGTTCGCGGTCGCTCATGTCGTGGTCCGCCTTCCTGTGACCACCGTTTTGCGAGAGTGTATCGACGCCAAGCCCCTTGCTGAACCCGTCAGGAAGGCGACAGTTCGTCCGTGCGGTTTGCCGCATTTGGATCATTTGGCGCTTGTCTCTGGGCGAGTGCCTCGGGGCGAGTGCCTTCAGGCGCTCGCCTCGGCCGGTCTAGCCAGCCTGCTTGTTTCGTGATTTCAATGGTTGTTGCGAAACGTCGCGGTCGGGTGGCGCCAGGTTGCCGGTGCCCCGTCTGTGGGCGCTGCCCGACGGCGATGCCTGGGGTTCGCTGTTGTCGAGATGCGGGGGAGGTATCCGCCGGTGATCGCACGGTCGACGCGGCCACGCGTGGCTCTCGTCTTGATCCTAACCGGGGTGACACTCGCTGGCTGCCACTCGGGAAGCCATAGCAACCCCGGACCGATCGGCACCACCTCGTCTTCGCCGTCCCCGGACGCGCAAGCCATAGCCAAGCATGATGCGCTTGCGGCCTACACCGGCATGTGGGCGGCGATGGTGAAGGCGGCTGAAACGTCGAACCCGGACGAGCCCGAACTTCGCCAGTACGCCACCGGCGAGGCCCTCGCGCTTCTGGTGGGCAGCCTCGTGACGGACCGCTCGCGCGGCGTCGTGACGAAGGGCCACCCGGTACTCAACCCGAGCGTAACGGCGTTGACGCCGGAATCCGCGCCCACGGAGGCCAGCATTGTGGACTGCGGCGATTCGACCAACTGGCTCAAGTACAAGAGCAACGGCGAGCTGGCCGACAACACGCCTGGCGGACGGCGCCGGATCACCGCGACCGTCAAGGCCAGCGACGGCGGTTGGAAGGTCACGTCAACGACGGTGGGGGGCCTCGGATCATGTTGACAGTCAAGCGCATGGGTCTTCTCGCCGTCGCCATTACGGTGGGAGTCATCGTGCTCCCGGGTCCGGCCCGTGCCGACGACGGGTGGGGCAACACGGTGTGCGACCAGCCAAAGCCTGGTTGCACGGTTTCGGCGGGTACCTCCGGCCACTCGGGCGACCAGACCATCGGTGCCAAGTCGGGCGGTGACGGAAAGTGCCGCAACCCGCAGGGCCAGGAGATCCCGTGCGAGCGTGACGGCGGCTGGGCGGGCGCGGACGGTTGCTACTACAAGCCGCTTGACGGCCTTTCACCGGACACGGTCGCGGCGTTGGGTGGGCAGCCCGCCGGGGTGGGCGCCTGGTACGAGAAGATCTGCTACGGCACGGCCGGTAACGCGACGACGGGCTTCGGTGGCCCGGTGTGGCTGAACACGCCTCCGGCAGTGTCGCCGCAGGTGTTGGCTCGGCAGGCGCGGTCGATGTTGACGCTGCCGAACGTGGCGATCCGGGTAAATCCTTCGGGTGACCAGCTCGTCGGGCTGCCGTCGTGGTTGTCGTTGGATCCGGCCTCGTGGCGTCCGCAGTCGGCGACTGCTGCGGTGCCGGGTGTGAGCGTGACCGCGACCGCGACGCCGACGCAGGCGGTGTGGTCGATGGGCGACGGTGACTCGGTGGTGTGCCACGGCCCGGGTACGCCGTGGCGGCCGGGTACGGACCCGGCGGCTTCCTCCCCGGACTGCGGGTACCGGTATCCGCGCTCGTCGGCGGGCGCGCCGGGTGGGTCGTACGCGGTCACGGTCACGATCTCGTGGCAGGTGACGTGGGCCGGTGCCGGGCAGGCCGGGACGATCCCGGGGCTGACCACGGCGGGGGCGGTGCAGGTGCGGGTGGCCGAGTCGCAGACGGTGATCACGCACTAGAGACGTGGGGTAGCGGGGAGGAATCGTCATGACGCAAGCGGCAGCACGCCCGCAAGTTGATCTTGGTTCTCGTTCGGCGGGTGTCGGGCGGGGCGAGCGTGGGCCGTGGCGCACGCGACGGCGCAGGCGCCGGGTGCCGTACCTGGCGCTGGGCGGCCTGCTGGTGGTGGTATGCGTACTTGGGTTCGCCGCCGCCACCGTGCGGCTGGGCCAGCGGGTGGCGGTGCTGGCGGTCGCCCAGCCAGTCTCCGCCGGGCAGCGCATCGAGGCGGCGGACCTGACGCAGGTGTCGGCCGCCGATGACCCGAGCCTTGGTCTGATCCCGGTGGCGCTGGCGTCGGCGGTGGTGGGCCGGACGGCGGTGGTGCCGCTGCTGCCCGGAACCTTGTTGACGCGCAGCCTGATCGGTGATGCCGCGTTCCCCCCGGCGGGCAAGGTGGTCGCTTCCCTGGCGGTGAAGCCCGGTCAGTACCCGCAGGGCCTCGCGGCCGGGGCGCACGTGGCGGTGTTCGTCTCGGCCGCCATGCCCGCAGGCGGGCAGACCTCGACCGGTGCCGGAACAACCACTCGGTTGTCGGCGGTGGTACTCGGGGTGGACCCACGCGGGGACGGTCAGGGTTCGACGGTGGTCACGTTGCTGCTGGACGCCTCGGACGCGGGTCGGTTGGCCGGTGCCGGCGGTGTGGTGTTGATGCAGACGGCGCCGGGAGGTGACTGATCGATGCCGATCATCGACGTGTGCTACGTGAAGTCGCGGTCGGGTTCGACCACGACAGCGGTGGGCTTGGCTGCGGTACTGCCCGAGTCGGCGCGCCCGGTGGTGGTGGAGTGCGACCCGGCGGGCGGTGATCTGACGCTGCGGCACGGGTTGCGGAGCGCGTCGCCGGGGTTGGTCGAGTTGGCCACGGTGACCCGCACCGGTGCCGCCGCCGGCCTTGGTCGCGACGGTGGGGACGTGTTGTCGCGGTACGCGCAACCGATCCGGCTCGGCGACCGCGCGGTGGAGGTGATCCTCGCGCCGTCCGGTGGGGCGCAGACCCGGGTGGCGCTGTCGGTGCTGGCTCGTCCCGGGCATGGGGCGTTGACCCGCGCCGACCGCACAGTCATCGCTGATTGCGGCCGGTTGGACTTCGCCTCGCCGACCTGGCCGTTGCTGGGTATCGCGGACGCGGTGGTGGTGTTGACCCGGGGCCGCGTCGAGGAGCTGGGGCATCTGCGTGAGCACATCGGCGAGCTGGTGCGGCAGGTGACGGGCCGGCTGGTGGTGATGCTGGTAGCCGGCGGCCCGTACGGCGCGGCCGACGTAGAGACCTACCTGCACCGGCACCTGACCGACGCGCTGGAACTACCCGCCGACGGGGTTGCGGTGCGCGAGCTGCTGCCCTGCGACGAGCGGACGGCGGCGGTGCTGGACGGCAGCCGACGCGCGGGACGGCGCTGGCGGCGCCGGCCGCTGATGCGCGCCTTGGGACAGCTCGCCGCCGAGCTACCAACACCCCGCGAACCGGGCCAAGCGTCCACCGCGGACATCCGCGCGGACATGGAGGTGCGCTGATGGCCTACCCGTTCGCCCCGTTCGAGCCGCACACCACGGCAGCCGAGGGTGCCCGCGTCAACGGCACGCGTGCCAACGGCAACGGTCGCCACGCCGCCGGTGTGCGTCTGGACGAGGACCAGGCGGCCGAGTCGGCGGTGGTGCGGCTGATCCGCCGCCAGGTCGCCGAACGCATGACCGAGGCGACCCGGACCTCCGACAACGCACTCGGCACGCCGATGCCCGAAGCCGAGCGGGAACGGCTGATCCGCCGGTTCATCACCGACGCCCTCGACGCGTACGCCACCGACGGGATGCGCGCCGTGCCACCACGCCCCCCGCTGCGCCCGGACGTGGAGTCGCGGGTGGCCCGCGCGGTGGCTGACTCGTTGCTCGGTGCTGGGGGGTTGCAGCCGTGGCTGAACCGTACCGACGTGGAGGAGATCGTCGCCAACGACTGCGAGACGGTGTTCGTCCGGTTCGCTGACGGCCGGGTCGAGCAGGTCGGGCCGATCGCCGACTCCGACGAAGAAATGGTGGAACTGGTGCGGCTGCTGGCCGCCCGGACCGGTAACGAGGAGCGCCGCTGGGACCGGGCCGCGCCGATCCTGAACCTGCAACTGCCCGACGGCAGCCGCCTCAACGCGGTGATGGCGGTGTGCAAACGCCCCGGGCTGTCGATCCGCCGGCACCGGTTCATGACGATGAGCCTGACCGAGCTGGTCGAGCTGGGCACCATCGACGTCGCACTGCGGGAGCTGCTACGCGCCGCCGTGTTCGCCCGCCTGAACATCATCGTCAGCGGGCGGACCGGAGCGGGCAAGACCACCTTCCTGCGCGGGTTGGCCTCGGTCATCCCCGCGTGGGAACGCCTGATCACCATCGAGGACACCTACGAACTCGGCTTCGACCTGGACCCGGCCCACCCCAACGTCAAGGCGTTGCAGGCGCGGGAGGCCAACGTCGAGGGCGAGGGCGCGGTCGACATGGCCGCGCTGTTCCGCAACGGGCTGCGGATGCTGCCCTCGCGGGTGTTCGTCGGCGAGGTCCGCGGCAACGAGGTCATCCCGCTGCTGAACGCGATGTCGCAAGGCAACGACGGCTCCATGTCCACCATCCACGCCTCCTCCAGCGCGGGCGTGTTCCGCAAGCTGGCGCTGTACGCCGCGCAGTCCCCGGAACGCCTCGACACGGCGACGACGAACGCGCACATCGCCGAGGGCCTGGATTTGGTGATCCAGCTTCGGCTCACCCCGGACGGACAGCGGTTCGTCACCAGCGTCCGGGAGGTCGTCGACGCCGACGGTGAGCAGGTCGCCTCCAACGAGATCTTCCGGCCCGGCCCCGACGGGCGGGCCGTCCCGGGCGCGCCGATGTCCGCCGAGCGCCTGGACCTGTTGGCCTACCACGGCTTCGACCCCGCCCTGCTGCACCGGCCCACCGGCTGGTGGGACGCCACCGGGAGGCAGTCGTGACTACAAGCGTGTTGTACGCGGCGGTATTGGGCGCCGGTACCGGCATCGGGCTGCTGCTGATCCTGCGCGGCATCGCCAGTCCCACGGCCGAGCAGAAGGCGTCATTCACCCGCCCGTCGCAGCTGTCGAGGTGGCTTTCCGGCCGCAGACCGGGCGACGGGCGCCGCCTGGCCGTCGCCGTGGCGGTCGGCCTGGCGGTGGGTGTGTGGACCCGCTGGCCGGTCGCGGCGGTGCTCGCCGCCGTCGGGGCGTGGGCGCTGCCCGGTCTGATCGGCCCGGACCGCGAACACAAGCGGCGACTGGCCCGCATCGAGGCCATCGCCACCTGGACCGAGAGCTTGCGGGACACGTTGGGCGCGGCGGCCGGGCTGGAACAGGCCATCACCGCGACCGGCGCGCTGGCGCCCACCCCGATCCGCGACGAGGTGACCCGGCTGGCGGCGCGGCTGCGCCGGGGTGACCGGCTGGCCCCGGCGCTGCGCGCCCTCGCGGTCGAGCTGGACGACGCCACCGGCGACCTGGTGGTGACCGCGCTGGTAATGGCCGCCGAGCGCAACGCCCGCCACATCGGCGAGCTGCTGACCTCCCTCGCCACATCGGCCCGCGACCAAGCCTCGCTGCGGATGCGGGTGATGGCCGGCCGCGCCCGCATCCGTACCTCCAGCCGGGTCATCACCGCCGTCACCCTCGCCATGGCCGGCGGGTTGGTGCTGCTCAACCGCCGCTACCTCGCCCCATACGACACGCCCACCGGGCAGCTCGTCCTCGTGGTCGTGGGCGGGTTCTTCGGGTTCGGATTCGCGTGGCTGTCGCGCATCAGTCGGGTCACCGAGCCCGAGCGTGTCCTCGGGGTAGCCGCCGAGCCTGCTCAACTGTCGGAGGTGGGATCGTGACCGGCCTGGTGTTGCTGACGGCTGTCGGAACCGGCGTCGGCCTATGGCTGATCGTGGTCGGGCTGTGGCCCCGCCCGCCCTGCCTGGACAAGGCCCTCGCCGCGCTGGACCCGCCGCCGGAGCCGTTCGCGCCGGTGCCCGACGAGCTGACTGGGTGGAGCGCCCGCGTGGGTCGTCCGGCCGTGCGGCACCTGCAACGGATCGGGCTGCCCACCGAGGGCACCCGTCGGGAGCTGGCGGCGGTGGGCAAGCCGGTCGGGGTGCACCTGGCCGAGCAGGCCGGTGCCGCTGTGGTCGGGCTGCTGCTGCCCCCGGTGTTTGCCATGCTGCTCGCCACAGGCGGCATTAGCCTGGGCGTCACCGTCCCGGCCGCCGCGTCGCTGCTGCTGGCCACGCTGGGCTTCGGCGTCCCGGAGCTGGCCGTGCGCGCGGAGGCCGCCAAGCACCGGGCCGGCTTCCGGCACGCCCTGGGCAGCTTCCTGAGCCTGACCGTGACCGCGTTGGCCGGGGGCGCCGGGGTGGACCAGGCCCTCGACGACGCCGCCACGGTCGGCCGCGGCCCCGCCTACGCCGAGCTGCGCTACGCCCTCGCTGAGGCCCGGGACGCCGGGGTGGCCGTGTGGGACACCCTCGCCAAACTGGGCCGGCGGGTCGGGGTGGAGGAGCTGCGTCAGCTCGCCGCCACCGTCGGCCTGGCCGGCACCGAAGGTGCCAAGGTCCGCGCCTCCCTGCGCTCGCGGGCCGAAGCCCTGCGCACCAAGCAGCTCACCGACGCCGAGGCCGACGCGGCAGCCGCCACCGAACGGATGAGCCTGCCTGTCGTCGCGCTGATGGCCGGATTCCTTGTCTTCCTTGGCTTTCCCGCCGTGGCTGCGGTCCTGTCCGGCCTCTAGAAAAGAGCCCACATCCGTGAAGGAGTCCCAATCATGCCAGCAACACCGCCGGTGCCAAGGCTACCGGCGATGCCAGGCCCGCATGGCGGTACGCCATGACCGAGGAACGGCTCCTGTTTGTCGCCATCAGCGTCCTGCTCGCGGGCGCGGTGCTGTTCCTCGCCATCACACACCTGGCGCCGTGATCGAACCGACGCCCGGCGCTGGACTGCCAACGACGCCACGCAGACCCAACACCGAGACTCAGAAAACGGAGGTAGGCACGTGCCACTGTTCATCATCGATTTCCTGCTAACCGAGATCCGCCACCGCTGGCGGATGGTGCGAGCCAGCAAGGACGCCGGCTACACCACCGAAACCGTCATCGGCATCGCGCTGCTCGCGGCGCTGGCCATCGCTGTCATCGCCATCATCGCGGCAAAGATCACCGCCAAGGCCAACTCCATCAACCTTGACGGGACCGGTGGCGGGACCAAGACATGAGTGTCCTCGCCGCGACCCACCACCACCTCCATCACCGCCGCCGCCGTGCCGGGTCCCTGCCCAGCCCAGCGGCGGGGCTGCGGGCACGGTGGCGGCGGACAGCGCGTGGCGGCGACCGGGGCGGTGCCACGGTCGAGTTTGTCATCGCCGTGCCGGTGCTCATGTTGATGATCCTGTTCATCATCCAGGCGGCGGTCTGGATGCACGCCACCCACGTGGCCCAGGCCGCCGCCAACCGAACCCTCGACGCCGCAGCCGCCTACAACGCCAGCGCCGCGCAGGGCCAGACCGCCGGGGACCAGACCCTCGCCGCGCTCGGCAGCGGAGTTCTCAAAGACCCGCACGTGACGGTCACCCGCACCGCCACCGACGTGCGGGTGGACATCACAGGTACCGCCGAGACGATCGTGCCCGGCATCCGGTGGACCATCCACGTCAGCGCCGTCGGGCCAGTAGAGAGATTCGTCCCCGACCTTCGCGCCAACGGAAGGTAACCACCGTGACAGGCCACACCCGACGCACCGAGGCGGAGCCGGTGAGGCTACCACCGTCGCCGCGCCAGTGGCTCGGCCAGCGGTGGCGCCGCCTCGCCGAGCACGGCGACGTCGGGTCGTCCACAGTGGAGCTTGCCATCCTCACGCCGCTGCTGGTCGGGCTGCTGCTTTTCGTCGTGTTCTGTGGCCGGCTCGTGTCCGCGCAACTCGACCTCGACGCCGCCGCCCACGGCGCCGCCCGTGCCGCGTCCATCTCCCGCTCGGTGTCGGGTGCCGACGCCGACGCGCGGCGCACTGCGTTGGACACCCTCGCCGCGCGGGGCGTCACCTGCAAGCAGCCAACGATCACGATCGACACCGGCGGCCTGCGTCCTGGCGGGGTCGTGACCGTGACAGTCTCGTGCACCGTTCCCCTGTCCGACCTCGCCCTCATCTCCGTGCCAGGGACACGGGTGGTGTCGGCGACCAGCACCAGCCCTGTCGATCTTTGGCGTGGAGGGCCATCGCCATGAACCAGATGCGTTGCCTGCTGCGCCGGGTCCGTACCCGTACCGGCGACGACTCCGGACAGGTCACACCGTTCGTCGTCATCCTGACCATCGCCCTGATCGCCTTCGCCGGCCTCGTCCTCGACGCCGGAATGGCACTGTCAGCGAAGGTACAGGCCCTCGACGCGGCGCAGGCCGCCGCCCGCGCCGGAGCCCAACAACTCAACCTGACCGCCCGCCGCGAACACAACATCGCCGAACTCGACCCGCCTCGTGCCGAGGCCGCCGCCCGCGGCTGGCTGAGCGCCGCCGGGCTGGACGGCACGGTGACGGCCACGACCACGACTGTGACCGTCACCGTGCGGCGCACCACCCGTACCCAGCTCCTGCAACTGGTCGGGGTACGCAGCCTCGACGTGTCGGCCACCGCCACGGCCACCGCCGTGCACGGCGTCACCGGACCCGGCACCTGACCCACAAGACCCGACCCCTGAACCGCAACCGCCAGACCTGAGGAGGCCCACCGTGACCCGTGTCGTTGCCGCCGCCGGTCGGCTGCTGCGCGGCCTGCTCGCCCTGGCCGTGCTGTTCGGGCTGCTCGGCGGCGTCCCGTGGCTGCTCGTGTGGTTCGTCGGCTGGCCGCTGCCCGAGCACATGCCCGGCCTCGGCGAGTTGGGTACCGCCCTGGCCTCGCCCCTGGACGACCGGAAGATCCTCAACCTCCTCGCCATCCTGGCGTGGGCGCTGTGGCTGCTGTTCCTGCGGGACGTGTTGGTCGAGGCGATCCTGTCCGCCGGTGAGGCCGCCGACGCCCGCCGAGGGCGGCCCCGCCCGCCCCGGCGGCGCCCGGTGGGTCCGGTCCGCCTCGTCGCCGCCGTGCTGGTCGGCGCCATCGCGGGAGCCATCCTGCTGGACGCGTTGCGCGGCGCGGTCACCAACCGGGCGACGAGCACGGCAGCCGCCGCGAACGCCGCCGCCCACACCCCGGCCGTCGCGGTCGCACCCGCCCAACCGGCGGCGGTCGAGCTGCGGGCGGCGAGCGGGCCGCGACCCGCCCTCGCCACACCCGCCCGGCCGAACATCCTCGCCAGCGTCACCGGCAACACTGCCCGCAGTGGACACAGCGCCTCGGACGTTCCCGGATGGGCGCAGGACGCACCCGGCGGCATCCACCGCGTGGTCAAGGGCGACAACCTGTGGGACATCGCCAAGGCCAAGCTCGGCGACCCGTTCCGGTGGCGGGAAATCTACGTTCTCAACCGGGGCAAGCCACAGTTCAACGGCTACGCCCTCACCGACCCCGACGAGATCCACATCGGGTGGGTGCTCGTCCTGCCCGCCCACACCCCCGCCGCACCACCGCCGGCAGGAGCGGCCGGAGGCAACCCGGCACCGGCCGCACCCCCGGTCCAGAGCGCACCACCAGCCACCCCCGCGCCCGCAGCCCCACCACCCGCGAGCCCACCACCGGCAAGCGCGGCACCGGCCGCGCCCGCCCCGTCGGGGTCGGTGGACAGCTCTACGTCCGCACCGGCACCCCACCCGGCCGTCCCGTCGGCGCCCTCGGAAAGCGAGCACGAGCACGGGGTCAGCCTGCCGTCGCAGGGCTGGGTCAGCCTCGGCCTGGCCGCCACCATCGCCGCCGTCGCCGCGCTGCTGCGCCTGCAACAGCGCCGCCGCGCCCGCCTCGGCTACCCCATCCCGTTACGTACCGGCCCCGCGCCGACCCCGGTACCCGCCTCGGTACACCCCGCCGATGCCGCCGGCAGCCGCCTGCTCACCGCCCGACACGGCGGTGCGATGCCCGGCGTGATGCCGGCCCCGCCCGCCGTGCCGGCGGCAATCGGCGCGGACGGCAACGGCGACGAGATCAGCCTGTTCGACCTGCCCGGCCCCGGCGTGGCGCTGGACGGCGAGGGCGCGATTGCCGGCGCCCGCGCGGTCCTCGCCGCCGTTCTCGCCACCGGTGTGACCGATGAGCTGCCGGCGCGGCCTGTCGTGGTCACCTCGGCCGACACCATGTCCGGGCTGCTGCCCGGCGATGTCGCCCCAGTCGGCCTGGACCCTCGTCATGAAACCTTCGACGGTGAACGGCTCATGATCGTGGCTGACACCGCCGCCGCCGTCACCCACCTGGAAGAGGAGATGATCCACCGGCGGCGGCTGCTGGACAGCATGGGCGTCGATTCGGTGGCCGAGTTGAACGCCGGCACCCGTCACCTGGAGTTCCTGCCGCCCTACGTGCTGCTCGCCGCTGCCGATCCCCGTTACACCGCGCGGTTGCTCGCGGTAGCCGCCCACCGGACCACCCTGCAGCTACACCCGGTCGTCCTCGGCACACCCGATGGCTTGCCCGCCTACCGGGTGGCCGCCGACGGCACCCTCACCGCGTCCGACGCCGGGACGCCGGTCGACGGCGGCCGGCTCGCCACCATGGCCGCCCGCGACCTGGCCGACGTGCTCGCCATGGTCGCCCAGGCCGGAACCCGACCCGAGAGCGGCGACGAGTCCACCGGACCGCGCCGTGAACCCGAGGGCGACCCGGACGGCGAACCGGACACCGTGGGCCCTGCGGTCGAGCTGATCGACATGCCCGAGCCCCGGGCCGAGGATGCGACCGACCCGCCGGTACGGCTGCGGGTACTCGGCACGGTCACCCTCACCACAGCGGACGGCCCGATCACCACCGGTGTACGCAGCGGCTCCCGCGCCGTCCTGGCCATCCTGGCCGCCTACCCCCGGGGCCGCACATACGAGGAGATGGCCGCCGTCATCCACCCCAACGCCGACCCCGACTCGGGGATCAACCGGGTCCGCACCGACCTCAACGCCATCCGCAGCCTGCTCCGCGAAGCCACCGGCATTCAAGGCCGGGGCAAGTTCATCCTCTACGACGGCGCCAGTAGCCGGTACCGCATCGACCCGGACCAGATCGAGGTGGACCTGTGGCGGATGGTCACGGCGATCGACCGCGCCAACAAGGCCACCGACGACGAGGCGGCGTGCCTGACCGCGTTGCGCGAGGCTGCCGACTGCTACAGCGGGGACTTCGGCGAAAGTCAGGATTGGCCGTGGAGCATCGACTACGCCACCACCTACCGCCACCACCTGCTGGGCGTGTACGCACGGATCGCCGAGATCCTGGAGCCCGACCACCCCGACCAGGCCATCGCCGCCCTGGAGGCCGCCATCGAGTACGACCCGGTTAACGAGGAGCTGTACCAGCGGGTGATCCGCATCCACGGCCGCCTCGCCCGCCCCGACGCGGTACGGCGCACCATGCGGCTGCTGGGCAACCGGCTGGCCGAACTCGGCCAGGCCGAACCCTCCGAGGCCACCCGCCGGGTCGCCGAACGCCAGTTGAAGCCCACCCTGACCGCTCGAACAACGACATGACACCACTGCCGATGAACATTGCCCAGCTTCGACGCTTCCAATGGGCGGTCCGCGCCACCCTTACCGTCGGCGTCGCCGCCTCCGTCTGCGCCAACGTCCTGCACGCCCGGGATAACCCCATCTCGCAAACCATCGCCGCGTGGCCGCCGCTGGCGTTGCTGCTGACCGTCGAACTCGTCTCCCGGGTGCCGGTCTACCGGCGCGCCCTCGCGGTGGTGCGAATCCTCGCCACCGCCGCCATCGCCGGCATTGCCGCGTTCGTCTCCTACTGGCACATGGCAGCCGTCGCCGCCCGGTTTGGGGAATCGGGACTCGCTCCGTACCTGCTACCATTTTCGGTCGACGGTCTGATCGTGGTCGGCAGCGTCAGCCTGGTCGAGTTGGCCGGACGCGTCCGCGCCGCGCTCGACGAACAAGCCGCACTCGGCGCACAACCGGCCACGCCAGCCGCCGCGACCCCGCTCGATGCCCCGCCCGTCGCGGAGCCCGCCGAGCCAGCCGGGTTGGCGCCCGACAAGCCGCTGACGAACCACCCCGACAACCACAACGGGCATCGCCAGCCGATCCCGCCGCTGACACCCCTCGCGCCGCCCTCAGCGCTACCCGTGGAGCCGGCCAGCCCGCCTACACCGCTGGACGCCGACGCTGACCTCGTGGCGCTGCTGCCCGCCGCACGGGCCGCCCGGGACGACCTCGTACGCCAAGGCCGCAGCCTGACCCGCGACTCATTGGCTCGGCAGCTTCGCCGCGACGGGCACACCATCCGCACCAGCCGGGTATCCGAGCTGCTAACCCTGCTCAAAAACGACGCACCGGCCGCCGCGAACGGGCGGCGCCCCACCTCGGACGCGTGACCTGCATGACAGCCACCCAACGCCGGCTACCCGTCCCGCGACGGCACTGGCAGCCAACCAGCGACCCCACCGAGGGCGCCCGAACCCATACCCTGGTCCGCGTTCGGACCTCGCCCATCAACACAAGGGGGTCACGGTGAGCGACGACGATCACGACAACGATGTCGAGGTGCCGTCCAGGCACAGCCGTACACGCGGCTGCCCGGACTGGTGCGTGGAGTGCATGCACGAGCCGGTCCGTGACGGGGCGTTCTGGCACCGGGGACCAGCCACCACGATCTCGGTGTATGGCGGCACGACCCGCCCGATCCCGCTGACCATACGGGCCGGGTACATGGACAAGCTGCCCAAAGACTGGGGAACCGAGCCGGCCGACTTGGAGAAGCCCTACATCACGATGGACGTTCCCGACGAGGGCCGGATGTTCACCCTCACCCCGGCCGCGGCCTACGAGATGGCGGCGGCGCTGACCAGCGCGGCCGACGCCGCCAACGCCGCCCACCGAGCCGCAACTCAGGCCGCGTAACACCTGCCGGCCCGGCGCGCCCCGCGCACCCTCTCGCCGGGTGGACACCCCCGTGTGCGGCGACGCTAAAGATGCCGATGTTGCGGGCGGTTTCGGGCGCTGACAATTCCAATGCGCCTCGCGCCGGCCGCGTGTTGGTTTGGGGCGGCGCCGTGCCGATGGCTCGGTCGCCCTCTGATGGCCTGGGACTCGTCGGGGCCTGGGCGGCGCTACCGATAGACCGGTCTGGCACGTTCGTCCATCGCGGCGGCGGGCCGCTTCACGTACCGTAACGAGTCATGCTGTCGGGACTGCGCGGTGACAGCGGCAAATGAGGTAGCTATGCCGGCTGTAGCTTTCCACCGTGCCGAACCGCTTCTATCGCCGTCGTTGGAACGAGACCCGAGGTGACGAGTTCGACGGCTGGGGACGGTCCGTCTGGTATTTCGAGGTTGGCGATGACGGTTGGCCCGTCCGGCACATCGAGGTGTACGACGCGGGCCGCCTCCTCCGTTACGGCGCCAGGCACGAGGGAGACCGCTACGGAGGTCTCGGTATGGCAAGCCTATTCGATTTGGACGAGGACTGGAGCCGCTTCGAGATCACGGCAGCCGAGTTTGAGCAGGTTTGGGACTCGAACGGCGAGTGACCGCCTGTCGTGCGGTGGGCGGCATGACAGTGAACAGTTGGAGTTCCAATAAGGCTATGACTTGATATCTTTCCTGGTTTGGGATCCCATGTTCAGCTAACGACATCAATCGCAGTCGCAGCTTTAATGCTCGGCCCCAAAGCAGTTGCGTTGGCGGCACCCGATCTCTAGTCGGCGGCGGTGGCACCTCGGCCCACTCGACGCCAAGCCCGACATGCCGGAACATAGCCGAGCCGAGGAGCCGTTGTTAGGGCGAGACGAGGAGAATGAGTTCGGCGCCGTCGGAGCGTGCGACGTCGTTAAGGACGCTAAAAAGCTCGCGCAAAGATTCGGCGCCTGCTGGAACGGGGTGCGTGTTGAGCTCGTCTCGCAGTTGTGAGGCGCTGAGTCCCGGCTGGACGATCCCGAGGATTCCCTGGACGGCAGGAAGTCGCCGGGTCCACGGCGCTGGGGCGTCCGCGGCGTCTTCAACGAGCCCGAGCCTCCGCATCAGCATGTCGGCATCGTCGCTGCCTTCGACGAGCGTGGCTACGGGCTTGCTGTTTCCCGCGATGCGTGCACCGAGTTCGGCCCACAGCGCCGTGCTAGGCATTTGCCTACGACTACGAAGCGCTTGGGCGACGACTTCCTGAAAGTCCTTGATTCGTACGGACGGGGCGCTGCCGTGCGCGGCCTTGGCGTGCCACAGACCGAGGTGGATCTCTCCGCTGGCCAGTTCTTCGACCACGATGTAGTCCGCAATCTCGCCGGCTCCGTCGTTGTGGAGAATCCATCGGTTAAGACCAAGACGGGGGCGGCCAGCCAAGTATTCCGTGAGGCGGGAGTGCACAGACCGCTGGGGTGGCTTACGCGACTTGGCGGTCGTGTCCGTCTCCGCCGTGATGTCAATACCCGTCCAGTCGATCGTGTCGATGAGGCGTGGATCGAAGGCGGACGTCAGTGTTCGGCTATCGTACCGGATGGTTCCGATGGTCGTTGTGCCATCGAGGAAATAGATTGTCGGGGGGTTCTCTTCGAGGAGCGCGGCGAGCGACATGGCATCTCCGTAGCCTCGGCGCACAAGCAGATCCCGACTTGGATCGATCTTCCCGGAGACATCGATCGTGGCATCGAATACGCACGACGAGCGATTCATGTCGCGGTCGCTAAGCACCCCAATGATCCGAATGCTCCTCGTTGCCCGAGCGGGTACCACGTCCTGGAGCGTGCCGGTCGGATCGTCGTTGACGTAAAGGTCAAGATCTTCGAGGCCGCCGATAAGCGTCGAGCCGCGCCAAAGTTGGAGCCCTATCCCGAACAAGCCGGGATACAGCTCTGCGGCCAGCGGAGCGGCTTCGGGCCAGTCCGTAAGGCGGTGGCCTCGATCCATGCCCGGGAGCAAGGGCCCTTGCTGGGACGGCTGAGGGAACCAAAGGAGAGCCGCAGTCGCATCGGCCCACTCGCTAAACTCCCGCAAGGGTCCGTAACGTGTGAGCCACACCTTCGACTTCTCGACCGCGCCACCCGCATTGGCGGCCCCGCCAGCCGCGTTCACCTGGAACATCACGTGCCCGAGGGCGCTTCGAGCTATGTCAATGGTTCGGATTCCCCGATCGACACCGCTGCCCATGAAGTTGCGGTATGTCGCCCGCCCTCTCGTGGCTGCGTTTGTCGAACGCACACCGACCGACGAAACTGAGATGCGGTCGAGGCTATCGAGGTAGTCGCCGATCCGCTCCGGTCCCGCTAGTTGGGCCGCACCCGCCAAGCCAAGGATCGACTCAAACTGCCGCCGCACACCATCGCGGTCAAGGTTCAGCAGGACAAGGCCGGGCAGCGTCACGCGGGGCGGCTTCCGGTGTGCGACGGTGTGCAACTCGTACGAGACGTTCGCTATCGCAGGATCGCTGCTCCATCTTGGCCGCTCGATGTACCGGACGACGACCACTAACAACCCGGCCTCCGCGTCGGCACCGACGTACAGGACCGTTCCACCGAGGAATCGGGCCCCTTCGCGTAGGTCGGGTGGAAGCTGGGTGAGGAAGCTTGGTTCCCACCCGGCAGGGGCTTCGTATACGAAGGCGCGCTTCATCGGTTGGAGGTGGGCCGGATCAACCTCTGCCCGGGGCGGCGACAGCCGGTCTGCGAAATCGCGGTTAAGTCGCTCGGTGCGGATCTCGGCGTCGATGATGCCGGGGAGAACCTCAGCCCAGTCTGCGTCCTCTTCGTACAGCTGCCGTAGTACACCCTGAAGTTCCGGGAAGACATCCGCATCTGCCACGGCGATGAGGGACGACGGCTGAGGAAACCGTGGGTCGACACGCGCTGCGCGACCGATGAGCTGAACCGTTGCCGGAACAGAACGGTGCTTGTCATGATATGCGACTAGGCGCAGCGACGGCAGGTCGAACCCCTCGCCGAGCATGCCGACCACACCTACCGCACGCGTCGTCCCCGCCCGAACTCCGTCGACGACACTGCGCTGTTCGTCATCGGACATCCTGTTATGCAGCAGAGTGAGGTCGATGCCAGCGCCGTCGTAGATGTTGCGGAGTTCGTGCAGCCGGGCCACCGTCGCACCACGTACAAGTAACGTGCTAGTGCGATGCTCCTCACTTTCAAGGAGGTCGGCCGCGCGTGCAGCGATCATCGAATCTGCGCTGGCCTTGTCGACTGGACTGGGTGAGGTTAAGAGGACCGGCGTAATTGGCTTGTATAGACCCTCGTCAAGTGCGCGGCGGAGAGGATAGTAGTACTGGAGCGAGCCTGGGATGGGTCGTCCGTCGCGCCGGCGCGGGGTGGCAGTCAGCAGAAGAGCGCGCGCACTACTGAAGTAATCCAGCACCGCCCGCCACGTTGTAGCCGGAGCATGGTGCGCTTCATCGACAATGACCACATCGAACAAGCTGCGTGGAGGCTGGTGATCTTCGTCGTAGTGCACAGGACTAACTGAGTTCGGCAGCGCAACCACTACGTCGAACGGCTCAAGCTCTGACCAGTCGGTCAGCCGCCGAGTCATCTCAAAGACCGCTGGGGCGCCGGCCCGCTCCGGAAGAACACCAACGCGCTGGAGTTGCATGTAGGTCGAGAACTGCTCGGCCAATTGCCGACGGAGCTGACGTGCTGGAGCCAACACCAGCACGCGAGACGGCCAAGGGGTACCAGTCAGGAAGGGAGCTGCCATTGCGACAGCCGTCTTGCCAGCACCGGTGGGAATGCTGACGACCGTCGGCTCGAGTTCGCCCAGGCTCCAATGCGACAGAGTCGCGCCAATCGCACCCAGCTGGGGGGCACGCCACCCGTCGCCAGATCCACCGAACAAAACAACGCGCTTCGCTGCACGGGTGTAGAAGTCGCCCACGTAAACTCCGGGTATTGAGGATGCGCGACCCGCGCACCATAATTCAAGTTGTTCTTATCTCCCATGGCGGCTCGATTCCCGGACGAGGCGGTGATCAGGCTAGCGCCCCCGGCCGCCGGAGGGAGAAAACCGGCCATCCTTTGTCGTGCCGATAAGGATACAACGGGGAAAACGACGGGTGTAGAGCTGGCGCGAAAGGTAGAATGCCCGAATTTGTCCTTGCGGACGTGTGGAGCTACTGGAGTTTCTTGCGCTCCCCAGGGTCGATGATCGTGCCGATGGTACAACTTGGACCGCCGCAGATCCTGACATTTCGTTGACGACCCCTGCATCAATTCCTTCGCGGGGCCACCTCCACAGTGGGCGGGCCGGTCGGGGGTGGGGCCGGGTATCAGGTGCCTCCGTCGGGTGGCGAAGGCGTGAGACGCGGGAGACGGTAGCCGGGATCCCTCGATCGACATCGGGACAGCAGACGCTCGGGTTACGCCCTTCTCCTACGGGCGAGCTCAGTGTGAGCGACAGTTTCCTTGTTGGTCGCGATCAGGAGGAGCCATGCCGCAACACGAGCACGAGGAAGCTGCCCCAACGGAATGCGAAATCAAATTCTGGGACTCAGCGGTTGGCGTCCCTGGCGACGATCCCCAGCCCACGCAGGCCGAGGCAATGGAGTATGTGCGCAAGAACTGGGCGATCCTGGACGGCACAAACCCGACGGTCGAAGGCAAGCGGTGGATCAGCACTTGGACCCGATAGCGCGGTCAGGCATCAAGGACCAAGGCGCTGTGCATCTCACACGATCACGTGCACTGTCATCGGCATGTCCGCGCACTCGCGCAGCACGGCGATTGCGATCGGCATCTACGGAGAGTGACTCGGTATGTGGCTGATGTCGGAACCTGGACTTGGTAAGCCGCAAATGGCGCCGGTCTCACGAACCCCCCACGCGGAGCGCGCGAGGCCCGTTGTGGAGTGCAAAACGACCGGGCGTTCCCGGCACCTTGCCGATGATGGGCGACACTTCACCGATCGGGCCGTCCGGTTCGCCGGGATCGTCGTCGGCATCGTCAACGCCGCGCCCGTCGTGATTTTCAGTGTCGCGCAACACCCGGTGTCGCGTCGGCCCGTGGCCGAGGCTGCCGTTCCCCCGTGTGGCAGTCTCGGCCACGATCGTGTCGGCCGCACCGATGCGGTCAGCTCGACTGCTGTCAGCTCGAACCGGTGGCGCGCCTGCGTTGCTGCTGTTTGCCCGGCGCGTGTGTGGGCGGTTGGGCGCTACGCACCTCGTGGGCGGCGGCGATGAGTCGCTGCCCGGTGCGCTCGCCGACGCCGAGCTGCCGGGACAGGTGCGCGCCCAGGCCGGTACTGCCGGTGCCGGCCGCGTCGGCTTCCTTGATCAGGGCGAGTGCGGTGTCGAGGCGGGGATCGTCGGCGTATGGGTGCGGCTGGCGTGCTGCGGTGCCGGTTCCGGCGGGGCGGCCGGTGGAGTGCCGCAGCGGGCGCCCGTCGGCGTAGGCCCACACGGTGCGCCGGTGCCAGAATCGGCGCAGCCGGCCGCTGGGCAGTTCCTCGGCCCGGTCGGGGTTGTGCAGCAGCTCGTCGGGCAGGCTGCGGTGATTCTTGTAGCCGAGGACCGTCGCGGCTTGCGGGGCGGTGAGCAGGTCACGCGGATCGCCGCTGCGGTCCACGCGGGTGAACTTCGCGGCGCGGGCGGCCAGATGCTCGGCGTGGAAGGTGTTGATGTCGGTCTGCCACCACCAGTCGCGGCCGTCGGGGTCGGTGTCGGCCTTGACGGGGAAGCCGGTCTTGGCCCGGTGCAGGTGCCAGTAGTCGACGGTGGCGGTGCTCACGCCGGTGCGCTCGGCGATGCCGGCCCGGTCGAGTTGGCGGCGCCGGCGGCGGGTACGGCTGCCCATGCCGATGATCCTCCCTCCCGTGCTCCTGCCGGCCCGTGCCGATGCTCCGGGTTTAGCATCGCTGGTACGCCTCGCCGGGTGGTGGTACGCCGGCTCGATACCGGAGCCGTGTTGGTAGGCCCGTGCGGGGCGAGGTGGCCGGTCGGGGTTGCGTGCACCCCGCACGGGGTGTGCCCGCCGGCCACCGACCCTCGCTCATTGAACACGCCGTACTCGACCGCTGCGGGGCGGGTTCGAGGTTGTTCGAGGTCGAGGCGCGGCGCGTGGCGGACCGCCGCACGGTGCCCGCCCGTTGGCTACCGTGCCGGGGCGGACGTGGCGTGTGCGTCGCGGTGCAGGCCGCGTCGGGCCATCGCGGCGCGGCCCCCCGGTGTGCGGGTCAGGTGCGGCCCACCGCCGGCGCGGGCGGCAGCGGTGGCAGGATCTCGGCGAGCCGCTGTCCGGTGCCCTGTGCGGCGAGCGCGGCGCAGGCGATCATCGCCGTACCGACCGTGACGGCCTGCGCCGGGGTGAAGTTGACGGACACCGCGCGGTTGCCGCCGTCAATGCTGCCGCGTACCTCGACCTGGTGCCCGTCGGGCACGAGGACCGGGGCGAACGGGTCAGCGGCGGCGTAGATGGTGGGAGGCAACGCCGTGTTGAGCGCGGCGGTCAGCGTCGCGTACAGGTCCGAGACCTGGCTGTCCCAGTAGTCGGCGCGGGCGGTGTGGTTGGCGCGTTCGGCCTCAGAGGTGGCGAGGTGGGCGGTCAGGCGGCAGGTCTGGGATTTGGCGTATGCCTCGGCGAGTTGGTTGGCCTGTTCCAGCAGGGTGTCGGGCAGCATCGTGGCCTCTCTCGGTACGCGGGTGGGTAGGCGGCGGGTGCGGTCGTTGCGAGACCGGCAACCGCATCGCAGGTGTCAATGACGAGTCGGGGCGCAGACAGCGGGTCGGCGGAAGAAGAGGCGGCGGGGCGAGCGCCCGGCCCTACCGCCGGGCGGTGGTGCGCGGCCACGCGATGCGTGTGAGGACTTCGCCGGGCCGGTCATGGCCGCTGCTCGTGGCTGGCGGGGTTGTCACCGGCTGGCGCGTTGGTCGGTTCCCACACGCCGAGGGGGTGCTCGGGGGTGATCCGCCCACGGCCAGGTTGCAGGGTGGCGAAGACGTTGCTGTAGTTGGCGTGCAGCTCGCCGCGTGTGCGGGCGAGGCGGTTGCCGCGCGTGTACTTGGCCGGCATCGCGTCGGCCACCCGCCCGACGAGTCCGTACAGGTCACGCTGCTCGATCAACGCGGCGCAGCCCTCACATGCCGCCCACCGCTGGCCCCAGGCTTGGGTGAGCCCCGGCTCGGTCTCGGTACGCAGGACACGGGCCGCGCCGTGCCGGTCGCGGTAGTCGCGGGCACCGACGACCCTCGCCGTGACCTTGCGGACCTCGGTGTGCTGGTCTGCGCAGACGTGTGTCCAGGCGGGGTCGGGCCGGGAGCAGAAGTCGCACTCCATCACCGGGTCGTTCAACTCGGTCAGCGGCACCGGGTCGGCGGCGTGGTCGCTCACTGCGCCGCGTAGCTCGGCGGCGTGGTGGTAGGTCACCCGCCCGGACGACGCGGTCTTGCTGTTGAGGGCGCGCCGACAGGTCCGGCAATACCGCAGAGCGTCACCGGTGGTGGGTGCCGACGCGGGCAGTCCGGCGTCGGGCGTCACGACAGCTCCTCGTACGTCACGGCCGAGTGCGTGTCGTCGGAGACGGCCTCCTGCTCTGCGGCGGCGTGGTCGGCGCACAGCAGGACGATTTCGGTCCACGGCGCGAGCGCCGGGCCTTCGAAGTCGTCGTGGACACGGCACACCCCGGCGCAGCCGCAGGAAACCCCGTCATGGCGGATCGTCAGCCGTGCCACCGGCGGCAGGGCGCAGCGGCTGCCGAGGGTGTCCGACGCGAACTCGGCATTGAAACTCGGGATGACCAGCCGCCGGGTGCAGGTCGCGCCGTCGGATGGCGGCGGGGTGTGGAGGATCTTTCCGTCGCGGCGGCGGCCGTACACCTTGTCGTACGGGGCGGTGTCAGTCCACACGTCTTTGCCGGCCTCGTTGAAGCGCCGCTGTCCGCCGAAGACCAGCGGCGGCACGGTGAGCGATTTCGCGTTGACCCGAACGACGGGGTACCAGGTGCCGAGGATGCGTACTTCGTCACCGACGCGGAAATGGTCGCGGGTCCAGGCCCGGTGTGCCCCGGTGGCCTCCATGGCGGCGAGCACCTCGCGCCAGTGGGTGATCTGCTCGCCGAGGCGGGCGATCTCGGCGTCCGCGCGGGAAAGGTGGGCGGGTGCGCGCTCGGCGTACCGGCCGCCGTCGGCGTACTCGCCATGCGTACCGCCGGAGGCCACCGTGTCGCGGGCGCGTTGCCAGCGGCGAAGGTCGGCTTCGAGGCGTTCGATCCGGCGGGTGATGACGCGGGGGTTGTGCCGGTACCGCTGGGTGGACTCGGCCGCGTCGGCGCGGTGCTGCCAGTGGTCACCAACGGCGACCTCGGCACGGGCCGAATCCTCGGCCCGGTTGAGCCGTCGCAGGAAACCGGCGTAGCGGTCGCTGATCACCGGCTGGCCGAGCGGGATGGCCGCGCGGCGTTCCCGCACGTGGTCGAGGCGGGCGCCGCCGCCCACGTGCCGGACGTCGGCCAGCTCGGTGTACCGCTGCACCCGCCCAGCGACCCGCGTCTCGCGGTCGGCCTCGACCCGCGCCGCCGGGCGCGGCGTGTCGTCGACGCTGACGTCGACCTGGTAGCCGGCGGTGTGCAGCGCCTCGGCGAGGCGTTCGATACGGGTCCGGTCAGCGTCGCGGTCGCGCGAGTGCGGCAGGTACCACGCCCCATCAGCGCCGATGTTGCGGGAGAAGCGCCACCCGTCGCGGACGGACTTGAAGACAAGGTTCGTGCCGTCGCTGCGGGTGGTGCCGTGCACGACGGTGCCCTCGGCGTGGGTGTGTGCGACGGTGATCACGGCTGGTCCCCTTCCGGGTGGGCGTCGGCCGCGTGGATCTGTTGGTCGAGCCGCTGGGTGAGCCGCCGCACCCGGTCCAGCTCGTCGCGGAACCGTCCGGCCACCGCTCGGTATCCGGCTTGGGTGGGCTCGACGTTGAGGTGGTCGGGCTGTGCCGGGCGATCCGGTTGGGGCCGTTCGGCCCCGGCGTCGGCCTCGGCGATGGCGTCCCGCCACCGCTGCTCGACGTTGTGCAGGCAGTGACGCAGGAAGGCCCACTCGTCGCCGCTCAGCGACACCGACAGGTCGCCGGGCTCGGTGAGGGCGAGCCGGTAGGTGCCGTTGATGACGTACCGGTCAGGGTCGCTGGCGTAGGCGGTGAATCTCGTTCCGGTGGCATCGACGCGGAACACGAAGGCGTACGCGGGGATGCCGTCGGCGAGGTAGGTGGCGGCGCAGACGACGGTGATCGGCTCGTCCGGGGCCGGAGGGGCGGGCAGCATGTTGGATCTCCTGTCACGAGAGGGGTTCGGCCGCGGCCGGGTCGGACTCGTCGTCGGTCCACGGCTTGAGGAACGCGTTGAGCGGTGGGGCGAGCGCCTCGGTGATCACGCGCACCGCGACGGTGGTTTGCCCGATGGCGTGTTGGCGGTCGCAGACGTGCAGCACGGCCGACAGCGCCTCGGCGAGGGCGGTGGTGAGGCTGGCGGGCGGGTAGTCGGCCTGCACGGCGGTGAGCATCTGCTCGACCCGGGTCGGCGGCAGGATCCGGTAGCGGACGTCGATGGGCAGCTTCACCGTCACCTGGCGGCGGTCGCTGGTGGCGAGGGTGACGGTGCCGGCGTCCGGGTCGCCGGCGAGTTGGATGACGTAGACCCGGCTGAAGCGGGTCAGTGCCGGGGTGACGGTGCGTTGCGGGTAGCCGAGCGTGTGGGCGGTCTGCAGCATGTCGGCGCGGCCATGCACCCCGACGGCGACGAGTGGAGGCAGGTGGACGCCGGTCAGGTCGAGACGCTGGTACGGGCTCGGACCGCCCGAGCGTCGCGTGGATGTCGGCATGAGGGATCTCCCTTCCGGGGTTGCCGGGGTTGACGAACTGCGCCGGTGGTCGGTCAGCTATGGCCGGCGCATCGGCGGTCGAGGTGCGCGACGGTGGCGCCGGGCGCGGTTACCACTCGTGGGTCAGGCGGCGGATGACATAGGCCAAGAAGGCGTCCCGCTCGTTGCCGAACGTCAGCTTGGCGGCAATGTCGGCCAGTGGTTGCACCGCGTCATCGAGGGCCTTGCGGCGGGCGTCGTTGCGCTCCCGAGCAAGTGCGGCGAGGATCGCGGTGGCCACGATGTCGAGTGCTTCCATCTCGCGGCGCGTACGGTCATCGACGCCATCGCCGGTGTAGCGGGCCTCCCCGTACGCCGATACCGTGTCGCCCTCGCGGGCCACGGCCACGGTGTACCGGCCGCCGATGGTGATGGCCGGCAGCTTCGCGTAGTACCGCTCGCGCCGGTGCGGATCCTGCCAGGCGTAGAACCGCTTGCCCTTGAACGCGCGGCGCCCGGCGAAGGTCCAGACCTCCTCGGTGCGGTCGGCGCTCGTCTTGTCGCTGCTCGTCTCGTCGCTGCTCATGGCTGGACTTCCAGGTCCGCGCGGCGGTTCATCTCGTCGCGGGCCGTATCCCACGGCACGCCGTAGCGGCCGTTCATGGCCTCCCACCGGGCCGTGCGCTCGTCCCAGAACACGGTGTGCACGTTGTACCGGCCGCCCTCGGCCGTGATCGCCGTCCCACGAACCGGCGGGATCCCCTCGGCCTGGCCGTAGCGGACGAAGGCCACCACCGGGCAGGCCCCGATGCGGTGCGGCGCGGCCGTGCGCAGGCGGGTCAGCAGCGCCACGAGCGTGTCGATGGTGTCCGGCCCGCACTCGGCGGCCACCTCCGCGAACGCGCGTCGCGTCGCGTTGTCCACCGGTGGGCCGGCCGCCTCGGCGAGCCTGCCGGTTTGCTTGTCCATCAGGTTGCGCCGCATTCGCGCGAACGCCTCGTCGGTCTCCATCGGTCTGTCCTCCCTTGTCGTTGCCTGGTTTCTCGGTGCACCGGCTGTGCAAGGCGAGCCGCAACCGCGCGAGGGGTTGCTGATCACCTGGCGCATCCGCTGTCCGCGCGGGCCGCGCCGGGCGGGTGCCGGCGCGGCCCGAGGCGGGTCATCACACCGACAGCAGCTCGAAGGCGCGGGTCTTCAACTCGGCGACCGGGCCGGTGACGGCGCGGGCGGCGCGCAGGGTGGCGTCCTTGGCGGGGGCGTAGTGGTCGATGTACTCGGTGATGGCCTGGAAGCCGGCCCACCGGGTGCCCTTGATCGCGGCCTGGGTGTCAGCGTCGCGGATGAGGTAGCGCAGCGTCGCGGCGCGCTTCTTGTGGTTGTTCTTCGTGGGTTCGGAGGCGTCGTCGGCCAGGGGCCACAGGTCGGCGACGATCTTCTCGAACTGGCCCATGGTCAGCGTTTCGTTGAGCATCCGCTCGGCCTCGGCCTGGAACTCGTCCAGGTAGCGCCACATCAGGCCCATCGCCTCGCGGGCCTGGGCGATCTGGGAGTGCACGTTGGAGGTGTGCCGGAACACGTAGAAGCCCTTGGTCTGGGCGAAGGCGGCGCGTTGGGTGTTGGCGCACACGATCCGCACCGGGGTCGCATCCACGCGCAGCGCCGAGGTGCCGTCGTGCGAGGTGGTGGCGGCCAGGTACAGCTCCAGGTCGTCGACGCCGGCCACCTTCATGGACTCGGGCAGCTTCATGGTCACGAACACCGACCGGCCGCCGCGCAGGCTGCCGGCGGTCTCGAAGTGCGCGCCGGATTCGTCCACCAGCTTGTCGAGCATGTCGGCGACCTGCTCGTTCTGGACCACCTGGTAGTCCTCGCCGACCACGCCGAGGTACTCGGTGGCGTTGGTGACGATGTTCGTGCGGACGGTCATCCACTTGTCCGGGCAGGTGATGACCTTCACCCCGTCGGCGGTGACCTCGACACCCTGGAGGTCGATCTTGCGGACCTTCCAGCCGCCGAGGAACGCCTTGGTCATGATCTCGTCGGCGGTCATGCAGTTCTCGGTGATGGTGCCGAGTTGGTGCCATGCGGACAGTCGCGCGGAGGCGAAGGCGGTCTGGCCGTTGGCGAGGGTTTCGAGTTCGTGTGCCATCGTCGTTTCCCTTTCCCTGCTCGGGTTTCGGTGTCGGTCGGTGTTCCCGGGGCCGTTGGCCCCGCCACCGCTAATGCTGCCGACTTCCCGGTAAAGGTCGAGCTTTTCGGGGCGTTGCCTTGAAGGTTTTTGCCGCCAATCTGGCGGCCCCGTGGTGCTACCCGTGCCGGGTGGTGGGCACCGGGTTGATGCGCCCGTCAGCGCCATACGTGTACGTGTGGATGGTGCGGAACGGGGCCGGCAGGTACGCCGTGAACGGCGAACCGGGCACCCGTGCGGTGCGGTACCGGCGCGTAACGCCGAGGATCCAGTAAGGCGGTTTCTCGCCGTGCGAGCCCGGCGGTAGGCTTCCCGCCCCGGCCAGCTCGCCGCGCAACCGCTGGTGCCGCTCGACCACGATGAACGGGCAAAGCGTCACCGCCGACTTCATACAATCCACGCAGCCGGGCGGATCCGTGTAGCGCATCAACTCGGCTGCCCGTGGCCCGCCGAGGAAGGCGACCCAGTACCCCATCTCGCCAGAACAGAGGCTGCATCGCCTGTCGGCGGCGAGGTTGGTCGAGATGGTCGTGTTGATGGTGGTGAAGTCGACCAGCATCCCACCGGTGGCCGGGTCGGGGTGCGTGTTGACCGGTGGGATCGGCAGCCCGCGTCGGTCGCGGGGGCGCGCGGCGAGGCGGGACGGCATTGCCGGCATTGCCGGCGGTGCCTCGGATGTCGGCGGGTGGCCAGGATCAGGCATCGCCGGTCACCTCCCGGCGGGGACTCGATGCGGGCAGCGCCGAGGCCAGTTCGGTGACGACGTACGCGAGGAGGGCGGTGCGGTCGGCGCGGTTGGTCAGCCCTCGCGCCATGGCGCGAATCGGTTCGATGGCCTCGTTCAACGCGATCCGGCCGATGGGCGGGGGCTTGATGCGGGCGAGGGCGAGCCGGGTGTGCGCCGCGTGGTGTTCGGCGCGCAGCAGCGCGGCGAGGTCGGGCTCGACCCGGCGGTTCGCGTAGGAAGGCCAGCCGTGCATGACCGCGCGCCCGTCGGTGCGGGTGACGAGGACCCGGTACACCAAGCCCACGGTGTAGCTGCCCTTCATCGGCCAGAACAGCAGTTCATCGCCGTTGCCGGCGTTGGGGAGCCACGCGAACATCCGCTCGGTGTGCAACACGCGGATCCCGCCGTACGCCCACAACTCCTCGATCGGTTCGGTGCCGGTCATCGCCCCGCCTCCGTCACGTGAGTCGTGGCGGGCGCCACCGCATACGGGTCGGTCAACTCGGTGTCGCCGAGGTTGACCCGCACGGGCGCGTACTCGTCGGGCACGTCGTCGGTGTTGAGGTCGACCGCCGTATGGTCGGCGCGGCGCTGCACGTCCACCGTGACGCCGTGCAGGTCGACCACGATGCGCGGCGACCGGTCCCCATCCTCGGCGGCCGGGTAGGTGCGCAGGTTCAGCGCGGCGTACGCGCGGGCGTCGTCTGCGGTGTGCGGCACGAGGACCGCCTCGGGGTGGGCCTCCAGGAGCGTGGTCAGCACGGCGCTCGCCGTGTCGAGCAGGTCTCGGTAACCCGTCTCGGTGGTCAACGGGTCGGCGGGGCCGGTGCCGGCGTAGTCGGCCCACGGCTGCACGCCGCGCCGCAGCAGCATGAGCAGGTGATCGAGCGCGTCGAGCAGAACGTTGGCGTGGTCGGCGGTCAGGGATGAAGGCGGGGACGTCGGGCGGGGCGGGTGGTCGAGGGCGGCCATGGGCTTGCGATACCTCCATGTCATCCGGCGGGCGCGCCCGGCGGTGCCGGGCGTGAACGGATCGCGGGCCGGTACCCCGGGGGCCGCGATGCGACACCACGAATCGTGACGACTTTGAACGAGAGGTCAAGATTGATCCCTGGGCGCCTTCAAGGTTTTTGCCGCCAATCTGGTGTGATTGCCAGCGATAGTTGGCGGTTACCAGCGATAGTTGGCGGGACCGCTGGCGATGCCTCCGGCTGCTCTGATTGGCGGCCGTCTCAGTCGTGACGACTCGACGTGCTGGCCCGTTGGCGCTACGGCTGGTCGTTATCGATTCGTTCGGCGAGTTGCCGGATGAACGGGTCGAGGCGTTCTCGGAGTTGGCGGTAGTGGCCGTAGGGCGACGGGCGGAGTAGATGCCACCAGCGGACGTGGACGTAGTGGACGTCTTCGCCGCCGGGTCGTGGGGCTTGTGGGTCGGGGCGGACAGCGGGGGCGTAGATGTGGTCGCCGTGGGTGAGTTCGGTCCAGGCCCAGGTGCTGGCGAGACGACGTTTGCTGTCGCCCCAGTGGGTGTTGGGCACGCGGCGGTTTTTGATCAGTTGGTCGGGTAGCCCGTCGATCAGGTCGCGCCACTGGTCTTGCGTGATCTCCCAGGTGCGGAGGGCGTCACGGCGGCGGCCGTAGTCGACCAGGTCGCTGGTGGCGTCCAACTGTTGCACGAGGCTGTCGACGGCTTGGTCGAATGCGGCATGGCGGGATGAGAGCGCGAGGGCGCGGTTGATGACGCGGATGGCGTTGTCCGCGGCCGGGCGGGGGATCCCGAGGGGGATCGCGGCGTCGATGGGGCTGCCGCCGAGCGTGGCGTGTGCCAGTCGGATGACCAGGACGTGTTCGAGCAGGCGTTGTTTGAGGTCGCGGAAGTCGCCGAAGTGGTCGTAGATCCACTGGTGTGGTGGCCGTTGCGGGATGTGGTGGACGCCGAAGCGGACCGGCTGTCGTGCGGGTAGCGGGCGGCGGGTGGAGTGGTGTGGCACGCCGGTGCGTTTGATGACGTGTAGCGCGCCGACTTCAGGGCCGAGGGCGGTTTGCAGGCCGGGTGAGCAGTAGCCGTTGTTGGGCAGGAACTGCCTGGCCCAAGGGCGGCTGCCCGGCTCGGCTTCCAGCAGGGGTGCGACGATGTCGCGCACGGTGTCCGGGCCGCCGGCCGTGGTGATGGCCGCAGCGGCGGCGAGCAGCGCCGCGCCGGTGGCGGCGTCGGCGGGTGGTTTGTCGTAGAGGGCGTTGTCGCGCCGCAGTCGCTCGTTGCGGCGGTCGTCGGCGATCTGGTGGCGGATGTGGTGGACGTGTTGGTCGATCAGCGCGGTGTGATGGTCGTTGACGACCAGATGCCGGGACTCGGGCCATGAGGCGGCGATGACGCAGGTGAGGATGCGCAGGTCGATGACGTACTGGCCGGGTGTGGCCGGCCCGCCGACGCTGGCCGTGGACGCGTCCGCGACCTTCAGCAGGGTGAGCAGCCGGTTCTGCAACGCCAGCAGCGCGGCGAGATCCCGGGGCTGTGCGGTGTTCGGTGTCTGGTCCAGTCGGTGGGCGCAGGGGTCTGTCGGGTTGCGGTCCGATGCGGGGCGGGTACTCGCGCGGCACGCGGCGGGGTGCAGGGTGCTGTCCCCGCCGCGGGGCACCATTGCGGCGCCACTGCCCCGGGACAGGGCGGGCTGCGCGCAGGTGGGGCAGGCGTACTCCAGCAGCCGACGGTGGGTGGGGCAGGCGAAGACGGTCGGCAGCCGCCACAGCTTGTTCCAGCCGCCGCCGTGGCGTTGCTGGATGATGCTGCCGTCGCCGGCGAGGCACTGCGGGCAGTACCGGCTGAACCGGGCGAAGATCCAGTTCTCGCGGACGAACAGGCCGTGAACTTGGCGACGCCGGCCGGCCAGCGTCGGGTCGACTGGCGGATATCGGCTTTTCAGGCTGTCCAGGGTCAGACCGGAGACCTCGACGGCGGTGAGCCGGGCGGCGTGTGCGAACGCGGCGGCCCTTTCTGGTGGCAGGGCCAGCATGCTACTTGCGCGGGCGCGCTTGTGCGGTAGGGCGAGCCCGGTGAGCTGTTCCAGTCGTGCAGGGGCAAGGTCGAGGCGGTGCGCCAGCCGCAGCACGTAGCCGGGCAACGATTCGTCCGGGAGTGGGGCGAGGCTGCGCGGCAGCGTCTGGTTCATGCCGGCGACGCCGCTGCTTCATCGGCATCGCCGTTGCCGTGGTCGTCGAAGACGGTGTTGCGGGGCTTGGATTTGCGGCCGGTGCGGGGCGGGATGGCGGGGATCTCCCCGGCGGTGTGGTCGCGGCCGGGCACGTTGCCCAGGTTGATGTCGATGGCGTCGAGCAGGTCGGTGGTCAGCTGTTCGGCGCCGGTGTCGATGGCACGCATGGCGCCGTCCTCGATGAGGCGTTCCAGCAGGCCGACGATGCCGCCGGTGCGGCGGAACAGGTACTCGGGGATCGCGGCGTCGGTGAGCATGCCGGGCTCGGCGCGCAGCAGCCGCAGGTGATCCTCGACGCCGGCCAGGTGCGCGATCCATGCGGCGATCGCCTGCGGGGTGTCGTAGCGGAACGGGTCGAGGTCGACCAGGTCGAATCGCCGTTCGGTCTGGGTCGCTGCCTCGTGGGTGAAACCCGTGGCGTGTCTGGGCTGGCCGAAGACCACCTGTCCGGTGCGCGGGTCACGGCGGCCTTCGCGCAGCAGCCCGGAGGCCGGGATCCCGACGCCGACGAGGACCAGGGTGACGTGCATGCTCATCAACGCGCGGATCAGGTCCAGGGCATCCTGGTCGGCCTCGCGGTGCATCCGCAACCGGGTCACGTCGTCAAGGATCAGGACCTTGGTGGCGTGGTCATAGAGCGAGGTGCGCACCGCGTGGACCAGTTGCGGCAGGGTCATGCCTTTGTGGGGTGCGCCGTAGAAGTCCAGGACTGCTTGGCAGATGCTCTTCGGGGTGGCGGTGACCGGGGTCTGCACGTAGGCGACGGCGGCGAGCAGGTCGCGGGTGCCGGGCACCGCGTGCGGATTGACATGGTGGTGCAGGTCCAGCCACTGGTCCTCGAACGCGGCGGCGATCTCGCACACCGTTTCGGTCTTGCCCTGGTAGCCGCCGCCGTTGACCATGAGCCCGGCGCGGGTGGTCGGTTTGTGCTTGAGCGCGTTGTTGAACAGCCGGGAGCCCATCACCCGGGACACCGCCGCGCTCATCGGGGTCTCCTGGATGGGCAGGTTGGCGTGGGTGGCGGCCCGGTGCAGGTCGTGCAGCACCCGCCGTCGCGGGCTCAGCCGCCGCCACTGGGCAAGCGACAGCCGCGGCGCCGGGGTGAAGTTGTGCCGGCTGGTGCGCCACCGACACCACCCCGCGGCCGTCTCCCGCGCAATCGCCGGGCCGGGCAACGCGAACGCCGCCGGGTCGGACAGCTGCTCACTCATCCGGCCTGCTCTGGCTCGGTCTCGTCAGGCCCGCCGTCGGCGGGAAGCAGGAACAGGCTGCGCCGCCGGAACGCGTCGCCGAGCCGCGGTGGCGGTTGCGGCCGGTTCGGGACTGCCGCTTCGCGTCGGCGGCGACGTTCTGCGTCCACCGCGGTCTGCACCTGCGTGGCGTGCTGCGCCGGGCGCAGCGGCACCACCGTTGCGGGCTCCTGCCCACCCGCCGACCCGCTCGCCGTGGCTGCAGGTGGGCGGTCGCCGTGTGCCGCGGCGGCCCGGGTCACCTCCCGCGCCTGCTCGGTGCGGTGCCGTCGGCCCACCCGGGTCGGGCTGGTTTGGGTTGGCCATTGCGGCACCGGTGTGACGCCGCCGAGCAGGTCCAGCAGCAGCGGCAGCAGTTCCGTGTCCGAGCGGGGTTTCAGCCCGGCCCGGCGGGCCTGCTCGAGGAGCTGCCGAGTCCGGCCGTCGGAGAACGACGGGATCTCCCCTTCCTCCGGTAGCCCGGTCCACCGCAGGGTGTGCCACTGCCCGCTGCGGGGGTCCTGGAAGAACACGGTCCGCCGGTCCCGTGGGTCGGCCCGCACCATCCACTTTCCTTTGTGGACACCGCCGCGTGTTGACGGCCCGTCGCGGTAGTCGTCCAGGGCCGGCCCGTCGTACCACAGTCCACGGATCTTCACTCCGCGCCGGTCGTGGATGCTCACGTGGTGCGCCGGGAGCAGTTCGTAGTACAACTCCGGCGTCGGGATCTGCAACGCGAACCCGCCCTGGGCCATCGCGGCGGCGAACAGGGTGTTCGGGCTGTGCCGGCCGCCGGGGTCCCAGGCCGGGGCGTACTCGCCGAGCTCCCGGTTCTGCCAGATCTTCACCACCCAGGTGGCGACCAGGTGTTCCATCGCCTCGACGGTGAGTACCGCGTCCGCCTCCGGATCCGCTCCCC
>WNGA01004136.1_pt1 | contig 33509 bp, 26 predicted proteins | sample 5400061 | NCBI WGS metagenome assembly WNGA01 (sample SAMN13153366, study PRJNA577476) | soil metagenome | isolation source: 100 cm soil or saprolite under grassland replicate 2 | place: USA:California | collected 2016-06-15 | reverse complement strand
GAGGGCATCCCAACGAATACCCCGATACCAGCAATCTGATCGGCTTCCGATGGCGATTGTCGACACCCGACGGGGCGGCAAACTGCAGCGCATCAATCACCATCGCCGATGTCGCGCTCGCCGGGATCTAACACGACTGCGAATTCCAAAGTTCGGCGACCAATCTGCCGATCGTGATCTGCCCATGCGAACACTGCGGCGGTCGTGCTAGTTCGTTTACCCGTCCGACAATGCACTCTTGGCACGATCGCGGATGCGAGCCTCTTGATCGCTCTCCGCGATTCGTTCGAGCGCGGCCCGGAGTTCGGGCCGCCGAGCCTTCCACGCGGCCAGGACCTCGACGGCGCGAAAACGCACGTGAGGGTCCGAGGCGGCGGTTGCCGCGTTTTCGACGGCGTGCGCAAGCGTGTCCGTGGGCACCCGGATCTTCGCCGCCCCGAGAGCCGAAATCGGCCGTTAGATAGGGAATGACATGAGGAAGGGCCGGCGCATAGCCGGCGTTGACCATCGCTCGCAAGGCTGTCAGGCGATCGCTGGTGTTCTCCGCAGTCTTCAGTCGATCAATCAAGAGCTCGCCAATGTCGTTCGCCGAGTCGATCGTCCCCGCGTCTCGAAGTCGCCGCGAGTAGCTCCCCAAACCGAGCAGGGCCAATTCGCTGAAGGGATCTTTCTCGAGCATGGTCTTCAGCGCGTCGATCGAGATTGGGTCCGGTCTCGGCGTGCGCACGAGACCCATGAGAATCTGATCGCGAATCGCCGGATCGGTAGATTTGGCATTGGCCAGATCGACGAGTGCCTGTTGCGCCGCCGGGCTGGACGCGGAGCTCAACGCGCCGATCAAGACGTCGGTAGCCGGGGACTTGGCCCGAATCTTATGCACGGCCTGCGCGATTGTCGAAGGTTGCTCGCGAAAGATGGCAGAAAGCGCAATGAAGAGGGTCGCCTCCTCCTCGGTGCTCTTCTTCAGATGGGCCTTCTCCTCCGAGTCCATCGACCTATCGTTCGGGCCGGGCGCTCCGGAGCCCTTCTTTGCGTTTCCGAGCTGTTCGAATCGGGCAACGGCCTGCTCGAAAGTCATGTCGCCGATGCGCGCGTGATCGAGGGATTCGATCGTTGTCTGTTCGGCGTACGGCTCATCCGCTGCGGTGCGCACCATCCCTGCGAGCAGGGAATTCCAGGTCGGTGCTGATTTTTGCGCGAGCTCAGCGGGACCTGCTTGGAGCGAAAGCGATGTTTTCGAATGCACTGGCACCTGCGCGCCGCTCACCGTCACCACGTTGAGCAGCTCGATGGCCTGTGGCCGTCCGTCGGGCAAAAGCCGGATCTCCCCTCGGGAGTCGTCGATCCGGGGCACGACCTGCGCGGGCACGTTTTGGGGCGCCGTCTTGGCAGCCAGAATGGCACCATAGCGAAGTCTGCGTTTGCTCCACACGCCCGAGGCGCCGACGAGCTGGTACTCGGCGACATACTTGCCGGTCGTGTCGTACTCTTCGGCCGTGTAGCGGCTATTGGGTTGAATGGTGCGGGCGAATTGAAGGGCAGCACCGATTTCGCGGAACGTGTTGGCGGCAATCGACGGGAGCCCTCGCGGTGCGTACATCTCCGTCACGCGGCCCCCGGACACGGTGAAAAAGCATCCGGTGCTTGCGATCTGCCGAGCGACCTTGTCAAACTCGGGCTGGCTGCCCGAAACTCGGCTGACGATGCGCGGATTCGCGATGCCAACGTAGAGCGTTGCCGCCTCCGACGTTACCTGCGTCGGCGCGATCTGTACGATCCCCTCGAGATCGAAATCGAACGCGCTGCCCCCCTCTCCGAACGAAACGGCGCTCGTCAGCTTGAGGGCGTAGGCATACCATTGCCGCGGCTCCCATCCTCGGGTGTGAGCATCGAGAGCCGGCGGCTCCGCTGCGCGAGTGGCGGCCGGGCCCTCCTCGCTCCGGCTACGAGCACATCCCGCAGACATCAACTGGACACTCGCCGTGACCAGAGTGGCCGCCACGCAACCTGCTTGCCACTTCATTCGATGACCCTTCCGCACTTGCCGGTGTCTCCCCCGTCCTTGAAGCACTTCTTGTCCGCGGATCCGCAGCACTCGTTATCCTCCTTGCAGTCATGGCCGGGTGGAAAGCAGCAATTCTGGGTTCCCGCATCGGGGCATGTCGCGTCTCCGCAGCATATGGTCCCGCTCCCGCAAGCGTTGCCTGCTGGCACGCAAGCCAGACAGGTGCCGCCCGGCCCGCAAAGGAGGGGTTCGCAGCAGTTCTGGCCTTGATCGGCGTTGCATGGCTGGCCTTCGCTGGCGCAAACCTCACACGCCCCACCCGTGCAGAACAAGCCACTGCAGCACCCTTGGGTGGCGTCGCAGGGCTGGTGTTGTTCGAGGCAGGTTTGGCAGGAATTGCTCGGCCCGCAGAACGAAGGATCGCAGCAGCCAACCGCTGCGCCCTGCCGGCAGGCGCCCTTGATTGCGATGCAGCGGGGCTCGCAGGAGTGGCTGCCACCCGGCCGTGCGACACAATCGAAATCGGGGCAGCACTGAGGCGTACCCGCGGGATTACAGGTCTCCTGATTGTGGGCGCAGCACTGATTGTCATAGAAGAACGACTGCACGGCCGACGCGTCGAAGGGCACGGTCTGTACGTCAGGCGGACCGGCGTCCTCAGCCGGTGCAGGCGGAATGTCCAAGGGTTGCAGCACGGTGAGGGGAAGCTGCATTTCGGCGAAGCCGAGCGACGGACCCTGGCTTTCGGTGGTCACGACCGTCGTCGATCCCTGCAGCGGGGGCAAATTCTTCGTGCCGGGATTCGGCGGCTGATTGGTGCTGCTGCCTGCTCCGAAGCCGCCGCTGATCAAGTTGAAATGCTTATGCCAACCGTTGAATTTGACGATGCGCTTGCGCCACGTCTTGCTGAAGAGCAGGAACTTGATGCGAAGCTTCCCGTTGATCTCGCCTGACAGAACGTTTTGCAGATCGAGCGCAGCACCGTAATCGAACCAGACCAGGAAATTGAACGACTTCGGTACCCCGAACTGAAACGTGCTCCCGAGTATGGCCCCTGGTACCGACACACCGGCGATCTCACCAGGGATGCTCCGGCGGTCGAACGTCATCAGCAAATCGAGCCCGGCGCCCGCGTAGATCGGCGCCTGCACGGTCGCAAGATTCACCGCACCCTCGATTCCGACACTCGCCGAGAAAACACCGAGGTCGGTCCCGGCACCGACGAAGGCCGAGAGTCCGGCGCGAGCGTAGGGGAGAACCGCGGCCTCCATGCGAACCAACTTGAACGGGGACGCCGTCTTGTCGTCGGACTCGACCGTCCTGGTGTCGTCCAGACCGGCCATTTGTGCGAGGGGAAAATCCAGATCCAACGTGTACGTGCCGGTGATGCCGTAGGCGGCGAACACGTCGACCTGCAGAACCATCGGGACGGGGCCAATCGCGAACGGCACATTCAGAATGGTCTGCGATTCGTTGCGCGGGCGGTCCTTGAACTTGATTCCTTGCTTGAGAGGATTGAGCGCGTTCGTGACGAGTGCTTGCGACTTGGTCACGAGGTTGGCAGCAGCGGCTCGCAGCTGCGAGATCTGGCCGATTCCCGGCGCCTGGAAATACTGGAGGAACCGATTGATGGTGACCTCGACCGGCTCATCCACCGGACAGACGAGACCACCGGGGAAGAAGGGAACGTCGTTCGCATCCACGGAAGCCACGAACGCTTGGCACAGGGTGTTGGCGAGTTCCTTGCCCGCCGTTTTGGCGGCCTTGTATTGGGTGAGAAGCTGCTGCGCGTCGCGGAATGCCTTCTTCGCTCGATTCGCCCACAGCGTGAAGTTCTCGATCGCGTCGTTGCAGCTCTTCGTCTGGTCCGGAAACCTTTCGGCGGAATCGAAGTGCGGGACTCCGATCCCGAGCAGCGGGATGACGTCGACGCCGAGCACCACGAATTGCGTCTCCGCGTTGTCGATGCTGCAGCGCTGCGCCCGCACACCCGCGCCAAGCTCCACCACATCCGCGGAATAATTCTGCCCGAGGAAGTCGCGGAGCTCGACGGATGTTTTGAGCGTCGCTGCTGCATGGACGCCTAGGTTCGACTCGCCGAGAGCGAGCGGGTTCGCCTTGACGTCGAACACGAGATTGGGATCGAACGTAAAGTGGATCGGCGAGCCTTGCCCCGTCGAACCATTGGTGGCGAGAGGGGGTTTGTCGGCATTGGCGGTCTCGTGCTGCGGAACCATGTGGCACCACGTGTGGTTGGCACCCGATCCGTCGGGAGGATCGATGTACTCACCGACGGGCGTAGCGTCGACCACGCCGCCATTGAACATCGATCGCGGATCGAGCGAACCGGCGTCGAGGTTCGTTGCCGGATCCGGACCCGCGTCGAAATCCGAACCCGGTTGGCAAACTCGGATCTCCTTACAGGGCGCCGGGTCGAGCGGGCATTGTAACCGGACGCAGGAGGAATGACCGCGGCAAGCTCCCGCATCGAGCGACGTCGCACCAGCGTCGGGCGGCGAGCACGAAGGTTCGTCCTTGAGCTGCCTACACAAGAATTCTGCGCCGAAGGCCTGCTTGCATTCATTGTCGAACAGGCAATCGACGCGTCCCGGACCACCATCGGGGTTTCCATCGGGAGTCACGATGTCCCTGATGTCGATGATCGCGCAGCCTGCCCCGCTGTCCCTACCGAGCCCGATGGCATTGCTCGCAGTGGCGCCCAGCCCTTCGGAGGGGCATGTAGAACCGTCGGGAGGAGGATTGGCTGCCGCTCCGATGAAGACGTCATGGGCTGCAGCATCGAGCTCGTTCGCCAGCTCGAGGAGGCTATCGGGCAGACCTCCGCCATCGAGGGCGAACTCGTCGACGCAAGGATCGGTGGGCATCGGAACGGGCTGTGAGGGACCGGCTCCGAAGGTGCCCGAATCGGGCGCAGCGCTCGGCGGCGGGGCATCGAATGAGCACACGTAGCCCAAAAGCTCGGTGCAAGGCGTGTCGAACCAGAGTCCGTCTCCAGGGCGCATCGAGGCGCACCGCGCCGGTCCCGGCGCCGTCTTTGACCAGTTGACGTAGCGATTGTTCTGTCGCGAACCGGACGGACCACCTACCCAGAACAGATCGCCGTTGACCGAATTCGGCTTCGACCAGCGCCACTGATCGCTGGTCGTGATGTCGTTGGCACCGAGCCACAAAGGAATCGTGAGAAACTGAGCGATGAATCGATTCTCGTCGGGTGTGTCGATCCGCGTGAGCGTCAAGCCCTTCGCGCTACACGCCTGCTGCGCCGTGCTTTGAGACGCAGGTGAACCGCTACCTGGATTGGTCACTCCACCGTCAGATCCGATCTGAGGTGGAAAAGGGTTGCCGCAGAACCAGTACGAGGTTGCGTTCAACATCACGAGCCGCCCCCCGGTGCACGGCCTACACGTCGAGCGGTTTCCACACTGGCCCCCACCGTTGCAGGTTGCTCCGCTTTGCGGGCAGGCCGTATCGGTGCACGAAACGCCTGCCGGCACTAGATCGGGCTGCCCGACGCAGCCGCACTGGCCCGGCGTGATGTTGTTCGGGTCGGCGGGACAGAGGTCCTTGCAGTCGGGAACACCATCGCCGTCCGTGTCCCGGTCAGGGATGTTGCACCCACAGATGCCGGCGGCCTTCTTCGATTGATCGTAGGGGCACCCGTCGGCACAGTCAGGAATGCCGTCGAAATCCGTATCATCGACGCAGGGGCCCTTCGTGCAGAACTGAGCCAGGTCTTGCGGTGGAATCCCCGCATCTCCCATCAATTGGCTGCAGGCAATGCCCCCGGGATTGGCGGCGGTGATCACCGCGAGGGGCCTTTGGTATTGGACCTGAGCACCGGCTGCGAGCGTCAGCATCGGGGCCGCAAAGAACCCGGTATGAATCGCGCCCGTGATCGCTTGAAATTGGACGTTGGCGAACGGCGCAATGAGGGCGCCACTGAAAGGAACCCCCGTGTCACCGAGCGAAATTTGCGAGGTTCCGAAATAGCCGACGAGCAAGAAAGCAGGCGCTCCCGCCGGTGGAGAGAACTTGCCGCGCACACTCAGCGTGGTCGACACGTAAATAATGATGGGGCCGTTGGCCTGGTCGAGCGTCACCGTCGACTGGTTGGTCGCAAGGTTCAAACCGGTGAGAAAGTAGGTGCCGGACGCCAACCTGAGATTGGCGCGATCATTGACGGTGACGTTCTGATAACGACCGGGAGCAAGTGTCTGCGTTCCACCGGCGGGAACGTTGACGTCGTTGCCAGTCCCATCGGGAAATACGACGCTCCAGCTCAGCGTCGAAACGGGGTCGAAACGGGGCGTCCTGTCGAAAGTGGTGGCCGTGGCGTCAGGGCCAAGCAGAGTGTCGCTCGCGTGGAGTGTGCCCCGTACTTTGGCCGATGAACCGAGCAGCGCCTGGCCGCGGCTCCATGTTTCGTTGACGAGGCCCGCGGATCCGATGTTGATCGACTGAATTCCGCTCATGCCGGCGATGGTGCCGGATACGACATTCGCGGCGGATCCGAGCGTGACCGAGGTGGAGGCGAGCAGCACCGGGTCAATCGGCGAGAGTGGGTTCGGCGCATTGAGGCTAACGGTGAACGACGTCAGCCCTTGTTTCTGACCGCCCGCCGGCTGGTCCGTCGTCGGCTGGTGGCGGTTGGAACAGCCGAGCACCCACATCAACGACGAACAGAACAATGCGAACGTTACCCGCCATAGGGCCATCGCCTTGATGGACATTGTGCCTCTCCTCACTAAGGCGCGGTCGTCGCCTTTTACAATCTGTTGCACTTAACTCACTGATTCGTTAAACGCAAGCTAATTACGACATGCTCTCTTTCAGTAATTCCTTAGGCCGGCTCATTGCTAATTGCATTTCGAGACGTTCGCGGGGACGGGTCGCGACGGGCGTTCATCGCTCGCTCGTGAAATGGGCGGAGCCTGCTGCGCGGCGGCGCCCAAAAGAAGGCTTCCGACGCCCGGTGCTCGCGTTTGTTGATGCTATTTCCGGGCGTTACCACAGATCGTTCTTTTTGTGCGACACGCCAGCCCGAGAGCCGTCAAGAGGATAGGGGAGTTGTCCTCACCCGCGATCATGAACCCAAAACCAATCAAATCCGAAGCCGAGCGGGAAGCGCTGCAGCTTGAAAACAACAGCCAAGCCCTCGTCAATCGGGTTGTCGTTCAATTGAACGCCATTTGCAAGACCGCAACGTTCGACTTCGCCATGTCGGTCGGCCACCTCATTATCAGCAGTTTCTATTCGGATGACCTCAACGCTTGGAGGTCTCGCGGTGCCAAGAACACTTCCTTTCGAAAGCTGGCCCGACATCCCAACTTACCGATGAGTCCCACGGCACTCTATCGCAGTGTTGCCATGTACGAACTCTGCGGACGACTGGGAATTACCCAGTGGAAACACGTGTCGACGAGCCACATTCGGCTCGTGTTGCCGCTTGCCAACGATGACCAGGCCCGTCTGTTACAGAGCGTCGAGGTCAATGCCTGGCCGGTGAGGCGTCTTCAGGAAGAAATTGGGAAGCTCACCCCACGGCACACGATAACGACCTCGCGACCGCCCCCGCGTGCCGACTCGCGCTTGAAGGAAACGATTCGGTCGCTCGAGCATTGCATTGACGCTTCCAACGAATTCGTTGGAGCGGAAGACATCACCGCCGACCCGGCGCAAGCGGCCCGGATTGTCGGCGAACTCATTCCGCGTCTTCGGCAAGCGTGCACGAGGTTGGAAGATCGGATTCGCGCTGCCCCGGCGGACGACAGCGAAGTCGGTGTTGCCACGTGGCAACACCAGGCCGGTGCCTCTGCTTCTTAGTTGTTAGGCCAGTTCAGCGACCTTGTCGATGCCAGTGCATCGTCGTTGTTTGGCGGAAAATGGGCTTGCGATGCGAATAGAGCGTGAGGTATCGGAACTCTTGGGCGCATTTGAAAGGACCGCCTCATGAGTGGATTCCGTTACGGCAGCACCAGTCTGATGGCGGCGATCATCGCTGTCGTTATACCCAGTTGCGGTTCATCGCAGGAACCCGGTCACACGGACCCAATCGAGGACGCCGCCGCGGGCGGCCGTGATTCGATGGCCTCCGTGGGGTGGCACGACGCGGCGAGCGATCTCCCGGGCGATGGCGCAGCTTTCTATCCTGCCGACGGGGGAAGCGCGATTGTGGGCACCGTCCTCGACTTCGGCACTTTTCGGCCCCTCGCCGATAGAAGAGTGTCGATCGGCTCTCGAACGGCGACCACCGACGGCCAAGGGCGATTCACGCTCATCGATATTCCTGCCACCTACGATGTGGTCGTCAGGGACCGCGAGGGGTCGACGATTTCCGTCTATCGGGGGCTCAGCCGACGCGATCCGGTCCTGCCGCACAAGGGTCTTCCCCCACCGGCGACGCAAACTGCCACCGTACGCGGCGACGTCTCCGGCGTGGGTAAGTATCCACTCGCGGCCGGCGACTTCGTCGACTTCTATTTTTTCTCCGAGCTGGCGGACAACGGCGTCTCGATTGGCGGGGCATCCGAATCGTTGGGCCCCGGCTATGGTCCGCTGCGTCTTACCTGGGGCAGTGCCCAACCGATTAGCGGGCGGTTCGTCGCATTCGGCACGTTCGGTGAGGGCAGCTCGTCATTTGGCTTCTTCGATCAACCTCTCACCCTCGCCGCTGGTCAAAGCGCAGTCGTGAACGTGGCGCTGACCCCGGTGACGGCGACCCATCACATTTCGGGAACGATTCAGCTGCCGAGAGACTCCGGCATCGCACTGAAGGGCGCATTTCACAAGCTGCCGATGATTCATGCAACCATCGAACTGTTCGCCAGTCACGACCCGTCTTCATCGTTCGACTACCTGGTGCCCGATTTGAGTCGTTTGGGCGGCCAACTCTGCGTTGCGGCCGCCAGTTCACCGCAACTCTCGGTCACCCAGCGGTGCGGACTTTCTGTCGGCCAGAAGGAGATCGCATTGATATTGGAGCCGGCCCCTACGCTCGTGACTCCCACGGCGGGACTCAATGTCACGAGAGACACGCGATTCGAGTGGACCGCGTTCGGCGGGGGTGTCCATCTGCTCGAGCTCGAGCCGACCATCGTCGGAGCCACCTCGCCAAACATCTACGTATTTACGGCCGGCACCTCGGTAGGGTGGCCCGAGATCGAGTCGCTGGGAGTTTCATTTCCCGCTGGTGCACGCTACGGCATCACCGTGGTCGGGTTGGGCCCCCACGCGACACTCGACGAGTCCCTCGGGCAAAACGGGCTGGTCGCTCCTTCACCCGTCGAACTGCGCCGCAGCTATTCTCAAACGTCATTCTCGAGTATGAGTCTTTGATCCCGCACGAACTCGTTCTTGCTATGCGCATACACATCACATAATAATGATGTAACCAACACGAAAGGGAGTCCGCGATGACCGGGTTGAGCAAAACCGGGAAGACCGCCATTGTCATGGCGCTTACCATCGTTGCTGTTACGGGTCTGGGTTGTAGTCCCGGCAGCGGACAATCGGAGGGTGTGACGGCGCAGTCGCGCGACACCATCATCTGCGGCCATTTTCCAGTACCGGACGGCGAAGGTGGATTTCGGCAGCAGCCCGAGTACTACCTGCGCTCGGCCATGAATCGGATCCTCGCATACCATCCGGAGTTCGCCGCGGAAGCGGGAATGAACTCGGTATCGGACTGCGACAGCGCGCGCCGATTCTACGATGCGTACACGCAACATCTGGCGCCACGCCCGGATTTCGATCTCGCCGTGCCTTTGGATGAGCTTCCAGAGCCGCGCTACATCCCGTCACCCGAAGGAACGGAGACGTCAATCCGCGACATACCCAAAATCTTCAATGGAACGGAGAGCAAACTCAATCCTGTCATCAGCTGGGGCTTCAGCGTTCCGACTACTGCGCATTTTTTTGATGATTCCGGCGTGGGACCGGCATCGGGCCCTCACCGCTGCTCGGGAACCTTCATTGCCAAGCACTGGATTCTCACCGCAGCACACTGCTTGGAGGATCTTGCTCTCCAAAACAGCCCCTTCAGTACGAAGGAAGCGAACGACTGGGTGCTCTACCACAATTACTCGATCCACTGGGTGGGGACGATCGATGCGATGGGAAGCACGACACCCTGCTGTGCCGCGGGCGGCTTCCACGACGTCCCCTTGGACATCACGGTTCCCGCCGTTTCCATCGTATCGCCTAACTTCATCGGAGTGACAGGATTTCGTTCGTCGGATCACGTATCGACGCTCTTGCAGACCCCCAGGCGCGTCGATAACGACGTAGCCCTTCTTTTCATCCAGCCCGCTTTCGACGACGTGCTGCCCAACATTGCAAGCAGCCCTCAAACGACGCTTTACGTTTCCACGAAAAGAGACATTACCGATACGGATCTCCAAGAATGGACGTTAACGGACTTTGGTTTCGGTGCCACCTTCGAAGGAGCTCCGAAGAATGGCCCTCTCGTCCAAACGCGAGCTTTCATGCCGCCCCCTCCAACTCTGAAACTGAACAGCACCACGTTCTTCGCCTCGGCTACGCCGCAATTCGCATCGATATGCAACGGCGATTCGGGTGGGCCCGTCGTTCGACAAACTTCGGATGGCGTGCGCTCCATCGTGGCCATCAATAGTGGAGGCCTCAATCACGTGACCCAGGATTGCTTCACTGACCCGACCTTTCCCGCATTCTGGTCTCGCATCGACATCGAACAGGACTTCATCCAGCAAACGATTTCGAGATTTAACGGAAATCCAAAGTCGAAGGACCCGACGACTGGGCAACAGGTGCCGACGCCGATGTGCACGCCCTTTTTGAACACACTGGGCGGCCCGGTGCCTGAGATGATGCAATGTTGGGCAAAGCCGTGTCGCTTTCACTGCGACTGCCCTTCGGCGGCATTTTTCTGCGACAATCCCACGAGGCTCGTCGTGTCGAAACCCAAGACGATTTGCGCAGCCTGCCCCAAAGTGAACTTCTTCGGGGCCCTCGTTTCAGCGGAAGACTGCGACTGCGTCGTGGGAGAGTGTCGCCTGAAGCCCGATGAGTTTCCCATCCCTACCGAGGGCACGCCGTGCTCCTCCCGTTGAACGTCTTCAATCGATACGAAGGGAGCTCGCATTGACCGGGTGGTGCAAAGCCGGGACGTTCGCCATTTTCCTGGCGCATTCCACGATCGCTGTTGTTTTACTGGGTTGTAGCCCCGGCGGACAGGCATCGGAGGGCGCTCCGGCGGAGTCGGCGGATACCCTCATTTGCGGCTATTTCCCAGCCGGAGATGGCAACGGAGGGGTGGTGCAAGAACCGGAGTACTACCTGCGCTCGGCGATGAACCGGATCCTCCGACACCACCCGGAGTTCGCGTCCGAGATCGGAATGAATTCGGTCTCCGATTGCGACAGCGCTCGGCGATTCTACGATGCCTACGATGAGCACGTGATGTCGCGCAGGGACTTCGATCTCGCCGTCCCCTGGGGAGAGATTCCCGAGCCTCGCTACTTGCCGGCGCAAGAAGGGCAGAGCGCACCGGCACCCGATGAAGAGAAGATTTTCAATGGCCTAGAGAGCGCGCTCAACCCCGTCGTCTTGCTGAGTTACCGAACTCCTGCCGGGGCCAGGTTTTGGGACGACTCCGGAGTGATCTCGAATCTTTCCGCCACACACCTATGCTCGGGAACGTTCATTGCGAAGAACTGGATCATCACCGCGGCCCACTGCGTGGCGGGCCTTGCTCTCCAAAAGGACCCAACCAAGTCGAGCGAAGCAAGTGATTGGATCATATCGGCCGAGTGGAAGATCCGTTGGCTGAGCGGCTTGGACAAGGACGGCCGCTTCACGGGGCTGCCGCTGGAAAGAACGGTTCGAGCCGTTTCCATTCCGTCGCCCAACTTCCTCGGGGTGACCAATGGAAAACGAAGGCCCGATGCTCGCATCCCGGCATCGATGGTGTTGAACAATGTCCGCGTCGTCGAGCACGACGTGGCCCTCTTGTTCATCAACCCATTTCCTTTCGATGACGTCTTGCCCAATATCGCCGGCTTCCCGGAGACCACGCTTTTTGTCTCCACGGCGGAGCCGGACATCGACCATTGGACGTTGCGCGACTACGGCTACGGCGCGAGGACCGAGGCGGAGGCCAATCAGCAGGGTCGGCCCATCGTACAAAGCCAGGCGCCGATGGCCACCCCTCCGGCGTTGTTCAAAGGGAGCATCACGTTGTTCGGCTCCGGTCTGAGCCCCGGATTCACCACCGCCTCTTTGTGCCCGGGCGATTCGGGCGGCCCGGTTGTTCGTGTAGGAAATCGTGGGTTCGCCGTCGTGGCCATCAACAGCGGGTTTTTCCCGTCACCGCCCGCGGGGTCGTCGAAGAAGTGCGGTTCTGATCCAAACGACATCGAGTTTTGGCCGCGCGTCGACATCGAGAAGGATTTCATACAAGAAACGATGGCGACGTTTAACGGCAACCCGAAGCGCCACGACCCGGACAGCGGAGGGCTGGTTCCCGTTCCGATGTGTACGCCGGTTTTCGACACGCCCAGCAGCACGGAACCGGACATGATGCAGTGTTGGGGGAGGGCGTGCTTCTTTCACTGCGACTGCCCGGCCGGCCACTTCTGCGACAATCCCGTGGTCCTCGCGGTATCGAAACCTCACACCAATTGCGCTGCATGCATCAAGCCGAATACCGCCAATGAGCCGACTGGTGACTGCGACTGCGTGGTGGGGCAGTGCCGTCGTTTGCCCGACGAATTCCCGATCAACACTTCTGACGCGGCGTGCCACCCTCCGTAGCATTACTGCGTCAGATCTTGCCCATGACAGATCACGATTGGCAATTGCCGCGTGTCGGCCAGATAAGTTACGGCGAGGCCGTCGGAGTTGGGCCACCAGACTGGAGTGGCCGTCAGGCCTCGCCTCCGCAGCTTCGCCGCTAGCCGGTTCCGCCTGTCCGGTCAGTCGTTTAGTGGGCTTATGACTCCAATGAAACGATCTGGTAGCGAGGATCTGACGCAGTAATGCTAGTCGCGTCGCGCGCGGCGCTCAATCGCACGGCGTGCGATAGAATACGGTCACCCGTACCGAATCGACGTGCGCGCGGTCATTGCCGACGACGTCGGTATATCGAGCGGCAACCGACGCACCGAAACCCGTCGCGCGAACGTCCTCTACCGTCCAGGAGGTGCCCCAGACATCGTAGGCGTCGCCATAGGCGGCATAGGTGAGCGCGGCCGGCCAGGCGCTCGTCTGGCTGTGATCGGCGCCGACCGGAACACCGTTGCGCAGAATCCGGACGGCGTGATCGACAGCGAGACCCGCGTCGGCGTTGTGTCGCACCCTGAATTGAATGCCCGAGATCGTCGCATCGTCCGGAATGGAGACGCCAAAGTTCGTGAGCACGAGGGTGTCGTTGTAATCGCTTTTCACGAGGATCAAGGTTGCCGCACTGGCCATCCTTCCGGATTCGGCTAAGGCCCCGGCGGTGTTCAGCCAATACGTCGGCGGCCGGCACATCATGCCGCCGTCTTGACCGGCCACGCATTCCGATGCATCCATGCACGAGGCTCGCGTCGCCCCCGCCGCCACGCATGGCTCGATACAATCGAGCGCGCTTTGGCACGTCAGGCTATAGAGGGCGAAGTACTGCGCTTCGCTTCCGGAGAATCCCGACGCCGCCATTCTGGCGCGCGCGCTCGTCGTTTGCTGGATGGGGCAAAGCGACGAGCCGCGATCCTCGGTCGCATCCGCGGAACCGTCAGCGGTCTCGTCTGCATAGGCGGCGTCCACCTCCGTGGTAGCCTCCAACCGGCCGTCGTCGCTCGCATCATCGGCGTCCGTCACGTCGTGGGGAAGATCATGGGCGTCGTCCGAGGAGCCGCATCCGAGGCTCGCCCCCATGACCGCGAGAGCGCCAGCAACCTGGATCGCGGAGTGACGACGAGAAATACCCGCGAGAGGCGATGAAGTTTTCATCGATGTCTGCCCTTTCCTAGCCCCCATCGAATCCACCGCTGCACACGGGTTGCCCTGTTCGTCCGTCGATGCGGCAGCCCTTGCAGGGGGCGCACGATTGCCGCTCGAGCTCGCCGCTGTTGCACCGTTCGGCAACGCTGGCGACGCATGCCCCGACCGAATCGATGCCCTCACACGGATCGGATGATGTCGTCACACACCGGAAGGCGGACTGAGCGACGTCCCAACCGCATTGAGTCCCGAGGTCGCAGACCCGCGCAACCAGCTTGGCTCCGGCGCACCACAGGGCCGTTCCGTAGAGACAGCGCCCTCGGTCGCTGATGGTTCCACACTCCGCATCGCCTGAAACGTACTCTCCGACGATGGGCCGGATCCACGCCTCAATGCTGTCGAGGCGGACGTACTTATCGTGATCGCGGCACGTACTCGACCCTCGAGACAATACGCCCGCTACGACTGCGGCCCCATCGGCGGCGCGAACGAGCAAAGGCCCGCCCGAATCGCCGACGCAGGCTCCACTCGATCCAAATCCGTCGACCGTAATCATCTCGGAATCGACGCTCGTCACGGTTTCGACGAGAAACTGCAGACTTCGCGGAGTGCTCGATAGCGTGATTCCGTAGCCCGCCAACTCGACTGCATCCGCAGCTGCGAGCTGCAGCACGCCCGCTTCTCGAACTTCGAAGGGTCGCACGCCGAGGGTATCGTCGAAGGTATCCACGTTCAGAAGCGCCACGTCCTGCGTGGGGTGCCTGATCGCGCGCAGGATGCGCAGCGTTCTCGAGGGCAGGTTATTCCCGTCGGCCGGTACGACGATCTCCGGGGTTTCGAGGATAAGACAATGCCCCGCAGTGATGACCCAACCCGGAGCCACGAACGCGCCGGTGCACTGACCACCGTCGGAATTTGCGGCGTCCGCGATCTGAACGATGGCGCGGATCTGGAGCCCACCCAAACCAAGGTAACTCTCTTGGACGGACCCGTTGACGAGCGGCAGCTGCGCCGCTTCGTCGCACGAGGGGGGAGAAGCACGATCCGCCGACGAGCACGCGAACATCGCAACAAGAATCAGCGCATCTCCGCGGAGCCCCGCGCGGCGAGGGGCAATTGGATGCGTCCGGCGCCGGATTACCGCGCCATTTTCTCTTCGGCGCAACTGGCGACATCCGCCTGCTCTTTGTCACAAATGCCCTCTCGAATCTCGGCGAGCCCGTCATCGTCGCATTCCCAGTTCGCTATCGGTTGTCGGACGAGACAGCGGTAGAACGCCCCTATGGTTTCGTTGCACGGCGTCAACATGGCCATCGCTCGGCAATTGTCCTCGCATTCACCGGCACGCTGGCACTTCAGTTGGCGTGAGCGTTCGCAAATGTCGGCGCATGAACGGTCCACGCTCGCGGAAAGGCCATGAAGCGTGGCAGGCCGGGCTTCACCGGCGGGCGCTCGTGCGGAGGGGCGCCCGGGAGAGAGACCGGTCGCCCCGCCGTCGCGGTCCTCCGTTACTGCCGACGCGTCATGGTGGCAGGCGCCCACTGCGATAGCGCCGAAGGCAACGAGCCTCGCCAGACGCAAGTCGGCGCGCGGCGATGGCCCCGATGAACGATAGAACATGGGGTAACTCATGATCTGCCCGAGAAAGCCTCTTTCTCTCTGCTGACGGCCCCTTTGGAACTTCGTCGCACGAGAAAATCGGCAAAACTCATTTTCCGCCGGTCGCCCGCGGCTATTTCATCGTGACGCCGCGTATGGCCCGCATTTGCGGTGGTTCCTGGAGAACATGCAACAACGCGCGGCTCGCGCGATAGCCGTCAAACGGGATGCCCGGTGAGGAACAGGCCGCGTGTGCCATTCTCAACCGCCGGGCGTGCCGCGGCGGACCGCGGCGATCAGGCGCTCGCGCGGGTCGGCGTTCACGTTCTCGGCTCGGGTCGCGCCAGGACTACGACGTCTGACGCGACCCAACGTGCGAAATCAGCAATCGATGCACGCCCATCGCACGGTCCCGCTCGATGTTCCGAATCGGTTCACCGTGGCACTCTCGATGTCTCTCAGCTCCCCGGTCGTCGGGTCTGCGTTGTCGAAGCAGCAGCCATTGCAGTCGCTGTCGCCGCAGGTGTCGAGAACCCACACATCGACCTTGTTCGTTCCTTGCTCGAGACGAAGGATATGACCCTTGTACTGATCCCAATGCGCCGGCATCGCATTTCTCTTGTACACCGAGACGATGTTGTGTCGGTTCACCCATGCTGCGGGGAACCTGCAGCTCAAAGGTTCGGTGCCCGTGGGCCCGGTCATGCACTTTTGCCCGCTGGCGCATTGAGAATCACTGGTGCACGAATCGGCGCCGAAGTACGTAAACTGACCTGCCCAGAAACAGCCGTTGAAGCCGGTGCACTCTTCGCTGCCAGCGGAAGGCCAAGAGTCGTAAAAGGTCAGGTTGGCGTTGCTCCAGGTCAAAGAGCTGGGCCCACCACCGATGCTCACGTTGTCGAACGTCGCGGTATTCAGGGTGCCGGATAGATGGCTGGTCACCGCGAGGCCGGCGAAAACGGTGCTCGTCATCGGAATGTGGACGGCGTCGGTCACGGTCCAGCTCGAGCCGTTGTCCGAGCGGTAACCGACCAGCAACGTGCCAGTTCGGCGTACGCGTAGCCAACGCGCCGTGCCCGAATTGGCGTTCTCAGAGAACGATCCGCCGTCGGTGGCGTTGCGATATTGCCAACGCGTCCCATTGGACCCGGTGAACATCTCCATACCGTTTTTCGAGCCGGCAGCGAGGCTCTCTCGAATCATCACGCCCGCCTTCGTCCAGGAGCTGCCACTCGTGTTGGTGATGCTGGCAACGCGCGCGGTGATCACGAAGTCGCCCGACCTTTGCGTGTAGGCGAACTGGAACGCATCTACCGTGCCCCAGATGTCGGCGCCCGCGCCCCTGACGGTGTACGTGCCATTCGAGAAACTCGTACTCCCCGTGGCACCGGTAGAACCGATGTCCGTGGCATTCTCGAGGATGCGGGACGCGCTGCTCGAGCTCAGCGTGAAGCGCTGATTGTTTCCCTCGCTACAGGTCCACTGTTGGACTCTCACTCCGTCACCGGTAGCCGCGCCCTCCACGTCCACGCACTTGCCGCTGAGCACGTTTTTGAGCTGGAACTGGCCATTGCCCTTGTCGATGAACGTGAACCTCCGGCTGTTGGGGGCGGTGCTGCAATCGTAGACGCCGTTTTGGACGATGCTCGCGCCATCAGCCGTCGAGGCGTTGAAGACTCTCATGAGCCTGGTTCCACCTACGTTCTTGAGAAGGTGAACTCCGCCGCCGCAATCGGTGATCTGCCATTTCTGCCAGTCACTCGTGCTGCAGGTGCGTTGTTCGACTTGCGCATCGCTCGCGGTGCTGTTGCCGGCAACATTGAGGCATTTCCCCGAATGCACCGCCGTGAGCCGAAGCGTCCCGCTGACCCCGAGCTCGGTCGTGTCGATGTCCGCGTGCCCCGCCACATTGTCAGCCGAGCAGCCTGCACCGACGAGAATGGGGACGAATAGGACCAACCAGAATTTCTTCAGAGCCCATCGGAGCGAGTTCATGATGTCGACCTCTCTTTCCAGATAGCCTGGATCGCAGTGAGGACAAAAACGTCGGCGGTGTTGTCCTCAATTCTGGATTTTTGCAGTTTGAACACCCGTGAGGCAGCAACCAACCTGATCTGGACAGCGAGCAGGTGGCCCAAGATCTTGGTATTTACCGGGTTCGCGGAAGATTGCATGTGCTCTCGAGGGTCAGCAGAGTCACATGGCCGCTCTCTCGTCCGTTCATTGATGCAAGTGCATCGGCGGGAACGCACGCGGTTTCGCAGTATGATGACGGTCAAACGGTTGAATCGTCTCACCGCCACATCGCCTGGCACTTACGCGACCGTCGTGGGCGCGGAGCCCTCCGCCATCCTTGCACCTCATCAACCACCGAAGGAGTTGCCATGCTTCGTCCCTCACTGCCGTCGCGACGGCTCACCTGGATCGCCGGGCTCCTGGGCAGTGCGTTCTCACCCGCCCTGATCTTCGTTGCGTGCACCTTTTCACCAGCGCGACCAACGGCTGGGGCCCGGTCGAACGCGACAAGAGCAACGGCGAGCAGAACGCCGGCGATGGCCACACGATCACCATCAAAGGCGTTACGTATGCAAAGGGGGTCGGCGTACACGCGGCTTCCGACGTGCGGGTGAACCTGGCCGGCTTGTACAGCACGTTCGTCTCCGACGTGGGTGTCGACGACGAAACCGCCGGCGCCGGCTCGGTCATTTTTCAAGTCTTTCTCGATGGAGTGAAGGCGTTCGACAGCGGGATCGTCCTCGGCGGGCAAGCCGCGCGGCATGTGAACCTCCCGGTCGAAAACATCAAGGAGCTGCGACTCGTCGTGATCGACGATGGCAACGGCTTGACACTCGACCCTGCCGACTGGGCCGGTGCGCAGCTCGTCAAAGCATCGTTCCTCAGCAATCTGCCGTTCACGTCGGCGACCAACGGGTGGGGTCCGGTCGAGCGGGACAAGAGCAACGGCGAACAGGCTGCCGGTGACGGCCGCACCATCACGATCGCAGGGGTCACCTACGCCAAAGGACTCGGCATGCACGCAGCGGCGGACGTGCGCCTCAATCTCGCGCGACTCTACAAGACGTTCACTTCGGACGTCGGCATCGATGACGAGACCGCGGGGAAGGGCTCGGCGGTGTTCCAGGTATGGCTCGACGGCGTCAAAGCATTCGACAGCGGCGCCGTTCTCGGCGGACAGGCCGCGCGCCACGTGAACCTCTCGGTTGCGAATGTCCAAGAACTACGGTTGGTGGTCACCGACAACGGCGATGGCATCGGCTCCGATCACGCTGACTGGGCAGGCGCCAAGCTGACCAAGCTGCCGTTGCTCGGCGATCAGCCGTTCCTCGTGGCGCTGAACGGCTGGGGGCCGGTCGAGCGCGACATGAGCAATGGCGAGCAAGCCGCGGGCGACGGGCGCTTGATGGCCATCAACGCCGTTACGTTCCCGAAAGGGATCGGCGCGCACGCCAACTCGGACGTCCACTTCAACCTTGGGGGCCGCTACAGCGCAGTCAGCGCGGACTCGGTGTCGACGACGAGACGCACGGCGCCGGATCGGTCGTCTTCCAGGTCTGGGTGGACGGCACGAAGCTGTTCGACAGCGGCGTCGTACGTGGAGGCACCACCGCTCGCCACATCAGCGTGCCCCTTGCCACAGGCACGAACGACCTGCGGCTCGTGGTCACCGACGGCGGAGATGGCGTCGGCTCCGATCACGCCGACTGGAGCAACGCGCAGCTCACCGCGCGCTAGACCCACGAGAATGACAAGTTAGGTCAAGATCTCGACGTCGCAGTCCGGACCGGCCGGTGAGCCGGTCGATCCTGCATGCGTACAGCCCAGCCCATCTGTACTGATACCCAGCAGCCACAAGATGAAGAGCCATCGCGCTGCGGGCGTGCGAGCCTGCGTTGACGTGGAGGTGGGTGGGACTCACATGCGTTGTATGGAGTCGCGTGTTCTGTCCTCAAGGCCGGACTTTCGTCGCAAACGTCTGCTTCACATCGAGCCGGATAAGCCGAACGAGTTCGGAATGATGGCGGCGATCTGTTGCCGTGAAATGGTTCCTTGTTCGTCGACGGCGTAGTTGTCGCTCTCGATGCGAAAGGTGTTCGACGCCGTAACATCGGCGCGTCCCGTCAGACGATAGGGAATGAACGGGGCTGCGGCGGACTCCTGCAGTAGCAATAGCCCAAGGTCGAGTGGGAGGCTGATCGGAACGCGCATCGAAGTGGTTCTGCCGGAGGCCAGCCAAACGCCGTTTCCAGGCGGACGAAAATCGACGGGCAGCAAATGGTTGTTGCCCATGACGACCTGCCCGCGCATGGCTCGGATGGCAACGTCGTAACTGTTCGGGTTGTAGACGTCGACGACGACGGTCATCAAGATCCCGATGCTCGGGGGATAGGTTGACAGCTGAGCACCGCTGATTTCCGCGTGGCTCAGATGCATCGTCGGTTTGCTCACGCAGCCACCCCACGACAGGGTAGCGAAGCAGGTGAGGACGAATCCGGGAAACCAACGGGGCAGGAGCGTCATCGTCCAAAAGCGTAGCAGCGTTGACTCAAGATTTCTCGTCGCGACATCGAATTGTGCATGGCGATGCGTGAGATGCGGGATGCGAGCAAGCCCCGCTTCTCGCCTGCCCGGTACGGAGACCGGGGGCCGCGCAATTCTCAAGTGGCCGGCGTGCCGCGGCGGACCGCGGCGATCAGGCGCTCGCGGACCTCGAAACCGACCGACCGGTAGATCTGCGAAGTGTGGTCGGGCAGTCCCACTATCACGAGCACCCGAGCGCCCAACTCGGCGAGTGCGGTACGGGCGGCATGGTAAGCGAGCGTTCCGCACACCCCGCGTCTCCGGACCGCCGCAGCGGTTTCGACCGCCTGAAAGCGCCCGAGGCCATCCTCGACGAACACGCCCATGTCAGCCACGAGCTCGTCGTCGGCGAAAGCGCCGAACCAGGCGCCGCGCCCTTCGGCAACGAACCGACGGTAGCGCGCCATTTGGTTTCGCGCGAACGCATGGCCGCGATGGCCGAACTGCTCGGTCATCGTGGCGACCTGTAGCGCTGTCGCCGCCGCCCAATCTGCCTCGGATTCGAGCGTTCGCAACTGCACGTCGTGGTTCGTCCGCGGTGGGGGCTGCGGCGTCGCCGTCTGCATGACGACGGTCTCCTCGATCATGAAGCCGGCCGCCGCGAGCTCGTCGACTGCCCCGCGCGCGCCATCCACACGATCCCAGCGCAGGCACACGTGATTGATGCGCGAGTCGTCGGCAAAGGCATCCTCGAAGCGTCTCACCCACGTGGGCGTCTCGCCCGACTTCGGCGGATCGGCGAAGAGGAGGAAGTTGCCGAAGATGAACTCTGAATTGCGGGGTGAACGGGCGCGTACCGCGCCATCGATCTCGTCGACGATGCCGTCCCAGCGGATCAGCATCAGGTCGGTTCGGCAACCGAGCGAGCGTACGTGCACGCGTGTATTGATACCTCCGCCCGCGAGAATGACAAGGTTTGTCTCAAGATGAAATGCTCGAATCCCGCGGTGAATGGTGCATCCATCACGGACCGGTCAACGAAGGCGTTCCGCACATGAGTCCGAAGGCGTCGACGATTCCCTCGACGAAGATCGTCACATTGCTGCCGCGGGCGATCTGCCCCGCCGGACAGCCATCTTGAAATGCATCTCCACCCGTTCCGCCGGCCGGGGTCAACGCCGTCGTCGTGCCGATGGAGAGCTTGAAGCCCGTTGCACCTGTCGACACGACGAGAGGAGCGCAGATGAAGCCCACCTGATCGAGAAGATAGCCGGACCGACCGCGGAAGCCGACGACGACCTGGTCGGCCGGGCACGTCTGCGTGAAAGCGACATCCCCGTATTGGCCCCTCATGGGTAGCGTCGTACCGGTCGACACGGCGATCTGGCAGCCTGAAGGGCTTACCGACAGCTGTCCGCAGATGGCTCCGATGCGACCGATCGACGCCGGATCTCTGGTGTCCACGTAGCCCCGATAGCCGATCACCGGACCGTCGTCTGGGCATGCATCGGCAAAGAACGTGTCGGATCGATCGAAGCCGCCATACATCCTGGTGTCGTGCTCGGCTATCAGAAGAACGCCCGTCGGGCAGCCGGGCCCGCTATCCGATCCGGCTTCGATTGTACGACCGGCCATTCCGGCTTCCGACACGCCCGATTCGAACTGACCGCCGAAACCCCCGCTGGCACCGCCCGTCGGCCCACCGGCGCCCACAGCGGTCGTGGACGTGCTCTTGCCGCCTGCACCTCCGCCGCCACCCGAACACGACGAAGCAAAGCGATAAGACGATCCACCGGCGGCCCGAAAACGACACCTACATGCTAACGGCTGATCGACTCTGCAACAAAAGCAGGCACGGCCCCCAGCGTCTCTCGACCTTACATGTCGGCACAAGGCCTTGCCCGTGGCGCGGTCAACCGATCGTGAATGGCTTCTCGGCTTCGAACTTCGCATTGGCAGCGCCGGTAACGAAGTAGTTCGGCGTCTGGACGTTCGGCATCTTCTTGACGATCGTTTGCACGAATTTGCGGTAGTTGCCCGCAAACTTGCCGTTGCGCCACACCCGCAGAAGGTTGGACGTGAAGAGGCCGTTGAACGTTCCGTCGAGGGACTCTTGGTTGTCTTGACAGCCCGAGAGGAGAATCACGCTGGCCTTCACCTTGCTACGGGTGTCTTTGTCCCCTTTGGCTTCGGCGAGGATCGGATCGTAAAGTTCGCGGTTCGCCTCATAGGTCCGGCGGGCCACTTCGGGAGGCATGGACCGGCTTCGTGGCGCGGGCTCGCCGGGCTGGCCGAGCAACGCTTCGAGCGCTCCGGTGGCCCGCAGCGTGGCGGCGTTCATGCGGGCGACCGAGCCGCTGTGGCAACTATCGGAGATCATGAGAATGCGTACACCTGGGGCAAATCTGCCCCACATCCGGTAAAGCTCATCGTCGACGAGCTCGCCGTCGTAGAGACACCAGGTCTCGTCTTGACCGTCGTCTTCGTCGCCGTTCAAATCGGGCAGCTGTCCGCCGTGGCCCGAGTAGGTCAGCAAGAAGATATCACCGGTGGTGAGCTCCTTGGCCGCAGATTCGATCCGCTTTCGGACCGCACCCCGCGCGCAATGGGCGGTGTTCAGCACCGTGCTGCTAAATCCCTGGGAATGGGCGATTTTTGCCATAGCGGCGGCGTCCGCTTCGCATGCGTTGAGCGGACCGTCCCAGCCCTGGTAATGGCCCGGATCCACGTTGTTGAGGCCGAGGTGCAGCGAGATGCCCTTCGACATGAGTCCCTCCTTGTCAACGCCCGAGGCCGGCTCGGGCGAGCGTCGTGCAAACTACAACGGACAGCGAACGAGAGAAAGGTTTTTCGCTCCTGGCTACTCAGCCAATGTCGCTTTCGTTGGCGGTTCCGGCCGATTGAGCGTCGTCGATCCGATCGTCCATGGCATCCCGAAGTGTCACCCTTGTCCGGAGGTCCACTCAAGGGCGAGTGGCTCTGTAAAGAACGTGGCGCTGCAGGGGATGACCTTCGGGAAGCAGCGGATGGTCGAAGTCGTCGGCCTGCCGATGGGTCATGCCGATGCGTTCCATCACCCGACGCGAACGAAGGTTGCCAATGGCCGTAAACGATACGATCTCGGCCACCTGCAACACGTCGTGCCCGAAACCGAGAGCGGCCCGCGCGCCTTCCGTCGCGTAGCCGTGACCCCAATACGGGGTAGCCAAGCGCCAACCTATCTCCACACAAGGGGTAAAGTGCGCCTCGAACGCCGGAACGGCGAGACCGATGAATCCGGCGAAGGCCGCGATGCCCGGGATTTCCACGGCCCACAGCCCGAACCCGCGCGCCTCGAAGTGCGCTTCGATGCGGTCGGCGGCGGCGTCGCTTTCTTCGCGCGACAGCGGGGCAGGGAAGTACTCCATGACGCGCGGGTCGGCATTCGCCGCGGCGAATGGAGCGCGATCGGAAGGCAACCACCGCCGCAAGCGAAGTCGATCGGTGGAGAGCTCGTGCAGCCGGGTTGATCGGATGTTCACTGGAGGATGTCCAGCGCCGGCACCCCCGCCGTTCCCTGGAGACAGTGCCAAACGTAGACCGCAAGACCGCCGTCGCCCGTCCACAGCGTGTAGCGTCCCCGCCCGTCATGTTGCCGCATCCGATCCCTCTGTGCGATCGAATGCACGGCAAAGGATCGTGCGCGTTCCAGCCACAACGGGTTACCGGTGCGCTGGTACAGCTTGAGAAATGCATAGCCGTTGCCCGCAGTGCCGTGGCATAACCCATAGCCCTTGGAAAGCGGGCCGGCCTTCCAGATCGCGTGTCCGGCCCCGATCAGCATGGCTTCCATGGCCGGTGATCGCTGTGGCGGAAAGTTCGCCAGTGCCGTCACCACGCCGGGCGCGCCATGGCACCACTGCATCAACATGTTCGGACCACCTGGTCGCGCCGCGAACGTGCCGGGCGGCCAGTTCACGCCGCCGTCTTCCGACTTCGCGGTGGTACGCAGGGTCGCCATGCAGCGGTCGTAGAGCGCTTTACGGCGGTCCGCATCGAGCAGCGAGGCACCCCTCAGCAACGGATAAACATTGCCCGCGAAACCATGCGCGGCGCCGAGATACTGCACGACCTTGCCGTACAGATCCTGGGTCCAGAGGTGACACTGCGCCTGTGCGTCGAAGGCCCAAGTCCGCCAGAGCTGCTCGACGTTCTCCAGGAACAGAGCGCGCCAGCGTCCCTCTCCGGTCGCTTCCCACAGGTGCCAAGCCGCGACCATGGTCCCGGGCGCAGCCCACAGCGCCTCGTTGGCCGGATTCTGAATGTTCGACTTGACCGAGGCGTAGAGTCTGTCCGCCGCCAGACTGGATCCGGTCAAGCGCCACAGCACGAGCAGGATGCCGACTTCGCCCATGAAATACGACGGCACGACTTGCCCGGTGTCGGGATCGGTCCGGTACGCGGCGTCGGCCTCTTGGATGCCTGCCGCCGGATCGCTGTTCGATTCCACCGCGCCCTCGCGCTGCAGGTACCAGAGAGCCCAGAGGACGCCGGCGGATCCGAGGTAAAGGGTCTTGAAGCCCGTTCGAGGCTGGTCGCCTTCATCGTCGAGCGGATGCACGCGCCAGTGGCTCTCGGCGACGCGGTGCTGCTCGATGTCGCGGACGATGGACCGGATCGCCTCGCGTGCCTGGGATTCATCCCAGGAGGTATCGCAGAGAGGCTCGTGGCGATCGGGTTCGAACAGCATGGGATGACGGAGCGAATGTTGCGCTGGGCTGCGTCGACGAGGGTAGCGCAGATCGACTTTTTCGTGATCGTGATCGGGTCAGGTGCCAACGTCGCCGGGCTCGCGCGCATCAAACTGCCTTGACGCGCGTTTGCGGTCGGTAGTTTCGGGCTCTTCGGCGGCTGCCGGTGGGCGAGAGTCTCCCCTGAGGAATCGGCGAAGCGAGTGGAGCAGTGAGATCGGGATCAATCCATGCTCGCCGTTGTTCTGGACCGAACGCACACGAACGCTCGGTTAACACCGAGCGCGCGAGGTACCTCGGCCACGTTCGTTCTGATACAGTGTGACATGGCCATCACCTGCCGTTCCATCGTCGCGGGGACCGTCGTGCTGGCGCTTATTGGCGCAACGATCTCTTGCTCGCAACGCCTGACCCGCACGCCTGACGGGTGGCAACCGCCGGAAAGGCCCTACCGCGTGCTCGCCCTGGACGAAAGCGGTGCCCTCATGGGCAGAGACTGGCAAATTGCCAGCCACGTGCGTCGCGGAAACGATCTGGTACGTCGGGAGGCCGACGAAGAGACGGACCTGCGCTTCACGCGAGCAAGCGGAGCGATGATCACCATTCGAACGGCCGGAGTGTCGGACGAGTTACGCAGTGCCGGCCCGCGTCGTTTCGCCGACGTTCGGCGCAAGGAGGTTTGCACGAGCGAAGACAGCGGTTTGGCCATGACGCCGCTCGGTATCGGTTGGAGCGAAACATCCATCTACTTTTCGTTCGTGACCTTGAAGACCGAGAGTTTCGAGATCGAGCATCGCCCCGGTTTCGCCATGATCATCGATCGCGGCGGCGCGGGTCCCGTCGGCGAACTCCGTTTGCTCATCGCGGCCCTGCATGCTTCCGGCGAAGCTACGGCGATCGTCGTGACCTACAGCGCATCTCCCGATACGTTCGACTCCGGACTCGCTTCGGCAAAGGACTTGATCTCGAGAATTCGTTGATGGAGTCCAACCTGTGGCCTCACGGCGGCCAGCTCAAACGACGGAAGAACGCATCGGGTCGAGGTAGTCGAACTGCGCGTGCTCGAAGCGTTCTTCGAGCGCTTGTTGGCTCTCAAGCCTCTTTGGCTCGCAGCTCCACTTTCGCCGTTGGCTCTGGCTTGGTCGCTCCGAAAAGGGCCGGGTACGTCAGCCCGGCAAGTGCGCCGCCGACGATCGGGGCAACCCAGAAGACCCAGAGCTGAGACATCGCCCAGTCCCCCACAATCAGGGCGGGTCCCGTGCTTCGCGCGGGATTCACCGAGACGTTCGTCACAGGGATGCCGATGAGGTGAATGAGCGTGAGGCCGAGCCCGATCGCAATCGGAGCAAATCCGGCCGGTGCTCGCGCGTCGGTGGCCCCCAAGATGATCATGAGGAACATGAACGTCAGAACGACCTCTGCGATGAGCGCAGATCCAAGCCCATAACCTCCGGGCGAGTGCTCGCCATAGCCATTGGAGGCAAGGCCACCGCCGAGATCGAATCCCGGCTTGCCGCTGGCGATCGCGTAGATGACGAAGGCCGCGGCGACCGCGCCGAGAACTTGTGCCACGACGTACGCGGGGACGTCACGCGCGGAGAACCGCCCCCCCACCGCGAGGCCGACGGTCACGGCTGGATTCAAGTGACAACCGGAGATGTGGCCGACCGCGTAGGCCATGGTCAGGACCGTCAGGCCGAATGCCAGCGACACTCCGACGAAGCCGATGCCGAGTCCGGGAAATCCCGCAGCCAGAACGGCGCTGCCGCATCCTCCGAACACGAGCCAAAAGGTTCCCAACAACTCGGCGGCTGCTCTTTTATTCAATGGCATGGACCTTCCTCCTCGGCAGCTTGAGGCTGCGCTCGAAACGTGTCCCCCCCTGCAAGATCGACGATCGTGGAGACAAGCACCAAACGCACGGATGAAGAATCGGACCAACGGCACCACGGCGGATAACCGAAACGAATGCCGTGCGGGGCTGGAGCGCGCCGGACCGGCGTGATGGGATTGGGTCGCCCACTTCGCGGTCTTCAGCTCGGCGATGATGCGGTCCGGGCGCCGGACACCCACCCGGCAACGTGCCGATCTGCGGCCCTGGGTGGACTGTTTCGTCCGCGCAAGTAGCGGCATTCAGCTGCGAGCGCCAGAGCGACCGCGAAGCGGGAGCTACAAGCTCGAAACGCGAAGTTAGCCAGCTCTCTCGCCCGAGCGTACTGCTTTTCTCCGATCAGCGCGAAGCTTCCTTTTCTACGTCCCTCCCCCAGGCAAGGGGCACACGGGGATGGCACTTGTCGAAACGGAACACGCACCCTTTCCACGGCGCTCCTGGATAGAAGTCGAGGATCAGCGCCGCACCATCGGGCACTCGTAGCGTCGCGTTCGCACGCGATTCACGGATGGATCAGAGATCGGTCGCCGCGAAGGCTTCGCCGCTCCGTCCGCGGGCGCACGACGGAGGTCGTCCCAGCGGCGATGATGCATCGACGTTGCCGCGAACCCCGTCGCAACGAGGATCGGGCGGGCCGGCGCGGCATCCCCAGTAATTCCCGGTGGCGTCGAACGGCGGGCCGAGGAGCGTCGACGCGTCCACCCCGATGCGATTGTGCACGATCGCGTCGTCGTGGGCGCGGCTGTGGCTCGTTTCGGTGACGATGCCGGTGCCGTTGTGCTCGATCCGGTTGCAGTCGATCGCGGTCGAGTTCACGAATCCTGTCTGCTCGGTCAGTTGGATACCCACTTCGGTGTGGACGATGACATTGCCGGACAGCGCGACCGACACGTTGTTCGAGCCGAAGCCGAGTTGGTCGGTCGTGACGAGCACACCCGTGCTTCCGGCGCGGGTGTCGCCGTCAACGCGGTTGTCGATGAACGACGTCGTCACCGACGCCCCCTGACCGAAGGCGGCCAGACCGACGGAGCATCCCTCGACCCGATTGTCGCGCAGGGTCGGAGCCACGAACGGAACGAATGCCCATACCCCGAATCCGCCGGCGGTGCAGTCTTGGACCTCGTTCTCGGCGATGAGGTCGGCCGAGGAGCCGGCGGTGTCCCCAGCGTTGTCGGTATGAAGTCCGCTGCCCGAACGGGTCACGCGGTTTCGCAGCATCATCACACCGGTCGAGTGGTTCGACACGATGGCGTCCGCGCACTGGTCCACGCGGTTGTTCGCGATGAGGCCTGACCCGCCGAAATTGAAGATGGCAATGGATTGCAGGTCACCCGCCACGTTGTGCAGCTCGTTATCGTGAAAGTCGAACGTGCCGCCGCTCGAGGCATAGATGCCCCGCAAGAAGATATTTCGAACGTCGACATCGTAAACTTGCAGTGCGTCGAAACGACCTACCAGATGGTTGGTGATGATGCCATTGCGCGCGTCGACGTCGGCCCCCGCCTGGACGACGCCGCTGGTGAGCTCACGGTTGTTCCCGTCGAGCGCGAGGTCGTGAATCGTGACGTCGTTGGCCTGCACCAGAACGATGTTGCTCGCCGCCCCCCCGCAGAGCGAGCTGTCGTCGCAAGGCCTGGGATTGGAGACAGCGGGACGTACGATGGTGCGCCGGCCGCTGCCGGTCAACGTGAGCGAGCGATCGATCGTCAAGTTTTCCGCATAATCGCCGGCGCCGAGCCTCACGACGTCGCCCGAGCAGGCGACATCGACGCCGTGCTGCGCGGTCCGGCAAGGGCGCCGGCGGGAACGGCAATCGTTGGGCGTTCCGTCCCGCTCGAGATCCGCGCCGCTCGCAGCGCTGACGTGACGCTCGCCGCAAACGTCGGCGGAGAGTGCGGCCGGTACCGAAGCCGTCGATTCAGCGCCATCCGGGGTGAAGGTCGCTCCGCTGCACGCAGGTAGCCCGATCGCGCCGGCCGCGATCACGAGCCCCATCGAGACCGACGCTCGAGGATGAACGGTTGAAGGTTCCATGGCCGCTCCTTGCCCGGACTAAAGTCCAATGCAGTGCGTTGTCGAACGTGTCGCGTGGAACATCTATTCACTGAAAGCCGCCCGCCGCAAGGGCCTTCATGACCCGACTTCAGGGCGTTGTCGCCAATCGAACTCTGGCACGGAGCTCGGCCGTGTCGTCGGCCGTCGCCCAGCGCGCGCGTCGAGATTGCGCTAAGAAGACTAGATGCGCTCGCGCACCCCAGGCGGGACGCTCCAATAAAGCGGACGTGCGTGCTACGAACGGGCATGGCCGAGCTTGCCTACGATCGCATCGAAGGAGCGCGTGCAGAGAAGGCGATCGCATTCCTTCACGGCATTCTCGGCAGCGGGGGAAACCTGCGCACCATCGCGCGGCGATTCGTGGAGGCGCGGCCGGAGTTCGCTGCGTGGCTCGTCGATCTGCGCGGCCATGGTCGCTCGCCGAAGCGCACGCTCGGCGCATCGCTCGCCGCAGCGGCCGACGACGTGCGCGCGCTGGCAGCACGTGCGTCGCACCCTCTCTGCGCGATCGCGGGGCACAGCTTCGGCGGGAAGGTCGGGCTCGCCGCGGCGCGCGACCTGCCGCGGCTGGATCACGTGTTCGCCATCGACAGCACGCCCGGCGCCCGTGAACCGCTGTCGGGAGGCGACAGCGCGCTTGCGGTGATCGAGACCATCGAGTCGCTTCCCGCGACGTTTTCGTCCAAGGGCGCGTTCGTCGACGCGATCGTTGCGGCGGGCCAGTCGCGCGCGCTTGCGCAATGGCTCGCATTGAGCGTCGAGCCCACCGGCAAAGGTATGCGCTTCGCACTCGACACGCGCGAGATCCGGACGCTGCTGCTCGACTACTTCGCAACGGATCTGTGGCCGGTCGTCGAGAGCCCACCTGGCCAGCTGAACGTCCACCTCGTCGTCGGCGATCGCTCGACGTCGTTGTCGGCGGCCGATCGCGATCGCGCGCTCGCGATCGCGGCGACGAATACCAGGGTCACCGTCGACGTCCTGCCCGCCGGGCACTGGGTCCACGTCGACGATCCCGAGGGCCTCTTGCGCGTGCTGCTCGATCGCACGTCGTGAGGAAAGGTTTCGACGTCGCAATCGAAATTGCAGCCACTCGAAATAATGGTGGCGTCGTTGCCATTCGCTTGGCGCGGTGGGAACGGTCCAGACTGTATGTATACTCATTCGATGAGCCTCTGCGCGCTTGGGTGCGTATGGACCAAAAAGGTGCGCCAATGATCGGTCGACGAACTCCTGGATGGTGGGGGAGACTCTCTTCGGTCGGCGTTCTGGTCGCTCTGGTCTCTTGCGCGGGACGGCCCGGGAGCGACGGCGACGTGAGCGAGATCGACGAGCCCGGCTCGTTATCGGGCAAGCTCGCAATCTATATTGCCGACTACGCCGACGGCACGAGTGAAACACGCTACTTCTTGCGGATGCCGTCGGGAGAGGAGCGCCGGCTCGTGTTTCAAGAGCACCCAACCGTCGATCCCGGGGCGAAAGTGCGCGTCTGGGGCGCGGAAACGGCCGACGCGCTCGCGGTCAGCCGTTTCCAAGTGATAAGCGGCTCGACGGACGGGATTGGCTCGCAGTCATCGGCGCTCATCAAACCGCCGCCACAAGCCCCGAGGATTTTTTGCTCGGTCCTCGTGACGATCAACAATGGCGCGGTGCCATCGACGTTGGGCATCGCGCAAACCGAAACACAATTTCACGTCGGGCCGACCTCGGTCAATGCTTACTACGTCGAGAATTCGTACGGACGAAACTCGATCGGTGGCAAGACGTACGGTCCTTTCAACTTCAACATGAGCGGATGCAGCACGGACAGGTTGTCGGACACGATCAGGCCGATGGTGCCCGACCCATGCGATCAATACGGTTTCGTCATGGTGCCGGAGGTCTCGGGTTGCGGCTGGGCTGGTCTCGGTGAAGTGGGGACGGCGACCGAACCAGCCACCGACACCTGGTACAACGGCACGCTCGGCTGCGTCGCGACCGTCCAAGAGCCGGGTCACAACTTCGGCATGAACCACTCCTCGTCGATCAACTGCGGCACTGGCGTGCCCTTCGCCGACGACCTCAGCAGCTGCAGGCACAGCGAGTACGGCGATAGGTTCGACACCATGGGAAGTGGCTGCCGGCACATGAACGTGTGGCAGAAGCAGTACCAAGGGTGGTTCGGTGGCTGCAACGCAGTCAAGGTCAACGCGAGCGGGACCTTCTATCTCCTCCCGATCGAGCAAGCGTGCGACGGCATACAGTCGCTGCAGATTCCGTTTCCGAACGGCAAGACGCGGCCGTTTCCGCAAGGAAAGACGGACAACACGTCGACGACGATGACCACGTACTACCTCGAGTATCGAACGTCGCTCGGCTTCGACAAGCCGGTGACGACGCCGCAAGTTCTCTTGCACGCCGCGCCGAATCCGGTTACCGGCGGTTCGAAAGCCGCGCCGCACACCTGGATCATCAACACCTCCGGTACGTCCACCAACCCGGGTCTCATAGCCGGTCGTTCGTTCAAAGACCCTGCCGGCGGGCTCACGATCACGGTCACCGCACTCGATGCGCAGAAGGCAACCATTCAGGTCGACTACCCTGGCGGAACAGGCGCGGCCTCGACTTGCGTCGACGGTACAGCGTTGACGCCGCCGGGCCCGACGACTTGTGCCGGCGCCGTCGGACTGGACGGCGGCGTCATCTTACCAGGCGATAGCGGCGTCATCGGCAGCGGAGGCTCGGGCGGAACGAGTGGTTCGCGAGACGGCGGACGTGACACGGGCAGCGGAGGCTCGTCGGGCAGTGTTTTCGATGCGACAGGCAGCGGGACGTCGACCGGCGCGGGGGGGTCGGTAGGTGGGTCGACGATCGGCTCTGGCACCAGCGGCTCTGCGGGCGCAGCCGGTTCAGGTCGAAACCAAGCGAAGGCGAGCGACCTCGAGGGGGGATGCGATTGCAGAATCGCGGCTGGGGCTAGCAGTGGTGGCAAGGATCGGCGGGCGCTGCTGTTGGCGCTCGCGCTCCTCGGCTCCGTCATTTCGCGCCGCCGCCGCGCGTGACTTCAACGCCGCTGACGATAGCACGTCGTGTTCGACGTCGGAGCGCTCGCTCGCGTAGGGCCGGCGCTCCTCTTCAGCGTTGCCTTTTTTTCTCGCTACCAGATCGATCATCGGAGCGACTTCTGCGGCCACTCAAACTGACCGGACAGGCAGATTCTCGGTTCGGCGAAGCGTGGCTGGCCGGGCCTTGCGGCTGGTTTTTTCGAATGCGAGATTCCGACGGCCTCGTCGTATCTTACGTTGGTTAAAGGCCAAATCTTCTGATCGCGATCTGCCGATGCCAAGACTCAGGCAGTAAAGCTAGGCCGGCGCCGAAGTCCACGGCCGCAGCGGGAGATTCAACCCCTAACGCGGCGCAGGAAGACGGCGCCGCGTTGGTGAAGCCCTCGCCGCCGTCGACTGAATCACCGACTGCAGGTGAACGATTCGGTGAGCGGCGGGCCGGAAAGGCCGGTGGGAAGTTGGGTGAACGCGCTAATCGTTTCGGTCGCCGTTGGATTCGGCTCGAGCGTGATTTCTTCGAGCAGGGCCGAGCTCACGTTGAGATCCGGCGGCGCGACGGCTTCTTCGTATTTGCTAACGCGAACGCCGGTCAGCTCGATCCTCTGGCGAAGGAAGCCGGTAGGCTGAACGAACTCCAAGGTGACCTTCGACATGGTTTCGCCGGTCGCGACCGCGCTCGCGAAAACTGGGCTGGATAGGCCTACTGCTTTCGTAAAACTGATCGAGCTGCACTTGGTGTCACCTTTCGGCGTCTTGCTGACGTTCTGATAAAAGCGAATGGCAGGGATCCAATCCAACCGGCCGAATTGCTCCGACTCGCCGGGAAAGCGCCCGGACGTCGAACCGAGCACTTGGACGAAGAAGTCGACGCGACCGGCCGCTTCCAGAGCATTTTGGTCGGCGGCCGTCGGCCCGGCAGCGTCGGAAGAAGGCGCTTCTCCTCCACAGCCAACCCCTAGCAAGAGCCCCACCACCGCCAACGAACAAGTAAAACATCGATTCATGAGAACGTCCTTCCGTAATCCGGGCCGGGCACCGGAGCAGAACCCCTGATAGCAACCGAAGTCACCTATTGTCCAGGCCACCGCCTCCGTGAGCCCTCGAAAACACGCATGGATTTCCCCTCGTGCGAGGTGAGGCCGGAACGGTTCTTCAAATGCTTCGATGCCATAGAAGAATTCGGGATCAACGGTTTTCGAGGCGAACATACACAATCGAGGGTCCGTGCGTTTCATCTGCATCTGCCTGGGTGCGACCGTAGCCGGGTGCGCCGTCTACGATGTCCCCACCGCGGACGGGCCCGACGCTGAGCTGCCAGGGGATGGAAGCGGCATTCATATCGGCACCGGTGGGTCGAGCGGGGGCGGAGGAACGGCAGCAACCGACGGGGAGGACGACCGGCGCGGCGATGCGGCTACCACGGGGGACGCCGACGAGGGCGGGGCGCGCGAGGATGTCGCGATCGTAGCCGTGCCGCTTCCCTTCGCCGTGGATGCGTATTTCATTCCAACCGGCTACATGGGCGACGGCGTCCATCCGGGAGCGATTGCCCTCGAGACATCGGGGTGCAAGATGCCGCGCCCCGTCGGCGCGCGGGGCAGCTGCTACAAGATTACTTACAAGCCAATTGCACCCGCGATGCCCGGCTACCCGGCATGGGCGGG
>WNGA01002758.1_pt1 | contig 33514 bp, 31 predicted proteins | sample 5400061 | NCBI WGS metagenome assembly WNGA01 (sample SAMN13153366, study PRJNA577476) | soil metagenome | isolation source: 100 cm soil or saprolite under grassland replicate 2 | place: USA:California | collected 2016-06-15 | reverse complement strand
GGGCTCATCGCGGACATTGCGACAGACATCGGAATTGATTTGCCGGAGTTACCCGCAAAGACCGTTGACAGGCTCAAAAAGGTACAGTCCCCATTTCTCTCTATCCGCAATCCGCTGAACGCGCCGGAGCAGTATACGCGCAAGGCAGAGATCTTTAACCAATGCATCGCCGCTTTGCTTGACGCTGACAACCTCGACATTGTCGGGCTCAGACTGCCATTGCCGAGGATGAGAGAAGACAGAGACGTTGTGAATCGTTTTGTCGATCTGGTCCAGGCAGGGGAAAAAACGGAAAAGCTCTTGATCGTGTTTTCGCGAGCGTCGGTCAGTTTACCTGAATACTGGCGTCAACTGTTGCGTGAGCATGAAATTCCGTTTCTCTTGGAATACCGAAAAGGATTCAAGGCGCTAAAATCTTTACTGAGCTATTACCGCTTCATTGATAGAGACAGAGCGTCCTGCGACGCGGGAGTACGAGTAGACGTAAACCTCGGCAAAGTAAAAGGCTTGCTCCAATCTTTCGGGCGAACATTGACAGAGCGGCAGAGTAAACAGATTCTTGCCGAGTATGGAATTCCGATTGCGCGGCAAACTCTCGCGACAAGCGCCGAAGAGGCCGTCGAGATAGCGCGACGGATAGGTTATCCGGTGGTGCTGAAGATCGAGTCGCCTGAAATCGCTCATAAGACCGAGGCACGCGCGGTCGAGATCGGCATAAGCAACGACGCGGAAGTCCATGCTGCCTATGATCGAATTATGGAAAATGCTCGAGCATACAACCCCGCTGCGCAGATCAACGGCGTTCTGGTTCAGGAAATGGTTCGTGGCGGGAGAGAAGTCATCATCGGCATGACTCAGGACTCTCAATGGGGACCGACGATCATCTTTGGTCTAGGCGGCATTTTGGTCGAGGTCTTGAAAGATATCGCCACTCGGGTAGCGCCTTTAACGAGGTTCGATGTCGAGGAGATGATGCATGAGCTGAAGGGCGCAAAAATCCTCAAGGGATTCAGAGGACAGCCACCGGCGGATATCACTGCGGTGATTGATATTGTTCTACGGTTCTCCCAGCTTTGTCGTGATCTTAAAGACGACATCGCCGAGATCGATATCAATCCACTGATGGTTTGCGAAAACGGCAAAGGCGCCAAGGTCGTCGACTGTCTGATGACGCGCCTGCTACTAGAACCGCGGCACAATATCGGACCTTGACGCAACAGTAGCTGGGGTAGTGGTGCATTTTCAATCCACGATGAGTCTTAAAATCGAGAAAGATTCCTCGCTTTGCTCGGAATGACAACTACATAAGCCATGTGTCATCTCGAACAAAGTGAGAGATCTTTCCCAAACTGAACCACTACCGTAGCTGGAATTACTTTGACAGCGATTCACTATTCTCATATTCTGCGCAGAAGATATTCCACTTAGATAACAAACGTCCGCCAATTTCCGTTTGCCAATTTCCGACTCACAGATCGCGTCGCAGAGGAGCTTGGAAAATATGTTACCTACCCTCTCCACAACTGTCACCGTGTTGTTCTTTCTGGGCTCGTCGCTATTCGCTGCGCCGGCATTCGCTGCCTCGGTAACCGCTGCTACTCTCCAAAAGGCGAAGCAAGCGGCTGATGCCAAGGGTTATGCCTTCATCGCCAGCCATGACGAAATCCTTGCCAACGCCAAGAAAGAGGGCAAACTCCGCGTCCAAAGCTCATTGGACCCGAACACGTTCAAGCCCCTCATGAATTCTTTCAAAAAGAAATACCCCTTCGCGGATATTGAAATCCAGGAGATGACAGGGACAGACACGGCCCAACGCTTTCTCTTGGAGCTCAAGGCTGGAACGGTCAAGGAATGGGATACGTTACATCTCCCGGAAGATTTTTATACCGACTACGCGCCGTATGCGAAGAAATTGGATGTCTTAGGTATGGCGGAGCACGGAGTCTTGAAGATTAACCCCAAAATGGTCGATCCCGAATACCGCAGCGTGGTGAGCATCGGCTCCGGCATCTGCTCCATCGCGTACAACAAGAAACAGCTTGCCGCCGACAAGGTCCCGAATAAGTGGGAAGACTTCTTAAAGCCGGAGTTTAAGGGACGAAAGATGCTTGTCGATATCCGGCCCTACTGCGTCGCCGCTCTCGTGCCTGCCATGGGTGAAGAGTGGGTCAAAAACTACGCCCGCAAGATCAAGGAACAGGAACCCATCTGGGTTCGAGGCCAGACACGCGCCATGAGCGGGATCATTGCCGGCGAATACGATCTCCATCAAATGACGCAATACCATTCCTGCATGCGCGCCGCCGCAAAGGACGTCACCAAATCCCTCGGTTGCAAGATCATTGAACCCGTACCGGCAAAAGTCCAGGACGTTGAGGGAGTTCTGCAATCCGCCCCAAACCCCTCTCGCGCGCTACTGTTTATCGAGCACTCGGCCAGTCCTGAGGCGCAAAAAATGATCGATGAATTCAACCCCCTCAAGTCAAATGTCTTTGCCGACGGCGAGATCGCCAAATTGCTAAAGGGAAAAAAAGTTTCGCTGAACGATTTTCGCACCTACCACAAGTCACCGGAATGGATAAAGATGATCGTGGAAGCATACGGCTTTCCCAAGGCCGACGTCAGGTAGCGGCAACTGTCATCGACATAGGCGTTCAAATGGTTCCAGTCGTTCCAAACGTTCAAGACGTTCCGGTCGTTCAACATTAGTGAGCGGCTGAGACATGTTGAGCACGCAGGTTTAAGGTTATCGGCAGCCCCGGCGAATCATCAATAAAAGATTGACCTCCTTACGGTTTTTCAAACCTCGCGTTGATTCTGAAGACACGATCACGCCCCACGAACACGGCCGTTGAACTGCCGCTTGCCGGCAGACGTTTTGAACCGAGCGAAGCGCTTGAACGTCTTGAACGCTTTGAACCTCCGATATTCGTTGGCGATCGTTTACCTTGAACTTTGAACCTTGAACTTTTGAACTGCCGCCGCCTGCTGGCGGCGGGCAAACTCCGCTGCGTTTTTCCCCGCGATCTCGCCGAAGACCGCGTAGCGCGTGAGCGATGAGCCCCCAGGATAGTTATTATAAAAAAAGCCCCCGGTGACCTCGCCGGCCGCGTACACGCCGGGAATGACAGCCGCCGTTTTACTCAAGACCTCTGCGTTGGCGGTGATCTTGATCCCGCCGAAAGTAAAGGTCATGCCGCCGGTGACGGCGTAGGCATAAAAAGGCGCCCGGTCGATCGGTTGAGCAAAATTGGTTTTCGGGGGAGTCAATTGCGCGTGGGTTCCGTCATCAACGGCGCGATTAAATTCTTCGATGGTTTCGCGCAATTGGGCTGGAGCGATGGATAGTTTTCTCGCCAACTCCTCGATGCTCATCGCTTCGACTGGTCCTTTCTCCGGTCCTTCATACATCGGATCCACGTGATCCTTCACCCTGGAATCGAAGATCAGGTACGCGATGCCCCTCGGTTGTGTGAGCGCGATTATTCTGCCGAACTTCGCGTAGGTCTTATCCGCGGTGTCCTCGCCTTCGTCCACGAACCGCTTGCCCAGTCGGTTGACAAGAATTCCCGGCTCATATTTCTTGACGCTGCGCATGCCCTTTTCTTCACCGACCTGGGGAAATTTCTTGTAGCCGTAATGGATAATACCACCGTGGTAGCCTTCCATGCCAATGAGAAGAGCGCCCAGCTTCGTTGCCATTCTGTGTCCGTCACCGGTGCTTTGTTTGTATCCTCTGAGCACGAGCCGATGGGCGCCTTTGCCGATGTGCTCGGTCACCAGTTTGCGATTCGCCTGAAATCCTCCGGTTGCGATCACGACCGCCTTGCACGGAATCGTTTTTGTGCCGGTTCTTGTCTGTACTCTTACGCCGACCACCGAACCCTTGGAGAAGGAAATGTCGTTGACCGTGGTCTCGTAGCGAATGGGTACCCTGGCTTTTCTGACCGCCTTACGAAGCGCGGGCGCCAAGCTTGCTCCTTTGCCGACGACGCTATCGGCCCTACCCGGGTTGGAGGTGGGCAACGTCCAGCGAATCCCCAGACGGCTCAAGTTGGCTTTGGCTCGTCTCGAATTACGGATGGTAATCTTCGTTAGCTCTTGGTCGGCTTCTCCTTGCGATACCTTCATAATGTCCGCGAAATACTTTTCTGCCGGATATTCTTTGGACACTCGCCTCAGAGCCCCGCCGCAAAAGGCCGTGTTGCCGTGGGGCAAGTTAGGTTGCGACTTCTCGACGATGATGACGTCGGCGCGCCGCTTGCGAGCAGCAAGCGCAGCGAGGCAACCCGCGATACCATCGCCGATGACGACCACATCAACTATTTTCTTCAGTTTCGCCATGCTCCTAGGGTCTCATGATACCGCCAAATGATCGAATTCAATATCACGCGCGAATCTGTTGGGTAAATGGAAAAATTGTTCAAGGTTCCAAGTTCAATGTTCAAGGTTGGAATCCGGAGAGGCGGAGCACTAGGAAATCGAAAAAGGTCTTCGTGTTTCGTTTAGCTGGCAAAGTCTGGGACGTTACCGATCCGGTTGGACAACTGGAACGGAGCGAAGCGTTGGAACGACTGGAACTATTGGAACGCTCAGTAACGTTACACGATTTGAACGATCAATGCTTCGACTGTTGCCTGTTGCCAGCAGCTTGTCCTGCGCAAGGTCTATTTGCTTGAACCGCCGCTTGCCGGTGGAACACAAGTAACTATCTCTTCCACACTTCATTGATAAGCTTTAAAACGGGATCATCACTTGCGTGTTCGGGTGCATCCATGTCGAAAAACTTAGTTTTCTCCCCTCGGCGATAACCCCGAGGAATCATGTCCTTGGAAATATCCAGCCTAAGCGAGTCAACACCCTCTTCTTGTTTAGCAGCGATGGTTTGTACCATCAGCTGGCCATCGCGAGAAAGAAACCAGTTAATAAAGAGTTTCGCTGCATTGGGATGAGGGGTCCGGTTGACCACTGCAATGTGATGCGGCCCACCACTTATACCCACTGCCTCTTTAAAGTGTCCGGGAGTAAACCAATTGACAGGTAGTCCTTGGGCCTTTGCCTCATCCAAAGTTGACGCATCCGGCGCGGTCCGCAGCGCTATGGCGAATTTTCCCTTAGCCAACCAGTCGGTCATCTGGCGACGGTCGCGGCTGGCAGTAAGTTCCATTTCACCAAAGAGCCGCCTCAAGTAGTGAGGTCCTAGCTCTGGATTATAATAAAAGTAGCTCATTAAGCGTGAGCCGCTGGCGCCTGGGTCGTAAGTCACAATCTTTCCTTTCCATTTTGCATCGAGAATATCCCAATAAGACTTTATGTTATCTGGATTCACAAGTTTGGTATTGTATGAAATGTCCACGCCGGGGTTTAAGGCATACTTGAAAAGGTACTTCCTGTCCTTGTCGGCGAAATAGTGTCTCCCTTCAAACCATTTCGACTGATCCAAAACTTCGGGGAGAATCATATAGGGTTCAAGAGGATCAAGGGCCCCTGCACTGGCCAACCTGGAACCCGACCCCGCTCCTAGATGCACAATATCCGCCACGTAAACCCCGGCCCTTCGTTCGGCCATTAAACGTTGCTCTGCCGCGCTTCCTCCCTGCGTCAACGTTCGAGTGACCTTTATCGCTGGAAACTTTTTCTGAAATTCTTGGAAATAAGGTTCGGCAGAATTTCCGGAGTGGTGAACAAGCTTCCCCTCATTTTTGGCTGCCTGGATCGTCCTCTGCCATTCTTTTTCCCAATCCCCGCTTTGCTCTTGGGTTTGGGCGGGTGAGCTGATGACCAGGAATGAAATGAAAATTACCGTGAAGAAGATCGAGCCAGTTCGGTTAAAAAATTTCTTCATAAACAGACCCTCCCTTCCCTATGGTCTGATGCGCCATGTCCTAAAAAGGCCATGTGCTTCCATGGGGTTCATGGGTTTTGTTCCATGAATGTTCTGGCGTTTTTTTTCTTTTTGGCTTATATCGCGTTCAGCCGAAAAATCACAATCGTAAGGTTGAAAGAAGGAAAGAAAGATCATGAATGCGAAGATCAGACACTGTGCCATTTGGAGCGATGGGTGCGAGAGGTCGGCTAGATTCTATGAGACGATCTTCGGAATGCGATTCTTTACTACTCAGGGAGCCGCCGAGCGTGATCCGTCAAACCGGTCTCGGGGTCAACTCAGCGATGGAATCATAGGGTTGGCATTGAATCCCAGGCCTCCGGGATACCGTTCAGGACTAGACCACTTCGGATTTCAGCTACAAGACCTGGATAAAGTCAGAGAGAGGATAAAACAAGACTATCCCGATACCATATTCACAAAGGGTCTTGAGGGAGTCGCTTTTGCAGGTTTGAGAATCACCGATCCCGTGGGTACTCACATTGATATCGCCCAAGAGGGGGGCGCCAACCTCAGAGGTGGCTATGGCCGGGACGAGGGTTGGGAACAGCCGCGGCACTTGCACCACATTGCGATTCGGGCGGCGAAACCTGCTCTGTTGGCTGAGTTCTATCAAAAAGTCTTTGAACTCACGGAGGCCAAGAGCCTTTCCGGCGAGGGAGGAGTTTGTCTCACCGATGGAAAGTCCTACGTTCTTATACGCCCGTGTGAGAACTATTCTTACAGGTCCATGACCCAGGGACTGGATCATGTCGGCTTCAAGGTCGAAGACCTAGAAGCAGTGAAAAGGGAATTGGATGACCTCGGAAGATCATTCCCCGCGTCCGCTGCGCGGAAAATATTTGTCGGCAGAAACGGGCCGCTCCTTCAGAGGGATATAGACTCTTGCAGCTTAGGACAGTACGCGATTGCCGATCCTGACGGCGTCTTAATAGATCTTACGACATGAAGAAATATCCGATTGTTTATCGAGCGGAAAAATGATTTTCATGGCGGGCTCCGGAGGGAAGACCTAAGCAGTAGAAGAAAATGTCCTTTCTCGCGGGTTACAATTCCCAAACGATCTATAGTAAGGAGGTCAGGAGATGGATAAGTTTACCCGGGGTAGACGTCAAAGAACGTTTTTGTAAGAAGATTTATGATTTTCTCTCGCATGATTAGGTACACGTCACTCACGGCTAGTTTTTGAGGAGAGACGGACGCTTGGATACTCACTTACCATCCAATATCGTCTTCCAAGGCGTCAAGTTCGGAGTCGGATGGGCCGGTTCGTACAGAATGACCCAGGTGTTCGCGCGCAGCGTTGGAGGCGCTACTCCGGTCGCGATTATCGCTCCCGCCCTCAACCGCCCGGATTGGGTGTGCGGTGGCGAACTGGACTTGGGCTGGGTGTTCCCGGCGGTTCGCGCGACATGGGCGCTCGAAGGAAAGCGTTCCTGGGCGGGAAAACCGTTGACCAATCTCCGTTCCGTCGCGCGGTTTCCCAGACTGGATCGACAGTTGTTTGCTTTCGCTCCCTGGTGCCCGGTCAAGGACCTTGGGCAGATCGGCCGGGAGAAGCGTGCGATCCGATTGGGCGTCCGCGCGGATGAATTGTTCGAGCATGAGAACGCGATCTTGCGGCAGTACGGCTACTCGCTCGCCGACATCGAAGCCTGGGGGGGCCGATGGTGGCACGTGGGCGTAGGCCTGACGGCGCTCGATGAAGAGATCAGAAAGCGAGACGTGGATGTCGTCATCGGGCATGCCTCTCACGAAGGAGTCTGGCAAACCGTCGCTGCCAATGGATTTCGATTCATCGGGCTCGAGGAGCACGTGATGGCAGGCCTAGAGAACGAGGGTTATTCGCGCAACATCATTCCCGCAGGGTTCCTTCCGGCTATCCAAGAACCGCTGCTAACGATTGATCTGTCCGATAACCTGCTGGTCACCCGCGCCGAAGTAGACGACGGCATCATTTATACGATAGCTAAGAGCATTGACCGGAACAGAAAACGCATCGAGGAAGCCTCGGTCACCGTGAGCTACACTTACAACCAACTATTGCCCATACCTTTTCTTACGTACTCGTCGACGCTGACACAGGCCATCACAAGGCAATGGGAGACGAATATTCCACTCCATCCCGGCGCTGCGCGCTATTATCGAGAGGCGGGCCACCTGACTTGAAATGGGCGATGAGGCGTTTCAATAAAGAGGACCGAAGGACGAGACGATGGCGCAGCTGATCAAGGAGCCGTTCAGCGGCTACTACCATAGAGAGGTCCCGGAGCATGAAAAGGAACTGACCGAAGTGGGGCCCGGAACGCCCTGCGGTGAATATCTGCGCCGCTTCTGGCATCCGGTGGGGATGACCGCGGAACTAAAAGACCTGCCGAAGCGCATCCGGATCATGTGTGAGGACCTCGTACTATTTCGCGACGGTCGCGGAAAAATCGGACTTCTCGAGCTTCACTGCAGCCACCGCGGCACGTCGCTGGAATTCGGCCTGGTCGAGCGCTGCGGCATTCGCTGCTGCTATCACGGTTGGCTCTACGATGCGGACGGCCGCGTGCTGGAGACACCGGGGGAGCCTCCCGAGAGCACTTTCAAGGACCGATTTTTCCATGGGGCCTACCCGACCATCGAATACAAGGGGCTGATCTTCGCCTACATGGGGCCGCCGGAGCACCGTCCCGAGTTTCCCATCTACGATTCATTCGAACTGCCGGGCTACCGAATGGTGCCTGGCGGAGAAACGGATCAGAAATACATCTATGACTGCAACTGGTTGCAGCTGGCGGAGAATAACGCAGACCAGGTCCACTTCGTATTTCTCCACGATCCGGAGGAGGCGCGCACAAAGCTGGATCGTTACCGTCCGAGCGTGACCGGGGGCTCTTTAGAGGATTACTTCAACGTCGGGCTCAAAGAATTCGACGCTGGCCTCACGGCGATTCGGGAGAACTTTCAGTCAAGGGTGCTCGAGTGGGAGGAAAGCCCGCTCGGCGTGATCGGTATCCACACCCGGCGAGTGGGTGATCTAATTTGGGTGCGGCTAGGCGACTACATTATGCCCAACGTCGACCAGTTTGCGCCGAGCCGCTTTCGGCCCACAGGAGAGCTGGATTTCGGGCCACTGTACATGACCGCCTGGACGGTTCCGGTTGATGACACCCACACGGTTGCGTACCAATTCCGCTATGCTCCGGAGAACACAGAGCAGCGTTCCAGCGCGCGCCCCTTGAGAAGCTCGCAATCCGTCAATCGAACCTATGAAGACCGTCAACGCCAGCCGGGAGACTACGAGGCGCAAGAAAGCCAGCGCCCCATCGCCGTCCATGCACTGGAACACTTGGGAGCCACGGATCGAGGGGTGACCCTCGTTCGGAAGCTGTTGCGGGAGGGAATTCGCGCGTTGCAAAGAGGTGAAGACCCAAAGCGAGCCGTCTCGTCCGCGGCGAATGCGATTTCGACTTACTGCAGAAACACGGTGCTTCGGATTCCGCCGGCGGAAACGCCCGAGGCCGACAGAGAATTGCTCCGGAACACAGGCCGGAAGGTTGCGGCTGCTGTCCTCTCGGGGCAACCTGTCTCTACCGCGAAATAGCTTCAGAGCGGAGGAGTATGAGACTCTACAAGCGGCGAGTCAGGGTCACAAACAGCAAAGGAGGCATGAAATGAGCGAACGCCGTATGACTCCTTCCCAAACCCAAGAGCCCGCGCCGAAGGAAACAGATTACGACCAAGTCGTTCGCGCTAAAGAAGTCCGCAACAAGCGGATGGCGGAAGGGACAGTAATCGTCAATGGTGAGGACTTGCCGTGGGAGCTTAACCGCCAGGGACGGATCAAGTATTTTCTCACAGATCGATCGGAAGATGTTGCGGCCCCCGGCTGGCTTGTTTTCCAACAGGAGATTCAAAAGCACTCGGGCATGCACCGGCATCAAGGCGGGACTTTTATCTTCGTCTTGGGCGGCAAGGGATATAGCATCGTAAACGGCGTGCGCCACGATTGGGAGGCTGGCGATTTAGCCATTTTGCCTATGGTGGCCGGAGGCGTTGCGCATCAACACTTCAATCTCGACCCCGGTGTTCCCGCTCTCTGGATGAGGGTGGCTTATACCCCGAACAAGAGACTCGTTGTTGCCAATTGGATTGAGCAACTCGAGGTCAATCCAGAGTGGGCGGATACGAAAGGATTACAGGATCGGAAAGTGGCTGCGGTAGTAAGCCATGCGCGTACCACAAACCGAGATGACTCTCCGCGCGGGAATACCCTTTTCGACGCCCTGCTTCGGATCCGCGACGAGCAACGGGATCAGATGAAGCACGCTCGAATGGTCGTTCAGGGAAAGTCGTTACCGTTGGAGGTCAATCCAATGGGTTTGTTCCGCTGGTATGTCCATCCGGACATGAAAGATGTGGGATGTCGCGCCCAAATGTTCTACGTGCAGGAGATTCCGGGTGGCAGTCGTTCCGGCAAACAGCTTCATCAAGGTGGCAGGTTTCACTATGTCCTCGAGGGAAAAGGCAGCACCATCATAGACGGGGTCCGCCACGATTGGAAAGAAAACGAAATCATTTTGCTTCCTCTTAAATCTCATGGCGTTGTCCATCAGCATTACAATTCAGACCCGAATAAACCCGCCAGGTTGCTCGTGTCCGAACCCAACTGGGTTCACGTCTGGGGAGTGGACCTCGGTTCGGGATTAGAGATGTTAAAGCCGGCCCCGGAGTACAAAGGGTAGAGGTTGGACCGTGAAAAATAGTCCAGACGCATCAACAGGCTTTTTCTTAGTTTCTTTGCTTCTCTTTGACTCGCACCTCATGCCTATTTCTTGAACGCTTTCAACGGAGCGAAGCGGTTGAACGTTTTGAACTGGCTAAATATTTTAGCGATCTTTTACCTTGAACTTTGAACCGCCGCATGCCGGCGTGGAGGAGACCTCATGTTAGACGGCAAATTGAGAATTGCACCGACCTGTTACCACGTGCTGCATCTACTGCCTGTGATGGCGGCGCACGAGATGAATTTTTTCTACGACGCAGGGCTCAAGACCAGTGACGGATCGCTCGGGTATCAGATCCTGCGCGACGCCATGGTGCCCTTCGGTCTGGAGAAACTGGGCATCTCACAGGCGATGAAAGAAAAGTCCATTGATATCGCTTTGGATGTCCAGTCCCGCACCGTCTTCTTTCAACGATCGCGGGGCGCGGATGTTTATATCATCGCCGGCTGGAGAAACCAGCACACCGTTGCGTGGGTCGGCCCGCCGCATATCAAGTCATTGCAGGATCTGAAGGGCAAGCGCGTCAGCATCAGCGATTTCAACAGCCTTCGTCACTGGGGGATACAGATCCAATTGCGCAAGGCTGGGTTGGATATCGAGCGGGACGTGGAATGGGTGAGAACCGGCGTCTCGGAACATCTTCACGAGGAGGCCCTCAAGAACGGCAAAGTAGAATGCGCCCCGGTGTCCGTGCGGACGGCGCAGTCGCTCAAGAAGGAAGGCTGCAATGTCCTCGTCGTGCCGAGGGATCAGTACCCGAATGGCTTCCCGCAGCGGATCATCGCGGCTACGGGGCGTATCCTCGAGGAGCGCCCGGATTTGGTCAAGAACTTTCTCAAAGGACTGATTCGCTCCTACTGGTTCGTGCGCGATATGCCGAAGAATTTCGAGTTTCTCTATAATCTCGACAAGCGGCTTCGGCTGGAAACCGCGGACCCTGAAGAACGGATACACAACCCTCGCCGCTATACAATACACTTCTTGGAGTCGCAGCCGTTTCCGCTCGACGGACTGGCGACGGGATTCGAGGATATGCTGCGGGAGGAAAAACTCATCGGCGGATTGGAGTACGACGTGCCTGCCGTTGCCAGCGTGTGCGCTCAGGATCTTGTCGCTGAGGCCTACAAGGAGCTCAGAGCACAGAACGAATTGCAGCCGGAGTACCAGCGCGTTCATGCTATCGCGGAGCGTTACGGCTACTGAGCAAGCTGGGTGAAATCAGCGCGTCGCGAACGATTTTTCAATCTGCCTGATAAGGCGCGGATCGTCGGGCCACTAATCGTTCAGGGTTCCAAGTTCAACGTTCAAGGTTGGAATACGCGACGCGGAGCACTAGTAGGGTGCTGAAAATGCCGTTCATCCTTCGACAAAGCTCAGGACGAACGGAGGATGGATTGAAATCATTGGAGAATTTCCGTTCGTGCTGAGGCTTGCGAAGCACGAGGTGGCTTTCTCAGCAACCTGCTAGGAAATCGAAAAAGGTCTTCGTGTTTCATTTAGACGCAAAGTTTCAGCGTTATCGACGTGTTGAACGATGGAACGGAACGCAGCGGTGGAACGTCTGGAACGGGGCCGCGGTATTAAGTGAGCGAAGCGATGGAACGACTGGAACTATTGGAACGCCTCTGTAACGTTAAACGATTTGAACACGTTCGCCCATTTAGTCCGAGGTAGGCGATGAAATCTTTCCTGGCTATTTTTCTCAGCGTTATGTTGGAGTGTGAGGTTTTGCCGATAGGCGCGGCCGAAGCGCCATTATCGACGAAAGCCAAACCCGCGACGCAGGCGAAAGGTTACGTGTCCTTTAGCAACCACAACGACTTGGAAGAGAAAGCCAAGAAAGAGGGAAAGTTGCGCATCCTGGTCAACATGGATCCGGCCACGCTAAAAGTTGCCGGTAAGGCCTTCAATCAGAGGTACCCTTTTATCAGCTTGCATACTCAGGAAATTACTGGAACCGACATGGTCCAGCGCAACGTATTGGAGATTAAAAGCGGACAGGCTCGAGAGTGGGATATCATTTACGCGAGCAGAGACTTGTATAGCGAGTATCTGCCTTATCTATGGAAGATCGATCTTCTTCACATGGCCGAGCGCGGCGTCGTACAAATCCCCCCGGCGATGATAGATCCGAAGAACCGCAATATTATCGCGCCTTATACCCGGATCATTGCCTCGGCCTTTAATAAGGATTCATTAAGCGCGGAACAACTTCCCAAATCGTGGGAAGACTTCCTCAAGCGTGAATTCAAGGGAAGGAAGTTTGCGGTGGATATCGGACCACGGCCAATCGCCTGCCTTGTCCCAGCATGGGGATTGGAAAAAACCCTGGATTTCGCGCGCAAACTGGCGACGCAAGATCCGATCTGGGTTCGTGGAGTGAGTCGAACGTTACCTTCGATCGTGACCGGTGAAGTACCCATGATGATGGGCACCCTGCTTCACAGTGTAAAGCGAGCACAGCTTAAAGATCGCACCGGGGTCCTGCAACATCTAATCCTGGAACCGGTCCCGGTTTACCTCACTTCGGAACAGGCGATTCTTGCCACGTCCCAGAACCGACACGCGGCAATTCTCTGGTTGGAGTGGATGGCCAGTTCCGAGTCGCAAAAGATTGCCGACGATCACGAACCCATGGGATCGTCCCACCTTTTCCGCGGCGGTGGCGTCGAGCAGGAACTGCGCGGGAAAAAGCTCTCATGGGTGAACTGGGAGCAGCACGTAAACATGGAATCGTGGATGGCCAAACTGTTCCAGGCATATGGTTTTCCCAACGCTCAGCGTTGAGTCAAATCCGTTGACGACTGGGAGTTCAAAACGTTCAAGACGTTCCAGTCGTTCAAACCGTCTGACGGCTTAGTTCTCGGCGTTTTCAACCTTGAACATTAAACTTTGAGCCGCCGCTTGCGGCGACCTTGAACTTTGAACGTTCGAACGGCCGGTTCCCGGCTAACGTCTTGAACGATTTGAACGGAGCAACGCGGTTGAACGGCTTGAACGTGCCGCGGTGTTGAACGCCGCTACCGGAATTACTTACCGAAGATCTCTTGAGCCTGGCGTGCGTAGAACTCCATGTTATCACCCTGAGAGGGATCGAGAGGGATTAACTTGACATCTTTCATGGCACCCTGCTCCTGAGCGAGATCGGCGCGGGCGGAGTTTCGATCGGACGCCAGAACTACTCGTTGTCCTTCTCTCGAAAGAACAAAGTCGATAAATAGTTTCGCCGCATTGGGATGAGGGGCGCGAACCGACACCCCGTGCCCTACTGGAACCACGAGAGTTGGACCCAAGGTTGTCCAGCTGACCGGGGCGCCATTTCTTATCAATGGGGTCAGGACGCTATAAGTCGAATCGACGTCGAGGTCGGACTCGCCGGCGGTGACGAGTTGGGCCCTCATGGCGGTGGTTTCGCGGCGTATCGCGATGTTTTGCTTCGCAAGCGCGCGCATATAATTGAGCCCGTTCTCTTTACCCATGATCTGTAGGACCCAAGCGAACCATTGTTCCCTGGGGCTGACCAGCATTCTCCCCTTCCAGGCGGGGTTCAGAAGGTCCTCCCACTTCTTCGGTAGCTTGTCCCGGGCAATAGCTCTCGTGTTGTAGCCGATGACGTGAACGTTGGTGCTGCTCGTGATCCAGTAGCCGTGGTCTTTGAAATCGTTGGAGTAGAAGCGATCTTCGGATGACACGTAGTGAGCCAGAAACTTTCCTCGTTTCAAGAAATACATCCCAAGAGTGTTGTTCTGCAGCACGTCGCTCAAGAATTTACCCGAACGCGTCTCCGCAATCACCCTGGGGTACATGTTATCGCTAGTCAAACGATTCAATTTGAGGTCGATAAAAGGATACTTCTGGCGAAATTTCTCGTTGAGAATGGTTGCCTGTCTCAGGTCGGTCGTTCCATAGATTACCAGCTCTCCTTCCGTCTTTGCTCCTTCGATAAGCGTTGCTGAGTTAATTGGCTGGGCCAATGCCCGATCAGCACAGTGAAGTGCCATGCTCGCAAGAACAATCAGCGCTAGGAGCGCGCACAGGATTGGATGATTCATAGGACCCCACCGTCTTTTGTTTCTTCTGCAAGGGTTGTAGATGAAAGCGCGTTGCACCATCAGAGCGACTCGTGGCTGGGTGAAATCAGCGCGCCGCGAGCGATTTTTCAATCCGCCTGGTAACGCGCGGATCGTCCGCTCCACGGCGCGTTCGAATACCGGTAAATGAAAAAAATTGTTCAATGTTCAAAGTTCAAGGTTGAAATCCGAAAACGCGGAAAATAAAGAACGAGACACGATCACGCCCCACGAACACGGACGGCAAACGATTTGAACGAAGCGAAGCGATTGCACGTCTAAAGCGTTTTGAACCAGGCGGCAGTTCAAAAGTTCAAGGTTCAAAGCGCGCCGCCTTCCATCGCTTGGGCCACCAACTGTTTCATGCCTTGGATTTCCGCCGGTTTCGCGGGACGGTCAGCTGCTTCCTGGCCCATGACAAAATGACATAGCGGTATGTGGCCCACCAAGCCGCCTACGTTTATGCCCAAACGGCCTTCCAAACTATCAAGGTAATCACGGTAGGAATGCCAGCCCCACGGAATGCCTTTCTCTAACGCATGACGAGGCATCGCCTCGAATCGAACAAAACTGGTTACCAGTTCGTGTTCGTCTCCACTATTCACAGGAGCAAGGGCTAACGCGTCGTTGCCCATGACAATCGAGGTGATGCCATGCTCGGGCTCGGGAGTGCCGTAAGGATCCCATTGGATCTGGGCATCCATATGCGTGTGATGATCAATAAAGCCCGGGCAAACGACCAGCGCGTGGACATCGATTGTTCTACCTCCGTTTCCGCGCACCCTCCCGATCTCAACGATCTTTCCATCTTTGATTGCGACATCAGCCAGGTAGGACGGTAAACCGGAACCATCTACTACGCGACCACCACGAAGCACCAAGTCATAGCCCATCTTCAGTTCCTCTCGATGGAAAGCTGTCTTATTCCTCAATTCGTTACATTAGCTGCCCGCCGGGCCGAAGATGTCGGCAAAAAGTTTTTGATAGTAGCCTATCTTCTCGCCGATCTCGGGGTTGTTGACGTAAAGCTTAATCCCCTTGGGCACCCAAGCCGGATCCATTCCGGTCCGCGCAGGCTCAAGGCTCTCGGAGAGATAGGTCCTTTGCCCTTCCTCAGAGAGCAGATAATCCATGAAGAGCTTGGCGGCGTTAGGGTGGGGCGCGTTCTTGCTGATACCGCCGGTAATCGTGTGCACGATCGCGGGTTCGACGACATGAAAGTCTATCGGCGCGCCACTTTTCTTCGCGCGGTCGACCGTATAGGCGTAGATGTCGATCACGAGGGGAATCTCCCCGGCCACCACCAAGTTGGTCAGTAGCGTGGTGCCCGAGCGGAGGCTCACGTTCTGGCGCGCGAGCTTCTTCATAAATTCGATTCCCTGGCTCTCCCCTTTGATCTTCAGCAAATTGACGAACCACACATAGGCGGCGTCCTCAAGCCCCAACTGTCCTTTCCATTTAGGGTCCAGCAGGCCGTCATAGGAACGGGGAAGATCCTGCTTGCGCACCATCCTGGTGTTGTAGGCGATGGCATGAAGTTGCTTATAGAGAGCTGTGTAGTAGCCGTCACGGTCTTTAAGCTCGTTGATGAAGGCTTTTCTTTCAGGTGATTCATACTTCATCAAGAGACCCTTTTGCTTAAAGATGTCGATGTACCAATCGGTCGTGCGTACGATATCGGCAATATGCTTTCCCGCTTTGCTTTCGGCCTCAAAACGGACGAGCAGCCGCTGGCTCTGGATGCGAGTCTTTTTTACCTGGAGAAACGGGAATTTTTTCGAAAAATTCTTGGCGTGAATTTCATCAATCTCGCCTGAGCCGCCGCCGTACCAGACGACCTCTCCATCTTTCTTTGCCCCTTCAATAACTTCGGGGCTGGCGGCTAATACTGGCACCGCCCAAAAAGCCAACGCCCCTAACAGAGCGATAACAAATCGCTGCATGTTGTCCTCCTTAACGACTGGAACGTTTTGACCACATTCGCCCATTTAAACATTCACGGAAAAAATATTTCTTTTAGCTTCTTGGCAAACTCCGGTTCTCGTTTGATGCCTTCTTCAGTTTGCAGCACGGCGAGTTTCGCTCCCTGCAATGCGTCGGGCCCGAGAACCGACGGCACGCCTTTGCGCAGCGGTAGATAGCCGGTGTCGGCGACGGTCTTTGGGCCGGCTTCGGATAACACAAAATCGATATAGAGCTTGGTGGCATTGGGGTGCGGTGCATTCTTCACCAAGCCGAGCCCGATGCGGGTGTAAAACGCGCCGTCACGCGGCTTGAGAAATTTCACCGGCGCCGAGCGCGGCGCTTCCGTGGTGGCACGCTCCTCGGTGCCGGCGATGTGGACGAAATATTCGCCGCGAGCGAGCAGACTATGAACGAGATCGTTGGTGCGGCCGAAAAAGATTTTTTGCTGGACCATTTTTCTTAGATAATTTTCACCCAGATTCGCGTCCGTCAGCATCTGAACGAACCAGCTAAAGCCACCGCCGCCGGGGCGCGGATCTTGAATCGCCAGCTTACCTTTCCACTTGGGATCGGCGAGTTCGCTCCACGAGCGCGGTGATTCTTCGGCGCCGACCCAGCGCGTATTGATGACCAAGCCGTAGATGTGCGCCGAATGGGAAAGCGTCAAACCACTCTTGTCGACCGTCGCCGGATCGAAGTAGTTCTGTTGCGGCGACTGATATTTTTCTAAATAACCTTCGAGGCCGAATTGGTATAGCCCGTTCCAGCCACAGGAATGAACATCCGTCATGGGCCGGCCGGCGCGCGCTTCGCTGCGGATTTTTTCTTGCAGCTGCGAGCCTTTGCCGTAGCTCACTTGCACTTTGATGCCGGGGTGCTGGCGCTCGAATTCCTTCACCACCGGTTCGACATTTTCCCGCCCGGGATAGCTATAGAGCACGACCCGGCCTTCGGCGCGCGCCTTGGCACCAGCCTCGGCGCTGATTGCCGAAGCTGAAAAAATCGAAAAAATCACGCAGACCCAAAGCAGGATGAATAGAAGCGCAGCGAACCATTTTCCGTTCATGGCGAGTCCCTTCAGGGTGTGAGTCCGAAATCCTTCGACTCAAGCATAAGACGCCTTTGTTCCTCAACTACCTCACCCGTTGGTAAGCGTCAACGCTGATCATGGACGCCCGTGGCTCCCATGAGACGTGCCGCGCCGAGGGCGATCAAAAAGATCGCCAGCAAGACTATCGAGAGCGCACACACTGTGCCCGGTTCGCCTCTCTGCCAAAGGTGAAATATGGTTATCGAAAGCAATTCCGTGCCGTGGCCGTAAAGGAGAATCACCGGACCGAGGGCGCGCATGAAAGTGACGAAAAGAATCAGCGTGCCGGCGAAAAATACCGGCGCCATCAGCTTGAGCGTGATCGTGCGAAAGGCGCAAATCCAAGTCGCGCCATGCACCCACGCACTTTCTTCCAACTCATCGCTGATCTGCGCGAGACCTCCGTTCGCCAGTCTGACGCCGAGCGGAATGCCGTTGGTGATGAATGCGATGAGGAGTATCCAGAGTGTGCCGTAAATCTCAAAAGGATAAGCGAGACGAATATGCGCCCATAGCATCCCCAAGCTCAGAACGAGTCCGGGGACCGTCCAGGGGACCCAGGAAATCAGATCGAGTGTCTTCCGGAGTGCGAAGCTGGTCTTGGTGACGACGTAGGCGACGCCGAACGAAAGCAACATGGTGAGCAGCGCAGCCGCGCTGGCGAGCAAAAAGGAGTTCTTGATGCTTTGCCAAACCTGCGGGTCGTGAAAAATTGTCCGAAAGTGATGCAGCGTCAGCGCCTGCCAGTCATAGATTCCGAAGACTTCAAAGAACGATCCCAAGACAAGTTGCGACAGGGGCAAAACCGTCGCTATTAGAAATAAACCGCGCAGATAGCCAAGATAACATATCTCCACCGTCCCAGACTGATGGTCATCGGGCGGTAGCCTTTGCCGCTTATGATGGCAAAGGATCTTTCGCGCAAGATTCTACGCTGAACAAAAATCATCATCGCCGTCATCAGGAAAAGTGTGACGGCAAGCGCGGTGGCCAATCCATACCTCGGTGGAAAGCCAAACTCGAGGACCTCGTAGATTTTGTTGGTAAAGACAAAGATCCCTGCCGGCAAACCTAAAATAACCGGCAACTCGAAGGACTCCATCCCCCGCACGAACGTGAGCAAGCTGGCGGCCAAAATCGCCGGCGCGAGCAGCGGCAGAGTGATACGGGCAAACGCGCCGGCGTGGCTGCTGCCGGAGGTGAGCGCGGCTTCTTCGAGAGAACTATCCATCGCCCGAAAGGCGCCGACGATGAGAAGAAACTTCGTCGGCGCCGAAGTAATCGTCCAAGTCCAGATTAATCCGCCGAGCGAATAAATATTGAAGGGCGGCTCTTGCAAGTCCAACAGCCAGCTTAAAAATACATTGATCAAACCCGTCCTAGGGCTCAGTAGCAAAGCCCAGGCAAAAACTTCCAAGATCGACGGGATGAAAAAAGGCACGATCATGAAGAGGGTAATCACGCCGCGGTAAGGAGTGTCGGTGCGCGTTACGACCCAGGCAAAGAAAATCGCCACCACCGCGGAGAGCAGCGTTACGGCGCCCACGATAAAAAAAGTGTTCAGAAAAAGACGGTATGTCTCCCGGTCGCCGTAAGCGTCGAAATAGTTTTGCAGTGTGAAGAAGCCCGCGTCTCCTGGCGCCGAGCTTCTCACGCTGCCGTACAGCAGCATCAAGACGGGATAAAGGACAATGATGGCAACGACCAGGAAAAGGCCGCTAACCAAAAATTTAGTTAAGCGAGTTGGAATCAATCGATTTGACGAGTGAGAACTTCGGAATGGTTAAAGCACTCTCGCGGAGCGTCGGGCCACTAATCGTTCAAGGTTCCATGTTCAAGATTTAAATCCGAAAGCACGGAAAATAAAAAGCGAGACACGAACACGCCTCACGAACACGACCGTTGCACCGCCGCTTGCCGGCTGACGGTCGACTTGCCAATGATCTTTTTCCGCGCAAAAGCTTGTCAGTTCTGAAACAGGCGCGCACGCGTATTCTAGTCGCTGCGCGCGAGCGTTACAATTCGAGCGCCTAACGATTTGAACGAAGCGAAGCGATTGACCGGCTGGAACGTTTTGAACCACTGATATCCGTTAGCGATCCTTTACCTTGAACTTTGAACCTTGAACCGCCGCCAGGCCTGGAACGAAGCGAAGCAGTGAAACATCTGGAACGTCTGGAACGGCCCGCGTTATTAAGTGAGCGCAGCGGTTGAACGTCTTGAACGGGCCGCGGTATTTTACTAGCATCGCTTCGTCAGTTCGAGTACAACGCTAATTCATTTGAAAGTGAGGGGCCATGCTCACATCAGAAGAAAACGAATTGCTCACGCGTATCGGTCCCGGAACACCGGGCGGCGAATTGTTGCGACGCTACTGGCACGTTGTCGCGGCGGCGTCCGAGATCACTGAAGAAAAACCAAAAAAAAGAGTCAGGGTCCTCGGCGAAGATCTGGTGCTGTATCGAGACCGCAGCGGCAAGTATGGACTTATCGCCGAGCACTGCGCCCACCGCGGCGTGTCTCTTTACTACGGATTTGTCGAGGAGGACGGCATCCGCTGCGCCTATCACGGCTGGAAGTACGACGCCTGCGGCAAGTGTCTGGAACAGCCTTTCGAAAACCCCGAGGCCGGGTTCAAAGATAAAATCTCGCAGCCGGCGTACCCCGTGGAGAAACTGGCTGGGCTCTTGTTCGCCTACTTGGGCCCGCTGGAAAAAAAACCTCTCCTGCCCAGATGGGACATGCTCACGCGCCGCGATGGCGAGAGAAAGCTGGAGATTTATCAGACCTTGCGCTGCAACTGGCTGCAGACGATGGAGAACTCGGTCGATCCGGTCCATACCTACTATCTTCATGCCCATACCCTGAGAATGCGCGGCAACAATCAAGGAGCGTATTACTATCGGCCGCTGAACAAGCTCGATTTCGAGCTGGTGGTGCATCCTGCCTGGGCGGGGATTCAGAAACAACGGGTCTTTGCCGACGACGCCAGCCACGTCGAAGCTCCCCACCCGCTCATCTTTCCTAATATGCTCATGGTCCCCGCCACCAACGGTTACAACATGCATTTTCGCACGCCGGTCGACGATCAGAATACCCAGATCTTCCACGTGCGGTTCAATCCAACCAGAGACGGCAGCATCGTCGAGCGGCTCGAAGATCCGCCGGCGCAGTTCGTCAGCACCAAGAATGAGGCGGGCGAATTTCACATGGAAAGTTTTCCCAGTCAGGACCAAATGGCCTGGGAGACACAGGGGCCGGTCGCCAATCGTCCCGACGAGCACCTCGGCGAGTCCGACCGCGGCATCATTTTGTTCCGCAAATTGCTGCGCGATCAGATCCGGGCGGTGCAAAATGGCGAGGATCCCGTCGGCGTCAATCGTGACCCGAAGCATGACGAGATGATTTGTCTCATTCCCGAGGGCTACACGGCGTTTTCAGTGGCGCAAAGCGGCTGACGCGAGACTCGTGGTCGTGCGTGTGGAGCACCGCATGCAATGATACAAGACCATGCGACTGACAATTTGCCTTTGTGTTCTTCTGTTGAGCGGCACCGCGGGTTTCGCGGCGGAAGTTAAGCCTGCCTGGCAGGTCGAATGGGAAAAAACCGTGGCGGCGGCGGAGAAAGAGGGCCAAGTCACTCCATACATTTTCGATCAGGGTCCGGTCACCGTCGAAGTCGTGCACGCTTTCGAGCGCGCCTTTCCGAAAATCAAGGTCAACCAGCTCAGGGCGCGGGGCAGCGATCTCGGCCCGCGCATCATCGCGGAGCGCAGGGCGGGAAAATATCTGGTGGATGTATTCAGCGGTGGCAAAGGAACGGCACACGCCACGCTTTACATCGGCAAAACTTTGGAGCCGATAAAGCCGCTTTTGCTCTTGCCCGACGTTGTCGACGAGAGCAAATGGTGGCAGGGACGGCACAAGTACGTCGATCCCGAAGGCAAATACATATTTGTCTTCGTCGGCAACGGCGGCGGCGTCAACATCAACTACAACAAGAATCTGGTCAATCCCAAGGAATTTACTTCGTACTGGGATCTGCTCCAGCTCAAGTGGAAAGGCAAGATCGTCGCCACCGATCCCAGGACGCGCGGCATGGACACGCCGGTGCTGTTTTTTTACTACAACTCCAAGCTCGGGCCCGAATTCATGCGGCGCCTTTACGGCGAAATGGATGTGACGACGGCGCGCGATTATCGCCAACCGGTGGACTGGCTGGCGACGGGAAAATTCTCCCTGTGCATTCCCTGCGTCAGCGACGAGATGGACAGCGCCATGCGGCAGGGACTGCCGGTGGCGCAAATCTCGACTTTGAAGGAAGGCGGCACGCTGACTTCTTCGGGCGGCACCTTGAGCTTTATGAATCAGGCGCCGCATCCCAACGCGGCCAAGGTTTTTATCAATTGGTTGCTCTCACGCGCGGGACAAGCGCAAGTTCAGAAAGGCCGCAAGGACCGGCCCGGCACCGGCTCCAACTCGCTCAGGATCGACATTCCTAAAAACGACGTGCCGGAAGAAAATCTGCGGACAGACGGCGTGGAATATTTCGACGGCGACGACGACCGATTTTCCGACCGCAGACCAGCGGACAAACTGCTCGACGAAATATTCGGCAAGCCCGGCAAATAGGTTTCGTTACATTCGGCAAAATGAAAAACCATTCCGCCGCAGTCGTTTTTGCAGTTTTACTCCTGTTACCTTGCTACGCTCCCGCCGCGGAGACGCCGGGCCGTGGCGATTGGGGAAATATTGTCGCGGCGGCCGAAAGAGAAGGGCAGCTCGTCATCTACACAGGCGGCGCGGCGTCGCAGACCAAGATAGAAGAGGCCTTCCAGAACGCCTACCCAAAGATCAAGGTAACCTCAGTCGCGGGGCGCGGCTCCCAATTCGGACCAAAAATCATCGCCGAAAGACGCGCGGGAAAATATCTAGTGGACTTCTTCGTCGGCGGCAAGGGCACTGCTCATGCAACCCTTTATCCCGCCAAGGTCCTCGCTCCGATTCAGCCGCTCCTCGCGCTGCCCGAAGTTTTGGACCAGTCGAAATGGTGGCAGGGCAAACACCGATACGTTGACGCCGAAGGAAAGTACATCTTTGCCTTTGTCGGCAACGGCACCATCGTCGAGCTACGCTACAATACCAACCTCGTGAGCCCGAAGGAGTTCACGACCTATTGGGACCTGCTCAATCCCAAGTGGAAGGGGAAAATCGTCGCCACCGATCCGCGCATGAACGGTATGGACACTCCCGTACTCTTTTTTTACTACCATCCCAAGCTCGGCCCTGAGTTCATGCGACGGCTCTATGGCGAGATGGACGTGACCATCGCCCGCGACTACCGCCAGCCGATCGATTGGCTGGCCGCCGGCAAGTTCGCCGTCTGCATCCCCTGCAATACCCGGGAAACCGAAAAAGCGATCAAGCAGGGGCTTCCTCTGGGAGAAACTCTCGAGCTGAAGGAAGGCGGCACGTTGAGCGCAGGCGGCGGCACCATCAGCTTCATCGATAAAGCGCCGCATCCCAATGCCGCCAAGCTCTTCGTGAACTGGCTCCTCTCCCGTGAAGGCCAGATCGAGTTTCAAAAGCGCGACGGCTCGGACTCTTTCCGGATCGATATTCCGAAGCACAATGTGTCTCCGGAAAACCGCCGCATCAAGAGCATGGACTATTTTGAAGGCGATGACCCGAGATTTTCGGACCGCCGTCCGGCGGACAAATTGCTTAACGAGATATTCGTCAAAACCGGCAAATAACTCTTTCGAGATCAGCGAACGTTGTTGACAGGCTGCAATTGCTATTTTAACGCCTATCGGTTCTGAATGTTCTGAAAGGGAAGTAATTCAATACAGTCGACAAGCCTTCCCGGGATAGCCGCATGACCTCAGTAAGCGTTCAAATTGTTCAAGACGTTCAAGTCGTTCAAACCGTATGACCCGTGTCTAGCAGAATAAACCGGATCGGTGACGGACCGCGCTTGCCGGCGAACGATTTGAACGGCGTGAAGCGATTGACCGGCAAGAATGACGCTAAACGACTGAAACGATTTGGAATCGTAGCCGTTCAGCGGCTGATGGCGAGCAGCAACGCGCGCGTCCTAACCAGGGTTACGAAGGCGGCAGCGGGTCCGTACCGGCAATTCTATTGAAAAGCTTTACGGTCTCGGGATCGCGCGGGATTTCCCGAACGGCCTGCGCCTGCTCGTCCGGCATCAGCGGAGCGGCTTCGGCGCCGGTCATCTGATGAAATTTTTTTAAGAACTCGGCGTCATTGAACGCCTTGCGTAAAGCATCTTTTATCATCTCGGTGCGCTCCTTGGGCGTTGCGGGCGGGAGCACAAAAGGCGAACCGGTCAGCCGGAAGTTGCGGTACATCGCTAGGACCCTTCTCTGCACATCGGTTCGGGTGCGGCTTTCAAACGAGGGCAGCGATTCAAACAGCGGATGTTTGTCTCTGAATCCTCTAGGGATCTCGAATATGGCGTGAAAGTGGACCAGGCCTTTTTCGATCCACTCCGGCGTTCGCGCAATGATCGAGTGCCCACCCTGTGACCGGGCATCCAGCTCGTCCCGTAAGAGCGCCAGGTCCACTTCGGGTCCAGAGTAGCCCGTGACGAATCTCGGATCCTTGAGCCCACCGATCCAGGCGAAGATCCGCCGACGATGTAATGATGATGGCCTACGGAATCTGCTCCGATCCGTACCCCAGAAACGGTCCGAAGCTTCTCCAGACTGTCTAGCCCTGCATCCCTGCGCGTGACGAAGACCGCACTAAACCGGCTAAATCCGGAACCCAGATAGATGAATCGGTCGATGTCGTACATCACCCCCGCTTCGCCAGCGACGGCGTTGGAGACGAAGCCGCCACCAAGGCCGCCGATGGTAAGCCCATCGGGCCGAGCCGTGTTGTATAAATAGTTAGCTGCCTTGCGATCTCTCCCGCCCGGCATGTATTCCACAACGAAAGTAGGGTTTCCCGGTATGTACTTTTCCAGAAACGGCAGGATGGCTCGAATGCGCATGTCGGAGGTTCCACCGGCCTGAGTCGCGGCCACCAGCTTGATCGTCTTGCCCTTGTAGAAATCGCCCTGCGCGCTGACTTCCTGTGCCATCAGCAGAAAACTCACAACCAGCCCTTCACCAGACAGAAATTTGCGGCAACAATTACTAACTTTCATTTGTCACCTCCCGGGCTTGGCCCGGTAAGCGATCTGGGTCTTCATGAGCGAACGCCTGCTATCCTCTGTCGCCGAGCTGTAAATAGTTTCCCTCGGAATCGAAAAAGTAAAGCGTTCGCCCGCCTCGGTAGCCAATGGGCCCCAGATGGAGCCGCACACCCCATTCCTTCATCTTCTCCAGCGCCAGATCGAAATCTTCTTTGCTGGTCGAGAATGCGGTGTGGCAGAAGCTGTCCTCTTTCCAATCTCGCTCGATCGGCTTTGGACGCTCGAACAAGACCACCTCCATATCTCCTTTGGCCGTCTCCAGCCGCAGGTTTTCCGGCCAATAACCGAGAAGCTCAAAAAATGGCCTGTTCGATTCCCTTTCTCCGGCCCCCCTACCTTTGACTTTCATTCCCAGGACGTCCACATAAAATTTCTCCGCCCGCTCAATGTCGTTTACCGGTATGCCAATATGATAGGTCCTTGTCACGGTTATCTTTCCCATCGGCGTTCCCCTTTTTCTTCTACATAACTTTAAGTGGCAGCGTTAAGGCGCGGCGACCCGCCAGGAAATTGTTTGTTGCCAATCTCATTATCAACTTTAAACGCATCGATTGAATCTTGAACTTTGAACCGCCGCTCGCCGGCGAACGATTTGAACGCTCATAAGGCAGACATCCTGGATGTCACTCCGCGCTTTCGGCACTCCTCCTCGAACAAAACCCGGATTTCCGGCTGCTCATCCTTGTACTCGATCTGCGGCCTGCGCCATCGCTCCGGATTCTTACCCGCCGGCATTTGCCCTTCGCGCAGGCCGAAGCGATTATTGCCATAGCGCAGCACGAGGTATCGCGCGGCTTCATTGCTGGGGTTGAAATGCTGATGGCCCGCCTGCCCGTTCGTCATCAGCGCGCCCCTTTTGAAGTTGAACCGCTCGAATGGCACTCCCGGCCCCGGCATTACTCCCGGCTTCCACTGGAGGTCGTAGCCTTCGCCGCTGAGAAAGAGATAGCTGTTCTCGTTGGTGAGACCGGTTCTGTTGCGACCGCCGGTTGCCTGTCCGTCCACGAAGCCGTGTCCCTTCTTGTAGGACGCCGGCGGAAACTCCGATACATGGCAAACGAAGCGGCCGCCGGCCATCAGGACATGCATATTGGTGCCTGGCCCGCGGTATGCCCAATTGTCGAGGGCCAACTTTGTCACGCTGGGGACGAAGTTCGACTGCAATAGCCGATCCTCAAGCTTCGTCGCCTTGCGGCTGAAAAACGTTTCGTCGTTGGGGTCGAACCGGTCGTTGAAGGTGTTGGCGCAGTTGAAGACGAATTCCGGGCTGCCGTAGAGATTGAAGGGCGTCGGCATGTTGCTAGCCGCGTAGAGCCGAACGGACTCCGATCCGCTTCCATTGTGGATCTCCCTTCACGACGTAGAAGATCTCCTCATACATGTGCTTTTCGGGTTTGAAGGTACCTCCCGGCGGTATCTCGACAATATAACGAGTAGTCCCCTGGTTGTTGATCATGGCCTTCTCCGAGGGGTCGTGGGTCATATCCAACAGCGCGCCCAAGCAGCCGGTCCGCTTCCACGGTTCCAGCTCTACGGTTAAAACGTCGGGGACCGTGTGGGTCGTAATTACTTTCAGGCCTTCGGCCTGCACCCAAGTTTCAAAAGGCGTGGGTCTCACGTGAGCAAAACGGGTGAAGTCCATGATTCCTCCATACTAAATTTTGGTTCGCGGTTTTTGCAGCTAAAAAGATGGATTTGGCATCAAATAATACGCCGCGATGCGTATGCCGGTCTGACGATGGGCTTCAGCGAGAATTTTTTTTAAACACTGAAACAATCGGAGGGCTTCTCGAATAACTCCAACCGACCCACACGTCGATTCAGTACATGATGGGCTATCCCACCAGTTGCAAGGCGAGGTCGACGTGGCATTTAATCATCGCATGTATCGCATTACCATCTCGCTCGTCAAGAAAAGACTCCCAACCGCTCCCAACCCCCTTTTCCTCCGTCCAATAAATTTTCGCTGGCGAGATGCGGAAGGCGAGTTAGTCAATCCTCAGGCCTGATCTCAGGCTGCCTTGACCTAATCGGTCATAGCATCCCTCCAGACTTGAGTTTGGTCAAAGGACGTTTCCTACTTCAAAGTTTCATCGAGAAACTGCAGCACCGGTTTCGGATCTCTGAAACCGATCACGCGGTAGTGACGCCCGGCGACGCGCCTGGCATCAGCAAGCACGTCGTCTTTGGCAATATCGATTCTCATCGAGTCGGAACCTTCCAGGACGACTTTGTTCATCACTCGTTGCCAGACGATTTGTCCCTGGCGCGAGAGAAACCAGTTGACGAAAACTTTTGCGGCGTTGGGATGCGGCGCCTTGTCCAAAAAAGCCAGAACGCTGCTGCTCCCGCCGCCGATCTCGCCGGCGGCTTCCTTCAACGTCGAGGGATCGACTTCTCCGACGGGCAATCCCTGCTGAATCGCGCGCTCGATATCTCGACAGGCAAAACAGACCTGATATTTGCCGGAGGAAAGCCAGTCCGTCCCGTGGCGGCGGTTGCCGGAAATTGCCACCTCCATTTCGCCGAAGAGCCGCTTTAGGAATTCTCGGCCGAGATCCGGGTGATCGAAAAGCGAAGTGGAGGCGAACTCTTTGGTGAAGCTCTTTCTCTTTCGCTACTCGCTCTTTCATCAGCAAATAGGCCGAGCTCACCGATGAGGGTTTCCCTAGTCCCACCGTTTTGCCGATCTCTTCGTGCTTGTGCCCGCCCAATTGCCGGCTGAGATAAATCGCTACCATGCGCGCCTCGTTCTCCCCGCCTCTCTTTCGCCGCTTCAGCTCTTCGACCGCCTTCCCATACCCCTGTGCCGTTGCCTCCACGATCTCGTCGAGAGACGGGCTAAAGAGCCGCCTCGATTCCGGTTTCTCTTCTTCCACGCGGGCCTTGTCCCCGAGCCTTTGTTTTACCCTCCCTATGAATTCCTTGCTCCCCAATACCGGCTTCTGGTACGGGCCGTGGTAAAATTCCTCGATCTCTTCTTCGATCTCTTCATGCATGAATCTCTGATATTCTTTAAATCCACCGAACCGTGACATGACCGACCGCGTATCAAGCCAGTCCGGGCATTGCTTTTTGTTCAAATACCCCCAATGGCTGCTCCAACGGTACCGGTCTATGTTCGATACCACGCCAGCGCCCAGAGGGTTTTTATGAATATAGCGAACCACCGATAGAAAATACTCTTCCGCATCAATGAGGATCGCTTTATACCGACCGCGAAACAGCGGTCCGTCACGATGATGGACCCGGTTAAACTTCTGCGTATAGATCCCATTGAGATGGCGCATCGGCCGCGACAAAACTCCCGTCGGGATCGACAGCAGGAGATGGTAGTGGTTATCCATCAAGCAATAGGAATAGATCTCAACCTTCCACAGCCGGGCCATGTCGGCGAGCAGGTCGAGAAAAGTCTGGCGTCCTTTGTCTTCGTGAAGATATTACGGCGGGATTGGCCACGGTTCATAACGTGATAGTACGCGCCGGGGTATTCGATCCGTAGCGGTCTGGCCATGCCGATCTTCTATTTCATCGTAAATCTCGTGTCAATAGCTAAAAGCGGACTTGACCCCTTTCGCTCCGACCCCTTTCCGCTGCCCTGGCGGAATTTTGGTCGAGGTCTTGAAAAATATCGCCATGCGGGTGGCGCCTTTAACGAGATTCGACGTCCAAGAGATGATGAAAGAGCTCAAGGGCGCAAAAATACTCCAGGGATTCAGAGGACAGCCACCGGCGGACATCGCCGCTGTAATTGATATTGCGCTACGCTTCTCCCAGCTTAGTCTCGATCTCAAGGACGACATCGCCGAGACTGACATCAATCCTTTGATGGTTTTCGAAAACGGCAAACGCGCCAAGGTCGTCGACTGTCTGATGACACGCTTAGTAGCAGAACCTCGCGACGATTTCGGATCTTAGGCTTTAGATTGGCCGCTCGTGTCAAGGATAACGCCGCAGCAGCAAGAAGAAATCGTCAGGTCGGTGCCGCGTGACGATCAAATAGGCATGAGGCCCTTCGACCGTGCTCGGGACAGGCTGGCGGCAGGCAACCGGAACCAATCACCTTTTTGGCAGACACAGGCTCAGCGCCTTCGACGCGGAGGGCTCATCACAGGGAGGTAGACGCGAGTGTCTACCTCCCATCTCTGTATAATTCGGCTGACAAGCGAGCAGAGGCTGGTTGCTGTTAATCAATTTGATGATGGTCTCCACGATCTGCGTCCTTTAGCGCAGGGGATCACTCGGTTTCGGAGAAGTGCTCTCCCCGGGCATCGATCTTCCTTGTGTGTCCATAGTCACACCGAGTTTCGCCGCGGTTTTTTCGTCTAAAACTCCGGTTGCGGGGAGGTTATTCGCTTTCTGAAACTCACGCAGTGCTTGCTGCGTCTGAGGATCCAATTTGCCGCCGGTGCCAGGATTCAGGCCCTTTGCCTTCAATGCATCCTGGGCTTTTTTAATATGTTCCGATGTCACAACCATGCCTTTGTCGCTAGCATCCGGACCCATTTTTTCAGGAATCGTTCCACGCTGACCCGGAATTGGACCAGTTGGCGGCAAACCGGGCGCAGGCTGGGGGGGTATCGTCGGCGCAGTGTCGGGTCCGGGAGGGACGGTTGGCCCGCTTCGCTCTTGACTGCCGGGCATCGAAGATCCGCTGCCGGGACTACTCTGAGCGAATAGCGATTGCACTGCCAACCCTACGCTTGCAGATAAAAACACCGCTGTGAGAATTTCGTTTCTTTTTTTCATCTCTTTCCTCCTATCGGTTAAAGAAACAAACAGTCCTGATAGTGATAAACCGCAAGCGATATGCCAGCTTTGAAGATTTCGATCGCTAGTCCAGAGGCGCGATTTCACTCTGAAAAACGAAACTCAACGGATCATCGGAGGAAGTGAAAAAGCTTACCCGAGGATCTTCCGTGCCTGTTTACGTCGGTTTTTTTCTACACGTGCTCGCGTCGAAGCGACGCTAGCAGGGCCGTAGGCCGCGCCGTTGTTCAAGGTTCCAAGTTCAATGTTCAAGGGCAAATTCGGAAAACGCCGAGAACTAACCGCCAGACGGTTTGAACGATTTGAACGACTGGAACCACTGAAATGGCGATCTCTTACCTTGAACTTTGAACATTGAACTTTGAACTGCCGCTTGCCGGCAAACGGCTGAAACGATTTGAACGATCCTAAGCCTGACACAAAGACTCATCTCCAAGACCCATTGTTCCCGATGCAACTTGATTCGCGCGTTTGACAATCTTCTGCGAGGAGACTCGTCAAGAACTGTCAACAAACGACTTGACCCCTTTGGCCTGACACAAACGACTTGACCCTTTTGCCTGATACTACTAGGCGCGATCGCCACTCGAACCTGCGCACGATTTTCCAAGGCTGCCGAAGATCAAGTTGCATGAAGATCTCAATTGCGCAAATCCGCAACCATCACTGAAACGCCGCTAGTATCCCAATTTAGAATCTAAGATTTCGTGATCGACAAGATCGTTATTTCGTTATCATGTTTGGCGCACTCGCCGCTCCGGGATGTTCGCTCGACGGGCGATAAGCATGAGCACGACGAGCAAAACAAGCAGCGTTGGCAATAACACGAACCAGGTCACATGCCACCGGTCATGGAGCGCCCAGGCAATACCAGTGGCGATGAGAATCGGCCCAGCGACGATCGAGTTCTTGGTCATTCAATCGAGGTACAAAACCGCGATGCCGCCCAGGACAAGCCCCACCGCGATGATCCAGTCAATGTCGGGAAACAACCTGAAGTACCAGAGCAACCACGCGCTGCCAACGACAATCAGAGTAATTGGCAAACCGGCATCTCTCATGAATCCTCTCCGCCAAACGCTTGACGCCAGAGATCACCGTGCTAACTGGGCCGATAGAAAATATCGGAGTTCATAGTAATTCGAAACGGTCGAAAGATTCGCATACTAAACTCGCAGGTTTGCTCAATTGCGCAAATCCGCAATCGTCACAGAAATGCCGGCGACAACTCGATGAATTTTGCCAGCGGGCCTCCAGAGTTAAAACCTTGCAGTCGTTCTTGTTACTCTAGCCTCTACGGACGAATTTCTGGATTCGTTTAGCCTTGAATACCTCACCAACGTAAAAATCTCCATGCCGATCCGCCCAAATGCTATGGGCCGCTGCAAACATGCCAGTTTCCAGTGTTCGTTTTTCTGGATCTCCCCAGCGTGCTAGAAGTTTTCCGTCCAAGCCCAAAAGGCTCACGCGTCCTTTAAGTTCGGCGACATACATGATTCCCCTGCCATCGACAAAAATTTTCGCAGGTTGAACGAAGCCAGTCCATGAATCGAGATATTTCCCGTCCGCGTCAAAGATCTGGATTCGATGGTTATCTCGGTCAGCGACAAAAACCCTTCCGTCCGACTCCCATACGCTGTGCGGACGGTTAAACTGGCCCGGGCCATCTCCTGGCTCACCCCAAGAGAATAGCAGCGTGCCATCGGCGCTGAACTTGTGGACGCGAGCATTTCGGTCACCGTCGGAGACATAGAAGTCCCCCGAAGCGGAAAGAGCAATATCTGTGGGGTGGTTGAAGGGTCCCGCTCCCCGGAGCACTGTGCGATTCTCCCTGGTGAAGCCGGTGTCCGATGGATGATCCCGATCGCCTGTCTCCCACACCTTCTGGCGACCGGCATTGAATTTGATTACAACGCCCGGTTTCCGGTCCACGTAAAATACGTTATCCTCTCTGTCGAAATAAATTCCATGCGGGTCGACGAGAATCCCTTCTCCCCAGGATTGGAGAAAGTTTCCGTTGCGATCGAAAATAAGCACAGGATGTTCGGTTCGCGTGCAAACATGCACCCTATCCTGATTGTCCACCGCCACCGCGCCGATCTGGCCCCATTCGTAACCCTCCGGAAGCTTGCCCCAGCCTTCGGCTACATCATAGCGGTACGAGCCACTCCCAACTGTTACCGTCATAGCATGGTGCTCCTTTTAACTTTGTATTTTGATCCAATCTAAATGCGATCAATTTGTAGATCCTGGTTGTTCCTTACAAGTGCTGTCGGATTCCCATCCGGAACCCAAACCCACGCGCTACCAGCGCTAGGCCCACGGTCATCAAAATGAGAATCAGGCTGATGATACCGGCCTGTTCCAGTTGGCGACCCTGCTCGTTGGTCATCATCTCAAGAGCCAATAGGGACAGGGTCAGAGTGTCGCGAGTAGCCAATAAGATGATGCTTGAGGTGGTGTTGGCTGCTATTACAAAATTGAAAGTGCCAATCGTGACCAGAGTAGGCAGGATCAACGGCAGCCAGATCCTGACATAGGTATAGATCCACCCGGCACCAGATACCCGCGCTGCTTCCTCTAAATCCGATCCTAATTGCATGAACACGCCCTTGACCAACTGCGTGCTGGTCAATTTGCCTTGCAAGATCGCCACAAGCGCGAGCGCGTATACGGTACCATAGATAGCCCGCAGGAAAGGCGTCTGCAGGAACATACTCAGCAAGCCAAAGCTAGCCAATATTCCGGGAATCGCCGCAGACAGCCAGAAAATGCTGTCCAGCCAGCCTCTCCCGGGCCAATGGGTGCGGACCATCACGTAGGCCACAATGGAGAACAGCAGCGGTGATACAATGGCCGTTGCCGAAGCTAGGGTCAGAGTCGTGAGCAGCGCCTGTATGAAGCCCCGATCGCCCAGCACTAGCTCCCAATGCTGCGTGGTAAACAGCGGTGTGATCTGAAAAAAACCGACCCTGGTCATAAAGCTGCCACCGATCAGTGTCGCGATAGGGACGACGGTGAGCAGCGCCACCAGGATGACGATCAAAATGAACGCAATGGGCTGCATCCAGCGAAGGTCAATGACGCCCGGCTTGAATTGTCCGCTCACCGTTGTGAATTGTCGTCGCCCCAACAGCCATCGCTGCAGCGGGATAATGATTCCGACGAGCAGCAAAGTCACGCTCGCGAGAGCCGCCGCCGGTCCGTACTGCGGTGGTTCGAATTGAATAAACTGGTAGATCCTGGTCGAGTAGATGTAGAAGTTAATGGGCGTGCCCAGAATCTGTTCGATCTCGAAGGACTGCAGCATCCGGGCCATCTTTAACATGAATACCACTACGATGGGCGGAGTCATCAAAGGCAAGGTCACCCGCAGCATGGTCCGCAGATTAGATGCTCCCGACACCCGGGCAGCCTCTTCGAGTGCCATGTCCATGTTTCGGAATGCCGGGGTCAACAACATCACGCCTTGGGAAATCTCGTTGGACATGAGATGGGCGAAGACAATTCCAGGGACGCTGTAGATGTTAAAGGGGCTGACATTGATGAACGAAAAGACGTCAACCAGAGCGCGGTTCAACATTCCGCGGTCAGGATCCAGTAGGAAAGCCCAGCCTACTGTCGTGGAGATGTTAGGCAACATGAATGAAACCCAGAACATGAATTCCAGCCCTCTGCCAAAGGGCATCTTGGTCCGTGCTAGTGCCCAAGCCACCGCTACGGCAGTGGGAAATC
>WNGA01002010.1_pt1 | contig 33530 bp, 34 predicted proteins | sample 5400061 | NCBI WGS metagenome assembly WNGA01 (sample SAMN13153366, study PRJNA577476) | soil metagenome | isolation source: 100 cm soil or saprolite under grassland replicate 2 | place: USA:California | collected 2016-06-15 | reverse complement strand
TCGGTGGTCGCGTCGGCGAGCCCACCCGGCGTCAGGGGGTGCTCGCTGGGCTGCGCGCAGCCTGGCTGCCCGCACGAGCACCCCAGGGTGCTCCACCGCTGCCGCCACCTGCTGCCGGAGACGGCGGGGTGGTGCAGCGCAACCACGGGAATGGCCTGCTCGGCGTACGCCAGGGCGCTGTCGAGCAGGGTGGCGTCACTCCACCAATGACCCATCGCAATCCTCCATCGAAACGGCACGTCCCGTCACGGTGCGGTACGACGTCGAAATGGCGGGGCAGGGCGGGGCCTCCCTCCCCACGGGCGCTCGCACGTCCCTGCCCCGCCACGCCGCCGTCCCCGTCGGTGACCTGCGGGAGGTGGTCCGGCACACGGCCCGGTGGCCGGGGTGGTCGCCACGCGGTTGGGCGCCAGGCGCCGCCTGGTCCCCCGTCGGTGCTGGCCAACGTCGCGACGGCGGCGTTGGTGGCGGCCTTGCTGCGCACGCGCACCTCCGGTGGGTCTGGGGCAGGCCAAACATCGCGCTTGCCCTGGATGGCTACGGCGGGCCACGCCTTGCTGGGCAACGGGCGGTGCGGTGGGGGATGCGGGGGTGAGCACCGCCAAAAGGGGTCGGAACGGTCCGGACTCGTCACGCACGTCTCGAACCGAGAAGCGCCGCCGCCGCCCCAAGCGTTACGACGGCCGGACCGCACGCCGCCGTCGTGCAAGAAGGTGCCCGCCGCGAGCGGCCTGTCAGGGCCGGCGCGTGTAGGTGCCGAGCGCGTCGATGACGACGTGGGTTGCATCCGGAGTGGCGGCGGTGCCGACTGGGACGATGGCCCGGTTGGCGCGGGTCTCGCCGGCCACGAGGTTCGGGTTCGGGTCGAAGGCAGGACTGCCGGCCCGGGTAGACGGTCAGGGGCGCTGGTGCATGGGCCGACGGCGTCGTCGGGTCCGGCGGAGTGGAGGAACCATGCCGCCTGGTCCTCACACTCCGCGGCCACGGGCCGGGATTCCTCTTCAGACCCAGCTCAGAGGGCATGCCGGTGGGTTTCATCGGGCTTCTGGGTGCGCAGAATGACGCGGGAAGACCGCTGGTGAAGGGCCGGGACGGCACCGCCGACGCTCGGCAAGTGCCGCGGCGGTCCTGCGTCAGCGCTGCTTGAGGAGGCGCGGCAATGACCGGCACCATCCACATCGCCGACGCCGGTGGCGACACCACGCGCACCTGGGACACCGCCGACCCAGCGACCGTCCTGGAAATCGAGGAGGTGTTCCGCGAGGCACGGGCGGCTGGCCGGCTGGTCTACCGGCAGGCCGGGGACGGTAGGGGCGAGCAGGTCACCCTCGAAACCTGGGACCCCAAGGAGCACACCGAATTGGTCGTCGCCCCGCGCCTGGTCGGCGGGTAGCGGCGCGGTGATGACCGCGGCGGCGGCGGTCTGGTGGGCGCTCGGGGCGGCCGCAACGGCGGTGCTCGCCAGCCGGTTGTGTGGCCCGATCCAGCGGGGCTGGGGCGCTCTGGCGCGTCGGCGCGAGGCCAGGCTGCGGGCCGAGGCGCTGCTGTTGGCCTGTTTGTCGCCTGAGCAGCGTGCCCAGTACCTCTCCCGTCGCTCCCGTGGCCGTTTCGAGGTCACCACCGCCGCTGGCCAACGCTACCGCGTCTGCCCGGGTGGGGTCGTGCGGCTGGATCCCCGCGGCGCTGCGTACTGCATCGAGGCGGCCTCCCCGGTGCCAGTCGCCGACGAGCTGCTGGCGACCAAGCTGCTGCTGGAGACCGACGAGCGCCGGTTCCTGGCTACCGCCCACCGCTACCACTACCCCTGACCTTGCCCACGCGGCATGGGCGTCCGGCGGCGTGTGCCGCGGCGGTGACGAGGTGATGCGGCTGCGCACTGCCAACTTCGTGTCCGACCGTCGAGGCCACTTGGCGCTGGGTCATCTCGAAATGAGGATTGTGCGAGCCGGGCCTCATGAACCAGAGCAGTCGTAGGAGGTGGCGGATGGCACGCATCGAGCACTACGAGTTTGGCCGAATCGTCGTGGACGGCTGGGAGGAGCGGCGTGATCTGATCATTCTGCCGGATCGGGTGGTGCGGAACTGGTGGCGGCAACACGGGCATGCGCTGGTGCTCGAAGATCTGGACGACGTACTCAACGACCTGCCCGAGCACTTGGTGATCGGCACGGGTGCACACGGGCAGATGCGGCCCGACCAGCACACCGTTCAGCGGCTCGAGGCGCGTGGCGTGACGGTGGAGAGCCTGCCCACCGGTCAGGCCGTCCGCCGCTACGGCGAGCTGGAACCCGCCGGGACCGCAGCAGCCCTGCACCTGACGTGCTGACGGTCGCGACGTCACATGGAGGCTCGGTCGGATGCGGAAATACATCATCATGGGCGTCCAGGGCAGCGGCACAGGCCAAGCTGCTCGCCGGGGCGCTCGACCTCGAGCACGTCAGCGTCGGCGACATCTTCCGATGGAACGTCCAGCACCACACCAAGCTCGGCGCCCAGGTCCGGCGCATCGTGGCCGCCGGGGAGCTGGTCTCCGACGACCTGGTTGAAGCCGTGGTGCACCGGCGCCTGGACGAGCACGACTGGAACTTCGGCTTCATCGTCGACGGCTTCCCGCGTAACCAGCCGCAGGCCCGGTTCTTCTTGGAGAGCTACGACATCGACGCGGTGGTCCTCTTGGAGGTTCCCGACCGAGTGGTCGAGGATCGCATCCTGAGCCGCCGGCTCTGCTCCGGCTGCGGGCTGGACTACAACCTCATCTCCCACCGCCCGGCCCAGGCCGACGTCTGCGACATGTGCGGCGGCCGGTTGGTCCCGCGACCCGACGACACCCCGGAGACCGTCCGCGCCCGCCTGCGTGACTACCACGCCAAGACCAGGCCGGTCCTCGACCTGTTCCGTACCAAGGAGTTCGTGGTCGCTGTGGACGCGACCGGCCCGCCGCTGGCGGTCCACGCGGACATCCGCAGGCACCTGGGTGCGAAGGCGGCAGCGCCCGCCTGAAACGGGTCAGCCTTTGGAAACGGTCAGTTGCGCTCGTGGACCAGTGCACCGTGGCTGCGAGACCTGTCAGGAACCGACGTCGAGTAGCTCGCGGAGCAGCGCGAGAAGCCGGAACCAGGTCTTGGAATCGGGGACGGCGGTCAGCGTGATGGTCACATGATCGGCGTCGGCGCACACGTCGATCGCAGCCTGGGTTGGTCCCGTGTTTGGCGATCGAAGTCCGATTGCCGCTGTCTCGTCCCCGTCCGCAACCCGTAGCCCGACAGCGAGCGCCGCGCGTTCGAGCCCAGCCTGCAGCAACGGCACTCCCGCGATCACACGAGCAGCAATTGGGAGGTCCTTGGCCTGGGACATCTGTCGATCATGGCCAGGCTCACGCAGACAGCCAAGGGCAGAACTACCCCTCTTCTCAGGCGCCCGGACGAGGCCGCTCAGCGTCGAGTTGGCCAGTGTGCCGCCTGATGTACGGCTTGGCAGGGCTGTGCATGGATAGCCGGATCGGCATTCTTCCCTTAGGCTCTCGATCACTGCCAGCAAGATGAGAGCGCCGACGAGCATGCTTTGTCCCACCGGTCCCGGTACGTGATCCGCAATGGCGCGATCCGCACGTAGTCGGACCTGGTCCAGCGTCACCCTGCACAGGCCGAGCCGGCTCACACGGCAGCATCAGCGTCCTGCCGAGACCGGCGATCAGCCAGCGGCGGCGGGGCCGCCTTCCTCGTCGGGCCGTGCATCATCGACCGGGCTGGCGAGCGCTGACGAGCTGGTGGGGCGGACACTGAGCTGGTTCGCGGTTGCCGCGCTCGCCTACCGGGTGGCGATCACCCCGATCCTGGTCGCCGGCGCGCTCGGCAACCTTCGGACCGATATCCGTCATTCCCTTCTGGCCGGCCTGGCCGTGGTGCTGACCGGTGATCTGGTGTTGCTGGTCGGAGTCATCATGGGCCGCTTCCGCGGGCTGCTGCGGTCGACCGCGTTCCTGGCCGTCGACCTCGCGGTCGCCGCTGGCCTGAACCTGTGGGCGACGTCCACGCTTCCGCACGGCACGTTCCTGTGGACCGGTCGGGACATCGTCTGGGGCTACGGCCTGGGGGTGATCAGCTTCTGGACAGCCCTGCGAGGGGCCAGGACCGGCGCTGCGATCCTTGCCGGCGGGGTCGCCCTGCACGTGCTGATGGCCAGGCTCAACCATGCGGTCTTCGACTTCGACGGCCGGATGACCTTTGTGGCCCGCATCGCCTGGTTGGCGCTGGCGTTCGGTTTGGCCCTGGTGATTGTTGCGCTGGCCCGCCAGGGGGCTCGGGCGGCGGTTGGTGAGGGGCTGCGGGCCGGACGGGAAGGTGAGCGGGCCCGCCTGCTCCGCGAGACCCATGACACGGTCCTACAGACCTTGGAGGCGATCGCCCTGCGCGCCGGCGCGGACGACGGCATGCCTGCCGAGCGCCTACGGGAGATCCGAGCCACCGCGCTGCAGCAGGCGACCGAGCTGCGCGCGGTCCTGCGTGAGGACACCGCACGCCAGGGCGGGCTCACCGGCGGGCTGCATGCGCTCACCGAGGAGTTCCTGCGCCGCGGCCTGCACACCGAGCTGGTGACCGGTGGGCTGGACCGCGACCCACCTCCGGCCGTGGCGGCCGCCCTGATCGGGGCGACGCGCGAGGCGCTGACCAACGTGGCAAAGCACGCCGGCACCGGCCGGGCGGTGGTGCGGGCGGTGTCACGGCCGGACGGGGTGGAGGTCATCGTCCGCGACCACGGCCGCGGGTTCGACCCCAGGGCCGAGCACCACGGCTTCGGAGTCGAGCAGTCGATCACCAGCCGCATGCACGAGGTGGGCGGCCAGGCCGAGCTGTGGTCGGCCCCCGGACGCGGGACACGGGTGAAGCTGTGGGGGCCGAGATGATCGGGGTGGCAGTCGTCGAGGACCATCCGATCTTCCGCAAGGGACTCGTCCACGTGATCGACGCCGCACCGGACCTCCGGCTGATCGGTGCGAGCCGCTCGGTCGAGGAGCTGGACGCCCAAGGCGAGGCACAGGCCGAGGTCGTGCTGCTGGACCTGCACCTGCCCGGGCTCAGCGGGGCGGCGGCGGTCACCCATCTGTGCGCCCGCGGCCAGTCCGTTCTGGTGGTGTCCGCCTCGGAGGCACCCGCCGACGTCATCGAGGCGATCGGGGCCGGCGCCCGAGGCTACCTCACCAAGCAGGCCGAGGAGGCCGAGATCGTTGGGGCGATCCGCGCCGTCGCGGAGGGGCGCACCTACGTCTCGGCGACGCTCGCCTCCTACCTACTCCAGGCGCCCATCAGGATCACCGAGCGGGAGCGGGAGGTCCTCGAGCTGGTGGCTGGCGGGGAGACCGACCAGGACATCGCGGAGTTGCTGCAGCTCAGCGTACGCACCGTCCACTCCCACCTCGACCGCATCCGCAACAAGACCGGCTCGCGCCGGCGGGCAGACCTGACCCGCTTCGCCCTCGAGCGCGGGATTGTGCCCCGCTTCCCCAAAGAGGGGTAGTTCGACCCCGGCCGGGTTGGGCACTTCTCCGCTTTGGCGCGGAGTCGGCCAGCGGGACCATGCAGGACGGCCGAGCCCCCTGGCGAGGATTCGGGGGGTCCCCTTCGGGGGCTCGCCAGCGAGGGCTCGGCTGTCATCGCACCCATGGTCAGGCGCGGGCGGAACAGTCCCGCCATGCAGCAGACCCGCCCGGCGCCGCCTGGGCAGCCACACACCTGCGAACGCCATTTGCTAGGAATGCCCAGGAACCGCGCGCTTGACCGGCGGTGATGGTGGAGACCCCCCAGGGCTGAGGAGCGCCCGCGGTGGGCGTCTGCGTGGTGCTGTTGCCATGAGGCCTCCCTTCCTCGGACTCCTGCCGCCGGCGAGCGGCCCAAGCCTGGTTGCGGGGGTCGGCGGCGAGGTCAGCCCTCGGCCGGCGCCGGGACTGGGCCGCGATGTCAGCCCGAGTCGGTGAGGTCGTTCCGCAGCCGTGCCGCGATCAGCGAGAGCCATGCGACGCCATGCAGCACGGCGACCGCGAAGGCGACGTTGACCGCGTCGTTGTCGGGCGCCACCAACAACGCCAACCAGGCGGCGAGGAAGACCGCGCCGGTCGTCGCTGAGTACACCCTCCAGCCCCGCTGGCCGAGGGCGGCGAACCGGCGCGCGAACACGAAGCACACCGCGATCAGCGCGAGGAACGACAGTCCGGCGCCGACGAAGTGCAGCGTGCCGTGCACGCTCAGGGTGGCGGGCCTGCCGGGTGGAGTGCCGGGCGGGAAGCCATCGGCCGGGTCGGCGACGAAGATGCCCGCGGCGATCATCCCTACCCCGACGACGCCGACCAGCAGCGGTCCCCAGGTCCCGCCCCGCCCGGGAGGTAGGGCCCGCCGTATCCCGACCGCCGAGGCGGTGAACAGCAGGCCGGTGACCACGAAGCTGGTGATCTGGATCCAGCCAAGGTCACCGTTGCTCAGCACGCTGATGGGGTGACGCCTGAAGTCGAAACCCTCGCGGGTGAACGCTTGCAGCAACGCGACGACGAGCCATAGCGGGCCGGCGACTGCGCCGCAGGTCAGCAGCGCTCGTGTCCGCCTCGTGGCCCCCTCGGAGGAGGTGCCGGCCCCTGCCCGAGCGGTCGTGAACTCTTCCGTCATAGTCTCGTCCTCTCCTCGACTTGCTCACTTGCGCTCCGGCGCATAGGTGAGCGAGAGCACGCCCGTGCTGAATGGTTCGGCCAGTAGGCCGCGAACTCCTCGTAGGTCCGCCGCCCGAGCAGCATGGTGTCGGCCGCAGCCATCTGTGATCCGACTGTCCGCCCCATCTCGTCGTTGGCGTAGGGACCCTGCCACCGTTCCGGCGCCTCGACGACGCCATCGAGTGAGACGAACAGCCCTGCGACGATCTTCCGCATCTCTACCTCCTGGCACTGCGGTGGGGGGTGGCCGGTTGGGACGATCCAGCGCGAGCCGTCAGCTCAGCGCCGTCCGCCGGTGAAGGGCGTCTCGCCCTCCTTGTCGGGGCGGAAGCGCAGGGCTGACCAGGTCTCGTCCACCGACACCTGCCCGATGGGTCGCAGCCCGTATTCACCGAGGATCGGCCACAGCGTGTCGCGGTTGATGTCAGCCCGGTTGGCCTTGGGGTAGGCGACCCAGAGGATGCTCGGTCGGGCTAGCTGATCCCGGTGGGTGTCGAGGATGGCGCGCAGCGAGCTGGCGTCGTGGGCAAAGACCAGCGCGGTCGTGGCTAGATCCAGACGGTCCACCTGGCGAGCTCCCTCGGGCAGCGGCTCGATCAGGTCCAGGTGCGCGGCGTCCGACGCCCAGACGGTCGTGTTCGGCTTGATGAGGAGCTTCTCGGTGACGGACTTGGTGCTCATGGACGCTCTCCCTTGAGCGTGGCAGGCCTGGTCGGTTCGTCCTGGTCGAAGCAAGCGTCGAGGCTGTGGACGAGCGGATGCGGGCCACCGTACGGATGGGCCGGCGCGCGGGGATCACCCAAAGGAGGAACACCAAGAGGGATCTTGGGGAAGAATGGGCGCGGACTGGACGGAGCGGGCGCCCCTTACACGATCAGGCCCAGTTCGCGGGCCCGGGTCGCCGCTTGCGTGCGGCTCGATGCGCCGAGCTTGCCCAAGATGTTGTGGACGTGCTTCTTCACAGTCTCGATCGTCACGCCCAGCTCCAGGGCGATGTCATGGTTCCGCCTGCCCGCGGCAACGAAGCCAAGGACCTCGAGCTCCCTGTCGGTCAGGAGATCGATCAACCCGGGCATCGCAGGGGCGGCCCTCTTCACCTTTCCCACCGAGTGCCCGAACGCCCGGACGACACGGTTCAGGTGCTCGCTCGTCGCCCCGGAGAGCGCCGCGGCACGGCCTCGTTGCCGCGCGCTGACCAGGCTTCGAAGCAGCGCAGCCATCGGGGGTCCTTCATCGGCGAAGATGCGGACGTAGCCCCCCGGCCGGGCCAGCGAGAGGGCGTCGGTCAGCAGGGCGAGGGCGCCAGGGTGGTCCCCAGCCGATTGCAGCCCGAGGGACCGCAGCGCCCGGATCTGAATGAGGCTCTCCGTCCGGCCCTGCGATTCGGCAAACTCGTCGAGGCGGCTGAGGAGCGGGAGCGCACGAGCGGGATCGCGCCGGGCGAGAAGCACCCGGGCCAGCACGAGATGATCTGGCTCCCGTGGATAGGAGACCACGTCCTCCTCGGTCAGCCCGCGTTCCTCCGTCCAGCGCACCGCCTCCTCGGCTCGTCCCTGGACCAGCATCAGCCGCGCCCGTTCGCAAGGAGCGGGGTTCCACCGGCTGTTGACCTCTGGGGTCTGATGCAGTCGGCAGGCTTCGTCCATGGCCTCGAGAGCGGCTTCCGTGTCTCCCTTGGCTTGGCGAATCCAAGCCAACCTGACCAGCCGGCGGCCCGGCTCGAAGAACCAGATGACCTGCCTGCCAAGCTCGATGCTCTCCGAGACGTGCTGGAGGGCGTCATCGAGCTGATCACGCTCATAGAGCACCTGGGCGATCCCCAGGTGCGCCTCAGCCGCGTGGAACGGGGAGGAGCGGCCGGGCTCAGTGGCACGGCGCAGGCTCTGTCGGTAGGTCCGGAGTGCCGCGCCGAGCTTGCCTCGTTCCTGTTGCACCGACGCCAGTGGGAAGCAGGACGTGATCAGGGGATACGGGTCGGATGCTACCCTGCCCTCGGCCAGCATCGCCGCGGCACCCAGCTCGGCGTCTGCCAGTCGCCCCCGCATCCAATCCGCACCGGCCCCGGACAACCATCGCGACCAGAAGCGAGGCCCGTGCTCGTCCTCGGCCATCAGGGCCAGGGCCGATCGCGCGTACCCGGCCATCCCCTCGGGATCGCCTCGAGCTCCCGCAAGCTCCGCGCGGAGCAGGGCAATCGCGGCCGGCAACCCGGCCACCATCCCCGCGTGGGTGGGCGCCTCCAGCTCCCGCTGCCCTGTTGCGTGGTCGAGGGCGCGCTCGGCCTGCGCCAGGAACCGTTCGGCCGCGCCGAGCCGGCCGAGGTGAAACTGCATCTCGCCTTGGGCGAAGCGCAACGCCGGGCGCGCTTGCACCACCTCGTCGGGGAGGGCGGAGAGCCAACGCTCGAGGATCACGCTCTCGCCGCGGCCGAGGGTCTCGTCGACGTGCTGCTCCACGAGGCGGACCGCCCAGATGGCGTCTCCTGAGGCGGAGGCATGGTGGACCGCCTCGTCGACGAGCCCGTGCTGCTCGCACCAGGTGGCGGCTCTCCGGTGGAGATCCGGAACCTGCTCGGCCTCCGCTCGGTGCAGCCGGTCACGGAGGAGGCCACCGAACAAATGATGGAACCGGTACCAGCGGCGCTCCTCGTCCAACGGGAATAGGAACAGGTTGGCGCGCTCGATCTCCTCCAGCATGGTCTGGCCGTCGTGATCTCCCGTGACTGCATCGCAGAGTGGGCCTGTGAGTCGCTCCAGGATCGAGATTCGGAGCAGGAAGGTGCGCACGCGCTCCGGCTGACGCTCGAGCACCTCCTCGCTCAGGTAGTCCATGACGTAGCGATGGGTCCCCCTGAACGCATCGAGCAGGGCGTCGGGGTCCGGTCGTTCGCGCAGGGACAGGGCAGCCAGTTGCAGTCCAACCGCCCACCCCTCCGTACGGCTGGCCAGAGCGGCGGCGGCCTCCACAGAGAGATCGAGCTCCCACACCTCCCGCAGCAGGTCTGCGGACTCGTCGGGAGTGAACCGGAGGTCGGCGGCCCCGAGTTCGGCGAGCTGGCCCGTGGCTCGCAGTCGGGCCAAGGGGAGCGGCGGGTCGTTCCTGCTGGTGATGACGATGTGCAGCCGAGGCGGAAGGTGGCTCAGGAGGAAGGCCATCGCATCGTGGACCGGCTGCGACGCGATCGTGTGGTAGTCGTCCAAGACCAGCGCGAGGTCGTCACCCGCCGCTGCGAGCTCGTTGACCAACGCGGTCACCACGCGCTGGCTCGTGCCCCCGCCCGGGGAACGCAGGAGCGGAAGCACGTGCTCGCCGAGGCCTCCGCAGGCACGATCGAGCGCAACGACGACGTAGCGCCAAAACCGCACCGGGTCGCTGTCCTCCGGATCCAGCGACAACCACGCGACGGGCCAGCTCGCGTGTTCGGCCCAGGCGGCGAGCAGTGTGGTCTTGCCGAAGCCAGCGGGGGTGCACACCAGGACGACCCCGTAGGTCATCCCCGCGTCGAGTCCTTTGACGAGACGGGGTCGGCCGAGGTGGCGAGGGCGGGTCTGCGGGACGTTGAGCTTGGTTGCGAGGAACTCATCTCGCTCACTGGATGCGGCTTCGCCAGGAGACGAGCTGCGTGACTCAGCCATACCATCACCGCCACGCCACGGACGGAGGTTCACGTTGGACGACGGGAGTCTAGACGTTCTGGTGACGAACCTGACCGCCGGGTCAGGACTGGGCCCTGCGGGCCCGGTAGGCGGAGACCGCGGCCCGGTTGCCGCAGCCGGCCTCGCAGAAGCGCTTGGACCGATTCTTCGAGAGGTCGACCACGACGTTGCCGCAGTTGGGATATTCGCAGACCCGCAGGCGGCGCAGCTCCCCGGTGCGGACGACGTCGACGAACGCCATCGCGGCCTCGACGGCCATGCGCGTGGCCAGCGGTGCGTCGGGCGGCGTGGCGTGCAGGTGGTAGGGCCACCCGTCGTGGCTGACGAGCTGTGGAAGGGCGTTCGACTCACGTAGGAGCGCGTTGACGATCTCCACGACCTCGTCCTCGCCGACCTCCCAGATCCGCCGCAACCGCGGCCGCAGGGCACGTACGGACCGCAGCTCGGCCTCGTCGTGCTCACGCCGGCCGGTCCAGCCGTAGGCGCGGAAGAACTGGTCAAGCGCGATGAGGTTGGGCAGCCCCTCCTCGTCGCGGCCACCGGTGTTCACCAGAGCGGCGGCCGACACCAGTGCCGCCTCCGTGTCATGAGCAAAGATCATCTTGACCCCTGTCGCCGAGGCGGCTTACTGTCATCAGTGTAACTGGTTTTTGCCTATTACAACAACCATGAGGAGGCAGCCATGCGCCAGCAGCGCTCCGCAGGCGTCGGTCTCGGACTGGCGCTGCTGTCGGCCGTGACCTTCAGCACCTCCGGCACGTTCGCCCGGTCGCTGATCGACGCCGGCTGGTCGGCCGAGGCCGCGGTCGCCGCACGGGTCGGCGTCGCCGCCTTGCTGCTGGCGGTGCCCGCGGCGCTGTCGCTGCGCGGGAACTGGCACGTGCTGCGGCGCAACCTCGGCATGATCGGGGTGTTCGGGCTGCTCGCGGTCGCGGGTGCCCAGGCGTGCTTCTTCAACGCCGTGCAGTACCTACCCATCGGGATCGCGTTGCTGCTCGAGTACCTGGGCATCATCCTCGTGGTCGGCTGGATGTGGGTCGTGCACGGCCACCGGCCACGCCGCCTGACCGTCGCCGGCTCGGCGGCTGCCGTGCTCGGACTGGTGCTCGTCCTGGACCTGGCCGGCGGACGTCTCGATCCCGTCGGCGTGCTGTGGGGCATGGGTGCCGGAATCGGTCTGGCCGCCTACTTCGTGCTGTCGGCCCGCGGCGACGGCGACCTGCCGTCCACGGCGATGGCCAGCGGCGGCATGGCCGTCGGCGCCGGCGCGCTGCTGGCCCTCGGCGCCGCCGGCGCCCTACCGCTGCACGCCACGTTCGGCGAGGTGCAGCTCGCCGGTCACCGCACCAGCTGGCTCGTCCCAGTCGTCGGCCTGTCGCTGGTCGCCGCCGTCATCTCCTACGTCGCCGGCATCGGCGCGGCGCGGATCCTGGGCGCGAGGCTGTCATCGTTCGTCGGCCTCACCGAGGTCATCTTCGGGTTCCTGGTCGCCTGGCTGGTGCTGGGCGAGCTACCGACCGCGGTCCAACTGCTGGGCGGTGCCTTCATCGTCGCCGGCGTCGCGCTGGTCCGCGCTGCCGAGCTGCGGCCGCCAGCGACCAAGCGGGTCCCGAATGCTGGTCGGCTGGAACCTGCTCTGGTTCGACAGGACGGATGAGCAGCTCGGACCCGGTCAGAGCCATGCCGATCCGCCTTCCGCTATCAGCAGGACAACCGGGCCAACTAACACCAGCCGGATCTCAGACTGCAGCGTCAGGTCAGGATCGGCGCGTGGCGCGACGTTGCGGCGTGAGCCGAATCGGCACCTCCGCCGCTAGATGAGGCTCGCGCAATCTCCCTGCATCCCGCCCGGTTCTCGCCAGGACGGTAGACCGAGTCTGGATCCACCTTCCGCCGGCACCACGCCCAGCCAAAGATCAGCAGCAAGCCCTGAAGCACCGATTGTGGCGCCAGTCGCGAACTCCGAGGTTCGCGCAATGTCCGTTCGTGCCCCCGGCAGGGCACCGACCAGGCCTGCGAAACGCTGTTCGCCTGTCCCCGCAGACCAGCCTGTCGCCACTACGCCGGGTTGCAAAGGGAGTGGAGAACATCGACACATGGCCCAACACAGTACGGCGCTACCCGTCCCACCTGGGGTCGCCTTGTATTGCTCCTGGCACCCGGAGGCGCAGCCGGCCGTGGAATGCTGGTGGCGGTTCGGGCAGCAGTTCGTGACCAGACCGGGGAGCACACCGCGTGGAGCCAACGACGCGCTATGCCCGGAGCGGCGACCTCAGCATCGCCTACCAGGTCGTCGGGGACGGTCCGTTCGACCTCGCCTACGTCCCGGGGTGGGTCTCCCACATCGAACAGATGTGGCGCGAGCCCGGCTACGCCCGGTTTCTGCACCGGCTGGCCGCGTTCTCCCGGCTGCTGCTGATCGACAAGCGCGGGACTGGCCTGTCTGATCGCGTTCCGGAATCGGCGCTGCCAACCGTCGAGCAGCGGATGGACGACGTGCGGGCGGTCATGCAGGCGGTGGGGTCGAAGCGGGCGGCGCTGCTGGGCCATTCGGCGGGCGGCAACATGGCGATGGTGTTCGCCGCGACCTACCCGCAGCGCAGCTTGGCGCTGGTCGTGTTCGGGGTCTACGCCACGCGCACGCGGTCGCCGGACTACCCCTGGGCGCCAACCGCTGAGCAGCGCCAGGCTTGGTACGACCAGATCGAGCGGGGCTGGGGCGGGCCGGTCGACCTTGAAGACCTCGCGCCGAGCGTGGCGAAAGACGAGCGGTTCCGCCGGTGGTGGGCCAGCTACCTGCGGCACGGCGCCAGCCCCAAGGCCGCACTGGCCCTGAGTAAGATGAACACCCAAATCGATGTCCGTGCGGTCCTGCCCAGCATCCACGTCCCCACGCTCGTGCTGCACCGCACCGGGGACCGAGACACCAAGGTCGAGGAGGGCAGGTACATCGCGGACCGGATCCTGGGCGCGAGATTCGTCGAGCTCCCTGGCGACGACCACCTCCCCTGGGTCGGCGACCAGGACGCCCTGGTCGACGAGGTCCAAGCGTTCCTCACCGGCGTCCGCCCATCTCCCAAGTCGGATCGGATGCTAGCGACCGTCCTGTTGACCGACATCGTCGGCTCGACCCGGCACGCCGCCGAGCTCGGCGACCGACGCTGGCTGGCCCTGCTTGGACGCCACCATGCCGCCGTCCGGCAGGAACTGGCCCGCTTCCAAGGCAACTGGGTCGCGACCACGGGCGACGGGTTCCTGGCCACCTTCGACGGCCCAGCCCGCGCGATTCGCTGTGCGTGCAGCATCCGCGACCACGCCGGCAGGCTTGGCCTGGCCGTCCGGGCAGGCCTGCACACCGGCGAGTGCGAACTGATCGGCGATGACGTAGGTGGTATCGCGGTGCACATCGGGGCACGGGTGGCGGCGCTCGCGCGACCCGGCGAGGTCCTGGTGTCCAGGACGGTCAAGGACCTGGTGGTCGGGTCGGGCCTGCAGTTCCACGATCGGGGGGTGCACAGGTTGAAGGGTGTGCCCGGATGGTGGCGGCTGTTCGCTGCCAGATGACCGACGCATCTGCCCTGCTCCGGCCCGATCGGCCTTCACTCGCTTCCGCTTCCCAGCCGACGTGATCGTCCTCGCCGTCAGCTGGCACGTTGCTTCGGCCTCATTTCGGGATGTCGAAGTGGGAACGACAGCCTGAAAGATTCCGGCCGTCGTTGACGGTCCACGACGCCGCACGGCGAGGCCGGCGGTGCCGGCCCTCGTCTTGGTGCCTGTGGTTGCCTGACGAGCGTAGTGCCCGTGGGCGTGGGCCGTTCACCACGGTGCCCAGGCCCAGCCGAGGGGGTTCTGGAACCAGCCGGTGATGGGCGAGGTCCCGATCCTGCCGCCGGCGGCGCTGGTGGAGATGACCTGGCCGTTGCCGAGGCTGACCGTCACGTGGCCGGCGGCGCTGGTGCTGTAGAAGACCAGCGCGCCGCGGGGCGCGGCGGTGTGGGGCTGCTGCTGGCTGGGGCGTTCCAGTTGGCCCGTGCGGTGGCGTACTGGCCGCTGGTGCCAAAGGCGTTCTCGACGGCGAGCTCGCACCTGCCCTCGTAGGCGGTCGCGCCGAGGCGGTCGTAGAACCAGGAGATCGCCGCCTCGGACTTGGACGCGGAGGCCCAGGTCGGGCGGTGCCCTGGCGCGTACAGCACGCTGTTGCCGTCGTCCTGGACTTCCAGGTCGGTGCCAGGGGTGCCGTTCGTGCCGGTGGCGAACCTCGCCTGGCCGCCGGGGGCGTAGACCACGAGGTTGCCGTCGGCCTGCATGACCAGGTAGGCGCCGGGGATGCCGTTGGTGCGGCTGGACCACCTGGGGGTGTGCCCGGGGCTGTACAGGACGAGGTTGCCGTCGGCCTGCATGCTCAGCACGTACTGGCTGCCTGGCGAGGCGAGGTCCTGGTTCGGGCCGAGCGTCTGGCCAGGGCCGAGCACGCTGCTCGCTGCCGCGGGCCGGACGCTGAGGAGCACGGCGGCGGCGAGGAGCAGGGCGACCAGGCCGGCAAGGGCTGGTCGCCGCCGCAGGGACTGGTTCGGGCGCATAGACGTGTCCTTCCTCGGGTTCCTCGTTGTCGATGGGTCCTGGCGGGGACGGGCTGGGCACCTCCCGGCGTGGCCCGGACGGTGGTAGCGCCCGGGCCATCCATTCCGGGTTGCTGGCAGCCGGCCGAGGCCGAGTAGCAGGCCGCCGGCGCAGGTCACACGTCGACGGTCCAGGACAGGACCTGCTCGGACTGGTACTGGACGTAGGGCCAGCGCCCTTCGATGTCCACGACCGGGTGGGAGTACTGCAGCCGCAGCCGATAGGAGTTCCAGCCTTGCCGCCGCGGCATCGTTAGCACCGGGGAGTTGACCTCGCCGTTAGCCGGCACGTAGATGACTTCGGCCTTGGCGCGATCCTCCCAGTTGCAGCCCCAGAACCTCCCACAGGCCTTGGTCTGCAGGTAGACGTCGAAGTAGGACGTCCCGCCGAAGGCGTTGAACCCGCCGACGGTCACGCTGGCCTCCACCGCGTCGCCGGCGGCGGTGAGGCGCGGGCCGTTCCAGCGGTACCCGACCACGCCTGGGACCAGGGTCGACCAGTCGTTGGGGCCGGGCCCGTTGGTCACGCCAGGCGGTGGCATGGGGCGGGGTTGGCGGGCCCGACCTCGTCGGCGGCGGCAGGGGCGACCAGGCACAGCGCCGCTACCGCGCCGACGGTGCCCGCGAGCGCCACGCGCCGGACGGCAGCCGCGAGCTTGTGTCTCGACACTTGACACCTCCTTGGTTGGCCTGCTGGGTCGGCGCGAGCCTCGGTGCTCGCGCGGGCAGGCGCTGCCAGCCAACCGCAGGGGGTTGGCGTCCGGCGACGGGTCCGTACCGGTCCGTACCGATCCGTACGGCCGGCCGGCTGGACTGTCACCTGGCCGTCACTCCGTGGCGATCGGACGAGTTACCCTTCTCGCCCGGACTGTCCTGCTACGGGCTTGGGAGCCATCCGTGAGCAACGACGCGAGCGACCGGAAGCAGTTCGGCGACCTGCTGCAGCGCGCGTTTGCGCAGGCCAAGGCGGAGACGCCTGGCTTCACCCAGCGCACGCTGGCCAGGAAGCTCGGCGTGAGCAAGCAGGCGCTGAACGGCTGGATGCGTGGCCGGCACCTGCCCGAGACCGTCGAGCTGGCCACGCACCTCGAGGCCATACTGCGCGAGCGCGGCGCTTCGCTCGAGCAAGGCGCGTTGGTCGGACCCTGGACCCGGGCGAAGGCCACGGCCAAGCCACCTCCTCCCACCACCCCGCCGACGGCCCAGCCTGGAGCCGCCACCCCGCGTTGGCCGGCGCGCTGCTGCTGGCGGCAGTGCTCGCGACCGCGGCCGTCGTGTATGCCAGCCGCGACCACGGCCGCGGCGGCGCGGCGCAACCAGGGCCGCCGTCCAGCGCCGCGCCCTCGCCGACGGCAGGCGCTGGTGGCGCGCCACGGCCGCTGTCCTTGTCCTACGACCTGCCGGCCCGCGCCGAGTTCGACGCCGGACCCGTCCCCGTCCCGGACGGCGGGCGCGTCGACCAACCGTTCACGGCCCGCTCGCCGGCCATCCAGGACGTCGCGGCGATTATCGGCCGCAAGGACGTCGCCGACCAGGCGCCAGCCGGGCTGGTCCAGCTGGAAGTCCGCGACGACCGCGGCCCGCTGCGAGACCGCCGGGGAACGCCGGCCTTGGGCAGGCAGCAGGCCGTCAACAACGCCAACACTGTCCTTCGCTTCCCCGCCACCGTCCCGGTGGCCAAGGGGCACCGCTACTGGCAACGCGTCACCAACCTGGCAGGCGTCACCCTAGGGTTCTATGTTGGGCGGCATCCCGACGCCGACCAGCCGGTCGCGAGCTTCAGCCCGCCCGGGGCGTGCGTCCCAGCCGAACCCCGCTGGCTGTGCGCCACCATCCGTGGCCTGCCCGAGCAGCCATGACCCGCAACCGGCATGCCATGCGCGGGTAGCTGCGACCACGACCGAGGCTGCAGCGCTTGATGCGGGCGTAAGGCGAGCGGGAAATCGATGCCTGGCCTGTGCTCACCGGCACGTGCGTGGAACAGCTCCTCGGCATCGTCAAGGTCGACGTGAACGTGACCAGGTCGCTGGTGTCACAGAGGCGCCGGACGGTGGTGAGCTGCCGGCTGGTGCGCTAGGCGGCTGCTCGGTCTTCGGCGCTGCGGCGCTCACCCTGTTCCCGACGCTGTTGAACTGTGACGCTGCGGATGCGGCCGCTTCGAAGAACTCGGGCCGCCGCTGCGCAGTAGCCCGCCCGGCCACGGCCAGCTGGCGACTCGGACTGGCCATCGGCTTGAGTAGCCAGGGTCACGGCCACCTGCCGCGTTCCGTGACGGCAGTCGGCCGATCCGGCGTGCTGCGGGAACGTTGTCGGCCGTGTCGGGGAGCTTCAGGCCGCTGTGGGCGCGTCCGTGGGTGTACTTGGTCGGCGGGTGTCATCGTTGGCTTTGCAAGGCCGCCTGTACCTGTGCCAGGCGCTTTCGGCTTTCCAGGGTGCTGGGGTGGTCGGTGCCAAGGCGGGCTTCGTGGACGGCAAGGGCGCGCGCGAACAGTGCGCGGGCGTGGTCAAGGTTGCCTGCGTCTGCATGGCAACGGCGAGGGTGTGGAGGCTGTGGGCGGTGTGGGGGTGGTCGGCGCCAAGGCGGGCCTCGCGGATCGCCAGGGCGCGTCGGTGCAGGGCCTGGGCGTGGTCGAGGTCGCCCTGGGCGCGCAGCACGATGGCGAGGCTGTGCAGGCCCCAGGCGGTGTGGGTGTGGTCGGCGCCCATCTGGGTCTCGAAGATGCGCAAGGCCACCGCGCGTTGAGCTACCTGCACCGGCTGTGGCCCTATCGGGACCAAGTGTTGGCCGACCGCCGCCAAGCCGGCCAATGATGGCGCAGCTGGGTGACCGGCGGCGCCGGAGGACCGCCCAGCAGCTGCTTGGAGGCTGTGAGGTGGCGACAGAGGCGGTGGCGACCCAGGTTGGCAGCCGGCCGATGCGGCCGACGTTGCCGGCGGAGCTGTCGCGGCGGCTGGTGGATGCGGCGGTCGTCGCGGCGACCGACATGTCGGTGCCGGTCACCGTCGTGATCGTTGACGAGTCGGGGCGTGCTCAAAGAGCTGTGCCGCATGGACGGCGCCGCCCTAGTGACCGTGGAGACGGCCACCAGCAAGGCGTCCGCGGCGGTCGCCACCGGGATGCCACCCGATGAGTTCTACGAGGCCATCGAGGCTGACGGCGCGGCGGTCGCCTGGTTCGCCAGCCGCCCCGGGGCTGGCACTGATCGCCGGCGGGATCCCGGTGATCGCACACGAGCAGGTGGCCGGGGCGATCGGCGTGGCGGGCGCGATGACCGGCGCCCAGGACCGCCGCATCGCCGAGACCGCCGTCCAACGGGCGCTCCCGCAAGCGGGCCGCCGATGATCGGTGGTGGTCGGGCCAGGCTAGGCGGTGCGTGCTGCCCGCGCGGTCACGACCTGGATGAAGCGGCGGACCGCCGGGGCGGGGTCGTCGGTGCGCCACGCGACGCACAGCGCGGTCGGCGGCAGCCCCCTGCTTGGGATGAACGCGACGCCGGGCCGTGCGTGAAAGGCCTCGGCGGAGGCGGGGCACAGGCTGATGCCCCGCCCGGCGGCGACGTGCTCGCGCCACTCCTCGAGGGTGCGGGCGACCGCCCCGATGATCGGCTGGTCGCCCCTGGGCCGCGGGCTGACCAGCCAGGCATCCCGCCAGCAGGTTGGGTCGCAGCCGTCGGTCGCGGTCGCTGCGGCGATCCACGGCAGCCCGGCAACCTCGTCAAGCCCCAACTGGTCGCGTCCCGCGAGCGGATGGTCGGAGGCCAGCACGAACACGCGCGGCTCCGCGCCGACCTGCTGGAGGCTGAGGCCGGGAGCGGCGATCGGCGGGCGGACGAAGGCGACATCGGTGCTGCGGTCAAGCAGGCCGGCCGCGGGCTGGGTCAGCTCGAAGGTCTGCAGCCGGACCTCGATCTGCGGATGCGCCTGCCGGAACACGGCGAGGAGCGTGGTTGGCGTCTGGCCGGTCGCTGCCACGCTGAGCCCGACGGTCAGCTGGCCGATGATCGCGTGGGCGGTGTTGCGTGCCGCGGCGACGCCGCGGTCCAGGGTGGCCAGGGTGTCGCGGGCGATGTCGAGGAAGGCGCTGCCGGCGGGCGTGACCGAGACGCCGCGGCTGGTTCGCTTCAGCAGCGCCACGCCGAGGGCGTCTTCGAGCTGGCGGATCTGCGCGCTGAGGACCTGCTGGGCGACGTGGACGCGGCGCGCCGCAGCGGTGAAGCTGGCTTCCTCGGCGACGGCGACGAAGTAGCGCAGGTGCCGCAGTTCGATGTTCATCGCGGCCGATGGTACCCGGCTGGTGAAGTGGCGACAGGGGCAGTGGCGAGCGAGGCTGGCAGCTGGCCGATGCGGCCGACCCGACCGTGCCGGCGGAGTTGGCGCGCGGCTGGCGGATGCGGCGGTGGTCGCGACGACGGACCTGTCGGTGCCTTGCACCGTCGTGATCGTTGGCGAGGAGAAATGGCCGAGCAGCTCGCAAGGACGATCAGGCATGAACGTCGCTCATCTGGCCCGACCACCCTGAACCGAGACCGGGCTGGCAACCGATGAGTTCGCACCCTGAGCTGCCGGCCGATGCGGAGGGGCCGGTCACCACCACGGTCATGCGCCGCGTCAAGCCGGGCCACGAGGCGGCCTACGAGGCGTTCCTGGCCAACATTAGCGGCGCCGCGGCGGCCTTCCCCGGCTACCTCGGCGAGCAGGTCTTCCGCCCCGCCGGCGGCCAGGGCGGCGAGTACCGCATCGTCTACCGCTTCGACTCGGCCGCCCACCTGCAAGCCTGGCTGGACTCCGCCGAGCGCGCAGCGTGGCTGCAGCAGACTGAGCCCCACGTCGCCGGGCCCATGCGCACCCAGGTCCTCACCGGCCTGGAGGGCTGGTTCACCCTGCCCACCCAGCCCAGCAGCCCGCCGCCGCCGCCCTACAAGATGGCCATCCTGACCTGGGTGACGATCTTCCCGCTGATCACCCTGGTCGTGGTCGTATCGGCGCCGCTGCTGGGGGGCCTGCCGCTGGTGGTCCGGCTTGGGGTTACCACGCTGGCGACGGTGGCGCTGATGATCTGGGTGGTGATGCCGCGGGTGACCCGGCTGCTACACCGATGGCTCTACCCCGATCCCGGCCGGCGGCGATGACGTACGCCGGCGCTCGACCAAGGAGGGCTTGGCATGCTCGGGAACCACCCCGTTGACGTGATGCTGCTGGCGACCGATCTGGGCGTGGCCCGCAGCTTCTACGGCGACACCCTGGGCCTGAAGGTGCTGCTGGAGGACGAGCAGTTCCTCACCTTCCGCTGTGGGGCGACAGCCGGTTGGTGGTCACCCACAGCACCACCGGGACGCGTGATGAGGCAACCCAGGCCTCCTGGCGGGTGGACGACGTCGCCGGCGAGGTCGCGGAGCTGCGGGCGCGCGGCGTCCAGGTCCAAGACCTGCCGGAGCTGGGGACTGTCGACGGCGTCGCCGACATCGGGTTCGCGCTGGCGGCCTGGTTCACCGACCCCCACCGCAACTGGATCGGCCTGCTCCAGCTCAAGTAGCCACCTCAGATGACCGCTCGGCCACCGGTCAGGGTCGATGGCAGGGAGGTCCACGCGGTAACGGCCATGACCGGACAGTCCACCCAAGGAGCCGAACGACATCTTGCCAAGGAGAAAGCTGAACGTTGGACTCGCCGGAGCGCCTTTGCTCAGGTCAGCCACTGTTCGAAAGGCAGCACAATCTTGGGGCACGTTCGTGACGAAAGGTAGGAACGTATGAGCGTCTCCGGCGCTGGGACGGTGCGCGCGAACGCGGTCATCACCGTGCACAAGTACGAGCCCGCGGCCTACGAAGAGCCGGCCGAGGGGCCGGTCTTGACCAGGATCCACGTCGAGGAGCGCTTCAGCGGCGACATCGAGGGCGACGGCGTGGTGGAATTCCTGCAGGCCGGCCGCGCCGACGGGTCGGCCAGCTTTGTCGGCATCGAGCGGATCAGGGGCACGATCGCCGACCGGGCAGGCACGTTCTTGTTGCAGGATGCCGGCACAGTGGAGGGCAACATCGTGAGCGGCGAGTGGTTCGTGGTGTCGGGGTCCGGCACCGGCGAGCTGGCCGGGCTGCGCGGCACGGGCGGGTTCCGCGCCAACCTGGGAGAGGGCGCCCAGGTTCATCTCGATTACTGGTTCGAGTGACCAGCCAGGGCCACCGGCCCGGTGGACGCATGCAGCCCGGGATTCGGGAGCCGGGCCGTCAACCCAGGGAGGGCGCACCATGAGCCAGTCCACCTTCCTGGCTGGCAAGACGGCGCTGGTGACCGGGGCGGCGACCGGGATCGGGAAGGCCATCGCGGGTGCCCTGGCGGCAGCTGGCGCGCGGGTGGTGGTCAACCACCCGCACACCCCGGAGCCGGCTGCCGCGGTGGTCGCCGACATCGCCGCGGCCGGCGGCACCGCCCTGGCCGTGGCCGCCGACATCAGCAACCGCGCCGAGTACCAGGCCATGGTCCAGCGGCTGCTGGGTGAGTACGGCCGCTGGGACGTGCTGGTCAACAACGCCGCGGTCGCGATCACCAAGCCGTTCCCCGAGATCAGCGAGGAGGAGTTCGACCGCAGCTTCGCGGTCAACGTCAAGGGCGTGTTCCACGGGTTGCAGCTGGCCTGGGACCACCTGGCCGACGGCGGCCGGATCATCACGATCTCCAGTTCCACCACCGCGCTGATGCTGCCGGGATATGCGGTCTACGACGCCACCAAAGGCGCTGTTGAGCAGTTCACCCACATCCTGGCCAAGGAGTTCGGGCCGCGTGGGATCACCGTCAACGCGGTCAGCCCAGGCGCCACCGAGACCGAGACCTATCGGATCGGCAAGAGCGAGCAGTTCCTGGCCAGCCTGGAGGCGATGAGCGCGTTCGGCAGGCTCGGCCGGCCCGCTGAGATCGCCGCTGTGGTGGCGTTTTTGGCCAGCGATGCGGCTGGCTGGGTGACGGCCCAGAACATCCGCGTCAATGGCGGCACCGCATGACGGCAGGGATGGTGCGGGCAGCTCCCCGCCTTCTGAAGGGATAGTTGCTGCCATGGACGAGCTGGACCTCGAAGCGATCAAGCAGCGTGCCCACGTGCGGGACACGTGGCCGGTCGGGAGGATCGGCAACCCGCAGGCGTGGTGCCGCTACTGCGGCGCGCTGATCCCCGGGGAGCACGTCGCCGACCGCTACCGGACTCCCCACACCGAGCACTGCCCGGTGCCCCAAGCCCCGATCGAGCCGGACTTCGACGCGCTGCTTGCCTGGGCGGAGCGCCACGCGAGCCCCTAGAAGCCAGCCCTCCCGTTCCGGTGGGCCTGAAGGGTCGGCCGGCACGTAGTCAGCCGACCTTCACGGTTGGCATCGCACCTTGTGGCCGTGGACGACACCGACGCTGCCTCGTAGAACCAGTGGGTGCCAGGAAAATCGGTCGTGGGTGCTGAGCTACGGATCCGTCGGAGAAGCAATCCGGCCAGGATGATCGGCCCATGACCGGCGCCGGCCGCCTCGCCTGGTCTGCTGAAGGTTCGGGGCGCGTGCGGGTCAGCGCCACCGGCATCGGCCCCGACTGCGTCGTGGTGGTACAGCCGCAGTCCGGTCCGCACGCCCCCATGGGTGCCGGTCCGGTCAGCTCCTGGTGGACCCGGGCGAGGTGGGCGGTGAACGCCGACACCTCGGCGATGCGCCGGTCGGCATCGGCGATGCGGGCGGCCACCAGCGGGGCAAGCCGCTCCCGCACGGCCGCGCACACGCCCTGGTCCCTCACCCCGAGCAGGTCGCGGATCTCCTCCAACCCCAGACCCAGGTGCTTGGCCGAGGCGATGAACGCCAGCCGCTCGAGCGCGGTGTCGTCGTACAGGCGGTAGCCGGCCGTGGTCCGCTCCGCGGGTAGCAGCCCGAGGTTCTCGTAGAACCGCAGCGTGGAAGCGGGAACGCCGCTTCGTTCGGCCAGCTGCGAGATGCGGTAGCTGCTCACCCTGCAACGATTGACCTTCAACCCAACTCGAAGGTCAAGCTTGCCCTTCCAGAAGTGGGCTCAGCCCACAACGGGCCGTCTCGCGCGACGTTGTGGCACGACCCGGATCGGCATCTCCGCAGCGAGCCGGACCGCACGCGTTGCGAGGATCTGGTCCGTGCACCCCACTTGCCACAATCCGAACACCCCGCCACCAGCAACACCGCTGGTCACGGGCCAACCGATCCGGCTGCCAGGCCACCACGCCAAGGTGCGCCGGGACGGGTACCTGGGCTATCAGCATGGCGGCCGGCCGCCGTTGACAAACTGATGCGCACCAGCACGATTCAACGTTCTGGAACGCGGACCGCCACTGCACGGCGACCTGTTCAGGACCGTTGAGCGCATTCCAGACGGCTGTCGCATCGGAGCGTCGGCGGACGCATAGCTCGAGCAGGATGCACCTGGCGGCCCGAGGCGGGAGCAGTGTCGGAGCGTCGGGCGCGGCAACGCGGAGGCCGACCCGAAGCAGGAGGAATGGTTGGTTGAATGGCTGAGCGAGGCAGGAGACCCACAACAGACGGGAACAACGCTTCCCCGCGATCGGACGGGGTCGAGAGGCGCGGCCGAGACCGTGCAGGAGCCTCCCCGCTGCCGCATCAACCCGGGGAGAGCAACCGAGATCGTAGTCGCCGGTTAGCAGAGCACTTTCGGCAAGGCGTGAGAGAGGGCGAGGAGCAGAGCGAAGCCGCCGACCGTGCGTACCGTGAGCAACGCAGGGCCGAGAGTGATGCAGCGAGGAAGGCTCTGGTGGGGGCTTTGGACAGAGCGAGAGTCAGAGCCTCTGCCGACACCGCGTTCGAGACCTCGGCAGACCGGGGTGACGGTCAGGCCTCTGCTACCTCATCGTGATCCTCGGATGCGGATGTGACGGCCGGAGGGATCGACCGGGCAGCCAGCAGCCGCGTACTGCTCGACGCCCGACCGGCACCTCGTAACCCGGCGGGGTATCGCCACATTCCGAGCGCCGCTAAGGCTGGCTGACTACCGGATTCCTACCGCCACCCCACCAGGCCTACCGCTTTCCAACCAGATTCCTATCGGTGGGCCCGGCAGGCCTCGAACCTGCGACCGGCGGATTATGAGTCGGTTCGGTGCCGTCCACCGGATGCCACCCAGTGTCGTTCTGGCTGGTCAGGTCGGCTGTCCCGTCTGCCTGGTCGCCTCCTGTCTTGTGGGTTGTGCCTGGTGGAATGACCGCGAGAATGACCATCTGTCGTCGGATCGCTGGCTGGTGAAGGCCTTGGATCTCGCGTGCCGCTTCACCATCCGTAACGCTCCCGAGACGGACGGCGGCCACAATGCCTGATGAACCGACCAGGCTCATGGCCATGACCGGAAGCCGGAGCGCACATGCGCCGAGGACCATGCCCCTGACCCCTTCAACCCAACGCACCCGACCACGCTGGTGGCCGGGTGTGGCGGCATGCGCGCTGTGGGCACTGACCATGCTCTGCCTGGCCGTCGTGCCGTGGCTGGACGAGCTGTTGCGCCGGGCCGGCCGGGCCGACCTGGTCCAGTTCGTCTTCCCGGATGTTGCCGTTCCCGTCCTGGCCGTGGTGAGCTCGGCCACGGTCGGGGCGGTCGTGGCCGCCCGCCGCCCGGCGCACCCGGTGGGCTGGCTGCTGCTGGGCATCGCCCTGTCGCTCACCGCCACCGCCGCGACCGCGCAGTACTTCGTGTACGGGCTGCTGGTCCGCCCGGGCGCGCTGCCCGCCGCCCGCTACGCGGTGCTGTACCAGCCGGCGACCGCGTTCACGGCCCTGACCCTGATCGGGTTCGTCCTGCTGCTGACGCCCACCGGGTCGCTGCCCTCGCCCCGCTGGCGCTGGCCGGCCAGGGTGATGGCGGTCACGCCGGTCGTCCTGGTGCTGGTGGTGACCCTGGCCGGCGGGCCGGTGGACCCGCGCTACCAGGCCCGGGGCGGCCCCTTCGACCTTCGTGGCCTCGACGGCGTTTTGCTGGCCGCCAACCGGGCCGCCCTGGCGGTCACCGTCGTGGGCCTGGTGGCCGCGGCCGCGTCACTGGTGGGGCGGTTCCGCCACGCCCGCGGGGTCGAGCGGCTGCAGCTGCGCTGGGTGGCGCTGGCCGCGGTGCTGGTGGGGCTGGGCGCCGTCGGCGTCCTGTTGAGCCTGGTGGTCGGGGGGTCGGGCGCCGGGATCCTGTTCGGGGTGGGCGTCGGCTGCTGCCTGGTGGTCCCGCCGGTGGCCACCGGGGCGGCGGTCCTGCGCTACCGCCTCTATGACCTGGACCGCATCGTCAGCCGCACCCTGGCCTACGGGCTGCTCACGGTGCTGCTGGGCGGGGGCTACGCCGCGGTGGTCCTCGGGCTCGGCCAGCTCCTGGGCCGCGACTCCAGCCTGGTCGTCGCACTGGCGACGCTGGCGGTCGCGGCGGCGTTCCGGCCGGCCCGCCGCCGCGTCCAGCGGGCGGTCGACCGGCGCTTCAACCGGCGCCGCTACGACGCCGCCCGGACCATCGAGGGGTTCAGCGCCCGGCTGCGCCAGCAGGTCGACCTGGACACCCTGACCACCGAGCTGCTGGCGGTGGTGGAGCAGACGATGCAGCCGACCAGCGCGTCGCTGTGGCTGCGGCCGTCCGCCAGCGCATCCCCTGACCAGCGCGGCACAGGCGCACCCCGCGCGGCGTCCCAGCCGACGCCAGCCTCCCGGTCCGTCCACGCAGCTTTGTGAAACAGGCTTAAAGCGTCAAAGCCGGGCAAGCCTCTAGCCGGCCTCCCGCTCGCGGTCATCGCGGCTGTGGGTCCGCTCGCGGTACCGCTCAATGGTGGTCCGTGCCGCCTGCCACGCGCGCCGCTGGCGAAGATCCTCGGTCGGCTGCGGTCCGAGGAGCTCCTCAGCGGGTGCGGCCTGGCGCTCATGGCGAGCCGACCGCCGCTCCTGCCGGGTTCTGTCGCTGGTCGGCTTGGCCTGGCGGTCCTCAACCGACCTACCAGCGGACTCCTTGCGTTCCTCCTCCCGCTCGCTGCGCTCTTCATGCTTCGCCATCCCGGGCGACCCGATGCCCCAGGCCGCCGGTAGCCGTCCACCTGGCCGACCGCCGCGCGCCATGCCGCCTGCGCCTTGCGCTCGGTGGGCATCGGGCCGAACGCGGCGACCAGGTCGGCCGGCGGGTCCAGCTCGATCGCCCGGTCGTCCGCGCGCCGCCGCCACGCCAGCTCCCGCATGACCGCTCGCTGTTCGCCTACGAGGTCGGCGTGGTTCTCCAGCCAGGCGGCGCGCTGCTGCTGATGCTGGCGAAGTCGCCGGGCCTGCTCGCCCGCCTGGTCCGCCAGCTTGATCGCCGTGCAAGCTCCGGCCCACCCGTCCCGGCGTCCTTCAGTTCTCGCACGCGCTGTTCCCGCTCGGCGTGCCGCTTGGCGGCGCGCTCGGCCTCGCGGTGGCGGTCGCGTGGCGCCTGGTCCATCGCAGCGTCCAGGCGGTCGCGCTCGGCCCGAAGCTTCCGCGTCGGCATCCCTCGTAGGTTCACCAGGGGACGTGCGTCGGTGGCCAACTGCTCGGCGCGGTCGCGGCCCATCGCGGCGGCAAGCCGCTCGTAGCCGTCCAGCGCACGGCGGTTGTCGGGCACCTCCTCTAGTTCTGGTGCGCGCTCCTTCGGGCCGGTCACGGTGTAGATGCGGGTCAGGTGCTTGGCGCGGCTCAAGACCACATACAGCCATTGGGCATCCTGGCGGCCCGACACGAACGGCAGCGAGGTCCACTTGGTCAGCCCTTGCGACTTGTGCCCCGGTGGTCGCATACGCAAGATCCACCCGGCGCGGCGCGCCCGGCCGGCTCTTGCCGTCCAGGTAGGAAGCTGGCAGTCACCGTCTCGCCCTCGGCGGCAGCAATGCGGAGATTCGGTGTTTGCGCTGCTCAGTTGGCATATGGCAGGGCAAGTCGTTGTGAACGTGCTTGATGACGGCCTCACGGAGCTCGGCCTCGGATAGCCGCTCTTGGATGGTGGTCAACGCGTAGCGGATGACGTCGTTGACAGTTACCCCGACGGCGGTTATGTAGCGACCTCTTCCTTTTCTTGGCGACCCGCACTCAGTTGGCCCGGGACGGACTCCCGACCGGCGAGTATCAGTCTCGCTTGAATGCCTAACGACGAAACAGTTGCAGCAGCGTGGGGACGCCTTGGGAGGTTGTCACCTCGACCGCCTTGCGCACGAAGCGGTCGTCGGTTGCCTGTTTGAGCATGCTCGCGGCGAGGTCCGCGCGGCTGGTGAAGATGCCCGGCGCCTGGCCCTCGTGGAGCTCGTAGCTGGACACACCGGGGGCGTCGAACAGCTTGGACGGGCGCATGATCGTCCACCCGAGGTCGCTGTTTCGCAGGAGTGCCTCCATCCGCCGCATGTCGCTGATGCTGGTCTTTCCGAACGTCGCGATGACCAGCTGCAGGAGGACCCGGTACGGCAGGAAGCCGCCGTCGGCATGATGGTGCGGCTCGGTGGCGCTCGAGGTGACCACTACCACTCGCTGGACCCTGTGCCGGGACATTGCGGCGATGATGTTCCGGATGCCGTCGCTGTAGATGTTGACCGGCTTGCGGGTGAACGGCACGCCAAGCGTGGACAGCACCACATCGGCTCCGTCGACTGCCCGGTCGACGGCCTGCGCGTCGTGCACGTCGGCCTCCACGACGCTGAGTTGTTGGTGCCCGATCGGGAAATCCGCCGGTCGCCTGGTCACCGCGACAACGTCGTGGCCGGCAGCGAGCGCCTGCTCGGTGAGCAGCCGGCCGGTCGACCCGCTGGCTCCGAAGATAACGATCCTCATGGTTGCTCCTCTTGCTGACCCGCTTGGTGCGGGGGCCGTGGACGACCCGGTCGAGACGCATCCCGGGTCATCGCCGCCGGCCGGGATACAGCCATCCGCGCAGCAGCCTGGGTCACGCGAGGCATGACGACCCACGTCATCAGCGCCACGGTCACCAGGGTCGTGACCGCGAGCTTGGGAACCAGCGGCAGGCTTCGGAGGAGGGGCGCCGAGACCACCACGACCAGGGTGATCAGGGGGAAGATCGTGGCCCAGGTGAGGATGGCCATCTTGTACGGCGGCGGCGGCGCGGCGGGCTGCGTGGGCAGGGTGAACCAGCTCTCCAGCCCGGTGAGGAACTCGGTCCCGGTCCGCATCGAGCCGGCGAGGTGTGGCTGGGCGCGCTTCATTCAGGCGGCGTGCTCGTCGGAGTCCAGCCAGCCACGAAGGTGAGCGGGCGAATCGAAGCGGTAGATAATCCGGTACGTGCCGCGCTCGCCGCTGGCGGGGCGAAAGACCTCTGCGCCGAGATATCCGGGGAAGGCCCTCGCCGCGCCGCCGATGCCGGCCAGGAAGTCCTCGAAGGCCGCCTCGTGGCCTGGCTTGATGCGCCGAGCGGCCGTTGCTGTGATCGGCCCCTCGGCGTCGGGCAGCGCAATCTCCCAGCTCATCGAAGTCTCCCCTTGGTCGGCTGCAGATGAAGGCGTCGGTGTTGTGGCATGGCTCACCCTGCCCCCTCTCGCAGCACGGCCATGACGACACGCAGGATCAGCACGACGGCCAGGAACAGGCCCATGTAGCCGAACAGGTCCAACAGTGATGTGGCTTTGGTCAGCTGCGGGCCGCCGGGAACCGCCAGCAGCCCCACCGACGCCAGCGCCACCATCCCCCCCAGCAGGCCGAGCACGACCCGGTTGACCAGACGGCTCACCACGGCGACGTCACGATCGTCGCTGAACAGGCTAACCTGAGCGCCGATCTCGCCCCGCTCGATCAGGGTCGCCACCCGCTCCAGGTGGCGTGGTGCCCGCCGCAGGATCGGCAGGACGGTCACCAGCTCCTGCTTGGCGGTGTCCTCCCAGGTCGTTGGCGCCAGCCGCTCCTGCAGCAGCTCGGCGGCGAAGTCCTCGGCGGCCTGCACGATCGGATAGCCGGGGCACAGCATGCTCAAGGTGCCCTCCAGGGTGGCCAGGGTGCGAAACAGCAGGCTGGTGGTGGGGCTGAGGGCGATGCCGAAGGCCAGGAAGATGCCCAGCAGCTCGGTCAGCATCGCCGCGCTGGGCGTGACCTTGCCACCCAGGTGTCTGGCCATGAAGCGGGCCAGCGCCCGCTCCAGCTGCCGCTCGTCCAGCCGCCGGCGCACGGTGGCCACCTCCAGCACCGCCTCGCGCAGCAGCGCCGGGTCGCGTTGCTTTAGGGCGGTCAGCAGGTCGGTCACCGAGGCGCGCTCCAGGGCGTCCAGCCGCCCGGTGGAGCCGAAGTCCAGCAGCCCCAGCCGCCCATCGGTCAGCACCATGACGTTGCCGGGATGGGGATCGGCGTGGAAGCGGTCCCCGTTGAGCATCTGCCGCAGCAGCGAGCGCAGCAGCACATCCGCCAGCTTCTCGCGGTCGACCCCGAGCCCGTCCAGACGGTCGACCTGCCCGACGCTCACTCCCTCGAGCTGCTCCAGGACCAGCACCCGCGAGGTGGACAGCTGCGTGTACACCGTGGGCGCGTGGATCTCGGGCGTGTCAGCCAGGCCCGCGGCGACCTCGGTGATGCTGCGGGCCTCGGCCTGGAAGTCGAGCTCCTCGCGGAGGTTGTCGGCGAACTCGGCGGCCAGGTCGCCCACGCCATAGGCGGCGCCCCAGGTGGTGCGGGTCTGGACCCGGCGGGCCATGTGCAGCAGGATGGCCAGGTCCCGTTCGACCAGCTGGTCGATGCCGGGCCGCTGCACCTTGACGATCACGCGCTCGCCGCTTCGCAGTCGGGCGGTGTGGGCCTGGGCGATCGAGGCGGCCGCCACCGGCGCCCAGTCGAACGTGGCAAACACCGTGTCCATCTGCGCGCCCAGCTCCTGTTCCAGCAGCGTTCGGACGGCCGCCGGGTCGGCGGGGGCGACGTGCTCCTGCAGCGCGGCCAGCTCGTGGGCCAGGGCTGGGGGGACCACGTCGGGGCGGGTGGACAGCATCTGGCCGAGCTTGACGAACATCCCACCGGCCTGCTCCAGCGCCTGCCGCGCGCGGCGCTCGGGGGCACGGGTCGCCCCGTCCGCCTGGCGGCCCCGGCCGATCCCCAGGTAGGGGCCCAGGCCGTGGTGGACGGCCAGGTGGGTGATCTGGCTGTAGCGACCCAGCCGCTGCAGGTGTTGGCGTAGCCCACGCAGCGGATGGGGCACCCCGGGCGGGAGATCGCGGATGGCGTTGCGCTCCGGTCTGGCCAGCAGCTGCAAGCTGACCGTGGCTGCCATGGTGAACACGATGGCCAGCAGCAGCATGGTGCCGACCGCGTCGGGCGCCGCGAGCGTGCAGCCCGCCAGCGAGCCGGCAGACCCGGCTACAAAGGCCATCAGCAGCGACCGTCGCCTGACCCCCAGCAGCCGTCCGGTCAGCCAGGCCACCAGCACTGTCACCGGCAGCATCTCCAACCACATCAGCATGAAGTCGCCGACTGGGTACCACGGCGTCATAATTGCCTGCACCTGCACCATCTTGGCACCCCCTCGCCCGCCGAAACGCCAATGTGCGGTGGACCTAGCTGGACCGGTCTGCTGCCAGGCGCACCACCCCCGCCGTGCCGTCGACGGTCACGGCCTCACCGTCGCGGAGGCGGCGGGTCGCGTCGCCTGTGGCGAGCACCGCGGGGATCCCGTACTCGCGTGCGATCAGCGCGGCGTGCGCGAGCAGCCCCCCGCCGTCGGTGACCAGCGCGCCGGCCTGCGTAAAGAGCACCGACCACGCCGGGCTGGTGATAGGGCACACCAGCACCTCACCAGGGCCGAGCCGCCCGAACTCCGACTCGTCGCGGATCACCCGCACCGTCCCGGTGTGCCGTCCCGGCGAGCCGGCCACCCCCGCGATCACCGACCCGTCCCCGTCCGGCCGCGCGGGCGTGGTGCGCAGGTCCACCTGCCAGAGCATTGCGGCGGACAGATACCTCAGGCCGGCGGGCAGCCCTCGCAGGTCGCTGGGCGGCGCGGACGGGCGGCCATACGACGCCGGGCCCGGGTGCGCTGCGACCCACGCCCGCTCCGCCCGCCGCCGCGACACCAGGGCCCGCAGGTCGGCGGAACCGGCCGGCAGTGCCGCCCGCAGCTCGGCGTCCTCAAGGAATACCGCGTCGTCGGGCCTGGCCAGCAGGCCCCGGTCGACCAGGCGCCGCCCGACCTCGATCGCGACAGAGCGCAAGAGCCCGCTCGGCACGTTGTCCGTCCACAGGACGTTGTCCTCGCGGACGCCGTAGGCGCGCTCCGCCGCGGCCAAGGCGCGCTCGAACCGCTCACGCTGCTGCTGGGGTCGGGCGCCGATCTCCCGCCGCGCCCTCGCACACGCCGCGGTGCGCGCCTCCGCCGCGGGGTCGGGGTGCTCTCCGCCGTCCGCGATGCGCGCGCGGAGCAGCGCCGCCAGCAGCGCGGGCCGCTCGGCCAGGGTCGGATCGCCCGGGTCGTAGCTGAACGTGCGGTGGCCGTACCCCTCCAGGTACGCCTCGACCAGGATCGCAAGCTGCGGAGCCGCTGCATGGAGGCGATCGAGAAGGTCGTCGCCCGCCCCCTCGGTGGCCCCGACCGCCGCCGGCGAGGAGGCCACCGCAGCGGCCAGGTCGCGCAAGGCCCGGCCGGGTTCGGAGGACGTCTCGGAGGTGCCGGCCAGGAGAGCGAGCGCCTGGGCCGGTGTCCAGCCCAGCAGCTCCTGGCAGGCCTTGCCGAGCCCGTACACCGCGATCCCGTACGCCGGCACCAGCGCGAAGTGGGCGGCCTCGCCGCGGCGCAGTAGCTCCAGCACGCGGTCCAGATGCTCCAACAGCTGCTGGTCCGCCAGGGCGTGCAGGTCGACCGCGCGCAGGGCCGCCGCGTCGCGGCGGAAGTCCTCCCGCGACCCCGACCACCGGTCGATCAGCCGCTCCGGCAGCCGCTTGCGCAGCGCCCGGTCGATCCGCTTGGCGCGCCGCCGCAACGGTGGGGCGACCCGCATGGCCACCCACACCACCCACCACGGCGGCGGCTTGCGGTCCTTGCCGCCCAGCGGGACCGCGCGGGTGTAGACCTCGCCGCCAAAGGACCGCTGCAGGACCCGCTGCATCGGCAGCCCCCAGGTGTCCAGCATCGCCGCCAGGCCGTGCTCGACGGCGGGCAGGTACACCGACGCACCGAACGGCGTGAGCGGCATCGGATAGTGCTCCTGGTCCTTCTCCCAAAACCCTTCGGCCGGCGCGACGGTCTGGGGCGGGCACGGCAGTGCCGTGATCGGCCTGGCCTGGATCAGGAACAGCTCGCCTTTGGCGATCGCCCACTCAACGTCCTCTGGCTGGCCGAACGCCGCCTCGACCGCCGCGGCCAGCGCGCCGATCCGCGCGGCGTCCCTGGCGTCGATGGCCCCCTCGGGGCCGGCCACTCGGCGAGCCTTCGCGTCCCGGACTCGCCACTCGTCCGGGGTGGCCTCACCGCCCACCAGCCGCTCGCCGATGCCCCGAACCGCGCTGACGAGGACCTCGTCACGGTCGCCGGTGACCGGGTCGGCGGTGAAGGCGACCCCGGCGGCCTCGGCGGGGACCATAGCCTGGATCAGGACGGCCATCCGAGACCCGGCAGGGCTCGCGTCCCCGACCCGCCCGGCGGCGTACGCGGCCACTCGCTGCGAGCCGGCCGACGTGGCGCACCGCACGACCGCCTCGGCGACCGCGTCGAGGCCGTCCACGCCCAGGAAGGTCTCGTACTGCCCGGCGAAGGAGGCGCCGGGCAGGTCCTCCGCCGAGCCCGAGGACCGAACCGCGACGGGCCCGCCGAGGTCCCGCAGGGCGAGCGCCAGCCGGTCGCGGAGGTCCTCGGGCACGGTGTTGAGCGCCCGGATCCGATCGACCGCGTCGGTGGACACCACCACGCCCGGCGGGACAGGGAAGCCGAGCGCGGTCAGCCGGGCGAGACTGGCGGCCTTGTGGCCGGCCAGGCTGGCGTCTCTCGCCTCTTCGTCATCGATGCGGAACACGACTCGGGCCGCCGCCGCATGCTTTCGGCTCATGACCGACCCTCCTTCCGATCCCACGCTCGGCAAGGGCGATCCCTACGAGATCCACAACCTCGGCGCCATGCCGGCTGGGCGAGCGTGGGGCCGACCGCTGCTTGTCATCCTGGCCGCCACGAGCCCACAAGGCCCTCCCCGCAGTCGACCCGCCCCACACGAGCGCGGCCACGACCGCGATGACCAGGATCACCATGAACAACCAGCCCATCACTGCCTCGCACCTCCCTTTGATTCGCAGGCCGATCGACCTCGACAGGGCGTAGCGCTTGGTGGTGTGCAGATCGTCGCGGGACGTTGGTGTGCCCAGCGCCGTGGCAAACGGTGTCCGCTGGGGCCGCCGCGGTGCAGGAACAGCATCAGGGCACCCCAGCATCGGCGGCCACGGCAGCAATCCTGGGTTCGCCACCTGACTGTGGTGAGGCGCAACCATCTCCTTCCCGTTCCCGGGAAGCGACGCCCGCAGCGGAACTCCCCGGGGTCGATGCGAGATCCCGGACTACCAGATCTGCGCCTCACCTGCGTGATGCCCCCTCGTTCTCTGCTTGGGGCTACCGCCTGCCTAGGGCCGGTC
>WNGA01001715.1_pt1 | contig 33532 bp, 30 predicted proteins | sample 5400061 | NCBI WGS metagenome assembly WNGA01 (sample SAMN13153366, study PRJNA577476) | soil metagenome | isolation source: 100 cm soil or saprolite under grassland replicate 2 | place: USA:California | collected 2016-06-15 | reverse complement strand
CGAGGGTTGATTACCCACGTGTTACTCACCCGTTCGCCGCTGTCCCCAGGCCCGAAGGCCTGGTTCTCGCTCGACTTGCATGTGTTAAGCGCGCCGCCAGCGTTCGTCCTGAGCCAGGATCAAACTCTCCGTGAAGAATTGATTGCCCCGAACAACAGGGCGATCTTTTTCACTTTGAGCTTGTGCTCAAAGTCTGTCCCTTACAACGGGACATGACAGGTTCATTCGTTTCCTCCCCGAACCCGAAGGATCGGTGAGGTCTCGACGTAAACGCACGCTGCTGAGTTTTCAAAGACCGTCGCTGCTAACGGCGTAAAAAAGCCTCCGACTCGCGCCAGAGGCCCAGGGAAGCTCGGAACTTGCGTCGTATCCGATTGCGTCCTGAGGGCGCTCCAGTGTCGAGGTACAGGGACCGTCCTACACCGCCCTATCGGGCAGCCGGGGAATGATAGCAGCGATGAGTCCCCGGTCAAGCGGCGCGAAACCGCATGAATCGGCGCTTTCCGGCCTGGACGAGTGCGCCTTCGAGCCGGCTGCGGGGCACATCGAGCTCGGACACCAGCTCACCGTTGATCTTGACCCCTCCCTGGGCGATCAGGCGCCTCGCCTCACTCGTGGAGCCGACGCCGAGCTGTCCGACGAGCACCGCCGGCAGATGGACGGGATCGCCGTCCGGCAGGGCGGCCTCCGGGACCGTCTCGGGCGGCTGCTGCTCACGGATTACGCGCGTGAAGTGCTGTTCCGCGGCGTCGGCTGCCTCGGGGCCGTAGGCGCGCCCGACAATGAACCGGGCGAGGGCGAGCTTCGCCTGCAGCGGGTCCTCGGGAACCTCGTCGCTCTCCATCACGAGGCGGTAGTAGTCGGCGAGCAGCTGGTCGGGTAGACGCATGGTCTTGCCGAACTGCTCGTTGGGGTCTTCGAGGAGCGCGATGTAGTTCCCCTTCGAGCCGCTCATCTTCGTGCCGTCCCAGGATTCGATCAGCGGCGTGGTCAACACCACCTGGGGGTCGAGGCCGTATGCCTCCATCACGTCACGGCCCGTCAACAGGTTGTACAGCTGGTCGGTCCCGCCGAGCTCCAGGTCGGCTTCCACCGCGACCGAATCGTAGGCCTGCATCAAGGGGTACAGGAGCTCGGAGACCGAGATCGGCTGCTGGGCGGCGAAGCGCTTGGCGAAATCGTCGCGCTCGAGCACGCGTGCAACGGTGGTCGTTCGCGTGAGACGCAGTACCTCGGCGAAGTCCACCTGCGAGAGCCATTCGCCGTTGTAACGCACCTCCGTCCGATCCGGCTCGAGGATGGTGTACGCCGACTCGAAGAAGCGCGCAGCCATCCGGTCGATTTCCTCCGGCTCGATCATCGGCCTCTCGACGGACGCACCGGACGGATCTCCGATTCGCGTCGTGTAGTCGCCGACAATCAGGACGCCGGTGTGACCGGCGTCCTGAAACGCACGCATCCGCTGCAGTGGGATTCCGTTGCCGATGTGGATATGCGGGGCCGTGACGTCGATCCCGAGCTTGACGCGCAAGGGCCGGTCGAGCTGAAGTTTCCTTTCGAGGCCGCCCTCCGGCAGCACGTCGACCGCGTTGCGCGTGAGGTCCCCTACGGTCATTGAAGCGAGTCTAGTGTCGAGCTGTTGCTTCGAGGTTCTCGATCTGGATCGGCTCGATCTCATCCGCGGGCTCGAAACCGAAGACCTGGGCGAGGAAGGAGAAGTGCGCCTCGAGCGCCCCCCTGCTGTTCTCCGCCTTGCGAAACCCGTGCCCCTCCCCCTCGAACGCGATGTACGCGTGCGGAATCCCGCGGCGCGCAAGAGCCTCGACGATCTGCTCCGACTGCGAGGGCGGAACCACCTTGTCGTCGAGGCCCTGGAGAAGGAGAAGCGGACGCGAGATCGAGTCCGCGTGGTTCACCGGAGAGCGCTCGCGGTAGAGGTCGATCGCTTCGGGCCACGGCCCGACGAGATACTCGTCGTAGTGCGACTCGAACTTGTGCGTGTCTTCGTGGAAGGTGACCAGATCGGCGACGCCGTAGTACGAGACGCCCGCGGCGAATTCATCGCGCACGGCAAGCGCGAGCAAGGTCGTGTAGCCGCCGGCGCTGCCGCCGGTGATTGCAACCCGCCCGGAGTCAACGTCTCCACGCTCGACGAGGTATCGCACCGCGGCAGCGCTGTCCTCGACGTCCACGTCGCCCCACCGGCCTCGCAGCCGGTCCTGGTACGCACGGCCGTAGCCCGTGCTTCCTTCGTAGTTGAGGTCGACGAGCGCGATGCCGCGGCTGGTGAAGAATTGTGCGGAGAGATCGAGGGCGGTCGACACGTGGGCCGTTGGGCCACCGTGGACCGACACCACGAGCGGCGGTAGCTCGCCCGGCGGTCCGTCGCACTCAGGATTCGTTGGCGCGTAATAAAAGCCATACGACGGGAGCCCGTCCGCGCCCTCGAACTCGATCGGCTCTGCACGAGAGATATAGCGCGCGTCTAGCTCGAGCTCTGTCGAGCGCCGCAAGACCTGCTGTTCTCTCGTCTGGGCGTCGAACGTCATCAGGGCGACAGGGTCCGTCGGAGATGCCGCTGCAAACACAACGAGGTTGCCGTGGCTCCTCAGCGAAGGGGAGAAGGAGCTCGTGGGTGAGAGGTCGGCGCGCTCGAGCCGGCCGCTCTTCGGGTCGAACAACTCGAGGCTGTCGATCGCTTCGCGCGTGAACACGCAGGCAATCCGGCCGTCCGCGAGGAATGCGTACCGCGAGAGATCGAAGACCCACTGCGGATGGCCCAGCTCCGCCTGTTCGCTCGTCAGAGCGTGCACCTCTCCGTCGCGCTCGACGTAGAGGTTCGACCAGCCGGTGCGGTCGGAGACGAAATGCAGCTCGCCGGCGGGACTCCACTCCGGCTGGAAGATCGATTCCTCCTCCGATCCCGCGACGCGCCGCTCGTTTTCCAGGGAGCCGTTGGCACCGAGCTCCGCGACGCAGAGATCGGTGCCCTCGAAGGGCATCCGGGGGTGATCCCAGGCGAGCCACGCGAGACACTTGCCGTTCGGACTCGGGCGGGGAGCCGCGTAGAAATCGCGTCCGCTCGCAATCACGCGCGGCTCGGCGGAACCGTCCACCGGCAGCACGACGAGCTCGTTGCGAGGTTCGCCGGCGCCGTGCGACTCCCGCACGCAGACGATCAGCCCTCCCTCGGCGAAGACGCGGCCGTCGGCGTAGCGGAGCGCATTTGGCTCCTCTGGCTCCGGTGTGATGGGTTGCGGCTCCGCGCCGGGGCTCTCAATGCGGTAGAGCCGGCTGTCGTCGAAGTTCGAGCAGAAGACCACCTCGGCGCCGCGGAACCACGCTCCGCCGCCGTACTCGTGCACCCGGGTGCGTACGTTGAAGTCCGGAGGGACCACGTCGACGGGCTCGTCGCCGGCCGGACGGAAGACGAGCGCGCTTCTGCCCTTCTGCTGCGGACGGCTCTCGAGCCAATAGATCCCGTGTTCCGCGACGTCGACGTACGAGAACATCACGCCTGCCTCGCGCGCGACGAGATCGATGTCGATCGGAGACTCCCAGGATCCGTACGGCGCGACCGTCGTCACGCCGCCAACGTATCGCACTAGCAGGGGCGAAAGCTGCGCTTTCGCCCGCGTAGTGGTACGCCGCTTCGCGGGAAACGTGCGCGGGGAGAGCCCGCGCACTCTCATTGGGGTTCGGCTGGCAAGGGGTTTGTCCGCGTGCAGCGGCGCTTCGCGTCGCCGCACGCGTTAGTTCCGCCTACGGTTAAGCGGCTTCGCTCGCTTAACCTCTGGCCCTTAGCGGCTCGGCCACTCGTAACGGCCAAGGCCTGAAAATGGGCACGCGCGTCCTAGAGGACGTACGACACAAGCCCTTGAGCACCAAGGGCGTACCAGACTCCGAAGAGAAGGCTCACGATCCCGAGTGCGGGCGCGAGTCGTTGAGAGCGACGACGCGCTGGCGAGCTCGCGAGCGCCAGGCCGAAGCCCGTCGACAGCAGAGCCATGGATACGGCCGTGCAAAAGGCGAAGACTGCGAGCGCCGCGATCGCAACGAGCCGGTCGTCGATCGCCGCCAGCAGGAGGAGGCCGACGCCGGCCGTCCCGCCCAGTCCGTGAATGAGCCCGATGCCGTACGCCTGCCATTCCGTCCGGGTCTTCGCGTGCGCGTGTGCGCACGCACGCGAGTGCACGTGTCTGTGGCTCTCGTGGCCATGGTCGTGCGCGGCTTCGCGGTAAAGGCCACGCCGCCAGCGGACGAGCAGGACGAGCGCGAGCAGGACGATCATGAAGCCGACGGTCGTCTCGGCTGCGCTCTGCAGCGTTTCCGGAAGGTAGGCGCTGTAGAGCACGATCGGAAGGCCGAACAGGAAGAGCGAGGTAGCGTGGCCGAGGCCCCAGGCGATTCCAAGCCGGGCGGCCCGTTGCGCCGCGCGCTCCCGCCCGGACGCGATCAGCATGGTTACGGCGGCCAGGTGATCGGGGTCGCTCGCGTGGCGCAAACCGAGGAGAACGGAGGCGGCCGCGACGATGAGCAGCGTCGTCCCGTCGGAGAACGCGGCGAGCTGGTCGTCGAGTCCGAACACGGAGTTACCTCACTTTCGGAAGAGCGTTGAGCGTCATCGCAACGCCTGCGGCGAGGATCACGAGGGCACTGACGGCGGGAAGCAGGGAGACCAGCCGGCCTTCGAAGCTGAGCCGGCGGAATGCGCTCCGGGCGAGCACGGCGACGAGGCCGATGCCCGTGATCGTCAGCGCCAGGCCGGCGCTGAACGCGACGACGAGCAGCATCCCGAATGCGACCCGGTGGAGAGAGATCGCCGCGAGCAAGACGACGAGTGCGGACGGGCAAGGGAGCAGCCCGCCGGAGACGCCGACGGCGACGAGCGAACGCCGACTCAGGTCGTGGTCGTCGTGCTGCTGGTGGTGGTGGTGGTGGTAGTGCCCGCGCGCGTGATCTCGGCGGTGTTTCCAGCGCGCGCGCAGCACGGACGCTCCGATGGCGACGACCAGCACGCCGGAGATGAGGTTCAGCCACGGGTAGAGGTCGTCCGGCACGACGAACTGGGACAGCAGCAGCGTCACGAGACCGAGGGCGAACACGCCGATCGTGTGTGTGGCCGTCACGATGAGTCCGAGCAGCGCCGCGTGACGGGGCGTTCCGCGCTGGCCGACGAGGTAGGCCGTAACGATCGTCTTCCCGTGCCCCGGCGAGAGCGCGTGCGCGGCTCCCCAAAAGAGCGCCGCGGCCAGCGAGCCGAGGACGACCCAGGCGCCGAGGTCGTCACGTGCGACGAGCGAGGCGAAGCCGGAGTCGCTCGTGCGATCCGGTGCCTCGAACGCCGCACCACCTGTCACGTGCGGACGAGTCCGAGTGCCAGACACCGGGACGAGGCGTGTTCGGACCTGGGTGACGTCTTCGGGGCTGGCGAGGAGATCGCTCGGGTAGGCTCGCAACTCGTGGCTCGCGCTCGGTGCGTCGCCGACGACGATCTCCTTCCAGCCGATGCGGTCGGCGTAGTTCGCGTCGCGGTACGCGACGTCCGTCGGCCCGTCGAGCCTGGGTCCGCGCAGCACGGCCTCGAGGCGGGTGGTCTTCAAGCCGCCGGCGCCGAGGGGTGTTGTGAGGGCCGTTTCGACGGGGACGAGCCGCGCACGCCGCCCGTTCACCGTCAGTCGGACGCCGTGCGCGATGCGACGCGCGTAGATCGACGGGTCGATGCTTCCGGCCTGGAAGGTGGGGATCTCCGCGAGGTCGAGGACATAGCGCACGTACAGGCGAGGGCCCGCGACCTCGATCCTGCTGAACCGGTTGACCGTGAAATTGCCGAGCGGGTGCGCAGATGCGGCAACCGGCAGGACGACCGCCGCGAGCGCGGTGCCGAGGACGACGAGCCGTTTCACTCTGCGTACCTCCGTGCAACGGGCACCCACAGCAGCGAGAAGTGCGGATTGAGATCGAGCGCGCGGCGGAACCAGCGCTTCGCCTCCACCCGGTGCCCCAGACAGCGTTCGATCATGCCGCGGTGGAAGAACTTCGGCGCGTCGAGCGTCCCGAGCCGCAGCGCGCGCTTCGAGAAGCGCAGCGCCTCGCCGCAACGGCCGTTACGTGCGAGCGCCCAAGCCAGGACGTCGTCTCCGTCGATCGAGGGCCTGTCGGCGCGCGCCGATCGGGCCAGGGCGAGTGTTTGGCGCAGCCTTACGCCGTGATCGACGTTGAACAACGCTGTCTCGAGATCAGTCTTGACGCCGTTCGTCCGCTGTAGCCGGTCGATGACTGCAATCAAGGCGTACTGCCTGCGCGCGCCGGCGTCTTCGCCCGCCACGTGCAGGAGGTCGCCCAACGTTGCGACGAGCTGCGGCAGTGGCATGACGTCGGCGGCGCGACGAGCAAGTGAGATCGCGCGCCGAACCTGCCCACGCGCGGCCACGACGTGCGCGAGCGCCTCGAGCGCGAACACGTAGCCGGGCCGCACGCGCAAGACCGCTTGGTATTCGCGCTCGGCAGCCGCGGGACGGCCGTGCGCCCAGAAGAGCTTCCCGAGCTGTGTGCGTGACCACGCGAGCGCGTCCGGCTGTCCCGCGGCCGCGTCGACCGCGTAACGCATCGCCTCCGCTGAGCCCCGGACGTCTCCGAGCAGCTCGCGGGCATACGAGACGCGCGCGTACGAGGCAACACTCGGCTTGATCGACACCATGCGGTTGAACGCCATGAACGCGTGCTCGTAGCGGCCCAGCTCGAGGAGCGCGTCGCCGACCACGCCGTGCCCCCGCGCGTTTGAAGGAGACAGGGCGACCGCTCGGCGCCCGAGCTGGAGCGCGTCCCGGAATTCGTGACGCGAGAGCGCCAACGCGCCGAGGCCGATGGTTGCCGGAAGATCGCCGGGCGCGAGACGCAGGGCGTGCCGGAACGAATCCTCCGCCGCAACGTAGTAGGTCACGTCGCCGGTCTCCCGCGCCTGCTGGAGCTGCGAGCTCCCTCGCAAATCGAGCCGGTCGGCGCGGCTCGTCAGGGTGAAGGCACCCGCTTCCTCGGCGCCTTCGCGCTCGAGCACGCCGCCCAGCAGGAGAGCGACGGCGGTCAAGGCCGCCGTCGCTCCTGCCACGATGAGCCGCTTCCCGTTCACTACGGCTTCTGCTCGCCCTTCGTGTTGTCGTAGCCGCTGAAGGGATCGGCCTGGTACGGGAACGTCGTCATGTACGGGACGTCGTTCGCATCCACCCCGTCTCCGAGGGGGAGGCTGTGCCCGATCAGAACGCCGCCGACAGCTCGCTCCGCGATGTCGATGACGTCGTCCTCGAGCCGCCGCCCGTTCGGCCAGCCGGCGAGATCGCCGCCGATGACCCCGAGCCGGTTGCCCTGCCCCACGGCCGCGGTCGGCGCGATCGCCAGGTTGAGGCGGATCTCGTCCGCCCGCGTCTCACCGGTGAAGTTGAGGTTCGGCTCCTTCAGGCCGGTGAGCAAGACCGCAACGAGGTCGGCCCTGTTGTTCTCCTGGAACGGTCCGAATTGCGGATAGAGCTGGTTCAGCAGCTTCGCCAGGATCGAGCTCGAGTAGTACTGCTCGAACTGCTTGTCCTTGTCGGGCGCGGTGGCGTTCCACTTGTCCTTCAGCTGCGTCGGAATGAGCAGCTCGTTGACGAGCGGATTGCCGAGACGCGACACCTGCTGCCACTCGATCGTCTTCTTCAGGAACTTCCGGCCGCGCCACTTTGCCAGGGTCGTCTTCACGACCGGCCGCTCGGTGGCGGACCAGATGCCGACAATGTGGTTCGAGCCGTTGTCGAGCTGCGACAGCGGAACCTGCAACGAGACCGCGTGCACGGCGTAACCGGCGAAGAAGTCCTTGCCGCCGCCTGAGTCACCGGTCCCCTTGCGAATCGCGACGAGATCGAACGCCGCTCCGATGTCCCCGAAGAAGCCGTCGTCGCGCTGACCTGCGAAGACCTTCGAGCCGTCGCTGAGATCGTGCACGCCGGCCAGCGCCAGAGCGTGGTAGTTCGGCGTCGACCGCGGGCCGATGTTGTCGGGCGGCGTCAGCAGTCCGCTGCCGACCATGCGAGACGAGTTCCCCTCGACTCGCGTGACGGTGTACTCCTGCTGCGTGTTTTGCAGGAACGCAACCGGTTCACGGTTCTTGAACCGGAACCGCCAGGTAACGTCGGGCTTGCCGTCGCCGTTCTTGTCGGCGTAGATCACGTAGCGAGCCGACTGCGAGAACGTGTACCAGTTCGGCCCGGCCGCAGGATCCTCGCCTGGGATGTAGTTGGAGATGATCGTCACGGTGTCCGGCCGGTCCGGACTCCGGAACGCGTAGGTATCGGTGCTGTCGGCGGAGGGGTCCTCCGAGATCAGCGGGGCCTCCCGGTGGCTCGATGCCTGGGCCGCCGAGGGGCTTCCGCCCCGCGACGCAAGCGCTGCGAACAACGCTGCCGAGGCTGCGGCCGCCAGGAGAACGAATGCGGTCTTTCGCATCGTCCTGTCGCTCCTTTCCGACGGCCGGTCGGGGTCTGCGGTGGTCGAGGTGGCCGTCGTGTCGGCGCTCATTCGCAGCAGCCGACGGAACGGTTCGACCGTCAGCCCCGGGTGATGATCTCGACCGCGTCTCCGTCCGCGAGGACGTGCTCTCGCCCCACGCGCTGACCCTCGAAGCGTGCGGATGGTCCCCAGACGCGCGCACCCCGGCACTGCGATTCGAGCTCGTGGTGAATCGAGCGGGCGACGTCGGCGACCGTTGCGGGCGGACGGAGCGCCACGGGTTCGTCCTCCGCCTCGCCGTTGTGGCGGAGAAAGACGCGAACGAGTCCCGTGAGGGACCAGATGGCGGCCCGAAGCGTTTCGAGGCTCGCGTCGTCCAGCACGGACACGGCGACAACCTCGAGCTCTGAGAATTCATGTCCGAGCCGCTCGAGCGCTCCCGGCGCGGCGTCGTCCATCTTCGTCGCCGCGAGGAGCGAAGGACGCGAGATTCCCGCGAGCTCCAGCTCCGCACGGACCTCGTGCAACGTCTCAGGTGCTGCAGAAACCTCGTGGCAGAAGATGATCACGTCGGCACCACGCAAGACGCCGAGCAGCGCTCGCCCTCCTCCCCGGTCCCGGCCGGCGCCCTCCAGCAGGCCAGGAATCTCGACCAGCTGCACGAGCACACCGCCGATGCGGGTCACTGCGGAGACGGGCCGCGTCGTCGTGAAGGCGTAGTCGCCGGTCTTGATCTGGACGTTCGAGAGAGCCTGGAGCAGCGATGACTTCCCCGCGTTGGGCGCGCCGACGAGAGCGATCTGCGCGGCGCCCTCGCGGCGGACCGAGATCGAGTCGCGGTGGACGACACGCGCACGCGTGCGGGTTCGGCCGAGCTCGGCCGTCACCCACTTCCGGATGTCCGCGTACGGGCCACTCCGGTAGCCAGGCAGCTCGGCGAGGATGGTGCGCAGCTCGCGGATTTTGTCGGCGCCTTCCTTACCGACGAGGCGCCGTTTGATGACTTGCATCTGGGTGCGATGTGGCATCGGCATCGCGGCATCTCCTTCTTTCAGATCATGCGGGAGTGCGCGAAGCCGATCGCAGGCGACCAGGTCGCGTCCTTGTCCCGCCGCTTCCTCGGACGCTGGAGCTGGAAGCGGCGGACTAGCCCGTTTGATTCGAAATGGTCGCGCGCCAGGCGTTCATCGCGCCTCGAGCCTAGCAGCGCCCCCGGTGAACCAAAAGCCTCGCGCAGGCGAATCTCAAGGGATGAGCGAGACTCCTCAGCCGGTGGTCCGGTCCTTTGCACATCTCTCCGATGAAGCCGTCGTCGCGCTCGTGGCCCGCTCGGACGACACTGCTCTCGCCGAGTTGTACGACCGTTTCGGGCGCGTCGCCTACGGCGTCGCGCTACGCGTTCTTCGAGACGAGAAGCTCGCCGAGGACGCCGTCCAGGAGGGTTTCCTGGCGGCCTGGCGCAGCGCCGACCGCTTCATGCCGGAGCGCGGGAAGGCCGGCACCTGGGTCCTGACTCTCGTGCACCGGCGCGCGGTCGACCTCGTCCGCCGGGAGGATCGCCGCCGGGCGGAGGCGCTTACGGACGATGTCGAGCCCGTGGCTTCGAGCTCGGCCGAGGATGACGCGTGGCTCCGCTTCGAGCGCGAGCGCGTCCAGGCGGCTCTGAGGCAGCTTCCAGACCAGCAGCGGGAGGCACTCGAACTCGCCTACTACGGCGGCTTCAGTCAGTCCGAGCTGGCGGAGAGGCTCGGACAACCCGTCGGTACGATCAAGAGCAGGATGTTCGCGGGCCTCGCCCGGCTGCGCGAGCTGCTGGCGGACCCAGGGGCGGGAGAGACGGCATGGAAGCCAACGCCATCCACGACCTGACGGCTGCCTACGCGCTCGACGCCCTCGATCCCGAGGAGGCGCGCGAGTACGAGGCGCACCTGGCGCACTGCGACCGGTGTCGCAGCGAGCTCGCCTCGCTGTCGGAGACGGCAACCGCACTGGCCTACGCGACGGAAACCTCCGCGCCCTCGCCCGAGTTGCGCTCACGGATCCTTCACCAGGCGCGCAGCGAGCGCTCGAACGTCGTGCCGTTGCGGCCGCGGTGGGCGATGCCGGTCGCCGCTGTCGCAGCAGTCGCCGCCTGCGCCGCAATCGGGCTCGGCATCTGGGCGGCTTCGCTCTCGAGCAAGCTCGACCAGCGAAACAATGCGCTCGCGACACAGGAACGCGTGGCCGCGATCCTCGCCGAACCGGCGTCGCGGCGGATCGAAATCGAGGACGGGCGAGGAACGCTCGTCGTGACGCCGATGGGCGAAGGCGTGCTCGTCCTGAGACGGCTCAAGCACGCTCCAAACGGGAGGACCTACGAAGCGTGGGTCGCCAGCGGAGGCAGCCCCGAGCCCGCCGGCACGTTCGAGGGAGGCAACGCGGTCGTCCTCAAGCGCCTGGAACGCCTCGTCCCGGACGGCGCCGCCGTGCTAGTAACCGAGGAAAAGGACGGCGGCACGGACACCCCGACGAGCCAGCCGTTCTTGACCGTCCAAAACAAGGCTTAGAACGGGTAACCGTCGGAGTTGCTGAGGCCGTAAGGGCCGAAGGTTAAGCGAGCGAAGCCGCTTAACCGTAGGCCGCACTAACGCGTGCGGCGACGCGAAGCGCCGCCGCACGCGGACCCACGACGGTCGTCAAGCGCAAACCGAGTTAAGAGTGCGCGGGCTTTGCCCGCGCACGTTCCCCGCGAAGCGGCGTACCAACACCTGGGCGAAAGCGCAGCTTTCGTCCAGATAGGATTAGGCGCTTGCTTCGCCGCAGACGCAGTGCCCCTGCGCCCGCTTCCAACGGGCGTCGGCGGAGGGTTCGCAAGCTCCGCCTCCTCGCTCTCCTCCTGATCCTGTTCCTGCTCGGACTGGCGTCGTTCACGTTCGGGCTGATCACGGCAGTGGCGAGCCAGATTCCGAACTGCGACCCAGGACGGGTCCCGCACGAGGTGGACGGGCACATCTACGCGAACGACAACCACACCATCCTCGCCACGCTTCGCGGATCGGAAAGCCGGATCCTCGTCGACACCAAGGAGATCGCGCCGATCATGCAACAGGCAATCGTCGCGATCGAGGACAAGCGCTTCTACCAGCATCGGGGCGTCGATCTGCGTGGAATTGCACGCGCAGTCTGGGCCGACATCTCGAGCAAGAAAGTCGTCCAGGGCGGCTCAACGATCACACAGCAGTTCGTCAAGAACTCGTGCGTGACGTCAAAGCGCACGATCAGCCGCAAGCTCAAGGAGGCCGCCCTCGCCTGGCAGCTCGAGCAGCGCTGGAAGAAGGACCGGATCCTGACCGCCTACCTGAACACGATCTACTTTGGAAACGGCGCCTACGGCATCCAGCGCGCCGCCCAGACCTACTTCAACTCGACCGCCGAGCGGCTCGATCTTGCGCAGGCCGCGCTGCTCGCCGGGATCCCCGCCGATCCGTCGCGCTTCGATCCAGTGACGAACCCGAGGACCGCGCGCGCCCGGCGCCTCGAGGTGTTGAAGACGATGCTCTCGCAGCACGAGATCTCGGAGCTCGACCTCAGACGCGCCGACCGCGTCCCCCTCCCTCGCGCGGAAGACGTTCGGCTTCCCGGCATCGAGGGGCCCGCGCCCTACTTCGTCAACTACGTCAAGCAGCAGCTGATCTCGAAGTACGGAACGCGGAAGGTATTCGGGGGTGGTCTCAACGTCCAGACGACGATAGACCTCCGGCTCCAGAAGCTTGCCCGTAGAGCGATCGAGAGCGTCTTGACGGAGCCGGACGGCCCCTCCGCAGGGCTGGTCGCGATCCGTCCAGAGACCGGCGAGATCCTTGCGATGTACGGCGGGGACAACTTCCGCCAGAGCCAGTTCAACCTCGCCGTTCAGGGCGAGCGCCAGCCCGGCTCTTCGTTCAAGCCGTTCGTCCTCGCAACGGCGTTGAAGCAAGGGATCGCGCCTTCGACGACGTTCGCCTCCCGGCCCGTGTCGATCTTCATCGGAGACCGGTATTGGCCCGTCCACAACTACGAGAACGCATACCTCGGCTCCGCCGACCTCGTTACGGCGACGATCGAATCGGACAACAGCATTTACGCCCAGCTCACCCAGTTGGTCGGCCCTGCCAACGTCGCCCGTACGGCCCGCGCGCTCGGCATCACGAGACACCTCAATCCGTACTTCGCAATTGGGCTCGGCGCCGACCCGGTCAGTCCGCTGGAGATGGCTCGCGCATTCTCAACCTTCGCCAACGAGGGTCGGCGCGTCGACGGCACTGCTTTTGGCAATCGTCCGCGAGCGATCGCGCTCGTGCGAAATGAGACCGGGAAAATGGTCGACGACAACAAGCCTCGCTACCGTCCGGTGTTGACACGGGATGAGAATGCGCTGCTGACGAGCATCCTCCAGGGCGTGATCCGTTCAGGGACCGGCAATCGTGCGAGCCTCTCGGATCGCACGGCCGCAGGGAAGACAGGGACGACGGAGAACTACGGCGACGCCTGGTTCGTCGGGTACACCCCGCAGCTGGCGACGGCGGTCTGGGTCGGCTACCCGAACGGCCTGGTTCCGATGCTGACGGAGTACCACGGAGACCCGGTCGCAGGCGGAACGTTCCCGGCCGAGATCTGGCGCGCGTTCACCCAACTGGCGCTCGCCGGGACCGATGCCGAGTCGTTTCCGTCGTACTCGTACCCGTATGCGTCATCGAGGCGAGTCGTCTGGCGAGACGGTCGCCTCCAACTCGACAACGGCTATTGCCGCGAGACGGCCCTCGTGTCGTACTTCGTCGGCCGCGGCCCAGGTCGGACCGCGAACTGCAAGAAGAACGAGGTCGACATTCCACGAGTGGTCGGCTGGACGCTCGCGCGGGCGAAAGTGAGACTCGCCGCACAGCCGTTGACGCCGAATATCGTGTACAAGCCTGCGAAGCCGAAGCAGCGAGTCGATCTCGTGCTCGACCAGTTTCCTCGCCGGGGACGCGCCTCGTCCTACGACACGGTCACGCTCGTGCTGGCGAAGCCGCTGGACGGCGTCGTGCCGAAGGTCACCGGACTCTCGCTGCGCGAGGCGCGGAGCCGGCTACGGGCCCGAGGACTGGTTGCTGCAGTCGAGCGGTTCGCGGACGGCCGCGCTGGCCGCGTTCTTGCTCAGATGCCGCCGGCGGGAGTGGCGGCGGCGCCGCGCCTGAGAGTCAGGCTCGTCATAGGCCACGGCTGATCCGCGAAAAGGGCTGCGCACTTTCCGCGGGTCATGGGTGGACATCGCTTCGCTCGTCGATTACGAGCGCCGCGCTGCGCGCGGCGCTGAACGGCTCAGGAACACCGACCCTCGCTCCATGTACCGCCACGAGAGCTCGGTCGCACGGGTAATACCGATGCGTGGGCCGGTCGCGATCTTCGGCGCCTCGCGGCGCGGCTCGAGCCGAAACGGCGATGCGTCCAAAGCAAGGCCGTCGTGATCCCGCGTGATGCCGAGCGCCTGGCACAGCTTCCCTGGTCCGGAGCAGAGCGCACGCAGCTCCTCGACTCCTCGCCTCCGCCGCTGCTCGTCGATGCCGGATGTCGGCTCGAGCGCGCGGATCAGGGCCGCCTCCGGCACGCCTTCGTCGCCGCAAACGAGATTCAGGCACCAGTGAATGCCGTACGAGCGGTAGACGTAGGCATGTCCCGGCGGGCCGAACATGGCTTCGTTGCGCGCCGTCCGTCCGCCGTAGCCGTGGCTGGCGGGATCCTCCTGGTCATAAGCCTCGACCTCGACGATCCGACCTCCCACACCGTCGATCAGCAGCGTCACGCCGATCAGGTCGGGCGCGACTTCATGGACGCTGCGGGCAAAGAACTTACGCTTCAGCATCGCGTCTCCCGTCGTAGCGAAGAAGCGCGGGAAACGCGAGGGCAAGCAGCACGCAGCCCACAACGCAGGCAACGCCGCCGGAGACGATCGAGAACCGGAGGCTCGTTACCGACGCCAGTGCGCCGGCCTCGAGGTTCCCCAGCGACGGCGCGGCCGCGACCTGCATGAATTCGATTCCCGACACTCGGCCGAGCATCTCGTTCGGCGTGATCCGGTACAGCATCACTGAGCGCAGAATCGCGCTCATCTGATCGCCGAGCCCCGCGATGCCGAGCAGGACGAGTGCAAGCCAGAACTGCTCGGCGAATCCGAAGGCGGCGATAGCCAGTCCCCAAAGGGAGGCGGTGACGACCACGCCGAGACCCTGCCGCCGGACGTGTCGCAGCGGACCGGAGAGCAGCGAGACCAGCAGGGCGCCGGCGGCCGGCGCTGTGTATAGGTATCCGACGAGTGAGGCGTCGCCGAAACGATGCGCAGCCATTGCCGGGAACAGCGCCGCCGGCATCCCGAAGATCATCGCGTTGGTGTCGACGAGGAAGAAACCCAGGATGACCGGCTGGCTGCGGACGTAACGAAAGCCGGCGGCGATCGAGCGCAGGCTTGGCCGATCGGCATCGTGCCTGGCCACCAAGGACGGCAGGAGTGCGACGGCCGCAATCGCCGCCGCGTAGGTGATTGCGTCACCGAGGTAGACCCACTTGAGGTCGACGTACTTGATCAGGAGCCCAGCAACCGCAGGCCCGCCCACCGCGCCGAACTGCGACGTGACGCTGTTCAACGCGGACGCTGCCATGAAGTTCGACTCGTCGACGAGCTGCGGCGTCATCGAACGCTGCGCCCCGACGCCGACGCTGAAGGCCGAAGAGATCAAGAGCTGGAACGCGAACAACGGCCAGACCCGCGGGTGCGCGATCGCAGCATTCGCGGCGAGGCCGAGGCTCCCGCAGACCATGCCGATCTGCTGCACGAGCATCAGCCGGCGACGGTCGACCGCGTCGGCAATCGCCCCGCCGATTACCGTCAGCGTCAGCAGCGGGACGAGGTGCGTGAGGGCGATCAACCCGACCGCGAGCGTCGATCCCGTGAGCTGGTAGACCTGGTACGCGAGCACGACCTCGGCGATCTCCGTGCCGATGAAGGAGATGCCCTGCCCGAACCAGAGCCGGCGGAAGGCCGGATAGCGGCGCAGCGGCGTCAGATCCAGGGCCAGCCGCGCTGCGACCGTTTTGAAGGCTGGACGTTGCGCAGGGACGAGCGGTGGCTCGTCCGTCAAAAGAGCTTGGACTCGTCCGGACTGGAGGTTGCCTCGAGGAGGCGGCGCGCGCGCCGGCCGAGGTCGGCGAGATCGACACGACCCGCCTGTGTCTGCTCGGCGATCCGCTCGGCCAGGTCGATTGCCTGGTCCACGATCTGGGAGCCGGCGACGGCGTCGTGGCCCATGTCGTACAGGATCGTGCGCTCGGTGCGGGAAGCGATGATTGGGTCAGGCACCCCTTCGATCCAGACTCTGGTCCGGCGGCCGTGGCCGCGCTCGCCCTCCCCGAGCGGCTCGAGCGCGTAGATCTTGTCGGCCCGTGCGTACTTGCCGAACCCGAGGAAGATCATGCGGGTCGGTTCGGCCACGCGAGGATTATCGCGTCACGGCGAACGCTGTGCGCGACGCTCTACGAGCCGGAGCGCTGCTCGCGTTCCGCCGCAATCCGCCGGTCGACCTCTCAAGAGACCGTTTGGGCCGCGGCCTTTGAGGACGGAACTCAGGCGACTGCCGACGCAAGCACTTCAACGACGCGCTCCTGGTCATCCGCTTCGAGCTGCGTGAAGAACGGAAGAGCCATCGTCCGAGCGGCCGTGTCTTCTGCGACGGGGCACAGACCCTCCCCGAATCCGAAGCGCTCCCGCATGTACGGCTGGAGGTGGATGCACGGGACGTACTCCGCGGTTGCGACGCCCTCGCGCCGCAACGCGTCCATGACCACGGTGCGGTCGAGCTCCGCGTTCAGCTTCACGACGTAGACGAACCAGGAGCGGCGGTGATCGGCATCGTCGGCCGCCGGCACTTCGACTCCGGCGAGGCTCGCCAGCAATTCGCCATACCGTCGAGCCGCGGCCGCGCGCAGTTCGAGGATGTGGTCGAGCTTTTCCAGCTGGGCGAGACCGATCGCAGCCTGGACGTCCGTCCAGCGGTAGTTCATCCCGAGTCGGACGTGGTGAAACCAGCCGCCCTGGCTGTCATATGTCCGCCCCTGGTTGCGAAGGCTGCGCAGCAACTGCCACTCCTCCTCGGAGTGTGTCGTCACCACCCCGCCCTCACCCGTCGCCATCTGCTTGTTGGGATAGAACGCGAACACCGCGGCTGGGCCGTGCGCGCCCAGCGGCCGCCCGCGGTACTCGGCGCCAAGGGATTCGCATGCGTCCTCGATCAGCGCGAGCCCGTGACGGTCGGCGATCGTACGCAGCTCATCGAGCTCGCAGGGGTAGCCGAACATGTCAACGGCGACGATCGCGCGGGTGCGGTCGGTGAGAGCAGCCTCGACGGCGCCTGGATCGAGGTTGAGGGATGCGGGGTCGACGTCGGCAAAGACCGGTGTCGCGCCCTCGAGCAGAAAGCAATTTGCGGACGAGACGAACGACAGCGGTGACGTGATCACCTCGTCCCCGGGCCCAAGGCCGAGGATCTTGCAGAGCAAGTGCAGTCCGGCGGTCCCACTCGAGAGCGCAGCCGCGTAGGGCGCACCGACGAGCTCGGCAATCTGTTGCTCGAAACGGTCGATCCAGGGACCGAGCGACAAGCGTCCGGACCGCAAGACCTCGAGGACGAGCTCCTCCTCCCGCTCGTCGAGCCAAGGCCGGGAGAGCGGGACCTCCCGGACTGCCTCCCTCATGCTTCTGCTTGGGCCGGAGCTCGCTCTATCGACGCGTACTCGAGCCAGTGCGGCCAGCGCTCGCTGCGCCCGCGCACCGTATCGAGATATGCCTTTTGGATCGCGAGCGTCACGGGGCCCGGCGGCCCGATCAACTGGTCGTCGACCTCTCGCAGCGGCGTCACCTCGGCAGCGGTCCCCGTCATGAACACCTCGTTCGCGAGATAGAGATCCGTGCGAATGAGTTGCTTCTCGACGACCGTATAGCCGAGATCCTGGGCGATCTGGATGATCGTGTCGCGCGTGATTCCGGGCAGAATCGATGCCGAGAGGTCGGGCGTATAGATCGTGCCGTCCTTGACGATGAAGATGTTCTCGCCGGAGCCGTCGGCGATGAAGCCGTCATCGGTGAGCAGAATCGCCTCGTCGTAGCCCGCGCGGTTCGCCTCCATCACGGCGAGCATCGAATTGAGATAGATGCCGGTTGCCTTCGCCACGTGAGGAATGACGTTCGGGCCAACCCTCGTCCAGGACGAGATCTTGCCGCGGATGCCGTTCTTCAGACCGTCGGCGCCGAGATACGTCTCCCACGGCCAGCTCATGATCACGACGTCGATCGGATTGCTCGCCGCGGCGACGCCGAGCTCGCCGTACCCGAAGAACGCGATCGGCCGCAAATAGCACTCCGCCAGCCCATTCGCTGCGATCAGGTCCATCGACGCCGAGCGGAGCTCGTCGCGGCTGTAGGGGAGACTCATGTTGAGGAGCTGCGCAGAGTTCTGGAGACGCTGCAGGTGGTCGGTCAATCGGAAGACGGCACTGCCCTTCGGCGTTTCGTACGCGCGGATCCCCTCGAAGACGCCGGAGCCGTAGTGAAGCCCGTGGGTCCCGACATGGATCTTGGCGTCAGCCCAGTCGATGAGCTCGCCGTTCATCCAGATCTTTTCGAGTTCCTGCATGGAAGGCTCTCCTTTGAGGGGGCGGCCGGGCCGGAGGACGAATTCTACCCAGGCCCCCGGGCCCCAACCTCCCGCGAATGGGTGGAACCGGGTGTCGCTCACGCTTCCAGCAGCAGATCAGCGGTCTCGGCACGGGTCAGGCGTGCGAGGTCGTGCGGCGAGAGTCCCAGGACGTAGCGCGTCGAGCCCGCTTCCAACCAGACCGCCGGGTTAGAGATGAGAGCCCAGTCGAGCAGGACCCGCGCCGGTGAGAACGGGAACTCAGGGGCCGGAGCGGGCCGAAGCGTTGTGCAGCCAGCCGCGGTTGCGACCTTGTCACGATCGATTGTCCGGTCGTCCGGCACGAGGGCGACGAGGCTTCGCCCGTCGCACTCGAAACCAGCTACCCGGACAGCCGGTCCGGGTGCTGAGTCTGCATCCGCGGGCAGCTCCTCAAGCCGTCCGGCCGCCCCGGCCGCGCGCAGAAACGCGGCGATCCGCTCTACAGGCTCCGGCCACACTTCCCTGACGATACGGGCGAAAGCTGCGCTTTCGCCCGTCTACTGGTACGCCGCTTCGCGGGAAACGTGCGCCGGCAAAGCCGGCACACTCTAGGCCTCTCGGTCATTCCAGCGAGATGAAACGGGCGTCCTCGAAGTCTCGGTGGAGTTGTTCCACGAGCTCCGGCGGCGCGGCAGTGTCGATCGAGAGCGCCATCAGCGCCTGACCGCCGCGGCGCGTCCGGGAGACGGTCATGTTCGCGATGTTCACGCCGGCCGCCCCGAACACCGTGCCAACCCGGCCGATCACGCCCGGCACGTCGTCGTAACGGAAGAACACGAGCAGCGGCGCGAGCTCCATGTCCAGCTCGAAGCCGAGGGCGCTCACGAGCCAGAGCCGGTCGTCGTTTCCGATCGTCGTGCCGGCGACCCGTAACGCCTGGCCGTCTGAAACTGCTTCGACGCGGACGAGGTTCGTGAAGTCGCGCGAGGCACGCCGGCGCTCCTCCCGGACCTCCACGCCCTGCTCGGCCGCGATCACCGGCGCGTTGACGTAGTTCACCGGCTGGTCGGAGCGACCCTGGAAAGCGCCGTTCAGAGCGGCCACCGTCAGCAACCGTGTGTCGTACTGCGCAAGCGCTCCGAAGTAGGTGAGCCGGAGCTCCTCGACGCGGCTTTCGGCGAGCTCCATCGCGAGCCGCCCGAGCTTCGCGGCGAGCGGGATGTAGGCGCCGAGCACTTCGAGGTCTTCCGCGCCGATCACGGGGATGTTGACCGCATTCGTGACAAGCCCACCTTCCAGCGCCGCCACGACCTGCTCGGCGATGATCACGCCCGCGCGGTCCTGTGCTTCCTCCGTCGAAGCCGCAAGATGGGGCGTGACAACCACGTTGTCGAGCTCGAGCAGCGGGCCGGAGTACGGCTCTGCAGAGAAGACGTCCAGCGCGGCTCCCCCGACCTTGCCCGATCGCAGGGCATCGAGCAACGCCTCCTCGTCGAGAAGCTCGCCGCGCGCGGCATTCACGATGCGCACGCCGTCGCGCATCTGGGCGAACGCGGCCGCATTGATCGACCGTCGCGTCTCGTCGGTCAAAGGAAGATGGAGGGTGAGGAAGTCAGCGGCGGCGTAGATCTTCTCCGCATCGTCGAGTCGCTCGACGCCCAGCTCGCGAAAGCGCTCGGGCGCAACGAACGGGTCGTGGGCGACGACCCGCATGCCAAGCCCCGCCGCTCTGCGGGCGACCTGCTGCCCGATGCGTCCGAAGCCGAGCACGCCAAGCGTCTTGCCGGCGAGCTCGACGCCTCCGTAGGTCTTGCGCTCCCAGCGGCCCTGCTTGAGCGCCGCATGGGCCTGAGGGATATTGCGCGTCATCGCGACCAGCAGCCCGATCGTGTGCTCGGCCGCGGACACGACCGTCGACTCGGGTGCATTCGCTACCACGATGCCGCGTCGGGTCGCAGCCTCGACGTCGACGTTGTCCACACCGACACCCGCACGACCGATCACCTTCAGGCGCTCGCCACGTTCGATCAGGTCGGCAGTCATCTTCGTCCCCGACCGGATCACGATCGCGTCGTAGCGGCCGATCGTCTCGGCGAGGTCAGAGTCTCCATCGAGGTCGACGTCGAACCTGTCCTGCAGCAGGCGAACTCCCGCCTCGGCGATCTCTTCCCGAACGAGGACGCGCGGCCGGTCGGTCACACCGGCGTGCGTTCCGCCCACGCCTCGAGGGCGCGTGTCACCGCAACACCGCGCTCGATGTCCGCACCGGCGTCGGCCAGGGCAAGCTCGACCGCAGCGAGCGCGGTGGTGATGTCGAAGATGTCGAACCAGCCGATGTGGCCGATGCGGAAGATCTTTCCCTTCAGGTCGCCCTGACCGTTGGCGATCGTGATCCCGAACCGGTCACGAAGCGTTGCGACGACCTCCGTCCCGTCGACGCCCTCGGGCGACCGGATCGCCGTCACGACCGCGGAACGCTCCTCGTCGGGCGAGAAGAGTTCGAGCCCCATCGCCTTCGCGCCCTCGCGGCAGGCACGGCCAAGGCGCGCGTGCCGATCGAACGCCGCCTCGAGCCCTTCCTGGAGCAGCAGGCCGAGCGCGACATCCAGCGCCCGCACGATCGAGACGGCCGGCGTAAACGGCGCGTCGAGCTTTGCCTGCGCCTTGCGAGTGCGCTCCCAGTCGAGCACGTAGCGCGGAGACGTCGCGCGCGCCGCCGCAGCGAGCGCCGCAGGCGACACGGATGCAAATGCCAGACCGGGTGGACACATCAGCGCCTTCTGCGAGCCGGACACGACGACGTCGAGACCCCAGGCATCCGGCTCCAACGGGACGGCGCCGAGACTCGAGACGGCGTCCACGACGACGAGGGCGCCCGCGTCCTTGGCGACCGCGGCGAGCGCCTGCACGTCGCAGACGACACCCGTCGACGTCTCCGAGTGCGTCAGGTAGACGACACGGACGCCGCCCGTCTCAGCAAGGGCAGCATGCAGATCTTCCGGCTCCGGGGTTTCGCCCCAGTCCAGGCGGACGTGCACCAGATCGGCCCCGAAGGCTTTCACCATTCCGGCCCAGCGCTCGCCGAAGCTCCCGGCCGAGAGCACGAGCTGGCGGTCTCCCGGCGACGTCAGGTTGGCGACGGCGGACTCGAACGCGCCCGTGCCTGATGTCGTGTAGAGGAGCACGTCGTGCTCGGTGCGGTAGACCTCCTGGAGGCGCGCCAAACAGCGCTCGTAGATGCCCCGAAAGTCGCGCCCGCGATGGTGGATGACAGGCTCGGCGAGGGCTGCCAGCACTTCCGGCGGCACAGGCGTCGGCCCCGGCGTGAGCAGGTAGCGCTTCTCGGCCATTCGCCTTGAGCCTAGCGAGGACGGTGGCTGTTGAAAGTGATGACTTGCTGGAAGGTCGGACGGTTCGTCCAGCGTGCAGTCATGGGCAGGAAGCCGAAGCTGAGCCGCTCGCCGGTCGCGTCGGCGCGCCAGCGTGTCGGATCCGGTCCCTGCGCGGCTGCGAGCTGCGAGCCCGCCGCCTCGATCGCTGCCCAGAGGGAGGCACGGCAACGCTGTGTGTCGCCGCCGCCGCAAAAGATCGGCGCCTCTTCAGTGAGGTCGCGGAAGACGTAGCCGTACCAGCCGCCGTAATAGGACGACCCGCCGGGATTCGCAGGATCGTCGACGCCGAGGAGGGTCTTGAGCCGATCGGTGAGCGGACCCAGTGTGGGGCGCATCAGGGCATCGGCAATCCGCGGCCAGGCTGCATCCATGATCGCGGCGCCCGGATCGTCGATCTTGCCGTCGAGGTCGCGGTCGAGCCGTGTGGCGCCGCGCTCGTTCCGCCATGCGACCATCAGATTGAGGAGCTGCTGAGTCGATGGCGCGACCGGTTGCTTCTCAAGAAAGCTCTGCAGCGCGGGCAGGATCCGAATCGCGCGCAGATCCTGCGTCCCGGCCGCGTTCATGGCGCCTACCAGGGTCGTGAGCGTGTGCTTCGTGCGCTGCGCGACTTCAGCCGCCAGGAGTTGCACGCGTTGCACCGGTCCGTAGGCCCAGTTGTCGTCCGACGCAGAGAACCCCCGCCCCGGCTTGTTGTTCCAGTTGAGGATGACGCCGCTCTTCGGATTGACACCCCGCACATGCCGGCGCAGCGGCTCGAAGCCCCGCCACTCGAACTCGCCCGTACCGCGTGTGGGTAGCCCGCTGCCGGCGCCCGGGGCGCGAATCGGCAGCCGCCCGCTGGAGAACATCGCGATGTCGCGATCATCCGCGTAGAACCAGTTGAACGTGAACTCGAGCTGGTTCATCGCGCGGAAGAAGCTCTGCGCGTCGTGGACACGGTTGGTGTTCAGGTCCTGGAACGCGAGCGCGGAGAGCAACTCGCGGCCGCGGGTCGATCTCTTCGTCGAAATCGCCACCCGCTTCCCCTCGTCCGTCCTCGCGTAGCCGAGGACCGGCCCGTGCACCGTTTCGCGGAAGAGCAGCTCGCGGTCGGGCTCGGTCGCCGCCCCCTTCAGGAGGCCGGCGTCGAACGTCGTCATCGCGCGACATTCGCCGTTGTAGAGGTAGTGCGTGTCGTCCCCTCCGCAGAGCGTCTCGACGTAGTGATCGACGATGTCCGAGTTCGCCGAGGTCGCGCTCCAGGCGAAGTCCTTGCCTCGTCCGATCAGAACGTAGAACGAGAGCCCGGGGAAGGACGCGCCGCGCGCGTCGATGCCGCCACCGTGCAGATCGAGCTCGAGCAGGAGCTCCGGATAGGTGTATCCCACCTGCGGGCCCGCGACGAAGAGCGGATGACCCGTGGCGGAACGCCGCGCCGAGACGAGCAGAGCGTTGCTGGCGGGGATCGGACTGTGGAAATGGAACGCCTGGAGCGAACCGCCCCCGGTCGGCTCGAAGCTGCCGTCCTCGAGGACGACGTTTCCGGCTCCGCCTGGTGTTTCCCCATATGGGAAGACGCCGTCCACGCTCACCGGTGTCTGTGGGTCCAACTGCTCGGCGAGGAGGCCCCAAAGCTTGCTGCCGGCCGCGCCGCTTCGGTTCACCAGGGCGTCGAGGAACATCGCGCGGCGCGTCTCGTCGCCCCCGCCCACGCCAAGGTTGGCGCCGAGTAGCGACCCGACCGCGATCACATCGGTGGTCGTCCAGGGACGCAGGCCCTGCCCTTGCCTCTGGTAGTAGGCGTTGATGCCCGCGACGTAGGAGCGGACGTCGGCATACAGCTGACGCCCCTTCGGGCCTGAAGAGCGAATCAACGCGAGCTGGCTCGCAATGCGCGCGTCCGTGGCGGCGGTCGGGACGAACTGCCGGCCGGACGTCGCAAGCGCGAAGGGATTGAGCCCCGGCACGTCGAGCGCCGCCAGTCGTCCGGGCCCGCGCAGCAATTCCATCAGGATGAACCTGTCTTCCGCGGTGGCGTAGCCGGCTCCGAACTCGACCGCGGCGCGCGTTCGTCCGTACACGTGTGGGACCCCCCAGCGATCGCGGAGGATGCGCACACCGGCACGCGGCCGCTCGGTCCTGACGGTCTTCCCGGTGACACCGAATCGGGCCGGCTTGAAGTAGCGGGTCAGATCAGAGGTGCGGACACCGCGGAACCGTGGTGTGAGGCCGTCGTACAGCCTCAGCTGGTCCGAGGCGGTGGCCGGAAAACGCAGATCGCCCGACTGGCCCGGTGGAAGGACGTTGAGCGCGACGGCGGCGTAATCGGGCTTCGCCGCCCCTCCTGCGGCCGGCAGGGACACCAGCGCGGCCGCCGCGGCGAGCACGAGCGCGCGATACATCGGAGCGAGCCTACTACTCCGGTGGCTCGGAGCAATCGTCACGAAGTTTGCTAACTCCTGAGCCGGGGCACCGTCCTACCTCCCTGACAACCAGCTGTCTTGTCTGCGGCACAGTCGCGAGGCGGCGTCCGATCCCGGGGGATCACTCAGATGCGTTCCAAACTCACACTCGCACTCGCGTGCGCCTGCGCGCTCGGGGTCGCCCTAGTCGGCGCGGCCGCCCTGCATGCCGAGACCACGCCCGAGGAGCCCCCCGCAGAGACGGAGGCCGTGGCACCCGAGTTGGCGCAGCGCGAAGTGCAGCGTCTCATCGACAGGTATCGCCACCAGACCTGGCACTGGCAGCGGACGATGGGCCGCAAACCGATGCGGGAGCTCCCCGATCCGCCCGCGGACGTCGCCGCGAAGATCTCCGTCTGGAAGCGCGTTGCCCTGCAGACGCGGCGCGCTGCGCAGAATCCGCCGCACAAGCTGCAGTGGCTCTGCATCCACCGCTTCGAGGCCTCCTGGAGTGATCCGAATCCACCGTATTACGGCGGTCTGCAGATGGATCTGTCCTTCCAGCGGATGTACGCGGCCCACCTGCTCCGACGGAAAGGCACGGCCGACCACTGGACGCCGCTGGAGCAAATGTGGGTCGCGGAAAGGGCGCACCGTGCCGGCCGCGGGTTCTATCCGTGGCCGAACACGGCGCGCTACTGCGGGTTGATCTAAGGCGCCGACTCGGCGGCGCCGACGTCAGGGCGGCGGGCTGTGCCCGCCGCCCATCTGAAATGACCGGTCGAACCGATCGAACTTCGTCGCCAACGATTTAGGTCGAGAGGAGCCGCTCGAAAAACGAGCGGTAGCGCTGCAGTGCGACCCGAAGCTCCTCCGTCGAGACCTCGTCCTTCTGGCTGAACTGCGACTCGAGTGACTGCCGTTCCGCCTGGAACGTCTGCGTCAGCTGCTGCATGAGTTGAGTCACCAGCTCGTCGGCCTCCTGAACCGAATCCTGCGGCTCGTCGACAAAGTTGCTTTGGATCGTCCGCCAGCGTCCGCGGAACTGCTCCGTCTCGTCCGATCCGAGCAACGGCTCGAGCCGCTCTTCACTGCCGTTCGTGCTCTGTGTTGTCTCGGCTCGCTCGCTCATCGGAGGCGTTGAACCCGGTCGGCCTCACGTTCCGCAACGGCCTCGTCATCGCCGTCGCGTGTGGCGACGTCATCCACGTTTTCGATCTCGTCCGCGTCACCGACGTCGAGCAACTCGACGAAGAGTGCCCGATAGTGCCGCACGGAGTGACGGAGGTCTTCCGTCGACGCCTGGCCTCGCTCACTGGCCTGGGCGACACCGTGCGCGGTCCTGTACTTCTCGACCAGGTCGGGATGCTCGACGGAGATGTCGGCTACTCGCTGCTCAAAGTCGTCGACGGGATAGCCGCGATCCTTCATGACCCGCTGCACGAGCCTGTCTGCTTCCGCGACTGCGCCTGACGGATCGTCGACGAAGCGACCCTGCGTGACCTCCCACTGTTCGATGTAGCGGTCTCGCTGTTCGGGCGCGAGCGGCCGAAGGTCGAGCTGCTCGTGACGCTTCTCCCGCTCTCTGAGCTCCCGCTCTGCCTCGCGCTTGTCGCCCGCGTGCTCGATGGTGCGGTCGTACTCTCGGCCGAACCGGTCTTGCAGCGAGCGCGTGCGACGGGCACGCGTGGCGCTCCAGAGCACCGCCAATAAGACGATCGCAGCCACAACCGCGATCACGATCCAGACCCACGTGTCCATCGATGCCTCCTGTCTAGGTTGCTAGGAACCGAAGGGGCCTCAATCGCCTACCCGGGAAGGCCGCCCCGAAACCGGGAGTAAGGTGCCCCCGTGGCTCACCTACCGGACAGCGCGCGCGAGTTGATCGAGTCGGGCGCCCTCGGGCACCTAGTCACGCTCAACGCGGACGGCAGCCCGCACGTAACGTGCATCTGGATCGGTCTCGATGGAGACGAGCTCGTTGGAGGTCACCTGCTGCGTCAGCAGAAGATCCGCAACGTCGAGCGCGATCCCCGCGTCGTCATCTCGTTCGAAGGCACGCGCATCCACCCGCCGGGGCTGAAGGAGTATCTGGTCGTGCGCGGCCGCGCACGGATCACGGAGGGCGGCGCGCCGGAGCTCTTGCAGCGCCTTGCCCACGTCTATCTCGGTCCGGACGTCGACTTCCCGCCGATGCCAGATCCACCGCCGGGCTTCGTCTCGCACATCGCCGTCGAGCGCATTGGCGGTGTGGGTCCGTGGGCCCCGCGGCGCTAGCCGTCGAGTTTCGCTCTCAGGAGTTCGTTCACGACCTTCGGGTCGGCCTTCCCCTGCGTCTCCTTCATCACCTGCCCGACGAAGAAACCGAGCAGGCCCTGCTTGCCGCCCTTGTAGGCAGCAACCTGCCCGGGATTGTCCGCGAGGATGCGATCGACGAGGGGCTCGAGCTCGGACGTGTCCGCTACGAGCGCGTCGCCGAGATACGTGTCCGCTCGGAACTCGGGGTCGCCGCTCTCGGCCAAAGCCCTGGCGAACGTCGCGCGCGGGATCGTCGCCCGAGCGGCGATCACCTTCGCGAGCTCGTCTGCGTTCACCGTCTCAGGATCCACTCCCGCGGCGACGAAGTCGTTCATGAGGACGTTCGAGGCCGCCTTCGCGTCGACACCGTCGAGTGCGACCCGTTCGTAGAGCGCGGCGAGGGACGCCGAGCCGTTCAGCACCTCGGCGTCGTAGAACGGCAGCTCGTAGTCACGCTCGAAGCGGCGGATCCGTGCACCCGGGAGCTCCGGGAGCTCGGCGCGCAGCTGCTCGACCAACTCGGAGGATGGCTCCAGCGGGACGAGGTCGGGCTCGGGGAAGTAGCGGTAGTCGTCGGCCTCCTCCTTCTGCCGCCGCGCGGTGACGGTGTCGGACCTCACCTCGTAGTCCAGCGTTTGCTGGACGACTTTCCCACCTGACTCCCAGACCTGGATCTGCCGCCGGATCTCGGCGTCGATGCCCCGTGCGATGTGGTTGAAGGAGTTCATGTTCTTGAGCTCGGTGCGCGTGCGGTAGTCCTTCTCCCCCACCTCGCGCACCGAGACGTTCGCGTCGGCGCGCAGCGTGCCCTTCTCCATCTCGGCGTCGGAGATCCCAAGTTCGACGATCGTCTGCCGCAGGAGCTGCAGGAACCGCTTGGCCTCCTCGGCGGAGCGGATGTCGGGCTTGGTCACGATTTCCACGAGCGGCGTCCCGCAGCGGTTGAAGTCCACGTTGGAGTGCGCAGAGCCGACGATGCGCCCGGTCGCGCCGCCGACATGGATTGTCTTGGCCGCATCCTCCTCGAGGTGCGCGCGGACGATTCCGACCTCCGTGTCGCCGTCCGGGCTGGGCACGACGAACGACCCCTCGAGCGAGAGCGGCTCGTCGTACTGGGAGATTTGGTAGCCCTTCGGATTGTCCGGATAGAAGTAGTTCTTGCGGTGGAAGATCGCTCGCTCCGCGATCTCGCAGCCCAGTGCGAGCCCAAGCTTGATCGTCCATTCGACTGCCGTCTCGTTCGGAACCGGCAGCGCGCCCGGGAAGGCCAGGCAGACAGGGCACGTCTGGGTGTTCGGCGCACCACCGAAGCCGTTCTCACAGCCGCAGAACATCTTCGTCCGGGTCTTCAGCTGGACGTGGATCTCCAGGCCGATGACGGGTTCCCACTCAGGCATTCAGGAACCTCGCATTCTCTCCGGAACGGTGTCGAAACCGATCGCCCGCTCGAGCGCGTGCCCGATCCGGAACAGCGTGTTCTCCGAGAACTGCGGTCCGATCAGCTGCAGACCCACTGGCAGGCCTTCGGAGAGCCCGCACGGAATCGACAGGCCCGGCAATCCGGCCATGTTCGGCGGGATCGTGAGCACATCCGCCAGGTACATCGCAATCGGGTTCTCCGTCTTCTCGCCAAACCGGAACGCAACGGTCGGCGACGTCGGGCTCACGAGCACGTCGAAACGCTCGAAGGCAGCATCGAACTCCCGGCCGATCACCGTACGCACCTTCTGCGCCTGGCCGTAGTACGCCTCGTAGTAGCCGGCCGAAAGTGCGTACGTGCCGAGCATGATGCGGCGCTTCGGCTCGTCGCCGAAGCCGGCGTCGCGCGTGCGCTCGACCATGTCGTAGTAGTTCTCGGCGTCACGCCGCAGCGCGTAGCGCACGCCGTCGTACCGGGCAAGATTCGACGACGCCTCCGCCGGCGCGATCAGGTAGTAGCACGGCATCCCGTACTCCACGGAACGCGGCAGCTCGCATTCGCCCACCTGGGCACCGAGCTCCGAGCACAGGTCGACTGCGCGCCGGACAGCCTCGGCGACCCCGGGCTCGATTCCCTCGGCCTCGTTCAGCTCTCGTGGAACACCCACGCGAACGCCCTTCAGGTCCTCCGCCTGGGGAAGCTCGACCGGCGGGACGTCGACCGTCGTCGAGTCGCACTCGTCTCGCCCGCTGATGATCCCGTAGAGGATCGCGGTGTCCCGGACGGTCTTCGTCACGGGGCCAACCTGGTCGAGGCTGGAAGCGAAGGCGACGATGCCGTAACGCGAAACCGTTCCGTACGTCGGCCGCAGGCCGACGTTGCCGCACAGCGCGGACGGCTGCTTGATCGAGCCGCCCGTGTCAGAACCGAGCGCCCACGGGGTCAGACCCGCGGACACGGCCGCGGCGGACCCACCGCCCGAGCCGCCCGGCACACGCTCGGGATCCCACGGATTTCGCGTCGGCCCGAAGGCCGAGTTCTCGGTAGACGAGCCCATTGCGAACTCGTCCGTGTTCGTCTTGCCGAGCAGCTGGAGACCGGCGGCCTTGCAACGGTCGGCGACGGTCGAGTCGAACACCGGGACGTACTCATCGAGAATCTTCGAGCCGGCGGTGGTGCGAACGCCTTTCGTGGAGATCACATCCTTGAGCGCGATCGGCACGCCGTCGTTTTCGTCCTGGTCCACGAGTGTCAGGAAGCAGTGGAGCTCGTCGTTGTGGCTGTCGATCGCCTCGCGATAGGCGGAGCGCAGCTCGGCGGGCGAGACATCGCCACGCTCGAGCATTCCTCTTGCCTCCTCGGCCGTGAGCCGGAGCGTGTCAATCACGCTGAAGATTCCTCCGCGACACCGGTGGGCGGCACCCGAAAGTGGTCGCCGTCGCGCTCGGGCGCGTTCGCGAACACATCCTCCAGCGGGAGCGAGGAACGCGGTTCGTCAGGCCGGAACACGTTGACGACCGCGAGCGGATGCGAGGTCGGCGGCACGTCGGAGAGATCGAGCTCCGACACCTTCCCGACGGCTGCCAGGATGTCGTTGAGCTGCACCTCGAGCCGCGCAATCTCGTCGTCCGTCAGCTCGAGGCGTGCGAGCTTCGCGACGTGGAGCACGTCCTCTCTCGTGATCGCCATGTGCCGAAATCCTCCCAAAAAATCCCAAGGCGCCGACTCGGCGGCGCCGCCTAGAGGCCGTTCGTGCTTGGCTCGAACGGCCGCTTCCTCGCTTCTAGGTAACGCTCACTCTCGAACTACCTCCCCGCAACAGCCAAGGCGCCGACTCGGCGGCGCCGCCTAGAGGCCGTTCGTGCTTGGCTCAAACGGCCGCTTCCTCGCTTCTAGGTAACGCTCACTCTCGAACTACCTCCACGCAACTGAAGAGGCCCCCTTTCGGGGGCCTCATTAATCGGTTCCGAAAGGAAAGCTAGACAGGCTGGACGTTCGCGGCCTGGGCGCCCTTGGGGCCCTGCACGACCTCGAACTCAACTCGCTGGCCTTCGGTCAGCGACTTGTAGCCCTCCTGCGTGATAGCGGAGAAGTGGACGAAGACGTCCTCTCCACCCTCACGCTCGATGAATCCGTAGCCCTTCTCGTTCGAAAACCACTTCACGGTGCCCTGAGCCAACTACTTCCTCCTTCAAAACACGCGACGGCCCGGGCACCGAGCCGCCACTACTAATACAGCGGGCCGAGTCTAGCTCAGATGAGAGGGAACGCAAGCGCTCCACTGCGAAAGCGCGCCGCCCGCACAGCGTTTCCGAGCAGTGCGGCGATCGTCATCGGACCGACTCCGCCGGGCACGGGGGTCAGGAAGGACGCCAGCTCGGCCACGCCGGCATCGACGTCGCCGAGGAGACCCCCTTCGGTCCGGGTGATGCCCACGTCGATAACCGTCGCACCCTGCTTGACCATGTCCGCAGTGATCAACCCCGGGTGGCCGACTGCTGCGACGAGGATGTCGCCGTCGAGAGCCTGGCGGGCGAGATCGTCGGTCCGGGAATGGCAGATCGTGACGGTGGCGTTCGCTTGCAGCAGCAGCATTGCGAGCGGCTTGCCGACCAGTGCGCTGCGCCCGACGACAACCGCGCGTGAGCCGGCGATCGGGATCCGGTATTCGTCCAGCAGGCGCATGACGCCGAGCGGCGTCGCCGGAACGAGTGTCTGGCGGCCGAGATACAGCTGGCCTGCACTGAACGGGTGCAATCCGTCGACGTCCTTCATCGGCTCGATCGTCCGCATCACCACGGCCTCGTCGATCTGGCCGGGCAGCGGGGTCTGAACCAGGATGCCGTCCACGCCATCGTCCTCGTTCAGCTCCTGGATGAGCTCGACGAGCTCGTCCTCCGGCGTGGAGGCAGGCAGACGACGATCGATCGCTTCGATGCCCACCTCCTCCGAGGCCCGGTGCTTGTGGCGGATGTAGATCTCCGAGGCCGGGTCGTCACCGACGAGCACCGTGGCGAGTCCGACGTGTCCGAGCTCGGCGACCTCCTCCTTGACCTCCTGGCGGAGTCGAGCCGCCAGAGCGGCGCCGTCCATCAGCGTCGCAGCCAAATCCCTACCTGAAGTTCAGATCGACGTCGCTGACGTCCAGGCCGAGGGATTCGGCCAGACGGACGCCTAGCTCGAGATCCTCCTGCAGCCGGGCGACGTCGCGCGACTCCATCGCGCGGCCGATCCAAGCTCGTTCGCGGGGCCTCCAGAGAGCGTGCGCTGCGAATACCGGTAGCAGGCGATTCGCCGCTTCGACGAGCTTCCGATTCATCTTCTTCGAGAGGTTCTGCAGAAGCACCTTCTCGTAGGCCATTCCGGCCCCGTGGTGGATCCCGTCGTCAGTCGCAAGCCGGTTGCAGAGGTCCTCGAGCACAGTGCCGCGCGCCGACCTCGCGATCAGGCGGAACCTCGAGATGATCAGGCGCTCGTAGAACACCTGCATCAGGAAGACCTTCTCCTCGAGCGTCTCCGCCTCGAGCGTCAGATGCGCGAGATTGTCGAGGTGCGGGTCGCGCTCGGCTGTTCCTCCCGCTTCGGTGACGAGCTGCAACCACGCCTCCGTGTGGCGCGACTCGTCCTGCACCATTGTCGAGTAGTAGAGCTTTGCCTCGACGTCGGGCGCGATGTTGAGCAGCTGCGAGGCCATGTCGCACGCCAGCATGTCCGCCTGGAGCTGCTGCGTCAGCACCGAACGCCACATGTCCCGGCGGCGCGCCTGGCTCTGGGGCGATCCCTTTGCCTCCGGGATCGGAGGCAACTCGCCCCACGGCAGATCGCGGACCTGCCACTCCTGGCGCTTGGCGAGTTCGTAGAACCGGAGGACCCCTGCGTAGGCCTCCCGCCCTTCGCTCTTCATCTCGATGAGTTGGCCTGTCGCCACCGGCGGAGCTTATCGGCGGCCCGGGTCGCGCACTAAGCTGGCCTCGTGGAATTGAAGCGGTGGCCGCGGAAGAATGACGCCGGGTCGATCCAAGCACGGCAGGAGGCGCTTGGCCTCGACGGCGGCGTGACGGCGATCGATCTCTCACCGTTTGTGAATGCGCAGGAGATGTTGACCGGGGCCGCCGTGATTCCGGTCTCCGTCGTCGGACCGCTCCAGCTCGAGCTCGGTGAGTACGAGCTCGAGGAACCATTTGGCCGCGTGACCGAGACGGGCAGGTCCAGTGAGCAGGTCTTCGTCCCGCTCGCGCACACCGAGGGTGGGCTGTCGGCGTCGCTCTATCGCGGGGCGCGCGCCGCCGCCGACTCGGGTGGCTTCCGAACGTACGTGCTCGCGGACCGAATCACCAGAGCATCGTGCTTCATCTGCAAATCCACCGAGGAAGCCGTCCACCTGGCGCGGTTCCTCGACGCCCACGTCGCGGAGATGCGCCGCTGGCTCGCGGAGCGAAGCGAGGAGTGGATCTCTTCTTATGCGCGACTCCGGGAAGTGGAAACGCACGTCGTCGGCCCGATGTGCCACGTGCTCTGGGCGTTCACGACGGGCGACGCCTGCGGGCCGAACATGATGACCCGCAATGCCTATGCGCTGAACGTGGGCTACGTAATGGAGCACGCGCCCGTGAAGCCGGAGCGCGCGATCCTCGAGGCGAACATGGGCGGTGACAAGAAGCCGTCACACCGCTACTTCGAGCGTGGCGGCCACGGGAAGACCGTCCTCGCCGAGGCGACGCTCACCGAGGAATCCGTCCGGCGCGCGTTACGCACCACCGTCGACGACCTGCTCGAGCTCTCCTTCGCGGGAACGCACGGCGCGATCGCTTCGGGCATGCAGTCCGTCGCATTCACTCCCGCCTCCGCGATCGCCGCGATCTTCGCTGCGACCGGCCAGGACCTCGGCATGGTCGGAACGAGCTCGATGGCGCACGGGACCGGCCACCGCGTCGAGGGCGGCATCCACTGCGCGCTGCGCCTCCCGGGCCTGGAGGTCGGCACGGTCGGAGGTGGCACGACCTTTCCGTACGCACAGGCCTGGCTCGAGCTCATGGCCTGCGCCGGCCCGGGAAAGGTCTACCGCTTCGCGCAGATCGTGGCCGCGGCAACACTGGCGCTGGAGATCTCGGCGAGCTCCGCGATGGCGACCGCCGGCTCCGAGAACTTCTTCCGTGCCCATAGCGTTCGCGGTGGGCTGCGCTGAGCTCGAGTGTGTCGACCGGTCAGTTCAGACGGAGCCGCGTCAAAGCCGCGCCTCCTGAGGACGACGCCGCAAGCGGCGTCGTCGCGATCGCGGTGGGCTGCGCCGAGCTCGGAGTGTGTCGACCGGTCAGGTCAGACGGAGCCGCGGCAAAGCCGCGCCTCCTGAGGACGACGCCGCAAGCGGCGTCGTCGCGACCGCGGTGGGCTGCGCCGAGCTCGGAGTGTGTCGACCGGTCAGGTCAGACGGAGCCGCGGCAAAGCCGCGCCTCCTGAGGACGACGCCGCAAGCGGCGTCGTCGCGATCGCGGTGGGCTGCGCCGAGCTCGGAGTGTGTCGACCGGTCAGTTCAGACGAAGCCGCGGCAAAGCCGCGCCTCCTGAGGACGACGCCGCAAGCGGCGTCGTCGCCAACACGGCGGCGAGCGCCACGGAAACTCAGGTAATTGAGGGAAACGGCGCAATTGCCGATACGCAGGCATGCGTGGAGTTCTCGTTGGCGCGTTGCTCGTCCTGACCCTGATGGTCGCGATCAAGGACGGTCGCGTGCTGCGCAAAGCGGGGCTGACAGGCGGCTGCACGGCGCTCACGACGCCGGCCGGGGACACCGGCAGCTGGGCGGCGTGCACCCCGGGCAAGCTGCAGGGGGCGCCCGATCTCACGCGTCAGAGCTGCACCTCGATGAAGGTCGTCGGGAAAACCGAGTACTGGCACT
>WNGA01001713.1_pt1 | contig 33549 bp, 25 predicted proteins | sample 5400061 | NCBI WGS metagenome assembly WNGA01 (sample SAMN13153366, study PRJNA577476) | soil metagenome | isolation source: 100 cm soil or saprolite under grassland replicate 2 | place: USA:California | collected 2016-06-15 | reverse complement strand
CCTCTTCGCGACCTTCTGGGCCGCGCACGCGCTCTGGCACCTCGTGCCGGCGCTCGCGACGTTCGGCCTGCTCGCGCTCGTCGCGGCGGTCGCCGTGCTCCTCGCCGTCCGCCGCGACGCGCTCGTCGTCGCGGTGCTCGGGCTCGCGGGCGGCTTCGCGACGCCCTGGCTCCTCTCGACCGGCGAGGACCGGCCGATCGGCCTGTTCTCCTACCTGCTCCTCCTCAACGTCGGCCTGTCCTGGGTCGCGCGGAAGAAGCGCTGGCCGCTGCTCTCCGCGGCCTCGCTCGCCCTCACCGCCATCTACCAGTGGGGCTGGGTCGAGCGGTTCCTCGACGTCGCAGACGAGCTCCCGATCGCGATCGGCGTGTTCCTCGTGTTCGCCGCCTTCGGGTTCGTCGCGCTCGCGCTCGCCTCGCGACACGGCGACGCCGTGTCGCGCGTCGCCCGCTGGACCGCCGCGCTCGGCGCGGTCCCGCCGGTCGTGTTCGCGCTCTATGCCGCGACCCAGCCGTGGCTGTGGGAGCGCTGGCCGCTCCTCTTCGGGTTCGTCGCGGTGCTCGCCGCCGGCCTCGCGGCGGTCGCGATCTGGCAGGGGCCGGAGTGGCTCCACCTCGTGGGCGCGGGCGCGGCGGTCGCCGCGATCGGCGCGTTCGCGGCGCTCGCCGGCGCGCCCGGCGCCGGACCGGGGCTGTACGCGTTCATCCTGCTCTTCGCCGCGCTCGACCTCGCCGCGCCGCACGTCGCGGAGCGCTTCGGGAGGCCGCTGCGAGCGGAGGGGCGCTTCGGCGTCTGGGGCGCGCCGCTCCTGTTCCTCGTTCTCGCCGCCCTCGGAGGAAACGGCGACGCGCCGCACTGGGTCTTCGCCGCGACGGCCGTGCTCCTCCTCGCGGGCTGCGGCGCCTCGGCGGTCCTGCGCGGCGACGCGCTGTTCCAGGCGATCGCCGCGGTCGGCGCGGCGCTCGCCGCGTGTGAGCTCGCCGGCACGCTGCGCTGGCTCGACCGCCCGCTCGACGTCTCCGCCGCCGCGACGCTCGCGGCGATCCTCGTCGGCCTCCTCGCGCTCGCGGTCCCGCTCGCCGCCGAGCGGCGCGGGCGCCCGCTCCGGCTCCGGGTCGATGGGGCGCCGCCGCTCGAGGCGTTCGCGCTCGGCGCGTACGTGGTCGCGCTCGTCGCGGCAGCCGTCGACGAGGCCGTGCCGGACTTCAACGGCGGCTGCGGCGAGGTGCTCGCGGTCCTCGTCGTGCTGCAGCTCGCGCTCGTCGCGGACGCGCTCCGCCGGCGCGACGAGCTCGTACTCGGCGCCGGGACGGCCGCGGCGGCGCTCGTGCTCCTCGTCCTCTCGCGCCACGGGCTCGACGGGGTCCCGGCGGCAGCGGCGTACGCGCTGCCCGTCGCCTCGGCGCTCCTCGTCGCCTGGCGACTCGCGAGCGACCGGCTCGCGCTCGCGGCGGCCGTCATCGCCGCGCTCGCCGCGCTCGCGCACCACCACCTCGTCGATCCGCCCGTGCGCGCCGCGCTCCTCGTCGCCGCGCCGCTCTGGCTCCTGCCGCTCGGGTACCCGCTCCTGCGCGGCGCGCGCGGCCGAGGTGAGCGGCTCGCCTACGCCGGCGCGATCGTCGCGAGCGCCGCGTTCTTCCTCGTCGCCCGGGGCGCTCTCGGGCAGCTCGGCGCCGCGCCGTACATCGGCGCGCTCCCGGTCGTCCAGGCGCTCCTGCTCGTGCCGCATCTCGCGCTGCTCGTGCGCGGCGGCGGTCCGGGCGCGGCGGCGCCGCCCCGTGGGACGCTCGCCCTCGTCGCGGCGGCCGCGCTCGCCTTCGTCACGGTCGCGATCCCGCTCCAGCTCGAGAAGCAGTGGATCACCCTCGGCTGGGCGCTGGAGGCCGCGGCGCTGGCCTGGCTGTGGCGGCGCATCCCGCACCGCGGTCTCCTCGCGGGGTGCGCGGGGCTCCTCGCGGCCGTGCTCGTGCGTCTCGTCCTCAACCCCGAGATCCTCCGCTACCACCCGAGGAGCGGGACGCCGATCTGGAACTGGTACCTGTACGCGTACCTCGGCGCGGCCGCGTCGGCGTTCGTCGCGGCCCGGCTCCTCGCGGGCGGCGAGGACCGCCTCCTGCCGCGGTGGCCGCGCCTCTCGGGGCTCGCCGCGGCGCAGGGGGCGGTGCTCCTGTTCGCGCTCGTGAACATCGAGATCGCGGACTTCTTCTCGATGGGCCCGCGGCTCGCGCTCCGGATCGAGGACTTCTTCTCGAGCGGACCGAGCCTCGAGCTCCGCGTCTTCGCGGGGTTCGCGCAGGATCTGACCTACACGATCGCTTGGGCGGTCTTCGCGATCGGCCTGCTCGCCGCGGGTGTCGCGCTCGCGAGCCGGCCCGCGCGCGCGGCCGCGATCGCGCTCCTGTCCGCCACCGTGCTGAAGGCGTTCCTCCACGACCTCGCGAGACTCGACGGGCTCTACCGCGTCGGGTCCTTCGTCGGGCTCGCCGTGAGCCTCGCCCTCGTCGCCGTCGTCCTGCAGCGCTTCGTGCTCCGGCCCGCCGAGGGCCGCTCCGATCGGGACCCCACGTGATCGCGTCCGGCCTCGCGCTCTCGCTCGCGCTCTCCGCCCCCGCGGGACCCAGCTTCGACGTCCTCCCGGGCTGCCCGGGGCGAAACCGGCTTGACGTGACGCCGGCCCTCGTCTCCGCCTCGGCGCGCGGCGATCTCTCCGACCTGCGCCTGCGCGACGGGCAGGGGCGCGAGGTCCCGTACCTCCTCGTCCCGCCGTCCGACCCGGCCCCGCGCTGGGTCCGCGCGCCGGTGGTCCGGCCGATCCCGGTGCGGAACAAGAAGGAGAGCGGCGCAGAGCTCGATTTCGGCGCCACCTCGGACGTGGCCGGGCTCCGCCTCGACGTCCCGGCCCGCGCGAGCTTCGTCCGTTCGCTGCGCGTCGAGGGTAGCGTGGACGGGGCGCGCTGGACGACGCTCGTCGCCGAGGGGGCGATCTACGCGCTCGAGCGGGAGGGGTGCGCGCCGCCGGCGTGCGGGCCGTGGCTCACGAACCTCGAGGTCCACTTCCCCCTCGCGACCGTCCGCCGGGTCCGCGTCGTGTTCGACGACCGCGGCGCGCCGCCGCTGCCGCCCATGCGCGGCGCCGAGGCGCTGCTCGCCGGCCCCGAGGCCGACGAGAGCGGCCCCTCCGTCCCGCTCGCCGTCTCCCGCCGCGACGCCGAGCCCGGCGTGTCGCGGTTCTCGATCCTCCTGCCCGGCCCGCACCTGCCGGTCCGCGCCGTCCGGCTCGACGTGGACGCGCGCCACCTGTTCCGGCCGGCGCGGCTGCTCGAGTCGCGGCTCGAGGGCGGCCGGCTCGTCCCGCACGAGCTCGGGCGCGGACAGCTCGTCCGCACCGAGCGCGACGGCGTCACCGTCGCCGCGCTCCGGATCGAGATCGCGCGCCCGGAGGAGCAGGAGCTCGAGCTCGTCGTCGAGGACGGAGACGGCGCGCCGCTCGCGCTCCGCGGCGCCGAGGCGGAGCTCGCGCCGCTGCCGTGGGTGTTCTTCGAGAGCGCGGAGTGCGCGAAGCTCGCCGCGACGGCCGCCGACCCGGAGCTGCGCGCGCCGCGCTACGACCTCGAGGCGGTCCGCCCGGAGCTCGTGCGCGTTCGCGCCGCCGGCCCGCGGTCCTCCACGCTCCTCCTCGCGGCCCGGCTCGAGGCCTCGCCGGCCGGGCCGCAGCGGCCCCCGCCCGCGCCCGTCGCGGCCGGCGACGCCGCGCTGCCGGGCGCGCCGCTCGACGCGGGCGCCTTCCGGATCGCGCGGACCGTCGCGGCGGCCGAGCCCGGCCTCGCCGCGGTCCGGCTCGACGCGGCGGTGCTCGCGGAGAGCCCCGAGCTCGCGGACGTCCGGCTCGCGGAGGCCGACGGGCGGCAGCTCCCGTACCTCGCCGAGTCGCGCCCGGAGCCGCTCACCGTGCCGCTCGCCCTCTCGGCGCCGCTCCCCGGCACGCCCGCCGCGCGCCCTGGCGCCACGGTCCGCGCGCTGCCGCTCGCGTTCGGCGCCGCCCCGGCGTCCCGGCTCGTGCTCGAGACCTCCGCGCGCGTCTTCACGCGGACCGTCCGCGTGTACGTCGAGGGCGCGGATGATCCTCGCGCGAGCCCCGCGCCCATGGCCGAGGCGGCGTGGTCGCACGCGGACCCCGCGCGCGCCGCGCCGGCGCTCACGATCCCGCTCCCCGCCGTCCGGGGCGAGCGGCTCCTCGTCGCGCTCGACGACGGCGACAACGCTCCGCTCCCTCTCGTCTCGGCAGCGCTCCTCCTGCCGGCGTGGCGGCTGCGCTTCTTCCACCCGGGGCCGCAGCTCCGCCTGCTCCACGGCGCGAGCGGGCTCTCCGCGCCGCGCTACGACCTCGCGCTCCTCGCGCCGAGGCTCCGCGCGGCCCCCGTCCGCGAGGTGGCGCTCGGACCGGCGCCGAGCGCGCGGCGCCGGCTCCCGGGCGCCCGGACCGTGTTCTGGATCGTCCTCGGCAGCGCGGTCGTGGGGCTGCTCGCGCTCGTCGGCCGGCTCGTCGGGAAGGGCAGCCCCCCCGCCGCGCCCTAGACGCCGTCCCGCGCGCGCGGGGCTCCGTCGTCTCGGGCCGCTACTTCCCGCTCGCGAGCACGAGCGGGATCTCGACGTGCATCGTGTCCCCCTTGAATTTCGGGAACACCATGAGCCGCGCCGCGCTCTTCAGGCACGACCCGAGCTCGGTGGAGTTCAGCGTCACGTCGTCGAGCGTCGGGTAGGTCACCGCGCCGTTCGTCTGGATGTTGAGCCGCAGCATCACGCGGCGACCGTCGAGCTTGATCTCCCCGGTCTTGCCGGACGAGACGATGCAGGTCTCGAACGCCCTCCGCGTCGCGGAGAGGACCTTCTGGATCTGATCCTGGCCGAGACCAGCCTCCGCCTCGCCCATGTTCGCCGACGCGACCTTCTCCGCCTCGCCCCGCTGGCGCTCGCGCTCCTTCGCGTCGCGCTCCTCGCGCCCGCGCGCGTCGCGGGCCGCCTTCTCGCGCGCCTTCGCGTCGCGTTCCTCGCGCACCTTCGCCTCGCGGGCCGCCTTCTCGCGCTCGCGCGCCTCCTTGGTCTCGCGGTCCTTCGCCGCCTTCTCCTCGCGATCTCGCTGGCGGCGCTCGTCGCGGACGCGACGGTCTTCCTTCGCGCCCTTGGGCTCGGGGCTCGGGGCAGCCGCGACCGGCGCGGCGCGGACGGGCGCCGTGGGCGCCGGCTGCGCGTCGGACTGGGGCGGCGGCACGACCGGCGCCGCGGGGGTCGGCTGCGGAGCCGGCGCGGTCGCCTGGAGCGGCGCGGCCGCCTGCGGCTGAGCGGGCGGCGGCGCCTTCTTCCCGGAGAGGAGGACGAACGCGAGAATCCCAACGAGCACGAGGCTGCCCGCGCCGATGAGGATGATGGGGGTCGCGCTCCGTTGCTGCGACGGCTTCCGGATGACCGGGACCTTCGGCACCGGGTGCTGTGCGGCCGGCGCCGTGAGCGGCTCGGGCGGCGGCGTCGTGAGCTCGTCGCGCAGCGGCGCGAACGGATCGGGCGCCGGCGTCGTCGTGCCGTAGCCGTCGGGCAGCGAGGCGCGCGCGGCCGCGACGAACGGATCCTCCTGGAGCGAGGACCCCTCCTTCTGCGGCGAGTCGTCGAAGAGGTCGACGTAGCCCCCGTCCTCCTGCGGTGCGGCGAGCGGCGCCGCGCGCCGTGGGGGGAGCTCGGGAGGGGAAGACGGATACGCAGGCTCCGGCGGTGCGATCTCGAGCTGGACGTCGGGCGTCGATTGCGGGTGCGGCTCCACCCCGGGTCCGTCCACCGCGGGGATCCCCATCATGGTGGGGGCGCGCATCTCGGTCGTCGCGGTGGCGACCACGCCGGCGGAGGCCTTCACCACGATGAGGTGACCGCACGCCTTGCACTTGATCTTGTAGACCCTGCCGGGCGCCGGTGTCTCGGCGGTGGCGTACTTCTTCCCGCACCGCTCGCACGAGAATTTCACGAAACGGATCCTACATTTGCGGCGGACTGCCGCGCAAGAAGACGTCGCCGAACGGCCGCGCGGCTCCCGGTCGCCATCCCGCGCCGCACCCCCGAGCTCGTCACCTGAGCTCGCGCAGCAGGACCCCGACGCCGGCGATCTCGCCCGCCACCCGGACGGGGAACCAGCTCGTCGAAAACCGGCGTCGCACCCCGGGCTCGGGCGGCGCCTCGCCCTCCATCTCCTGCTCCACGGGCTGTCCGGTGGAGAGCGCGGCGCGGAACGCGGCCACGATCGCGTCCGCCGGCGCCTGCGGGAGGACCTCGATCGGCGTCCGACCGACGTGCGCCGCCGGCGCGATGCCGTCCACGCGCGCGAAGTTCTCGTTCACCTTGATGAATCTCATCTCGCGATCGAGCAGCGCGAGGCCGACCGGGGCGGCGCCGCACATGCCCGCGACCAGCGCCGAGTCCCACTCCGCCTCCATGCGCGAGCGCGACGCCTCCTCGAACAGCCGCGCGCGCTCGAGCGCCTGCGCACACGGTTGCGCCACGAGCCGCACGAACGTCCGGTCGTCGGGCTCGAGCCGGCGCGGCTCGGCGAAGGTGGCGACGAGCGCCCCGAGCGTTCGGCCCGACGCGAGAAGCGGGACCACCGCCCAGGCGGCCTCCTCGGTCGCGGCGCGCGCCGCCTCGAGGTGCGGGTAGCGCTGCGCGATCTCCTCCGCCCCGTCGAGCCAGATCGCCTTGCCGGTCCGCACGACCTCCGCCGCCGGGGTCGGCGCGTCCACCGGGACGGGCACGCCGCGGAGCGCCGCCGATCGGCCGTGGCGCGCGAGCAGCGCGACACGCTCGCCGCCCTGCTCGACGCCGTGGATCTCCGCGGCGCAAGCGCCGAGCGCGCCGAGCGCGCGGAACGCGGCGGCGGCGACGTCGCGCGCGGTCGTCGCGGCGGACAGGGCCGAGGTGGTGCTGAGGAGCTGCCGCAGCCGCTCCGCGAGCCGGCTCGAGGCGTCGAAGAGCCGCGCCCGCTCGACCGCGTGGGAGCACTGCCGGGCGACGGCGAGGACGAAGTTCCGCTCCTCCTCGTCGAACGCGCGCCGCTCCGGGAACTGCAGGCCGAGCGCGCCGCGCCCCCCGCCCGAGCCGAGCGGGATCGCGGCCCAGGCGAGCGCGCGCACGCGATCCGCCGCCGGCGCGAGCCCGGGGTAGCGCGCGGCGATCTCCTCGGGGCTCGCGAGCCAGACCGGCTTGCCGGTGCGGTAGGCCTCGGCGATGGGGAGCGGATCCTCGGAGAGCACGCGCCGGTGGCGCTGGACGAACTCGTCGGAGACGCCGAGCCCGTGGAGGAGCTCGAGCTCGCCCGGCGCGCGCTCGAGGTAGACCATCACCGCGCTCGCGTCGACGAGCCCGAGGCCGCGCTCGAAGATGACGCGCAGGACCTCCTCACGCGTCTGCGCGGCGGACAGCTCTTCGGTGAGCCCCTGGAGGCGCTCGAGCCGCTCGAGCCGGACGCGCGCGGGATCCCCCCGCAGCCTCTCGAGGAACGTCGCCATGGCACGGATGGTATCCCATCGACGCGGGCGCCCGCGACGAGCGGCCGAACGGGTTCACGAAGGACGCGGTCGCCATTCGAACGTAACCTGGGGACGTGAACGCTACCACGGCCGCCGCGGCTGCGGCCGCCGTCTGGGCGCTCCTCGTCGCCGCGAGCCCCCGCTGGTTCTTCCTCGCCGCCGCGCCGTTCTGCGCCCTCTGGATCGCGCTCTCGGCGCGCGCCGCGCCGCCCGGCCTCGGGGCGCGGCTCAGGGCGCGCTCGGGCGATCTCGGGATCGGGCTCACCCTCGCGGCCGTGCTGTACGCCGGGTCCCGCGCCGTCCTGTGGGCGGGCTGCGGCGGCCTCACCCAGGCGCTCTGCGCGCCGCTCGCCTCGATGTTCGCCCGCTTCGACACGCGGACGCTCCCCGCCGCGCTCGTGCTCGCCCTGCTCGTCGCGCCCGCCGAGGAGCTGTTCTGGCGCGGGCTCGTCCAGGAGCGGCTCGTCGCCCGGCTCGGCCCCTGGCGCGGCGTCCTGCTCGCGACGGGGCTCGCCACGGCCGTCTCGCTCGCGACGGGCGAGCCCTTCCTCGCGCTCGCCACGGCGCCGACGTACGCGGCGTGGAGGGGCGTCGCCCTCTGGCGCCGGAACCTCGTCGCGCCGATCGTCTCCCACGCGGCGTGGACGCTGCTCGTCGCGGTGCTCGCGTCGCCTCGTTAGTGGGCGCGTCGAGGCGACGAAGGCCTCGGCCCCATCGCCTGCACCAGAGCATCGAGAGGCGCGGCGCCGGCAGCGGGGCGCGGATCGCGGGGAGCGGGGCCGCGCGGCCGCAGCACCCCGGCCCGGGTCACACGTGGTTGCGGAGCATGAGCTCCTTGGGATCCGGATCCAGGTAGGTCTGGCCTGCCAGGTACGCGATCCCGCTGCGCCGCACGTGGTGGCGCAGGAGCGTGAGCGGCACGACGAGCGGGACGAGCCCGCGCGCGTAGTCGGCGACGACGTCCGCGAGCTCGGACCGATCCGCCGCCGGCAGGACCCCGCGAAAGTAGCCGAGCACGTGCTGGAGCACGTTCGCGTGGCGGCCTCGCGTTGCCGGGACCTGGAGCGCGTCCATGAAGCCGCGCCCGTAGGCCTCGACGGTCCGCGCGCTCGAGCCCTTCGAGAGCCCGCCCACGAGCGCGCCGAGCGCCCGGTACGCGGCCGGGCTGTGCGCCATGAGCGCGAGCTTGTGCGCCGTATGGAACGCGACGAGGTCGGCGCGGCGCATCCCGCGCGCGACGGCCGCCTTCCAGCGCGCGTGCGCGAAGATCCGCTCGACGAAGCTCTCGCGCAGCGCCGGGTCGTTGAGCCGCCCCTCCTCCTCGACGGGGAGGAGCGGCAGTCGCGCGGCGAGCACCCGGACGAACAGCCCGACGCCGTCGCGACGCGGGGTGCCGCCGCGCGCGGGGTGGACCCGCACGCGCTCGAGGCCGCAGGAGGGCGAGTCCTTCTTCGTCACGTAGCCCGCGAGGTCGAGCTGCTCGAGCTCGCGGACGCGCGCCTCGGCGAAGCGGAGCATCGCGTCCGTGTGGTCCGTCCCGCTGCGCTCCGCGACGAGGCGTGGGGCGACGGACGTCCCGACGAGCCGGATGGGCTCGCGCGGCACGCCCATCCCGACCTCGAGCTCCGGGCAGACCGGCACCCACTCGACGAACGGCCCGAGCACGTCCGCCACGAAGGCGTCCCGCTTGTGCTGCCCGTCGTAGCGGACCTTCCGCCCGACGAGGCACGCGGACACGCCGAGCCTGAGCTTCGCGCTCGCCATGGGACGATGGTAGGCGAGCGCCCGGGCCGGCGCACCTAGGCCTCGCGCCGCGCCAGGAGCACGCCGGCGGCGAGCCCCGCCGCGATCGCGACGAGCCCGCGGACGGGCGGCCTGCGGCGCGCGGCGCCGACCGGCGCCGCCGGCCGCGTCGCGAGGACCGGCTCATCCACGGGCACGGACGTCGCGATGGGCTCGAGCCCCGCGTCGCTCCGCCGCTTCGCCCCCTGCCGCTTTCCCTCGGGGGAGCGGTGCTCGATGAGCGCGTTCGTCTCCGCGCCGACGAGCAGGGCGAGCGACGAGATCCACATCCAGAGCAGGAGCACGATGACGCCGCCGAGCGATCCGTACGTCTTGTCGTAGCTGCCGAAGTTCAAGACGTACTTCGAGAAGCCCCACGAGGCGAGCACCCAGAGAATGACCCCGAGCACGGAGCCCGGAGTGATGAAGCGGAAGGTCTGCTCGACGTCGGGGAGCACGTAGTAGAGCAGCGCCCAGAGCAACATCATGACGAGCCCGGCGACGGGGAGGCGGAGCCAGCCGATCGCCGTCCCCACGGGGCCTCCGATGACGTCGGCGAGCGGCGCGGTGGCGACCGCGACGAGCGCCGCGACGAGCGCGAGCACGCCCGACACGAGCGTCATGAAGATCGCGATCGCGCGCACCTTCCACCACGGGCGCCCCTCCTTCACGTCGTAGCAGCGGTTGAGCGCGCCGACGACCGCCATGACGGCGCCCGACGCCGCCCAGATCGCGGCGACGGCCCCGAACCCGAGCAAGGTCACGTTCTGCTGTCCGCCGAGCTGCCGGATCCGTTCGCCCACGATCTGCGTCGCCGGCCCCGGCGCGACCTGGGCGAGCTCGTCGACGAGCGCCTGCGCCTGGTCCGCGGTGATCATCACGCTCGCGCGCGCGACGAGGAACAGCAGGAACGGGAAGAGCGCGAGGATGCCGTAGTAGGTGACCGACGCCGCGAGATCGGTGATCCCGTCCCTCGACATCTCGGCCGAGAGCCCCTTGAAGAACTCCTTCCAGCTCATGCCGTCGCCGGGCAGGCGCATCTCCTCCTCCGTCCTGGGCGCTCGATCCCCGCCCCCCGAGAGGATGGGCATCGCGCCCGGGGGCGCGCACGCCTGGGGCCTAGCGCGCGAGGCCCGCGCCCAGGGCGAGCAGCGCGCCGAACACGACGTGCGCCGACACGAGCACGGCGCCGGTGGACCAGCCGTAGTTGCGCGCCATGAAGCCGGGCGGCTCGAGCCGCCGCTCGGTCGTCGGGCCCGCGTGCGGACGGGCGACGCGCGGGTGGAACGCCGGGAGCGCCGGCAGCCCGACCGCCGCGACGAAGAGGCCGTGCACGAGGCCTACGAGCGCGCCGAGCTGGAGCGTCGCCCGGCCGGCGACCGCGAACACCGCGAAGTAGAAGAGCGAGAAGACCCACCCGTTCACGAGGTGGACGAGGATCCCGACCAGCCGCGCCCGGTCGCGGTCCGGCGTGAACATCGCGCCGAGCAGGCTCGGCAGGCTCATGCGCGTGAGGCCGAAGCCCTGCGCGCCCGCGAGCAGGACCGTGAGGACGACGGTCGCCCCGAACCCCGAGAGCGCCCAGACGAGCGCGTTCACGGCCGCGCCTCCGCCGCCGGGGCGCTCCCCCGCGCGCGCTCGGCGCGGACCCGCCGATCGAGCGTGAGCACCGCGTTCACGACGCCGACGTGGGTGAACGCCTGCGGGAAGTTGCCGAGCGCGGCGCCGGTGCGTGGGTCGATCTCCTCGGCGAAGAGGCCGACGTCGTTCGCGCGCGCGAGGAGCCGCTCGAGCCACTCCACCGCCTCCTCGACCGGCCCGCCGCCCCGCGCGAGGTGCTCGACCGCCCAGGCCGAGCAGATCCCGAACGCCCCCTCGCCCGCGGCCCGGCTCGGCTCGTAGCGGTAGAGGAGCCCGGGCGAAGGGGAGAGCCGCTCGCGGATCCGCCGCCACGTCCCGCGCATCCGCGCGGACGCGGGATCGTCGTACCCGTACCACCCGAGCAGGAGGAGCGCCGCGTCCACCTCGTGGCCGTTGAGGTCCGCGACCCAGCTGTCGAGGCGCGCGTCGAAGGCGCGCGCGTCCACGAGCCGGCGGATCGCGTCGCGCTCGCGCGCGAAGCGGGCGACCGGCACCCGGACGAGCGCGCCGCGTTCGTGCAGCTCGAGCAGGCGCGTCAGCGCCACCCACCCGAGCACGAGCGAGTGGGTCCGCAGGCGCGGCGGCCCGCGCGGCTCCCAGATCCCCGCGTCGGGCACGAGCCAGCGGTCGCACACCACCCTGCCGAAGCCCCTCAGCATCGCCTGCATCTCGCGGTCGAGCCGGGCGCCGCGGCGGACCGCCTGCGCGACGGCGTCCACGACCTCGCCGTAGACGTCGAGCTGGTGCTGGTGCGCGGCGGCGTTCCCGACGCGCACCGGCCATGCCCCGCCGTGGCCGCCGAGCTGCGGCACGACCCGCTCCCGCTCCGGCGGCTGCCCGTAGACGTCGTAGAGGACGCGCAGCTCGGGGCGGGTGAGCCGCGTCGTGTGGAGGAGCCAACCGGTGAACGGTGCGGCCGCCTCGGTGCACCCGGCGCCGTAGAGCGCGCGCACGGTGAGCGCGGCGTCGCGCAGCCAGCAGTAGCGGTAGTCCCAGTTGAGATCGCCCGCCGGCCGCTCGGGGAGCGAGGTCGTCGCCGCGGCGACGATCGCACCGGTCGGCGGGTACGAGAGCAGCTCGAGCGCGAGGATGCTTCGCACGACCTCGTCGCGCCAGGGCCCCGCGTATGACACCTGCGACGAGATCCGGCGCCACGCCCGCGCCGTGCGCCGCAGCGCCGCCTCGGCCTCGCCGAGCGGCGGGAGGACCGCGGGAGCCTCCCCGTCGTAGGCGAGCGAGACGACGACGGCCTCGCCCTCGCGGAGGTGCGCGCGCCCGCGCGCGACGCCGTCGGCGCCCACCTCGAGCGGCGCCGTCGACCGCAGCGTCACGAGCTCGGTGTCGCGCTCGAGGCGCAGGCCGAGCGCGCCGCGGTCCTGAAAGCGGCGGCGGACGGCGCCGTACGCAGGGCGGAGGTCCGCCTCCACGACGACGTCGACCTCGCCGCCCGCGCACTGCGCGATCCGGAGCAGCTCGTGCTCCGGAAAAGCGCTGCGGCGCAGGTCCTCCTCGCCCGCGAGCGCCATGAAGTCGAGGAGGCGCAGCGCGCCGCCGCCGGTCTCGAACCGGGTCACGAGGACGTTCGTGCCGTCGAGGTACGCGCGATCCCCGACCGCGCGCCCCGCGGGCGCGACGCGGAGATACCCGCCGCGCTCGGGGTCGAGGATGGCCGCGCACAGCGAGGGCGAGTCGAAGCGCGGCCACGCGAGCCAGGTGACGGCGCCCGCGCGGTCGACGAGGGCGGCGCTCCGCCCGTCGCCCACCACGGCGTGATCCTGGATGCGGGCGGGGACGATCACCCCAGTACGATGCGCGCGCTCCGTCCGGAGTGACGCGTGGCCTGCCACCGACCGCCCGACCGTCCCCCGGGCGCAAGGCCGCCCGGCGCGTCGAAGGGCGTTCGGTCAGCGGCGGCGACCGCGGCCGCGCACCATCTCGACGACGAACCAGACCGCGAACACGACGAGCACCCACCCGAGCATGCGCGGGCGCCGCGCGACGATCGCGATCACCGCCGCGAGGAGGAAGGCGAGGGGCCAGCTGATCCGGAGCATGCGGCCGCGGATGATAGGCGACCTCGACGCGCCGGGCGACTTCGGCGAGCATCGTGCGATGCGCCTGCCCTGGTGGGTCCCATTCGGCGAGGTCCCCGAGGTGCCGGTGCGCCGGCTCGCCTCCGAGCTCGGCGGCGCTCCGCCGCCCCAGATCGTCGACGTGCGAACGGAGGCCGAGTTCCGGCGCGGCCACGTCCGTGGCGCGGTGAGCGTGCCGATCTCGGCGCTCCCATCGCGCCTCGGCGCGCTCGGGCTCGAGCGAGACCGGCCGGTCGTCGCCATCTGCCTCACCGCGCACCGCTCGATCCCCGCGGTGCGGCTGCTCCGCCGCGCCGGGTACGACGCCGCGCAGCTCGCGGGCGGGATGCTCGCGTGGCGCGAGGCGGGGTTCCCCGAGGAGCGGGGCTGAGCGCGCGACTAGCCGACGCGGTCCCAGACGAAGACGTCGGTGCGGTACGCGAGCGCGAGCTCGTCCTGGCCGGCCGTGTCCGGGTGCGACGCGAGCAGCGCACGCACCTCCTCGAGCACCGCCTCCCGCGCGGCCGCGTCCAGGGTCGCGACGAAGCTGATCGAGGCGATCCGCTCGACGACGCCCGCGGGCGCGAGCGGGTGGACGTGCCGGAAGTGGGCCTCCTCGAGCGGCCGGAAAAGATCCCGCGCCGCGTCGAACGCCGCGCGCCACTCGCCGCGCCGGTAGCGCGGCGCCGAGCCCTCGCGCCGGTTCACGATCGCGGAGAGCCGTGCGATCCAGTCGAGGTCGTCGTCGCGCTGGTTCCACACGAGGCCGAGCCGGCCGCCGCGGCGGAGGACGCGGTGGATCTCGCCGAGCGCGCGGCGCCCGTCGAACCAGTGGAACGCGGAGGCGGCGGAGGCGGCGTCGGCGGCGTGCGAGCGGATCGGGAGCGCCTCGGCGAGCGCCCGGATCGGGAGGACGCCCCCCGTCCCCGCGGCCCGGCGGACCATCGCGGCGGCGGGCTCGACGGCCACGACCGTGGCGCCGCGCGCGGCGGCGAGCCGCGAGAACTTCCCCGTGCCCGCGCCGACGTCGAGGAGCGTCCGCCCGGGGTGGAGGCCGAGGAGCCGGACGAGCAGGTCCACCGCCTCCCGCGGGTACTCCGGGCGCGCCCGCTCGTACGTCTCGGCGACGGCGTCGAAGCCGCGGGCGGCGTCGTGCGGGCTCACGCCCGGAACTTACCCCTGCGCGCGCGGCGGCGCGACCTCCGACGCGGTGGCGCATTCATCGGCTACAATCGCCGCGTGAAGCTCCGCCTCCCCTTCGACGCGCCGCTCCCCGAGCGCACCGGCCCGCGCGTCGCGGTCCTCGTCATGCTGGCGGTGGGCGGGTTCGTGGCGCTGCTCGTCCCCATCGTGTTCGGGCTCATGCTGGTCGGCCTGCTCCGGGGCCGGTGACCGCGATGCCCCGGTCGACCATCGGTGAGGACACGCCCGAGGCGACCGCCCTCGACCTGCGCCCGGGCGCGGTCCTCGACGGGCGCTGGCGGATCGAGACGCTCCTCGGGACCGGCGGGATGGGCTCCGTCTACCGGGCCGAGCACGTCCACGTCGGCCGCAAGGCCGCCGTGAAGGTGCTCCACCCGGATCTGTGCCGGAACCCGCCCGAGCGCGAGCGGTTCCGGCGCGAGGCCCGCGTCGCGACCCGGCTCCGCTCCCCGCACGTCGTCGAGGTGCTCGACTTCGGCGAGGACGCCGCGGGGCGGCCGTACCTCGTCATGGAGCTGCTCGAGGGCGAGCCGCTCCGCGCCGTGCTCGACCGCGAGGTGCGGCTCGCGCCGCCGCGGACGGTGCGGCTCCTGCGCCAGCTCCTCGACGGGCTCGGCGCCGCCCACGCCGAGGGGATCGTGCACCGCGACCTCAAGCCCGAGAACCTGTGGCTCTCCGGCAGCAGCCCGGACGAGCTCCTGCGGGTCCTCGACTTCGGGATCGCGAAGTGGTCCGACGCGCGCGGCGACGTGACGCGGACGCAGGCGGGGCTCGTCGTCGGCACGCCGGAGTACCTCTCGCCCGAGCAGGCGGTGGGCGGCGACGTGGACCGTCGCGCCGACCTCTATGCCGCCGGGATCCTCGCCTTCGTGATGCTGACGGGGCGCCACCCCTTCGACACCTCCGACCTCCGCGCGCTCGTCGCGGCGCACGCCTTCGAGCGGGTGCCGAGCCTGTCGTCCGTGTCCCCCGAGCTCGCCGCGTGGCCGCGGCTCGTGGACTTCGTCGCGCGCGCGACCGAGAAGGACCGCGCCCGGCGCGCCGGGTCGGCGGCGGAGCTCCACGCGCTGCTCGAGGGCGCCGAGACCCCCGTGCGCCCGTCCACGACCGGGCGCCACGCCTTCGCCGCGCCGCTCCGCCACACGCCGCAGGCGGTCCGCGCGAGCTTCCTCGGCATCCCGTCGGCGGCGCTGCCCTCGGCGGTGAACCTCACGCTCGTCCGGATCGAGATCGCGCCGTGGGCGGAGCGCGCCCCGGCGCTCGCGCCGTCGGCGCGCGCGCGGGCCCTCGCGGAGCACGACGCGCTCGTCCTGCCGCTCGTGCGCGCCTACGGCGGGCGCCGGCTCGCGTGCGAGGAGGGCGGCAGCCTCTTCGCGTTCCGCTCGCCCACGGACGCGGTCGAGTGCGCAGCGGCGGTGCAGGACGCGGCGGCGCGCGCGCAGGCGCAGCCGTCCTGGACGGCGGCGCTCGGCGTCGGCGTGCACCAGGGCGAGATCCGCTTCGAGAAGGCGGGGGTGGCCGGGCCGCCGCTCGGGACCGCGCGCTCCGTCGCGGCGGCGGCGGCGCCCGGGGAGGTCTGGCTGACGCGCGCGGTCTGGCTCACCATGTCGCGCAGCGAGGCGCCGTCCGAGGAGATGGGCCCGCGGGTGCTCGCGGGCGAGCCCGAGCCGCTCGTGCTGTATCGGGTGGTCCGCGCCCGCGGGGAGCTGCCGTACGGCGGCCGCCACCTCGCGCGCGGGGGCGGCACGCGCCGCTCGCGCTTCCTCGAGCCGGTCCGGACGTCGCTCGCCTCGATCCAGATCGCCGGCGAGACCGAGGGGCGCGCCCGCGCCACGGCCCGCGTCGCTGCGGCGACCGCGGCGCTCTGGGCGACCGGCGCCGTCCGCGTGTCGGCGAGCTCCGCGCGGCTCCTGCTTCGCGGGGCGGCGTTCGTCGCGCGCGCGCGGAAGGACCCGCCGCCGCTCCTCGCGCGCGCGATCTCGGCGCTCGAGCGAGCGCGCCGCTCCGCCGCGGAGCGGGCGCCGCAGCTCGCGCTCGCGCTGCGCCGGCCCCCGCCGCCTCGGTAGGGCGCTAGTTCCTCCCCTCCGCCTCGATCGCCCGGATCCCGTCGCGGGCGAGGTCTCCCGCGCCGCAGGCGCCGTCTGCGCCGAAGAACCGCTTCACCCGCTCGACCGCGTCGGCCGGGGGCGCCTCCTTCTCGTCGAGGCGGCGGAGGGCATGGAGCGCGTCGGGCGAGCGGGTCTCGCCGAGCGCGCGCGCCGCCATCCGGCGCCGGTCGCACTCCCACGCGTCCGCCTCGTCCTCGAGCGCGCGGAGCGCGTCGCCGCTTCCGGCGACGACGGCGCGCGTCCACCACCCGTACGCCTCGCGCGCGCCGCCTCGTCCCGCCGCCGCGCGCGCCGCGGCGAGCCGCCCGCGCAGGTAGAGCACCCTCGCCTCCTCGGGCCCGCGCTCCGCCGCGCGCGCCTCGATCGCCGCGAGCGCGCCGTCGAGGTCGCCGCGCGCGATCTGCCGGTCGATCGCGCTCGAGGCGAACCGCCAGCCGCCGAGGGCGAGCGCGGCGAGGAGCGCGACGAGGAGAACCGGGCGAAGCGGGAGCGACGCGGCGAGCTCCGCGACCCCGCGCGCCGCGACGAAGAGCGGGCTCGCGCGCCGGCGGATGGCGCGCGCGAGCGTGGCGGGCTCCGGCGGGGGGACGCCGAGGACGCGCCCGAGCGCCCCGTTGCCGAAGGGCGGCCCCTCCTCGCCGTCGCGGGGGGGCGCCGGCCGCACGCGGAAGAGCCGCACCTCCTCCTCGATCCCCTTGAGGCGCCGCGTGCCGAGGTCGTCCGCCTCGATCTGCGTGGGATCGGCGACGAGCCGCACCGCCTCGGTGAACCAGATCTCGCCCGCCACCGCCTCGGCCTCCACCCGTGCCGCGAGGTTCACGGCCTCGCCGAACACGTCCTGGGGGATCGCCCCGCTCCCCACGAGCCGGACCTCGCCGAGCGACAGGACGACCTTCACCTCGATCCGCTCCTCGGGCGGCACGCGGCGGCCGAAGTCCCAGAGCCGATCCTGGATCGCCATCCCGCACAGGAGCCCGGAGGTGGGCGAGGCGAACAGCACGAGGTAGGCGTCGCCGATCGTCTTCACGCGCCGCCCGCCGAAGGCGCGGACGACCGGCAGCACGAGCTCGTCCTGCAGCGCGAGCATGCGGGCGTTCTCCTCGCGCGACTGGCGGCTCGTCGCGGCGGTGAAGCCCTTCATGTCCGTGAGCATCACCGCGACGTTCTCGGTGCGCATCCCCACGCGCCCGGCATCTCACGGGGGGCCGGACCGGTCAAGGCGCGAAGCGGCCGCACGGCCGGACGCCGGCGTGCCCCGACGCGCGCGCCCGGGGGGACCCTCCCGCCCGAGGAGCCCTATCCGGGCAGCGGTCGTCTGCCGATCGCCGACCTAGGTTGCGAGCCCGATGCTCGCGATCGCGCTCACCGTCGTGTCCGCCGCCGCCCTCACCGCCGCGATCGTGACGGTCCGGCTCAGTCGCCGGCGCGCTCGCCGGGACGTCGGCCTCGCATCGCGCCTCGAGCCGCTTCCCGCCGGGGTGAAGCACCTCGCGGCGACCGTGTCCGACCTGTCCGATCTCGGGATCCACCTGCACGCTGCGCGGCGCGCAGCGAGCATGCGCAAGCCGCGGCTCGGCGTCCTCCTCGGGCTGCGTTAGGACCAACGCGGACGGCGCTCGGGGCCACGCGCTATCCTGCGCGGCCATGGGAAAGGCCCCCTCCACCCCGGCGACGCGCCTGCTGCGCGAGCGGGGCGTCGCGTACACCGAGCACCTCTACCGCTACGAGGAGCAGGGCGGCACCCGCGTGTCGTCCCGCGAGCTCGCAGTGGACGAGCACGCGGTCGTCAAGACGCTCGTCATGGAGGACGATCGCGCCGCGCCGCTCGTCGTGCTGATGCACGGAGACCGCGAGGTCTCGACGAAGGCGCTCGCGCGCCAGCTCGGGCGGCGCGAGGTCCGCATCTGCAAGCCGGAGGTGGCGAACCGCCACTCCGGGTACCAGGTGGGCGGCACGAGCCCGCTCGGTACGCGCAAGGTCATGCCCGTCTGCATGGAGCGGTCGATCCTGGAGCTGCCGAGGATGTACGTGAACGGCGGATCGCGCGGCTTCCTCGTCGGCGTCGCGCCGAAGGACCTCGTGCCGCTCCTCGCGCCGACGCTCGTGGACGTTGCGATCGCGCCGTGAGGCGCGCATCGACACCCGGGACGGTTCGTGGTCTCCTCTGGGCGACTCCGAGGGAGGATCCGCGATGGGGCTCGCCGACTGGCTGCGCCTGTTCCGCACGCTCCACGACCGCGCCAAGAAGGGGGAGCTCGCTGGGACGGACGCGGACGACTACCGCGCCGGCTGCGACGAGCTCGCCCGCGCGCTCATGAGCGCCCAGCGGCTCACGCTCAAGCCCGGCGAGGTCCCACGGCACGCGCTCCGGGTCGCGCGCGCGCTCCAGGTGACGCTCGAGACCCCGGTGAGCAGCATCCGCGCGATGACGATCGACGTCTGCGTCGGCGGGTTCGCGGTGCTGCTCGCGAAGCCGCCCCCGCCGCATGAGGAGCAGACCGCGACCTTGCGGATCCCCGGCGGCGACGCCATCGCCGCGACCGTGCTCCCCGCCGAGGCGAAGCAGCAGCCCGGCACGGTGCGCGTCTCCTTCACGTTCAAGAAGCTGCCGGACGAGGCGAAGCAGCGCCTCGAGCTGCTCGTCATCGACACCGCGCTCTCGCAGCTCGCGAGCTGACTGCCGCGGACCGCCCGGGCTAGGTTAGGGCCCGTCCTGCGCGTGGCACTTGTTGCAGAGCGCCTTCTGGTACGGCGCGTAGCCGCTCGCGTCGCGGTCGTACATCGCGCCGCGCGTCTCCGCCTGCGTGCGGCCCTGAGCGTTCGCGGGCAGCGCGGCGTCGCCGATCCCGTCGATGCCCGGCCAGGCGCCGCCCACGGTGACGTAGCCGCTCGAGATCGTCCGGTCGCGCATGTTCCAGCGCATCCCGGAGTCCCACCCCGAGGCGTGAGCCCGGTGGCAGGAGAGGCACATCACGTTCTCCTGCCCGGTCGAAGGACCCGCCGTGGCCGACCCGTCGCTCGTCGCGTGCGCGGCGAGGGTCGCCCGGTCCGTCGTGCCCTCCTCGTAGGGGACGATCGACCAGTACGCCGTGGCCTGGAGCCCGCCGAGGTTCCCGGTGGCGATGTAGCGGTCGTAGAGGTCGAGCGCGCTCCCGAGCTTCTGGGCGCTCGAGGCCGGGTGCGAGAACGGGCTCGCGCCCGGCGCGGCGTCGCCGTGAATGCCGCCATGACAGTTGCGGCACCACTCCGACATGCCGGCGCCGTATGCGACGCGCACCTGCGCCGTCGCCTCCCCCTGGTTGTAGAGGAGGGGCGAGAGCGCGACCGGCGGATCGGCGGCGAAGGCAGGGAGGCCCGCCGAGGCGGCGTAGCCGCCGCCCGCGAGCAGCCGGTACGTCCCGACCGCGGCCGTTCCGGAGGGCGTCACGAGACCGGTGCCCCCGTAGGATCCCGACGCGACGATGGGCGCGCCGGTCGTCATCGCGAACGCGCCCGCGCCCTGGCGATAGCGGCCGTGCGGATCGTGGCAGCTCGTGCACGAGAGCCGCGCGGACGGGTAGGTGCCGCCGGGCGCGGAGAGAAAGGTCGCGTCGGGGACGAGCCCATAGTCCACCGCCACGACGTTGTGCCCGTGCCGCTCGCCCGGGCTCGTCTGCGCCGCGGTCGCTCCCATCCAGCTCCACGCCTTTCGAAGCCAGCCGAAATCTCCGCCGGGGGTGAAGTTGCCGGGCGGGAGCCCCTGCGGCGGTGCGGGGGTGAGCACGTTCGCGGCGCCCGGCGAGAGGTTGGCATGGCACGCGAGGCAGGTCGAGCTCGGGTCGCTCGCCTGCAGCAGGTACTGGTTGCCGGTGAATTGCGCGCGCCCCTTCGCGCTCGCGAAGCCACCGCTCGAGTTGTGCATCGTGTGGCAGCCGTCGCAGGCGCCGACGCCGCCTTCGTGGAACGCGAGCGCGCGGCCCGCCGCGATCGCGAGCGCGAGCGCGAGGGCGGACCGGGCGGCGATCGTGGACCGGTGCGTTCTCAAAGGGATGGGTGCTCCGAGACTCCACAACACGCGAGCCGCCCCGTTCTTTGCCGTACCGGGTCAATCGCGCCCCAGCTCTTCGACGATGGACGGGCGGAGCCGGTCGAGGCCCTTCGTCCCGAGAGGCGAGTCGCACTGCTTCGCGCGCCACCGGGCGCCGACGGCTTGCCTGCTTCACGCAGATATTGCGAACCTTCCAGCGAATACATGGGTTTAGCGAATCCACCCAAAAGACCACTTACCTGCGTCTTTTGACCCACCCACATGGCAGGCAAGCAGGCTGACGCAGAGTTCGTGCGCGCAATCGCGATCCGCCGGAAGCGCCCTGCACGACGCGCGATCCGCGACACCGGAACGGCAGGGGTTTCTTTGACCCGGGTCCGGCACCCCCCATGCAGAGAGCCCGCGGCAATGCGTCGCGCCGTGCACAAAGAGCTTGCGATCCGCCGGTACCTGGCGGCGGCCGTCGCAGTCGTTGCGCTCGCGGCGCCGGCGCACGCCGTCGAGCTCTCGTTCCTGTACGCCCTCTCGGATGCGAACGGTCCGCTCCCGATGAGCTGGGTGCGGCTCGCGCACGACGCCGCCGCCCACGAGACGTTCGTCGTCGATCCGTCGGAGGGCGTCGTCCGCGTCTTCAACAAGGCGGGGATGGAGACCTACAGCTTCGGCGACGACGCCGCGCTCGGGCCGGTGAACGACGTCGCGGTCCTCGACGGCGGCGACCTCGTCCTCCTCACCTGGCTCGCCGGCAAGCCGGCGCTCGTGCGCTGCAACTTCCGCGGCGAGCCGATCGGCCGGATCGAGATCCGCGGCGCGCCCGCCGACCTCGCGGGCTTCGTCCCGGACCGGCTCCGCGCCGCCGGCGGGAACCTCTACCTCGCGAGCTCGCAGGGGATGCGCGCCGTCGCCATCAGCCCCGACGGCGCCTTCCTGCGCTCCTACGACGCGAGCGGGATCGCCGCCGGGCGCAAGGCGGGCGACGCGGGGTTCACCGGGTTCGGCGTGGACGCGCGCGGCAACCTGCTGTTCACGGTCGCCCCGCTCTTCCAGGCGTTCGTCCTGACGCCGGACGGCGAGCTGCGCGGGTTCGGCGTGCGCGGCAGCGCGCCCGGCCGGTTCAACGTCGTCGCCGGGATCGCCGCCGACCTCGACGGCAACCTCTACGTCACCGACGTCCTCCGCGCGGTGGTGATGGTCTTCGACCCCGCGTTCGAGTTCCGGGGCGAGTTCGGCTACCGCGGCTACGGCCCGGGCAACCTCATCGCGCCGCGCGACCTCGTGGTCGGCGACGGCCAGGTCTTCGTCACGCAGTCCGCAGGTCGCGGCGTCTCGGTCTTCCGCGTCGAGGCGTCGCCAGTCGCAGCAGGACTCGATCACCCGCAGTCGTAGTCGAAGGGCAGTCCCCCGAAGCGCAGTCCACCCCCGACCCGTCCCCCCGGGTCACGAAGAGAGGCAAGACCACAATGAAGTGGATGAAGCTCGCAACCGTGCTCGCGACGGCGCTCGCCTTCGGCCGCGCCTACGCCTTCCACGATGGCGGCGTCGCGTACTGCGACGGCTGTCACTCGATGCACAACTCCACCGGCGCGAAGTCCATGTCGGGCGGCCGCAACACGACGCTCGCCGGCTGGAACGCCGCCGGGAAGGCGTCCACCGCCCAGTTCCAGGGCAACGCCTACCTGCTCCAGGGCTCCGACAACAGCTCGACGTGCCTCAACTGCCACGCGGCGACGGACACGGCCCCGAGCAGCTACCACGTCATGACGTTCCCGGCCCCGGCCGCGGGCACCGCGCCGATCGGGCGCACTCCCGGCGGCGACTTCGGCTGGCTGGCGCTGACCTTCCCGGCCACCCCGTACTACGGCCGCAACGGCAGCAGCTCGCCCGGTCTCGGCGAGCGGCACGGCCACAACATCGTCGCGCAGGACTACGGCCTCGTCGCGGACACGAAGCTGCTCACCGCGCCGGGCGGCAACTACCCCGCCGCGAAGCTCTCCTGCGCGAGCTGCCACGACCCGCACAGCCGCGCGCGCGTCGTCGACTCGAACGGCACGATCGCGAACTCGGCGCTCGGCCAGAAGGTGCTCCCCATCGGCACGTCCGGCTCCTACGGCGCCGTCGCCACGGCTGACGAGGCGGTCGGCGTGTACCGGCTCCTCGCCCCGTCGAACTACTCGCAGATGTCGGTTCCCGGCGTGACGGCGTTCAACGCCGACCCGCCGGTCGCCGTCGCCCCCGCCACCTACAACCGCACCGAGGGCGTGACGGACACGCGCGTCGCGTACGGCAAGGGCATGTCCGAGTGGTGCGCGAACTGCCACCGCGCGATCCACAACAACGCGACGAACGCCGCGAACTCGGCGCTCATCCACCCGGCCGGCAACGGCGCGCTGCTCACCGCGGCGGCGAACAACCTCGCGGGCGACGCCGGCGGCTCCACGATCGCCGCGATCTACAACGCGTACAAGAAGTCGGGCGACCTCACCGGGACGGACTCGACGTCGTACACCTCCCTCGTGCCGTACGAGGAGGGCACGGGCGTCATCGCGACGCTCGCCTCCCACGCCGTCAACGACGGGTCGGTCACGACGGGCCCGAAGTCCGGCTCCGAGAACGTGATGTGCCTGTCCTGCCACCGCGCGCACGCGAGCGGCTTCGACAGCATGTCGCGCTGGGCGAACAAGTCGGAGTTCCTCACCATCGCGGGCGCCTACCCGGGCACCGACGCGACGGACGCCGAGGCGAAGGGCGGCCAGTACAACTTCGGCATGAGCCAGGCGCAGTACGCGGCGGCGCTGTACGACCGGCCGGCCGGCAACTTCGCGTACGCGCAGCGGTCGCTCTGCAACAAGTGCCACGCGAAGGACTAGCGAGCGCTCGAGCAGACGCTTCATCCTGAGGAGGGGGGCCGCGCGAGCGGTCCCCCTCCTGCTTTTTCGGGCGGCTGCCGCCGCCCAGCCGCGGCCACCTGCGGGCTGATTCCGCTCCCGCCGGGTGTTCAACCGGACGGTGATGACCCGCTGGCTCGCCGTCTCGCTCCTCGTGCCGCTCGCCGCATGTCAGGCGCACGGCCGCGCCGCCGCGTCGCTGCGACCGCTCGGCGACGAGGCCGAGGTGTTCGTGTACCTGCGGCCGCTCCCGCCGGAGGCGGAGCGCCTGTCGTTCGAGCTCGCCGGGATCTCCGCGGTGGCGGCCGACGGCAGCGAGGTCCCCCTCGAGCTCCGCGTCGCGACGCTCACGCGCTCGCAGCTCGCGGGCGAGCGCCTGCTCGCGTCGGGACGGCTGCCGCCGGGACGCTACGACGGGTTCGCGATCCACATCGCACGGGCCTCGCTCGCCGGCGACGACGGGCCGTCGGCGCTGCTCGTGCCCAAGGAGCCGGCGCTCGCTCCCCTGCCCTGGTCTGCGGAGCGCGGCGGCGCCCGCGTCGTCTCGCTGTCGCTCCGCTACCCGGCCTCCGTCGAGCAGACCTTCCGGTTCGAGCCCTCGTTCGCCGCCGCCGTCCCGGAGCGGCCCGTCCCCGACGCCGCGGCGCTCTGCTCGAACGCCGGGAGCGCGAGCGTCACGGTCGCGGACCGCCGCACCCGCCGCGTCGCGGCGGTCCTGCCCACCTCCGGCTCACCGCGCGGCCTCGCAATCGAGCGCACGGGGCGTCGGGTCTACGTCGCGGTCGCGGACGACGACGACGTCCAGGTGTTCGACCTCGCCTCGGGGGCGCCGCTCGGGCGCGTGCGCCTGTCTCCCGGCGACCGCCCCGCCGACGTCGCCCTGACGCCCGACGGGCGGACGCTCGTCGTCGCGAACGCCGGCTCGAACACCGCGAGCTTCGTCGACGTGGCGACCCTCGCCGAGGTCCAGCGGGTCCCCACGGGCGAGGCGCCCTCCACGCTGCTCCTCGACCGCGCCGGCCGCCGCGCCTTCGTGCTCGACCGGCGCGCGAACGCGATCACGGTGCTCGACGTCGCGAACCACGCCGTCGTGGGCAGCACCGCCACGGACGCCGAGCCGCTCCGCGCCGCCCTCGACGCGGCGGGCCGCCGGCTGTACGTCGTGCACGCGGGCTCCCCCTACATGACCGTGCTCTCGCTCCCGGAGCTCGCTCCCGCCGGGCGCGTCTTCGTCGGGCTCGGCGCGAGCACCGTCCTCGTGGACTCGCGCACGGACCTCGTCTACGTCGGCCGCAGCGACGAGCGCCGGCTGCAGGTGTTCGACCCGTTCTCCCTGGCGCCGGTGAGCTTCGTCGACGTCCCGGCGCCCGTCGGGTTCATGGTCATCGACGACGCGGAGAACGCGCTCTGGGCGCTCTTGCCGGAGGCGCGCGCCATCGCGGTCCTCGACCTCACGACGCGCGAGACGCTCGCCGTCATCGACGTCGGCGACGCCCCCGCGGCGATCGCGCTCACCGGGGCGAGGCCGTAGGGCCGATGCTGAGAATGGCCCGGTCCGTCTCCCTCGCATGCGTGCTCGCCGGCGCCAGCGCCGCGCGGGCGGAGGGCCTGTCGGCGCTGATCGCGCCGGGCGTCTCGACGTCGCGGACGTCGCGCACCGACGCGGAGGGCCGCACGACCGAGGAGGACGTCACCGACGTGACCCAGCAGTACACCCTCTCGATCGACCGCAAGCTCTACCCCAATGTCGGGTTCAGCGGCACCGGCCTGATCGCGAAGGACCTCTCCTGGACGCGCGACGCGGCGGGCACCACCCGGCACGGCGACGACACCGCGGCGACCGTGTCCACGCGCCTGACCTTCGGGACGGCGCTCCTCGGCGGCGCGCTCTCCTACGATCGGCGCCAGGAGCTCGTGCCGCTCGCGAGCGGGCGCGGCTGGGCGGTGGGAGAGACCTGGGCGGCGACGGCGGGGTGGCACCCCCTCGACCTGCCGACGCTCGACCTGCGCGTGTCGCGGTCCGACGCGCACGATCCGGCCCAGCCGGGCGACGACGCGGCGACCTCCGACGCGCAGGTCGCGCTCGGGTACGTCGCGATCCGCGGGCTCGATCTCCGCTACACGCTCCGGTTCACCGACGCCCGGCGCCTCTCCAGCGAGACGACGAGCGTCGGTCAGGACGCGCGCGCCTCGTACCGGACGACCCTGCTCGACGGTCGGACGAACGCGTACCTGAGCGCCGGCGTGTCGAGCCTGTGGTCGGACACGACGAGCTCTGATCCGAACGGCGCCGTGCTCACCCAGAAGTTCCCCGTGGCGGGGCTCTCGCTCGTCGAGGACTTCCCGGCGATCCCGGAGAACGATCTGCTGAGCCCGAACCCGGGCCTCGTGAACGGCGACGTCCGCTCGCCGGCGGCCGTGAACCTGGGGTTCTCGGTCGGGCCGGCGGACCTACGCCCGCGCGATCTCGGGGTGCAGCTCCCTGACGTCGTCACGAAGGTGAACCGGATCCGGGTCTGGGTCGATCGCGCGCTGCCACCCGCCGTCTCCGGAGCGTTCCCGTGGGACGTGTACCGGAGCGACGACGGGCAGCACTGGACCACGGTGCCGCGCGCCGGGCCGGTGTCGTTCGCGACGATCGAGAACCGGTTCGAGATCCCGATCGCCGAGACCGCCGCGCGCTACCTCAAGGTCGTCACCCGCCCGCTCGACGCGGCGGTGACCACCGACGCGCGCTTCAGGGACGTGTGGGTGACGGAGTTGCAGATCTTCGAGGTCGTTCCCGCCGCGCAGCTGCGGGGCGCCACCGCGCGGGTCACCGAGACGTTCAGCGGCACCGCGCAGACGCGCCTCCTCGCGTCGCCGAACCTCTCCCACGACATCTCCATCGCGGTCACGCACCCGAGCGAAGGCGCGCCGACCACCTGGCTCCTCGTGAACGGCCTGTCGGTCTCGCAGCGTCCGAGGCCGACGCTCACGCTGTCGGCGCGCGTCGCGCGGCAGGACTCGGACTCCGGGAGCGGACACGTCGGCGCGTTCCAGTGGAGCGGGACCGCGGCGCACCAGCCGCTCCCGACGCTGAGCGAGGGGCTCACCTACAGCGGGCAGGTGACGCAGGCGCGCGGGCGGAACGACCTGTCGAACGCGATCGCCGGCTACACCCGGGCCGAGCTCTACACGGGCGTCGCCGCCACGGGGAACGCGAGCTACGCGATCACGTCCTCGTCGGGGGGGACGGTGTCGCGCTCCGCCGCGACGACCGTCGGGGCGTCGCTCACGCCGAACAGGGTCCTCGGCCTCGCCGGCACCTACGGGGTCTCCGCGACGCGCTCCTCCGGCGGGAGCGCGCCCGAGTCGAGCTCGACGCGCCAGCGCGCGGACGCGACCGCCACGTTCGCGCCGGTCCCGGCGCTGTACGCGACCGCGGGGCTGTCCCGCTCGTTCGGGGACGGGCGCCCGAGCACGATCGCCCACGGCGGCCTGAACCTCTCGCCGTTCCCGGACGGGCAGCTGCTGGCGCGGCTCACGTACTCGGACTCCCTCGACACCGCCACGGACTCGAGGACCCGGCTCGTCTCCCCGACCCTGCGCTGGACGGTGCGCGCGGGCGTGTTCCTCGACCTCGCGTACACCGACATCCGCAGCGAGGCGCCCGTCGAGGCGACCCGCATCCGGACGGCGTCGGCCAACCTGACGATCGCCCTGTGACCCGGAAAGCACGAGGAGAGCAGAGATGAACCGGTCCCACTCGAGGCGCACCCTCCGCGCCGTCGTGGTCCTGCTCGCCCTGACCGCGTGCCGGAGCGCCGGCGGGCACCGGACCTACCAGGACTCGAACATGGACTTCGGCGCGATCCACACGGTCGCGGTCCTGCCGTTCACGAACCTCTCCCGCGAGTCCACCGGCGCCGACCGCGTCCGCGAGGTGTTCTCGAACATGCTGCTCTCGACGGGCGCCGTGTACGTCCTGCCGCCCGGCGAGGTGATGCGCGGGATCAACCGCGTCCAGATCGTGGACCCGCGGCAGCCGAGCGTCGAGGAGACGACGAAGCTCGGCGCGCTCCTGAAGGCGGACGCCGTGATCCGGGGCGTCGTGCGGGAGTACGGCGAGGTGCGGAGCGCCTCGGCCGCCGCGAACGTCGTCTCCATCTCGGTCGAGATGTACGAGACCTCGAGCGGCAAGGTCGTCTGGGCGGCCGCGGCGACGAAGGGGGGGATCGGCATGTCGGACCGGCTCCTCGGTTCCGGGGGCGCGCCGATGAACGAGGTCACCGAGCGCGCGGTGGACGACCTCCTGAACAAGCTCTTCCGGTGACCGTGCGCGACCGCTTCCTCCTCCTCCTCCTGCTCGGCCCCGCGCTCGGCGCGTGCGCCGGGGCGCCGCCTCGTCCCCCCGGGGCCGCGCCCCCGCTCCGCGGCATCGCCGTCCTGCCGGTGGACAACGCGAGCGGCGTCGCCGCCCCGGTGCGGCCGCTCCTGGGCGCGGTCGAGGCCGCGCTGCGGGCGCGCGGCGTCGCGATCGTCACGGGCGAGCCGGTGGACCGCTGGCTCGCGGCCCACCGGCTGCGCTTCACCGGCGCCGTTCCCAACGAGCCCGCCGCCGCCGCACCGGCGGAGCTCGGCGTGGACGCGCTCCTCGTCACCTCGCTCGAGCAGTACGTCGCGGCTGGCGTGCCGCGGATCGCGGTCGGGATGCGCCTCGTCTCCGCCGCGTCGCCGGCGCGCGTCCTGTGGTCCGACGCGGCGGCGCTCGCCGGCGACGACGCGCCAGGGCTGTTCGGGCTCGGGCTCGTGCGCTCGATGCCGGCGCTCCGGGACAGGGCCCTTGGCGCGCTCGCCGACTCGCTCCGGCGCTTCCTCGCGACGGGCGCCGCTCCGCAGCCCTGCGCGCGGGAGGCCCGCTTCGAGCCGAAGATCCGGTACCGCTCGGACGTCCTCGAGGGCGCGCGGCGCACGGTCGCGGTGCTGCCCTTCGTGAACGAGACCTCCCGGCGGCGCGCGGGCGACGTCGTCGCCGACGCGTTCGTCCGCGCGCTCGCGGCGACCGGGCGCTTCGAGGTGGTCGAGCCCGGGCTCGTCCGCGAGAGCCTCCTCTCCCGACGCGTCGTCATGGAGGGCGGCGTCTCGCTCGACACCGCGCGCGTGGTCCTCGAGGCGCTCGACGCGGACCTCGTCGTGGCCGGGTACGTGCGGGAGCTGGCGGACGACGTGGGCGGCGCCGTCCCGCCGCGCGTCGACTTCACGGCGCTCATGATCGACCGGCGCACGGAGGAGGTCGTGTGGGAGGTCTCCTCCTATCACCGGGGCGACGAGGGCGTCTGGGCCTTCGATCTCGGGCGCGTCCGCTCCGCGAACGCGCTCGCCTGCCGGATGATCGCGAGCGCCTCGGCCCTCGCCGCACGTGGCCCTTCGACCCACACCGGCGCAGCGCGGGAGGCGCGATGAGCGCTCGGGCATTTGCGGCTCCGCGGCGCTGTTCGAACGGATCGGGAACACCGCGAGCCGGGGCACCTCGGGTGCGCACGGCGGCGGCTTCGCTGCGCCACCGCACGAGAGAGGTCGCTCCATGATGCTTCGAGTGCTGCTCGGAACCCTGCTCGCCCTCGCCGCCGGCCCGGCGCTCGCCTCGGGCCCGCCGGCCGCCGCGGCGCCGGTCGAGACCTACGCGTACCTCAAGGTCCCGCTCCTCTCCGATCGGGCCGGCCCGGTGGCGATCGCGACGGTGGACGACGAGCCGATCACGCTCGCCCAACTCAACGAGGCGCTCGCGGCGACGCACGGCACGCGCGCCGAGGAGGCGCGCGCGGGCGGCCGGGACGTCGCCCCCATCCTCGAGCGGCTCGTGACGCTCCGGCTCTTCGTCGCCGAGGCCCGCGAGATGGGGCTCGACGAGCGGCCCGCGTTCAAGAAGGCGGTCGCGGAGTTCAAGGAGCAGCAGCTGCGGCAGCTCGCCGAGCTGCGCGCGACCCGGGACGTGCGCCCCGACGCGTTCCAGGTGGAGATGCTCTTCAAGGAGGCGGTCCGCGAGTGGAAGGTCCGCTCGCTCCTGTTCGCGAAGAAGGAGGACGCGGACGCGTTCCGCGCCGAGGTCGCCGGCGGAAAGCCGTTCGCGGACCTCGCGAAGGAGGCGCTCGCGAAGAAGCAGGCCACCGGCAACGAGGCGGCGGACTGGGTCGGACGCCCGGCGATGCTGCCGCAGGTCGCCGACGCCGTGTCGCGCATCGAGACCGCCCCCGCGTGCACCGATCCCGTCGCGGTGAAGGGCGGCTTCGCCGTCGCCGCCGTCGAGGAGGTGCGCTACCCCGAGGACCCGAAGGCGAAGGCGATCGCGGAGGCGTCCTCCGTCGAGCGCCAGCGCGCGGTGAAGCTCGAGAAGTACCGGGTCGAGCTCGAGAAGAAGTACGCGAGGACGGACGGGAAGCTCTGGAAGGCGCTCGACTTCGAGGCGCGCAAGCCGGGGTTCGCCGCCCTCGCGAAGGACCGGCGGCCGGTGGTGACGATCACGGGCGGCAAGCCCGTCACCGTCGCCGACGTCGCGGAGGAGCTGCAGCGCTACTTCTTCCACGGCGTCGAGGAGCCCCTGAAGGAGAAGAAGCTGAACGAGGCGAAGTTCACCGTCCTCCACAAGATCCTGACGCGCCGGCTGTTCCTGCACGCCGCGGCGCAGGCGCGGATCGCCGAGAGCGCGGAGTACCGGACGGCGGTCGGGGAGTACGAGGACTCGCTCCTCTTCGGCGCGTACGTGCAGACGACGATCGTCGGCGACGTGAAGGTCTCGGAGGAGGCGGGCAAGGCCTACTACGACCAGCACCGGGCCGAGTTCACCTTCCCCGCGTTCTACAAGCTCGAGGCGCTCGCGTTCGAGAAGGCGCCGGCGGCGGACGCGGCGCTGAAGAAGCTCGCGGCCGGCACCGACTTCGGGTTCCTGCGGGCGAACGCCGAGGGTCAGGTGAAGACCGACGAGCGTGCCCTCGCGCTCGACGGTCAGACCTTCAGCGCGAACGCCCTCCCGCCGGACCTCGTCAAGGCGCTCGCCGGCGCGCGGCGCGACGACGTCCGTGCCTTCGCGACCGGCGGCCAGTCGTACGTCGTGCGCGTCGTGGAGGTCACGCCGGCGAAGGAGCAGCCGTACCTCGACGCCCGCGCCGCCATCGGCAAGAAGCTCCTCTCCGAGAACCTGAACGGCGCAGTGAAGAACGTCGCCGCGAAGCTCCGCGAGTCGCACCAGGTGTCGGTCTATCTCGAGCGGATCGGGAACTAGCGGGCGCCGTCCCGGAGGTCAAGCGTGTCGAACGGAACCGTGCGGTGGGGGATGAGGATCGCGGTCGTCGCCGCGGCGGTCGCGCTCGCCGCGCCCGCTGCCGCGGCGCCGGCGCGGCAGTTCAAGTCGAAGGGGTGCGTGGACTGCCACACGAAGGCGGCGCAGCGGTTCGCGTCGCTCAAGGTCGTCCACACCTCCGTCCGCAAGGGCGCCTGCGAGGACTGCCACCTCCGGCACGGGATGATCCAGAAGCTCGTGCTGAAGGAGCCGGGTAACGCGCTCTGCCTCAAGTGCCACCAGCGCGCGGCGCTCGGGCTCGACCGGAAGGTCGTCCACACTCCGGTGAAGGGCGGCGCGTGCGTGAAGTGCCACGACCCGCACGGCTCCAACGCCTCGCGCATGCTGAAGGCGGAGGGACAGGCCGCCTGCTACGAGTGCCACGCGCGCGCGGCGTTCGAGCGCAAGGTGGTCCACGCCCCGATGAAGCAGGGCTGCCAGGCCTGCCACGCGGCGCACGCCTCGGACAAGCCGAGCCTCCTCGCGGCCGACGAGGGCAAGCTCTGCGCGAAGTGCCACGCGCCGGCCGCCGCCCCGTTCAAGAAGGCGCACGAGGGCTATCCGGTCGAGGCGAAGGGCTGCACCGGGTGCCACGACCCCCACTCCGCGGATCGCGCGAAGCTCCTCAAGACGTCGGTCCACCCGCCCGTCGCGGAGGGCTCCTGCGACTCCTGCCACGCGGACGCGAAGAGCGCGAACCCGTTCGCCGTCTCCGAGCCGGGCGGCGCCCTGTGCGCCAACTGCCACGAGGCGGCGAAGCTCGACGGCGGCGGCAAGGTGAAGCACGCGCCCGTGGCGAAGGGCGCGTGCCTCGCTTGCCACGACCCGCACGCCTCGAATGGCAAGGCGCTCGCCCGCTCCAGCGGCAACGGGCTCTGCCTCTCCTGCCACAAGGAGAAGGCGGCGCCGGTGCTCGTGAAGCACAAGGCGCTCGAGAGCGGCTGCGTCTCGTGCCATCAGCCCCACGCCGCGAACGAGAAGGGGCTGCTGAAGAAGGACGCGGGGACGCTCTGCGGCGCATGCCACGCGAAGACGCTCGCCGCGAAGCCGAAGGTCGCCCACCCGCCGTTCGGCTGGGGCGATTGCGGCGCGTGCCACGACCCTCACGGCTCCGGCCTGCCCGCGCTGCTGAAGGGGCGCGGCGACAAGATGTGCTTCGCCTGCCATCAGGACTTCGAGGAGCGCGTCGGCCGGGCCTACGTCCACAAGCCGGTCGCGCAGGGGAACTGCGTGGCGTGCCACGCGGGCCACGGCTCGGACCAGCCGAAGCTGGTCAAGGCGGCGGGCGCGAAGCTCTGCCAGTCCTGCCACGCCGACCTCATGAAGCCGGCGGACGGCACGAACCACAAGCCGTTCGCGGACGGACGCTGCCTCGACTGTCACGACCCGCACGCCTCGAACGTGAAGGGGATGCTCGTCGGCGACCAGAAGACGCTCTGCCTGAAGTGCCACTCGAAGCAGAAGAACGAGCTCGCCGGCGCGAAGGTCGTCCACGGCGCGCTCGCCCAGGGGCAGTGCTCCGGCTGCCACAGCCCGCACAAGTCGAAGCTCAAGTCGCTCATGCTCGCGCAGGGGCCCGATCTCTGCTTCACCTGCCACAAGCCGGTGAAGGACCGGATGGCGGCCGGAAAGCAGCACCCGCCCGCGGACGACTGCCTCACCTGCCACCAGCCTCACACCTCGGCCGAGCCGAAGCTCGTCGCGCAGCCGATGAAGGAGCTGTGCTGGCAGTGCCACGACGCGAAGGAGAAGGCCTTCGGCGCCGCGCACCTCTCCATCGAACCCGCGGCGCTCACCTGCATGAAGTGCCACGACCCGCACGCCTCGAGGGACCCCAAGCTCTTCAAGGACGTGCTCCACCCCCCGTTCGCCGCGCGGCAGTGCGACGCCTGCCACCAGGCGAGCGCGAAGTGAGGACGCCCACGTGATCACCTCGCTCGCCCTCGCCGTCCTCCTCGCTGCCGCGCCGGCGAAGCCCGCCGCGAAAGCGGCGTCCCGGCCGCCCGCCGTCAAGGTCGGGCCCGTCAAGGCGTCCTCCGCGGCGCCCGCAGAAGCGAACCCGCGCAAGCTCAAGCCCGGCGCGACCGGCAAGATCTGCCTCGAGTGCCACGCCGACTTCCAGGAGAAGCTCGACCGGAAGTTCGTCCACACACCGGTGCGGGCGCAGCAGTGCACCGACTGCCACAGCCCGCACGCCGCGAGCCACGGCAAGATGCTCTCGGAGGAGCCGAGCCGGATCTGCGCGAGCTGCCACGGCGACGTCCAGCCGACGCAGGCGAGGAGCACCCACCCGCCGGTCGCGAAGAGCAACTGCGTCGCTTGCCACGATCCGCACGGCTCGAGCGCAAAGAACAACCTCGTCAAGGAAGGCCGCGAGCTGTGCGCGGGCTGCCACAAGGAGCTCGTCGCCCGCACGGTCGCGGCGAAGGTGAAGCACCGCCCGGTCGAGCAGGGCGGCTGCACCACCTGCCACCAGCCGCACGGGTCCGCGACGGCGGGCAAGCTCCTCGAGCGGGAGGTCCCGGACCTCTGCGCGCGCTGCCACAAGGTGGACCAGCCGATCTTCGCGAAGCAGCACGGGGGCTACCCCGTCGGGAAGGCGCGCTGCACGAGCTGCCACGACCCGCACGGCTCGGACGCGCGCGGGATGCTCTACGACCAGGTCCACGCGCCGGTCGCGAACGGCATGTGCGCGCGCTGCCACGACGCGCCGCAGACCGTCGTCGCGACCGTGTCGGGGGGGAAGCCGGTCTTCAAGACGCGGCAGCAGGGCTCGGCCCTGTGCGCCGGCTGCCACTCGGAGAAGGTGAACGCGATGATGGCGCAGGGGCGCGTGCATCGGCCCCTCGTCGAGGGCCAGGGCTGCCTCACCTGCCACAACCCGCACGCGACGACGCAGCGGAAGCTCGTGAAGGCGAACCTCGTCGCGGTGTGCGGCACCTGCCACG
>WNGA01001711.1_pt1 | contig 33558 bp, 33 predicted proteins | sample 5400061 | NCBI WGS metagenome assembly WNGA01 (sample SAMN13153366, study PRJNA577476) | soil metagenome | isolation source: 100 cm soil or saprolite under grassland replicate 2 | place: USA:California | collected 2016-06-15 | reverse complement strand
CCCGAGCGACCGGAGGCGCTCGTCGATCCGCTCGTAGCCCCGGTCGATCTCGCCAACGTTCCCGATCGTCGAGATGCCCTCGGCGCACAGGCTCGCGATCAGCATCGCCATCCCTGCACGGATGTCCGGGCTCGCCATCCGCTGGCCGTACAGCCGCGCGGGCCCCGTGACGACGGCTCGATGAGGATCGCAGAGGATGATCCGTGCGCCCATCGAGACGAGCTTGTCGACGAAGAAGAGCCGGTTCTCGAACATCTTCTCGAAGATCAGGACCGTTCCGTTCGCCTGGGTGGCCACGGCGAGCGCGATCGAGGTCAGGTCGGCGGGGAACTGCGGCCAGGGCCCGTCGTCGATCGTCGGGATCGCGCCGCCCAGGTCGTCCTCGACGACGAGCTCCTGCCCATCGGGCACGCGCACGCTCGTCTCTTCCACCTCGATCTCGATTCCGAGGCGGTCGATCATCGGGCGCATGGCGACTAGGTCCTCGGGCCTTACATCCTCGACCACGATCTCGCCTGGCGTGATCGCGCCGAGGCCGATGAAGCTCGCCACCTCGATGTGGTCCGGGCCGAGGCGGAACTCCCCCCCGCCCAGCCGCTCGACGCCCTCGACCCGGAGCACGTTCGACCCGATCCCCTGGATCCGGGCGCCGAGGCCGACGAGGAAGCGGCAGAGATCCTGGATGTGCGGCTCGCAGGCGGCGTTCCCGATCACCGTCTCGCCGCGCGCGGTCACCGCCGCCATGATCGTGTTCTCGGTGCCGGTGACGCTGGCCTCGTCGAGGAAGACGTGCGTGCCGACGAGCGCGTCGGTGTGCATCGTGTACCGGCGCCCGCCTTCGATCTCCGCACCGAGATCGCGGAGGGCGTCGATGTGGACGTCCACCCGACGCCGGCCGATCACGTCGCCGCCGGGCGGAGGCACGACGGCGCGGCCGCAGCGGGCGAGCAGCGGGCCCGCGAGCAGGATCGAGGCGCGGATCCGGCGGCAGAGCTCCTCGTCGAGCTCGACCTTCCGGACGTCCGCGGCCTGGACGCGTAGCTCGTTCGGCCCTTGCCAGTCGATCTCCGTGCCGACGTCGGCGAGCAGCTCGAGCATCGTCTCGACGTCTCGGATCCGGGGTACGTTCGAGAGCAGAACCGGCTCGTCCGTGAGGAGGCAGGCGGCCAGGACCGGCAGCACGCCGTTCTTGTTCCCGGCGGCGCGGACCCGTCCGTTCAGCGGCTGGGCGCCCTCGATCACCAACGACTCTGCGAGCGTTTCCGTGACGGCTGTTTGGGCCATTGGGAGAGGGCTATCCTAGCGGCGCTGTGGAGCCGACCCGAGAGCGCGCCTGGGAGACCCTGACCCGGTACACGAAGAGCGCGCCGCTACTACGTCACGCGCTCGCCGTCGAGGCCGCCGTGGGCGCATACGCGCTCCGGTTCGGCGAGGACGAGCAGCTCTGGCGCGCAACCGCGCTCCTCCACGACTTCGACTACGAGATCCACCCGACGCTCGATCGGCATCCGCAGGATGGCGCGCCGATCCTGCGCGACGAGGGCTACCCGGAGGAGCTGATCGAGGCGGTGCTCTCGCACGGATCCCACCTCGGCCTGCCCCGCGACACGCCGCTCAAGAACACGCTCTTCGCCTGCGACGAGCTCGCCGGGTTCGTCCACGCCTGCGGGCTCGTCCGGCCCGACGGAATCGAGACGCTCGAGCCGAAGTCGGTGCGCAAGAAGCTGAAGCAGCCGTCGTTCGCCGCCGGCGTCAACCGCGACGACGTCTACCAAGGCGCCGAGGAGCTCGGAGTCGAGCTCGACGAGCACATCGCGTTCGTCGTCGACGCGATGCGCCCGATCGCGCCTGAATTGGGCCTCCGGAGCGCCGCCTAACTCGAGCCGTCCAGCAGACGCTCGAGGTCCTCGTCGCTCGTCCACCAGCCGCAGGAGACGCGGATCCGGCCGGCGCCCGGGACCTCACGCACGATGACGCCCCGGTCGTAGAGCCTCCGCACCAGCTCGGCGGGGTCGCCCTCGACGCGGAACGAGACGAGCGTTCCCTGACCGGGCGCGGTGACCACTGCGAACCGTTCCCCGAGCAGGTCCCGGCAGCGGGCGGTCGTCGCCGCGGCTCGCTCGTACCGCCACTCCGGAGCGAGCTCGAGTGCCGCGTCGAGACCCGCCAGCGCTGGGGGCGGCGTCCAGCCGGGATCGAAGCGCAACGCGCCGGCGCGAGGCGCGAAGTCGCCCTCCGGCTCGTACCGCTCCTGCGAGAGGTAGCTCGGAGCCGTGATCGCGAGGGCCTCCGGCTCGGCCACGGCGAGGCCTCCGAGCGCATCCGGCCCGCAGAGCCATTTCTGGCACGAGAACGCGTAGAAGTCGAACCGCGAGGCGTTCACCGGAATGGCACCGACCGACTGCGCCCCGTCGACCAGCACCGGCAGGCCGGTCGCCTCCTTCAGCTCGTCGACGGGGAAGCGGTTGCCGCTCATCCAGCAGACGTGCGAGAGCGCGAGCAGGCGGGTTCGGGGAGTCACCGCCGCCAGGAGCAGGTCGAGCGCCTCTTCCGGGGGCAGCTCCCGCACCGGCGCCACCCGTACCGTCGCCGGCGACGCTGCAAGTGCGCCCAGGAGGCCGAAATGCTCGCCGTCGGTGGTGACGATCTCGTCGCCGGGGCCGAGGCCCAGCCCCGCGACGACGATGTTGCAGCCGTTCGTGGTCGAGGTCGCCAGCGCGAGGCTCTCCTTCCCCACGCCGACAAACGCGGCCAGCCTCGCCCGCACCCGCTCGCGAAGCGACCGTGCCCGCTCGAAGTACTCCGGGCCGCCGCGCCCGTCCAGGAGGTCGGCGCGCTCCTGCGCGGCCATCGCCTCCACCGTCCCGCGGGCGAGCGGCCCGTTCGTGCCCGCGTTCAGGTACGCAAAGCGCTCGAAGACGGGAAACTCGGCTCTGGCCTCTTCGAAGGTCACTCGATCCGCACCTCCACCGGCGTGTGATCGGAGAGCAGCCGTCCATCGACACGGCGCCGCTCTTCCGGCCAGGGCTCCGGCCGCCCGGCGGCGGCGCCGCGGACGAGCACTTGGTCGAGCCCCGCGATCGGCGCGGAAAACCCCCACTCCGGCCCGCCCAGCTCCTCCAGCGTCTTCGACTGGCCGAGGCGCACGTTGAAGTCGCCGGCGAGCACGATCGGCTCGCCAGGCTCTGCGAAGCCGTCGGCAAAGGCCGCGGCGCGGTGCAGCTCCGCGTCGCGGATCCGTGGGTCGGGGACGCTCGAGATATGCAGGTTCGCCACCACCAGCGACCGCCCGTCGGCAGCCGCGCGGACAGCCTGGCAGACACGCCGCTCGCGGGCCCAGCTCAACCGCGCCGCCAGGTCGAGCTCGAGCCGGCGTGCCCAGGCCCGCCGAAAACGCAACGGGTTGAGGTAGATCGAGTCGCTAGCAATGGGCCGCACACGCGGCGCGAGCAGGATCGCGTTCGCCTGGCCGGTGAACGCGGAGCGAAACACCCCGTGGTGGAGCGCCGTCACCGCCCCGCCGAGCTCCGCGCTGCCGAGCTTCGGGCGGGACGCGACCGCGCCGAAGGCCTGCATCCCGCTCCAGCGGCCGAGCCGCCGTAGCGCCCAGACCGGCACCTCCTGGAGGAGCAGCACATCCGGGGCGTCGGCGTTCGCCAACCGCACCATCTGCTCGAGGAACGTGCGCCGCTCAGGCGGCTCGGCGTTCCCGTGGAAGACGTTCCAGGTGCGGACGAGCAACGCCAACGGCCCGCACTAGTCTAGGTACGTGTTTCGCAGGCGGCGCTTCGCGGATCCGATCGCACGGCAGCTCGACCTGTTCGTGCAGGAGCACGCGGAGCTGATCCGCGAATGCGAGGAGGCTGAGGCGGCCTACGACCGGGCCGAGCGGGACGAGGCGGAAGAGCTCTACGGCGACTACCAGGATCTCGTCGAGACCGGCACGGAGATCCTCGCCGACCGGCGCGACAACTTCGCCCTCACCCTCGAGGATGCTGAGTCCGAGGCGTACGAAACCGAGTTCAACCGCGCGGTCGCGAAACAGCTGCCCCGCTTCGCGCTCGAGGTCGAGAACCGGTAGCTACCAGACGCGGGCGGCGAAGCCGCCGACGATCGCGCCGTAGGCGACGTGCGCGAGAAGCGTCGCCAGCGCCGTTCGCTGCCCGTAGTTCATCAGCATGAAGCCGGGCGGTTCCAGCAGCGGCGTCTCCTCGGAGTCCGACCACGGCGTGCCCATCCGCGGATGGACCGTGGGCAGGAGGGCGTTCACGAGCGCCCCGCCGTTCGAGCGCGGTTGGTAGCGGCGTTCGCTTTCGTACGGGACGGTCGGCTCGAGCCGGAACGAGCCGCCGCGCTCCGAATCGAGCACTCGCGCGAAGACGGACTCAGAGTCGATGTCCGGCAGGCAGAGCCAGTCGACCGAGCCGTCGAGTGCGATCAAGGCCGCGGTGCGCCCGTCACCGACGAGGGCGTAGTCGCGGATCGCCGCATAGCCGTCCGTGCGCTCCACGGCGGCGATTGTGCCCCGCCGGCCACCCGGTTCTCCGGGTCTGGCGCCGATTCCGGGGAAACCACTAGCGGTGACCGAAGTGGTGCGCGGCGGGGAGCGAGCCGAAGACGTCGGCGTCTTCGGCGCAGCGACGCGCCAGGGGCCCGAGCGAGACGAGCTCGCGCACGACCACGTTGCGGTTCCGGTCGAGCCGCTCGAACTTGCCCCGTGCCAGCAGCAGCGGCTCGGCCCGCACCAGGGGCCGGAAGCGCTCGTACACCGGCGGCGGCACGATCAGGTTGACCTGGCCGAACTCGTCCTCGAGCAGCATGAAGACGACGCCGTTCGCGGTCGCCGGCCGTTGCCGCGTGACCGCCATCCCTGCGACGGCGACCGTCCCGCCCGAGGAGCGCCGCGCCAGCTCCCGGCTCGAGAGCGTCCCTTCGGGCAGATGACGGCGCAGGAGCGACAGCGGGTGCACGCCCACCGAGAGGCTCGTCGTCCGGTAGTCGGCCAGCATCCGCTCCCACGGCGACTGCTCGCGCAAAGCCGGCGTTTCCGCGGTCGGATCCAGCGGCAGCGCGAGCTGGCTCTCCTCGCCCCCGCTCCCGGGGACGCTCTGCGTCGGCGGCACGAGCCCGAGCTCCCACAGCAGCTTCCGCCGCCCGTGCCCGAACGAGTCGCACGCGCCTGAGGCGACGAGCGCCTCCAGCCGCGCCCGGGCGAGCGCGGTTCGCTGCGCGAGCTCCCGCACGCCGCCAAACGGCCCTCCCCGCTCCCGCTCGGCCACGAGCCCCTTCGCCTCTTCCTCACCGAGCGAGCGCACGTACGACAGCCCGATCCGCACCGCCTCCTCCTCCAGCGCGCACGCCGCCGTGCTGCGGTTCACGTCCGGCGGGCGCACCTCCACCCCGCGCCGCTGCGCGTCCCGGACGAGCGAGGCCGGCGGGTAGAAGCCCATCGGCTGCGCGTTCAGGAGCGCACAGAGGAACTCGCGCGGAAAGTGGTGGCGCAGCCACGCGGACTGGTACGCGAGCAGCCCGAACGCCGCCGCGTGCGACTTCGGGAAGCCGAAGGCGGCGAACCCGTTCAGCTTCCGGAAGACGGCCTCCGCCGTCTCCCGATTCACCCCGCGGCGGAGCGCGCCCTCGACGAAACGCTCGTGGAAGGCCTCGACCGCCTCCTTGCTTCGCTTGCGGCTCATCGCGCGGCGCAGCCCCTCGGCCTCGCCGACGGAGAACCCCGCGAGCGCCGTCGCCACCGACAGCACCTGCTCCTGGAAGACCACCACGCCGAGCGTCTCGCGCAAAGGCTCCTCGAGCAGCGGGTGGTCGTACGGGGGCACGAACTCCGGGTTCTCGCGCAGCCGCTGCCGGTTCTCGATGTACGGGTGAACGGCGCCGCCCTGGATCGGCCCCGGCCGCACGAGCGCGACCTGAACGGTCAGGTCGTCGAGGTTCTCCGGCCGCGTCCGCAGGAGCGACTGCATCTGCGCCCGGCTCTCGATCTGGAAGACCCCGACCGTGTCCGCCCGCTGGATCTCGGCGTACACCTCGCGGTCGTCGAGCGGGATCCGCGAGAGGTCGACCACGCTACGCGTCCCAGAATCACGGGCGATCTGCTCGACGCAGTCCTCGACCGCTGACAGCATCCCCAGGCCGAGCAGGTCGATCTTGAGGAAACCGGCGTCCGCGCACGAGTCCTTGTCCCACTGGCAGAGCTGCCGCCCGGCCATCGCCGCGGGCTGCACGGGGACGAGCTCGACCAGCGGGCGCGTCGAGATCACCATCCCGCCCGGGTGCTGGGAGACGTGCCGCGGCAGCCCGCCGATCTCGGCGCACAGGTCGGCGAAGGCGCGCCAGCGCGGTGAGGCGAGCTTCGTCTCGGCGTCCGGGAGCTTCGTCAGCTCCTCCCGCACCCGGTACGGGTTGCCGTCCGTCAGGCGCGCGAGCCGCTCGAGCTCGGCGAACGGGAGGCCGAGCGCCTTTCCGACGTCGCGGATCGCGCCGCGCGCGTGGTAGGTCGAGAAGCTCGCCACGAGCGCCGAGTGCTCTCGCCCGTAGCGGTCGCAGACCGCGACGATCAGCTTCTCGCGGATGTCGCGCGGGAAGTCGAGGTCGATGTCGGGCACCGAGACGAGCTGGCGGTTGAGGAAGCGCCCGAGCGGAAGGCCGGCCTGGACCGGGTCCACGTGCGAGAGGCCGGTCAGGTAGCAGACGATCGAGCCGACCGAGCTGCCGCGGCCGCGGCCCGGCGGGAGGACGTTGCGTGCGACCGAGCCGCCGCGCGCCTCCCGCGCGCACTCGCGCGCGAGCTCGAGTACCTCCCAGTGGAGGAGGAAGAAGCCGGCGAGGCCGAGCTCGTCGATCAGACGTAACTCGTCGTGAAGGCGCTCACGCGCTTGGACAGCTATTCGTGAACGTGATCCCGGGACGCGTAGCGTGCCCCCATAGCGTTGCTCGAAGGCCTGGTCGCAGACGCGCGCGAGCTGCCGGATCGTCGGCTCGCCCGTCTCCGAGAAGTCCGGGTAGCGGTAGCCGAGGTCCTCGGTCAGGTCGAACTCGAGGCGCTCGGCCAGCTCGCCCGCGCGCGCGACCGCGTCGGCGTCGTACGGGAAGCGCTCGGCCGCCTCGGCGGGGGCGAGCAGGACGCTCTCGCGGTTCCCGCGCCGCTCGGCCTCGCAGCCGTCGAGCGAGGTGCAGTTGCGGATCGCGACCAGCACGTCCTGGAGCACAGTGCGGCCCGGGTGGTGCGCATGCGGGTCTCCGGTCGCCACGGTGCGCACGCCGAGCGCCTCGGCGAGGTCGCGCAGGGAGGCGTTGCGGACCGCATCTCCGCGCTCGAAGGGGCGCTGGAGCTCGACAAAGAACCGCTCCGGGCCGAAGGCTCGCGCGAGTGCCGCCGCGCCGTTCGGGTTGCGCACCGCGAGCCCGTGGCGGGCGCAGCCGGAGAGACAGACGAGCCCCTCGTTCAGCTCGGCGAGCAGCGCCGGGTCGAGCGCCGGGTCGAGCGGCTCCGCGCCCTCTTTCGGGCGCGTGCCCGCGTGTGCAGCCGTCAGCAGGCGGCAGAGGTTCGCGTAGCCCTGCCCGCTCTCGACGAGGAGCGTCACGTGCGAGCGATCCTCGAGCGTCACCTCCGCGCCGGTGATCGGCCGCACTCCGAGCGCCTTCGCCGCATGGGCGAACTCGAGCGAGCCGTAGACGCCGTCGTGGTCGGTCAGCGCGACCGCCTCGTACCCGAGCTCCGCGGCCCGCGCCGCGAGCTCCTCCGGCAGCGACGCCCCGTCCAGGAACGAATAGGCTGAGTGCGCGTGGAGCTCGACGTACACCGCCCGCTCCTCCTAGCTCCCGGGGAGGGCGAGACGATCGCCGACCGCAGGGAGCGAACGGCTCGGATCCTCGCCGACCGGGACGAGCTGACCCTGACGTGGTTCCGCTACGAGCCGGGCGAGAAGGGACCCGACCCCCACATTCACCGGCGGCACACCGACGCCTTCTACGTCCTCGAGGGGGAGCTCGAGCTCGGCCTCGGCCCCGAGGTGCGGCCGGTGCGCGGCCAGGTGGGGACGCTCGCCGCGGCGCCCTCGAATGTCGTGCACACGTTCCGCAACGCGAGTGACGCGACCGCGATCTTCCTCAACGTCCACGCGCCGAGCATGGGCTTCGGCGACATGCTCCGCGCCCGCCGCGAGGGCCGCGACGAGGACGCGGAGCGCTTCGACCAGTTCGACCCGCCCACCGGCGGGGGCCGCCCCTTCGCCGACGCGCTCGTCAACGGCCCCGGCGAGGGAGAGCGGGTCGAGGGCGAGTCGTGGATCCTCGTCAAGGCCGGGGCACGGGACGGCGACGGTCACCTGTCGGTGTTCGAGACCGTCCTTCCGGCCGGCTATTCGGGACCGCCGCTCCACTTCCACCGCAGGACCGCGGAGGCGTTCATCGTCCTCGACGGAACCGTCGCGTTCACCGCGGGCGAGACCGAGGCCGAGCTGGACTACGGCGCAGTCGCCTTCGTCCCTCCTTCCATCCCGCACACGTTCTTCAATCCGGCGGAAAGCGAGGCCCGCTGCTTGACGATCGCGTCGCCCGGTGGCATCGAGGAGCTCATCCGGGAGGCAGTGTCCGCAGATCCCGCCGAGCTCGCCGCCCTCGGCGCCCGCCACGATACGTTCCTCCCGGGAGGCTGAATGGACGCGCAGGCCCGCTATGTCCCTCGCTGGCTGAACCACCGGCCCACCTCCTCGTCGAAGAACACGACCGCGTGCTCCCCGCCCGCGAGCACGACGTCGAAGTAGCGGCGGCTGACCGGGTCCTCCGTCCACCAGCGGTCGACCACCCGCCACTCCTCGCGCACCAGCGCAATCGCCGAACGGTTCACCGTTCGCGGAAGCCCATCTACGTGCGCCTCGACGAGGGCCGGCTGCGGCTCGTTTAAACGCCGCACCGGCAAAGCCGGCACGGCTCCTCGGCCGGCGTCGCAAGCGAGCGCCTTAGTCGTCGCGCGGAACCAGTAACGCTCTCTTCACGTGGCGGAACCCATGGTTCCCCCACGAGCCCCTTCCTTCTTCGCAGTTGCCCGACGGCGCTTGTCACGCTCACTCATCTCGCGGCACCAGAAGGGCACGTTGCTCTGGCAGACGCGACCATGGCGCGACCTCGACGACGGTGCAGACGGATCCGGAGCCGGTCCCGGCGCGGACCTGACGCAGGCCTTCGCTCAGGTGCGCTCGCAGCTCGGCCCCTTCCGGCCTGACGAGCTCGAGCTGCTGGCCCGCGGACTCGGCCAGGGCCAGCGCCTCGAGCGTCAGCTTGACGACCGGCGCCGGCAGCTCCAGCAGCTTCGGCCCGAGCGCGACGCGCAGGCGGGCGGGCTCGGCGGTTGCGTCCCGCAGCGTGACCGTCCTCCGCCACGAGCCGCCGCCGACGAGCCGCGCCGCCAGCGCGACCTTTCGCAGTGCCCGCCCGCCGCGCTCCGGCCGGGCGAGCAGCCGGTCGAGCAGGATGCCGAGCGAGCGCCGCAGCGTCAGCTCGTGTCCGACCGTCTCGGGAAACTCGAGCGTCTCCGTCAGCTCCGCCGCTGGCCTGCGCCCGCGTACGCGCCGGCTCGAGCCTCCTCTCGCCAGGCTCCAGGCGCGCCGGCCGTCCGGCCCCAGACGTTCGGCCACGGCGCCACCCGGAAGCCCGGCAAGCTCGCCAAGCTTCTTGACCCCCAGCTCCTCCAGCTCTTCCCGACGGCGCGCGTCGACCGGAAGCAGCGTCAGCGGCAGCGGCGCGAGGAACTCCCGCGTGCGCTCGTCCGAGACGACGAGCGCCTGCCCCGGGCGCGCCACGTTCGCCGCCGCCAGCGCCGCGAAGCGCCGGTCCGCGGCCCCCACGCGCGCGTCCCAGCCCGGGCCGACCGCCGCCAGCGCGCGCTTCAGCGACGGCTCGAGCCCGCCGTAGAGCCGCTCCACCCCGCGCGTCTCGAAGTACGCGCAGCCCGGCGTGGCCGGGTCGACCGCGAAGCCCGCGTCCTCGAGCCGACGCACGATCTGCTCCCACACCTCCTCGGCTGCGGCCGGATCGGGATCGACGAGCTGGAGCGGCGGGCACGTGGCCAGCGCCTCCCCGAGCCGCATCCCCGGCTCGACCCCGGCCGCCTCGGCAGCGGCGGTTACCGGCCCGAGCAGCGGCTCGGATCCCGGCTGTGGCGCGAGCGCCGCAGGCTCCAATACGAGCCGGGGCCGCTCGCGCAGCGCAGCTCGCAGCTCGAATCCCGGAATGACGACGCAGGCGATCATGCGAACGTATGTTCTACACGAACACACGTTCGCTGTCAAGCGGGGTGACAGGCCGGTTTCGCCGAGACTGCCGCGAGCAATAAGCCCGCCCGATGCTCGCTCTCGTCCTTCCCCTCGCCAAGATGACCGCGACCCAGACGAAAGCGCTTGCGACGCCGACCAAAGAGGCCGTGCCGGCTTTGCCGGTGCGGCCGTCTTAATCCGCGAGCTCGGCCAGGAACTCGCGGACGAGGCGGTAGCTCTCCGCCGGCTTGTCAACCATTACCTCGTGTGCGGCCTCGGGAATCAACTCGAGACGAGCGAGGCCGTCGGGAATAGCCTCGACGATCTCCCGCCCGAGGTGGGTAGGGATGGTCAGATCGGCTTCGCCGAGGATGACGAGGGTGGGACAGCGCACCGCGCTGAGGTGGTTGCGAAGATCCATCGCCTTGCCTTCGCGCGCGAAGCGGACATTCACGTCCATCGTCTCGATCTGTTCGGCCTCCAGTCGAGCGATCGAAGGGTCTGGATCCGGGTTTAAGGACGAGAGGGGCCCCAATACGCGTCTCCACTCGGCTGCCGTCTGCTCGCTCGGCGATTCCATGGCGCGCTGGACGACCTCGGCGGCTTGCTCGCCGCCGCCTTCACGGAAGCGCGCGACCGCCTCCTCCAGGCTGGCCCAGCGTGGGCCGGTGCTGAGCAGGATCAGACCCGACGGATGCTCGGGGTAGGTGGCGGCGTACTGCTGGGCGACGAAGCCGCCGAAGGAAGTGCCGAGCACGACCGTGCTCGATGCCCAAGGCGTCGGAGAGATTCTTGACGTCGGCGGCCCAGGTGGCGAGGTTCCAGGTCTCTGGAGTGCCGCGATCGCTCCGACCGTGGCCCCGCTGGTCCGGTACGACCACCTGCGCTACGTCCGCCAGCGGCGCAAGCTGGTAGCGGAGCTTCGTTCCGTCCAACCCGGGCCCGCCGTGAAGACCGATCAGGGCAGGGCGGCGCTCCATCGTGCTGCCGGTGAAGGCCCACTCCTGGCCGAACGCCTCGAAGAACAACCGGACATCGCCAACCGAAACGCGCATTCGAACCGCTCCTCTATTTCCGCAATCTCTCGGCCAAGGCTGGATGTCCGCCGAAATCGGCCCAGCCCCACGCGGGGCCGCCGTGGAGCGAGTCATGGATCGCCGGGTCGGCGCCCCCGGCGAGCAACGCCTCCACCGCCTCGCCACGGCCGTTCTGCGCCGCGAGGTGGAGCGGGGTCACGCCCTCGCCGTGGGTCGGTCCGCCGAAGGTTCCTCTCGCGTTCGGGTCGGCGCCGAGCTCGAGCAGCCGCAGAACCGCTCCGGTACGGCCGTTGAACGCCGCCCAGGTGAGAGCGGTGCCGCGGTAGGGATCGGCGTCCACCCGCGCGCCGAGCTCGGCCAGCACGTCCAGCGCCTCGACCCTGCCGCTCTTCGCCGCCCAGACGAGCGCTTCGTCGAGGATCTCCTGTGGGTCGTCGGAGGGCTCCCAGGCCGGAAAGCCGCCGTGCGGGCGGTAGAAGCCGCGGTGAGCGCCGGCCAGCGGCGTCCCGGCGAGCGAGCGGATCTCGTCAGGCAGGCCGAGCCCGGCCGCGACGCGCAGGTTGCGCGGCTCGAGCCCGAGCAGGTCGACCACTTCGCGGTGGCCCCAGAAGAGCGCAGCGACCAGCGGCGTCCCGCCGTCGCCGCGCGCGAGCAGATCGGTGCGGGCGCCGGCATCGAGCATCAGCTGCGCCAGGTCGCGCCGGTTCGAGTAGCCGGCCTGGTGGAGCTTGGTCCAGCCGTAGTCGTTGCCGCGGTTCGGATCGGCGCCGCGCTCGAGCAGAAGGCGCACGATCTCGAGATCGCCGGCCATGCCGAGCAAGTCGTTGCCGTTCGTCCCGCGGACGCGGACCAGCTCCGGATGCCGGTCGAGCAGCTCGAGCAGCCGCTGATCGCCGTTCTCGACCGCGCGATAGGCGAGCATGAACGGTGTCGGCGGCTCCTCGCCGGTGCGGAGCGCCTCGACGTGGCGCTGTAGGCGCGCCCAGCTAGGGAAGCCGTGCCGCCGAGCGAGGTCTCGCCGCGCGTCCGCGACGCTGACGCCGTTGACGGTGGCGATCCCCTCCGCGCGGCCTTCGTAGTAGTCGATGTCGGTACGGAACGGCTGCTCGAGATCGAGATCCGGGCTCATGCGGTGATCTCGGCTGCGGCGCCGACCATCCGTGACAGCCTGGGAACGATGTCGAGCACGCTTTCCTGGGCGCACCAGGCGATGTCGTCCTCCAGGCCGGGCGGCCCGTACGTGCGTGCGTTGATCCCGTCGATCGCGCGCGGATAACGCTCCGCGATCACCTCGGCCGCGATTGCCGCGTCGGTCCGTTCGGCACCCAGCAGCTGGATGATCCGGCCGGCGCAGTAGGCGTCGTCGATTGCGAACGCGTCCTTGAAGCCGGCGCAGAGGAGGACCGTGTCCTCCCCGCGCTCGCGCCCGCGGCGAGCAACCGCGTCCAGGTTGAGAAGCGAGCCCAGCACGACCTCGCCGCAGGACGCCGCCGCGGTGACGATCGCCCGCGTCCCGTTCGTCGTCGAGAGGATCAGCGTCTCGGCCCGCGGCTCGACGAACTCGCGCGGCGACGCACCCGCGTCGAAACCCTCGATCCGCTCCGCGCTGCGCTCGCCGCCCGTGATCGCGGAATCGCCGAGCTCCTCGCGCAGGGCCAGAGCGTCCTCGATCTCCGAGCAGCAAAAAACGCGCCGGTAGCCGGACGCCAGCGCCTGCGCGATCGTCGAGGTGGCGCGCATGACGTCCACGACGATCCCCAGCGGCGCGGCGGCCGCCTCGGCCGGAGTGAAAGCAACATGGATCTTCACCCGTTTCTCGCGTTCGCGCCAGGCGGCGGCGGAGCCGGGCTTCGCCCGGCCGGAGCTGCCGCCGGCCAGGAGCGCGAGAAAGCGACGTGACAGCGCACCCGGCCACTACGCTAACGCGGCATGCCTGAGCCAATGCACTGCTACCGCCACCCGAACCGGGAGACCTACCTCTCCTGCTCCGAGTGCGGCCGCCCGATCTGCACGGAGTGCATGACCCCGGCGCCGGTCGGGCAGCGCTGCCCCGAGCACTCGGGCCGCCCGCAGGGCGTGCGCCGGGTCACGACCGGCGCTCGTCGCACGGCCTTCGAGGGGACCGGCGCGCTCGTCACCAAGACCCTGATCGGGATCAATCTCCTCGTCTACCTGATCACGGTCGCGCAGGGGCCCGGGCTCAACAACCCCGGCGGCTCGCTCTTCGGGAAGTGGATCCTCTTCGGCCCGGCGGTGGCGGACGGAGACTGGTGGCGCCTGATCACGTCGACGTTTCTCCACGCCAGCCTGATCCACATCGCCTTCAACATGTATTTCCTCTGGTTCGTGGGGACGGCTGTCGAGCACGCGCTCGGCCGCGGCCGGTTCCTGCTCGTGTACTTCGTCTCGGGCCTGGCCGGCTCGGCCGGCGCGCTCGTCGTCAACCCGAAGACGCCGACCGTCGGCGCCTCGGGGGCGATCTTCGGGATCCTCGGCGCCGCGCTCGTCCTCGAGCGGCAGCGCAACTACGTGCTCGGCGGGCAGGCGCTGGGCCTGATCGTGATCAACCTGATCCTCAGCTTCGTGATCGCGAACATCTCGGTCGGCGGGCACATCGGCGGGCTGATCGGCGGCGTCCTCTGCACGCTCGTCCTCTCAGGCTTCGGCCGCGGGCACGCGGCTTACGGCCGGCTCGGGGTGGCCGGCGTCGCCGGCGTGCTAGGCGTTGGCCTGCTCAGCGTCGCGGTCGCCTACTGGCGCGTGAAGGGCTACGCCTAGCTGAACCGTTCGCGCGTCCCGGCCCGCGATCGCCCTAGAGCTTGTCCGCGTCGGGGCCGCCGTAGAGAACGTCGTTCCCTTGCCGCCGCTGAGCAGATCGCAGCCCGGGCCACCCCTGATGATGTCCTTGCCGCCGTTCCCGACGATCGAGGCTATCCACCGGCGGCCACGGCTTCGACGCCCGACTCCTTGAGCGCGGCCTGGGCGGCGGCGAGGCGGGCGAGCGGGACCCGGTAGGGCGAGCAGGATACGTAATCCAGGCCGAGGTCGTGACAGAACGCGACCGAGGCGGGCTCGCCGCCGTGCTCTCCGCAGATGCCGAGCTTCAGGTCGTCCTTGACGCCGCGGCCGCGCTCGACCGCGATTCGCATCAGGTCCCCCACCCCGCTCTGGTCGAGCGTCTCGAACGGGTTGCGCTCGAGCACGCCGTCCTCGAGGTAGCGCGAGAGGAACTTGCCCTCGGCGTCGTCGCGCGAGAGACCGAGCGTCGTCTGCGTCAGGTCGTTCGTGCCGAAGGAGAAGAAATCCGCGTACTCGGCGATCTCGTCCGCCCGGATGCACGCGCGCGGAAGCTCGATCATCGTCCCCACGAGGTACTCGAGCGACTCGCTCTCCTCCTGGGCCGTGGCGACCGTGATCGAGCGCAGCCGGTGCAGCTCCTCGGCGAAGCCGACGAGCGGGTGCATGATCTCGACGAGCGGCGCATCGCCGGTGCGCTCCTCGACCGCGACCCCGGCGCGAACGATCGCGCGCACCTGCATCTCGTAGATCTCGGGCCAGAGCAGCCCCAGGCGGCAGCCGCGCGTGCCGAGCATCGGATTCGTCTCCTGGAGCGCGCGGATCCGCTCGCGCATCCGCTCGTCCTTCGCCTCCTCGAGCGGGGGGAGGAACTCGTGCAGCGGCGGGTCGAGCAGCCGGATCGTCACGGGCAGGCCTGCCATCGCTTCGAAGATCCCCTCGAAGTCGGCCTGCTGGTGGGGCAGCAGCTTGTCGAGCACCGCGCGGCGCTCGTCCTCGCCCGAGGCCATGATCATCTCGCGCACGAGCGGCAGGCGGTCCTCGGCCATGAACATGTGCTCGGTGCGGCAGAGGCCGATCCCCTGGGCGCCGAACTCCCGGGCCTTGGCGGCGTCGTCCGGGGTGTCGGCGTTGGCACGCACCTTCAGCCGGCGCACCTCGTCCGCCCAGCCGAGGATCATCTCGAAGTCCTCGTTGATCTGCGGCGGGACGAGGTCGACCTCGCCGACGATCACCTCGCCGGAGCCGCCGTCGATCGTGAGGACGTCGCCCTCGGCGAGCTCGTGCCCGCCGATGTTCACCTTGCGGGCCTTCAGGTCGATCGTGAGCGCCTCGCACCCCGCCACGCACGGCTTCCCCATCCCGCGTGCGACCACGGCCGCGTGGGAGGTCATCCCGCCGTGGGCGGTGAGGATCCCGCTCGCCTGGATCAGACCGTGGATGTCGTCGGGCGTGGTCTCCCAGCGGACGAGGATCACGCTCTCACCCGCCAGCCCGCGCTGCTCGGCGCTGTCGGCGTCGAGGACGATCCTGCCGCTGGCCGCCCCCGGCGAGGCGTTCAGCCCGCGCGCCGCCACCTCGACCTTTCTGTCCGGGTCGATCCTCGGGTGGAGGAGCTGGTCGAGCTGAGCGGGGTCGATCCGGGCGACGGCCTCCTCGCGCGTGATCAGGCCCTCGTCGACCATCGAGACCGCGGCCTTCAGCGCCGCCGCCGCCGTGCGCTTGGCGGAGCGCGTCTGGAGCAGGTAGAGCCGACCCTCCTCGACGGTGAACTCGATGTCCTGGACGTCGCGGTAGTGCTCCTCGAGCCGGCGCATCGTCTCGAGCAGCTCCTCGAACGCCTCCGGGAGCCGCTTCTCCATCGCCTCGAGGGGTTCCGGGGTGCGGATCCCGGCGACGACGTCCTCGCCCTGCGCGTCGGCGAGGAACTCGCCGTAGAGACCGGACTCCCCGGTCGAGGGGTCGCGCGTGAAGGCGACGCCGGTGCCGGACTCGGCGCCCTTGTTGCCGAAGACCATCTGGACGACGTTGACGGCTGTGCCGAGGTCGTCCGGGATCCGGTGCGCGCGCCGGTAGACCTGCGCGCGGGGCGTGTCCCACGACTCGAAGACGGCGCTCACGGCCCGGCCGAGCTGCTCGCGCGCGTCCTGCGGGAACTCGCGCTCGGTCTCGTCCCGGTAGATCGCCTTGAACGTGCCGACGAGCTCTTCGAGGTCGCGGGCGTCGAGCTCGACGTCCTGCTGCACGCTGCGCGCTTCCTTCAGGTCGCTCAGCGCCTGCTCGAACCGGTGCGGGTCGATTCCCTCGACCACCTCGCCGTACATCTGGATCAGGCGCCGGTACGAGTCGTAGGCGAAGCGTGGGTTACCGGTCGTCTCGCCGAGCCCCTCGACCGACACGTCGTTCAGGCCGAGGTTGAGGATCGTGTCCATCATCCCGGGCATCGAGACGGCGGCGCCGGAGCGCACGGAGACGAGCAGCGGATCGTGTGGGTCGCCGAACCCCTTGCCGGTCTTCGCCTCCAGCGCGTCCAGGTGCTCCTCGATCTCGCGCGGGAGCCCGTCGGGGAGCCGCTTGCCGTTCTGCATGTAGGCGCGGCAGGCGTCGGTCGTGATCGTGAAGCCGGCCGGGACGGGGACGCCGAGCTGCGTCATCTCGGCGAGACCGGCCCCCTTGCCGCCGAGAAGCTCCCGCCCGCCCTCGGACCGTTCGTCGAAGTCGTAGACGAAACGCCCGCTCGAATTCCCTCGCATTGCGAGGAATCTTCCCATGGAAACCGTCACTACACTCGGCCAGGTGGCGCTGAGCGATTTCTGGGAGGGGCAGGCCGAGCGGTGGGTGCGGTGGGCGCGCGAGCCTGGCCACGACACGTACCGGTGCTTCCACCGCGACCGTTTCCTCGAGCTGCTGCCGCCTCCCGGGCGGCTGACGGTGGACGTCGGCTGCGGCGAGGGCCGTCTCGCCCGCGACCTGAAGGCGCTCGGGCACACCGTCCTCGCGGTCGACCGCTCGCCGACGATGGTCCGCCACGCCCGCGAGGCCGACCCCCAGCTCGACGTCCGCGAGGCCGACGCGGTCGCGCTGCCGCTCGCGGACCGGCAAGCCGATCTCGTCGTCTCCTTCATGTCGCTGATGAACACGGACGACGTCGCTGCAGCCGTGCGCGAGGCGGCGCGCGTCCTCGAGTCCGGCGGGCGCTACTGCATCGCCCTCACCCACGCGCTCAACACCGCCGGCGCGTTCGAGTCGGAGGAGCCCGACGCCCGCTTCGTGATCGAGGGTTCCTACTTCGAGCGCAGCGCGAAGGAGCTCGCGGTCGAGCGGGACGGGCTCGAGATGACGTTCCTCGACGCCCACAGGCCCCTGGAGGATTACTTCCGGTCGCTCGAGGACGCCGGGTTCCTCGTCGAGCGGGTGCGTGAGATCGAGGACGGCACCGAGGCACCGGCCCGGCCGTCGATCCTGCGCTGGCGCCGGATCCCGCTCTTCCTCCACATCCGGGCGATCGCAGGAGACGTAAGCTCGAACGGATGAGGCTCCTGCTCGTCGCGGTGGTCGCCGCGCTCCTCGTGGGCGCGGCCCAGGGCGGGAGCAAGGCGAGCCGCTCGAGCCGGATCGCGTTCGCGCTCGAGCGCGGCAGCCTCAACATCCTCTACAGCGCGCGGCCCGACGGAACTGGCCTGCGCCGGCTGACGGTGCCGCCGACCCGCCAGGATCTCGGCGGCGACTCGGGCCCGGTCTGGTCGCCCGACGGTCGGCGGATCGTCTTCGAGCGAAACCTGCCGTACTGGGGAGATGACCGCTTCAGCCTGGCATCGGTCCCGGCGGCCGGTGGGCTCACCCGACGGCTGACGAACGGGCCGTACGACGCGATGCCGACCTTCTCCCCGGACGGGCGGCGGATCGCCTTCGTGCGACTGACGCGCTCCGTGCCCGACACGACCGTTTCCCTGTACACGATCGACCGGCTCGGCCGCCACGCGGCCCAGCTGGTCTCGGACGGCCTCGACATCAGCCCCGCTTGGTCGCCGGAGGGGAGCACGATCGCGTTCTCGCGGCTCGCCGGCCCGTCGCTGCCGATCGAGGAGTCGACGCTGTACCTCGCCGATGCTGACGGCTCGAACGTGCGCCGGCTCGGGGACGTCCCTGTCAGGGGCGTCTCGCCCGCCTGGTCTCCAGACGGCCAGAGGCTCGCCTTCGTCTCCTTCGCAGACCACAACGGCACCGTCTGCCCCGCCGACAGCTGCCCGCCGAACGGAGAGATCTACGTCGTGAACGCCGACGGCACCGCGCTCACCCGGCTGACCGCGAGCAAGGCCGACGACGAGCACCCCACCTGGTCGCCGGACGGTTCCCGGATCGCCTTCGCGAGCGGCTTCGCCCTCCGGAGGCAGGGTCACCTCTCGTGGCTCGTGACGGTTCCGGCGAGCGGCGGCAGGGCGACGCGGATCGGCCGCTTCGCCGGCGTCCTCGACCCGGCCTGGAGCCCGGCCGGCGTCCGCTAGCCTGCCGATGTGAAGCTCGAAGGCGTCCACCACGTCACGGCGATCACGGGCGACGCTCCCGGCAACGTCGACTTCTATGCGCGGGTGCTCGGCCTGAGGCTCGTCAAGAAGAGCGTCAACCAGGACGACCCGACGGTGTACCACCTCTTCTACGCCGACGAGGAGGGCGCCCCTGGCAGCGACATCACGTTCTTCGAGTACCGCAACGCGCGCCCCGGTAAGGCCGGCGCGGGCATGGTGCACACCGTCGAGTGGCGGGTCGGATCCGGTCAGGCGCTCGACTTCTGGGAGCAGCGATTGGCCGGCGAGGGCGTCTCCACCGAGCGCACGGACGGCTACCTCGCCTTCGCCGACCCGGAAGGGCTCCAGCACGGGCTCGCGGTCGTGGAGACGAGCGACGAGCCGCTGATCGCCGACCATCCCGAGATCCCCCGGGAGCTTGCGCTCCAGGGCTTCAACGGAGTCCGCGCGTACGCCGCCGACCCCGAACCGAGCCGACGCTTTCTCGAGCAGGGGCTCGAGTTCGATCCCCAGAGCGACAACGCCTGGGAGGTGCGCGGCGAGGGGCGCGGCGGCTTCTACGCATACGACCGGACCGACGAGCGCGGGATCGGCGGCGCCGGCACCGTCCATCACGTCGCCTGGGCCTCGCCGGTGGACGACCACGAGGCCTGGTGGAAGCGTGTCGCCGAGGCGGGCGCGTCGCCGACGCCGATCATCGACCGCTACTACTTCCGCTCGATCTACTTCCGCGAGCCGAGCGGCGTCCTGTTCGAGATTGCCACGATCGGCCCCGGCTTCACCGCCGACGAGCCGCTCGAGCACCTGGGCGAGCGTCTCTCGCTCCCGCCCGACTACGAGCAGCTCCGCGAGCGGCTCGAGCAAGTGCTGACGCCGCTGCCGGATCCGCGGGCCGCGCAAGTCGGCAGGTGACGATCGAGCACCGGGTGCGCCCGGCGGAGGGCGATCCCGCAGGCCTGCTCGTCCTCCTCCACGGTCGCGGCTCGGACGAGCACGATCTTTTCCCGCTGCTCGACCTGCTCGACCCCGACCGGCACCTGCTGGGCGTCACGCCGCGGGGGCCGCTTTCGCTTCCGCCCGGCGGGGCACACTGGTACGCGGTGCGCGAGATCGGCTTTCCGGACCCCGACACGTTCCTGCCCACCTACGCCGCTGCCTCGGACTGGCTCGACGCGCTCGGCGAGCAAGCCGGCCTCGGCCCCGAGCGGACGGTGCTCGGCGGCTTCTCCCAGGGGGCGGTGATGAGCTACGCCCTCGGCCTCGGCCGCACGCGGTCCCGCCCGGCGGCGATCGTCGCGCTGAGCGGCTTCATTCCCACGGTCGAGGGCTTCGAGCTCGATCTCGAGCGAGCACTGCCGCCCGTTGCGATCGGCCACGGCACCTACGACCCGGTGATCGAGGTCGCCTGGGGCCGCCGCGCGAAGGAGACGCTCGAAGCGGCCGGCGCCGATGTTCTGTACCGCGAGTACCAGCTTCCGCACGCCGTCGACCCGCGCTTCCTCGTCGAGCTCGCGCCGTGGATCTCGTCGGCGCTCGCGGCGCGAACCTCTGCGACCGGCTGACGGCCGGAACCGCTCCGTTGGGCTCGGACTGGACGCGTTACTACGACGCCGCGGGCGACGAGCCCCGGCGGACGCTCCTGTACGCGCTCGGGCGGTTCGACGAGGAGGGCGCCCGCGAGCGTCTCGCCGTCGACCTCGGCTGCGGCACCGGCCGGGACACCGCCGAGCTGTTGCGCCGCGGCTGGCGGGTGCTCGCGATCGACGGCGAGGCCGAGGCGATCGAGCGCCTCCGTGCTCGCCGGGATCTTCTCACCAAGGGAGGCGATCGTCTCAGGACCAGGATCGAGCCCTTCGACGAGGCCGAGTGGCCCGAGGCGGACCTGGTCAACTCCAGCTTTGCGCTGCCCTTCTGCCCGCCCGGTGCCTTCCCCGCGGTCTGGGCGCGGATCGGAGCGTCACTCCGTCCCGGCGGGCGGTTCGCCGGTCAGCTGTTCGGCGACCGCGACGAGTGGTCGGCCGAGCAAGACATGACGTTCCACACGAGGGGCCAGGTCGAGGCCATGCTCGAATCACTCGCGGTCGAGCACCTCGAGGAGATCGAGGAGGACGGAAGCACGGCGACGGGCAAGAAGAAGCACTGGCACGTCTTCCACGTCGTGGCGCGTAAGCGGCCGAGGAGCGAGCGCTAGCTCTCGCGGACCGGCGGCCGGTAGCCGGGGCGCCGGCGAGCACGGAAGTCGGCTAGCCAGGCGAGTGCGCGGAGCCCCATCCAGACGGGAGTCAGGAGCACGTAGAAGAGGGGGATCGCGGCCGCGAGGCAGATCGACCAGAGGATCCAACGCCAGAGCGGCACACGCCCCTTCGACTCGCTCACGAGACGGGCGCTTCCTCCTTCGCCCCCGCCTCGGCGCGCCGCCGTTCGATCAGGCGGATCACCCGCGCGGCGGTCTCCTCGATCGACAGCTCCGAGATCTCGATCACCGGGCACCCGAGCCGGCGGTGGAGCGCCTCGGCCTCCTCCAGCTCGGCGTAGATCTCGAGCAGCTCCACGTAGGCGCGCTGGTTGCCGCCGAGCCGGCGGGCCCGCTGGCGGCGGATCTCTCGCAGTCGCTCCGCGTCGATCGTCAGGCCGACGATCTTCGCGGGATCGACCTCGAACAGCGCCGAGGGCGGCTCGATCCCCTTCACGACCGGCACGTTGGCGGTCTTGTAGCCGAGGTAGCCCAGGTACATCGAGAGGGGCGTCTTCGAGGTGCGGGAGACCCCGACGAGCACGATGTCGGCCTCGTGCAGCCCCGCGCCGACGCCGTCGTCGTACTTGACCGCGAACTCGATCGCGGCCATCCGCTTGAAGTAGCTCGAGTCGAGAGGAGCGCGCGCGCCCGGCGTCATCTTCGCGGAGACACCCGCTACCTTCGCCACCGCCTCGATCGGGTGGCCGAGCAGGTCGCAGTAGTGCAGCTTGTAGCGGCGGCACAGAGCACGCGCCGCCTCGCGCAGCTGCGGCTGCACGAGCGTGTAGACGATCACGGCGGGCCTGCGCTTGGCCCTGTTCAACGCAAGCTGGAGGTCGTCCACGCTCTCGACCCGCGGGTGGCGGATCTCTTCGAACTCCTGCTCCGGGAACTGCGCCTCGAGGGCGTGCACGAGCCGAACCGCCGTCTCACCCGTGGAATCGGAGATCACGTGAAGCTCGACCGGCTGCTTCGCCACGGGTCGGAGCGTAGCCGCGCCTACAAGGGCGGGCAGCGCTCAGGAGATGCCCCCCTGTGTCTAAATCGTCACACTTGCGTGACAGACACGTGCGCATTTCATCGGTAGGCTCGTCGCCATGGCAGGGGGGCGGGTCGGGACCCGCAGGTAGACGCGCGAGAACATTAAGCCGGCCGAACGGTTGGCGCGGTACGTACTCATCAGGCTAAGGGCTGACTAGCGCGGGATCTGGGAGAAGTCGCCCAGCCGCCCAAGGGTGTCGCGCACGTCCAGGAGGAGGCGGAGGCGGTTCGCGCGCACGGCGGCGTCCTCGTCCATCACGAGCACGTCGTCGAAGAAGCGCTCGACCAGCGGAGCCAGCGTGGCGCCCGACTCGAGCGCCGTGTGCGGGTCTCCGTCGACCGAGACGGCGGCGAGGCCGTCGGTGAGGGCGCGCTCGGCGTCCTCGCGCAGGAGCGAGCGGTCGAGCTCCGGCGCGGCTTCCTCCTCGGCCGGGCCGGCCAGCCGGTGCGCGCGGTCGTAGGCGGTGTAGACGGCGTCGAAGGTCGGCGACTCGCGCTCGGCGTACAGGAACTCCGCCAACCGGGTGACCGCGCCGAGGTCCGGCGCGGCCGAAGCGTGCGCCGCCCGGACGTACTCGACCGGGACGTCGAGCAGGCCCTCGAGCCGCTCCTCGACGAACTCGCGCACCTCGTCCGGCAGGAGGGCGCGCGGGATCGTCAGGCCGCCCTCGACCGCCAGCCGGTCGAGGCCGATCGCCGCGCGGCGCAGGCCGTAGGGATCACGTGAGCCGGACGGGCGGTGGCCGAGCGAGAACGAGACCGCGAGCGTGTCGAGCTTGTCCGCGGCGGCGAGCACCTTCCCCGCTTCGGTCTCTGGAAGCGGGCCGCCGGCGCTGTCGGGAAGGTACTGCTCCTCGATCGCGGCGCAAACCGCCTCCGGATAGCCGGCGAGCCGCGCGTACTCGGCGCCGATGTACCCCTCGAGGTCGGGAAACTCGCGCACCAGCTCCGAGGCCTGGTCGGCCTTTGCGAGCCGTGCCGCCTCGAGGCTCGCCTCGCCGCCACCCAGCTTCCGGACGAGGTCGCCAAGCCGCTCGGCCTTGTCGGCGAAGCTGCCGGCGCCGGCGAAGAACGTGATCGCCGCCATGCGCGAGGCGAGCTCGTCGATCCCGAGCTTCACGTCACGCTCGAAGGTGAAGCTTGCGTCGTCGAGGCGGCCCTCGAGCACGGTCTCGTTCCCCGAGCGTACGAGCTCGGGCTCGCCGCCGTTGGCGACGAAGGCGAACCGGTTCCCACCCAGCGGGAAGTAACGCTGGTGCGACTGCATCGCCGTCACGACGACGCGCTCGGGCAGCTGGAGGAATCGCTCGTCGAAGCTCCCCTCGAGCACCTGGACGCTCTCGACGAGGTGGACGACCTCCTCGAGCACGCCCGCGGGATCGCTCCAGCCGCCGATCGAGTCGAGGCCGGCTAGGATCTGGCGCCGCCGCTCGGCCGCGTCCGGCTCGACGCCTGCGGCCCGGAGCCGCTCGGCATACTCGCCCGCGTGAGGGATGTCGACCGCCCCGGCGGTGAAGCGATGTCCGAAGGACGTCTCCCCCACCACGGTCCGTTCGTCGAGCTTCGCCAGCATCCAGCGCACCGGCCTCGCGAACCGAATCCCGCTCTCGTCCCAGCGCATCGACTTCGAGAACGAAAGCCCGCGGACGATCGCGTCGAGCCGCTCCGGAAGCACCTCGGCGAGCGGCTTGCCGGGCCGCTCGACCCCGAGGAAGCCCGTGCGGGCGACGAGCTGATCGACGGCCACGCCGTGCTTCTTCGCGAACCCAGCCGCGGCCCTGTCGGCGAGGTGCTCCGGAGGCCCCTTGATCCACTCATCCGGCGTCCGCTCCGCGACGTCCTCGAACAGGAGCGCGAGTCGGCGCGGCCCTACGAAGACCTGGTCCGGCGCGGCCGCAAGGTGGTGCTCGGCGAGCGCCGGCAACTGCTCCTCGGCTTCCCGACACGCGCCGGCCGGAAGCTCCTCGCAGCCGATCTCAAGCAGCAGCTTCGCCATCGCCCTCCAACTCGATGTAGAGCTGCGCGACCGCACGCGCGACGTTGCGCACCCGGCCGATGTACGCAGCGCGCTCGGTCGCGGAGATTGCCCCGCGCGCGTCGAGCAGGTTGAACGTGTGCGAGGCCTTCAGCACCTGGTCGTACGCCGGGAGCGGGAGTCGCCGCTCCAGCAGGCGCCGGCACTCCAGCTCGTGCTCGTCGAACCGTCGGGCCAGCACGTCGGCCGGAGCCTCCTCGAAGTTGTAGATCGACCATTGCCGCTCGTTCTCGCGGTAGACGTCGCCCCAGGTGACCCCGGGCGTCCACTCCAGGTCGAAGGCACTCCGCACGCCCTGGAGGAACATCGCCAGCCGCTCGAGGCCGTAGGTCATCTCCGCCGGGACGAGATCGACGTCGAGCCCGCCCAGCTGCTGGAAGTAGGTCCACTGGGTGATCTCCATCCCGTCGCACCAGACCTCCCAGCCGAGCCCCCACGCCCCAAGGGTCGGCTGCTCCCAGTCGTCCTCGACGAGCCGGATGTCGTGGCGGCGGAGATCGATCCCGATCGCCTCGAGCGAGGCGAAGTAGAGATCGATCACGTTCTCCGGCGCCGGCTTGAGCACGACCTGGTACTGGAAGTAATGCTGGAAGCGGTACGGGTTCTCGCCGTAACGACCGTCGAGCGGGCGGATCACGGGCTCGACGTAGGCGGTCTCCCACGGCTTCGGGCCGAGGCAGCGGATGAAGGTGGCCGGGTTCATCGTCCCGGCGGCGAGCTCGGTGTGGTACGGCTGCATGAGGACGCAGCCGTGGTCGGCCCAGTAGCGCTCGAGCGCGACGATCGTCTGCTGGAAGTTCGGAGCCGCCAAGCCGCTCAATCCTAGGGAAGAAAGCTGCCCATGCCGCCGTCCTGCATGCACGTGCGTCCTGCGGGCGCCGCGCCTCCGAGCGGGCCTCCGGGCCCGCTCGCCGCTTCTCGGGACTCAGCGGCCGGCCGCGAGGGTGCGGAGGCGGAAACCGCCATGGTACTCGTAGGAGGCCGTGATCACGCCGAGCGCCTCCCGGGCGCCGCGGTCGGTGAGGCCCGCTGCGTGCGACTCGGCCAGCGGTCGCTGAAGCAGGCCTTCGATCCCGGTCAGGCCGTCGCGCGAGAGCGGCAGCGCGGCGCCGTTCGCGCAGCTGTCGCAGACCGCGCCCCCGGCCTTCGGCGAGTAACCGGCGAGGCCGGTGTCCGCGCCGCACTCGGCGCAGCTCGTCAGGTGCGGCAGGTAGCCGGAGAGCCACAGCAGCTTGAGCTGGAACGAGAGCACGAGAGGGTCCACGACGCTACGCGCACCGGCGGCGCGCGGCTCGAGCTCGTCGAGCAGGTCGAGGAAACGGGTCAGCGCCCGGAAGGCGCGCGGGCTCGCCTCCTGCTCGGGGAAGAGCCGCAGCATCGCCTCCGCCCCGACGAGCCCCGCGTTGAGGCGGTACGGCTCCTCGCGCGCGGCTCGATGCGACTGGATCAGCTCCACGCCGGTGACCGTCTGGAGCTCGCCTCCCCCCTGGTGGAGCAGCAGCTCGGCGTGGCTGAGCGGCTCGAGGCGGGCGCCGAAGCGCGACTTCGTCTTGCGGACGCCCTTGGCGACGGCGCCGACCCGCCCGCGGTCGAGCGTGTACAGGTGCAGGACGCGATCGGCCTCGCCGAGCCGGAACGAGCGCAGCACGACGGCTTCGGTCTTGTAGGAGCGCCCGGCCACCGGAAGCAGTGTAGATCCCTGCCAGGTCGGGAATCGACGTGCACGCATACGCGTTTCGAGTTGTAATGACCAGAATTCAGATGTACACGACGCGCTGGTGCGGCTACTGCGTCCGCGCGAAGACGCTGCTGGAGTCGCGCGGTCTCGAGTACGAGGAGATCTCGCTCGACGACGATCCCGCCTTCCGGCGGCGCCTGCTCGACCTGACCGGCGGGTGGACGGTGCCGCAGATCCTCGTCGACGGCCGGCCGATCGGCGGCTACACCGAGCTGTGGCAGCTCGACCGCAGCGGCGAGCTGGAGAAGATCGCCGCATAGAAGAAGGGCGGAGAATCCTCCGCCCTTGCAGACCCCTCCTTCGACCCCACGGGTGCACCGCATGGTTCTGATCCCGCGCGTGTACCGTTTTCAAACCATAGGAGGAGCGAGGCGCTGGCAGCCTGGGCAGTACCAGGTCCCGCGCCCGGCGGCGCGGATCTTCTCGATCGGCGTGCCGCAACGCTCGCATGGCTCGCCCTCGCGGCCATAGACCCTGAACTCGTACTGCATCCGGCCGGGGCGGCCGTCGGGAGTGCGGTAGGCGCTGAGCGTCGCACCCTGGCGGGCGATGCCGGCCTGGAGCGCGGCGCGGATGCCTCGGTGAAGGGCCTTCAGCTCCGCGTCGTCGAGCTCACCCGCGGGCGTGAGTGGATGGACTCGCGCGCGCCAGAGCGCCTCGTCCGCGTAGATGTTGCCCACGCCGGCCAGCCTGCGCTGGTCGAGGAGCGCTGCCTTCACCGGGGTTCGGCGGCCGGAGAGTGCCTTCTCGAGGCGTGTCGCGGTGAAGCTGCGGGCAAGCGGCTCGCCGCCGAGGCGCTCGCCCAGGTATGGCTCGAGCTCGTCCGGCTCCACGAGGAGCCACGTGCCGAACCGGCGCATGTCCCGGTACATGACGTCCGATCCGTCGTCTAATCTGACAACGGCTCGGAGATGCGGGTCGTCGTCGACGGACAGCGAGCCGCCGTTGCCGTATAGCAGGTTTCCCGTCATCCGGAGGTGGATCAGGAGAACGCGACCGGATTCGAACCGAACAACTAGATATTTGCCGCGGCGATCGAGCGCGGCGACCCGCTCTCCCTCGAGCTCGGCGGCCACTCCGGCGGGGTCGAAGGGTCGGGTGAGGCGCGGGTCGAAGATCTCGACGCGCTGGAAGCGGCGCCCGACGAGTCTCGGCTCGAGCCGCGCGCGGATGGTCTCGACCTCGGGTAGCTCCGGCATGCCATCCAGCCTAGCCTGGGCGCTGGAGACGCCGCGTGGGCGGCCTGGAGCCGCAAGTCGAGCGTGGCTCTACACGAGCACGTCGAGGACGACCGGCCGTTCGGGCGGTGGCTCGTCCGCGAGTTCATAGGCGGTCGCCAGCTCGCGGGCGGCTTCCTCAGCGGCCCCTTCGCTTTGCGCATGGATCTCGGCCAGCGGCTCATCCGCCGCGACCCGGTCGCCTCGCTTGGCGAGGCAGAGGATGCCGACGGAGTGGTCGATCTCGTCCTCCTTGGCGCGCCGTCCTGCGCCGAGGTGGAGAGCGGCCTGCCCGACGCGCACCGCGCCCAGCCCGGCGACGTATCCGCCGCGGTCGGCGGTGAGCTCGCGGACGATCGGGGCCGTCGGAAGGGCGGCGGCGTCCGGGTCACCGCCCTGCGCGCGGATCCAGCGCTGGTACGCCTCGACGGCCGAGCCGTCGTCGATCGCCTGCTCGGCGCGGCGACGGCCTTCGGCCTCGTGGACGCCGAGGTCGGAGAGTGCCAGTAGCCGCGCGCAGGCCGAGAGGACGAGCTCGACGAAATCCGGTGGCCCCTCGCCGCGGAGCGTCGCGAGCGCCTCGCGGATCTCGAGGGCGTTCCCGACCGCGCCCCCGAGCGGCTGGTCCATGTCGGTCACCAGGCAGACGACCTCCCGTCCGGCGCGCCGCCCGAGATCGAGCATCGCCTCCGCGAGCTCCCGCGCATCGGCCAGCGACTTCATGAACGCTCCGTCGCCGACCTTCGCGTCGATCACGATCGCCTCGGCGCCTCCGGCGATCTTCTTCGACATGATGCTGGCCGCGATCAGGGAGTAGTTGTCAACCGTCGCGGTCACGTCCCGGAGCGCGTAGAGGCGCTTGTCCGCCGGAACGAGGTCGGCGCTCGCGCCGATGATCGCCATCCCGGTCTCGCGTACCTGCGCCACGAACTCGTCGGTCGAGAGCTCGACCCGAAATCCGGGGATCGACTCGAGCTTGTCGAGCGTGCCGCCGGTGTGGCCGAGACCGCGCCCGCTCATCTTCGCAAACGGCACACCGCACGCCGCCACGATCGGGCCGACCGCGATCGACGTTTTGTCCCCGACGCCGCCCGTCGAGTGCTTGTCCACCACCTTTCGCCCGAGGGCCGAGCGCAGGTCGACGGTCTTGCCCGTCTTGATCATCGCCTCCGTCAGCGCGTAGGTCTCCGCGCTCGTGAGCCCGCGGAAGAAGACGGCCATGCAGAACGCGGCGAGCTGGTAGTCCGGGACCTCGTCGCGCACGTACCCCAGCATCAGCTCCTCGAGCTCCGTCGCGGTCAGCTCGCCGCCGTCGCGCTTGCGCTCAATCAGCTCGGCGGGGCGGATCATGTGGCCGTCTCTGCCACGAAGACGGCGTTCGCACACGTTGCCCTCAGCGGGCCCTCGAACTCGGGCACGCGCTGCGCAAGGTGCTTGTGCGCGACCGAGGCCGCGATGTACGCCCGAACCGCGGCGGCGCTCGGAAGGACGATCTCGCCGCGGAGATCGCGCCGCTCGATGCGCGAGAAGTGGCGGCGAAGCGACGTCTCTCCGGTTTCCGCGAAGAAGCGCGTCGGCTCGGCCGAGCGGTCGCGGCCGACGAAATCGACGGCAACGACCTCGACGCCGAGCTCGTCCCGGACACGAGCCGCGAACTCGCCCCACCTGCAACCGACCTCGAGCACCCGGCTGGGCCGCGCCTCGGCCACCGCGGCGAGTGCCTCGTCGAACACCTCCGCCGCCGCCTCGCCCGCGTAGACGGACCGCCGGGCCCGCAGACCCTCCTCGGTCGCGTACTCGGCGCGAACGAGCTCCGGGTCGTTCAGACTCACGCTTCGACGATCGGCTGGCCCAGGAGCCCGCGCCCCGGCGACTTCCCGCCGAGCCAGGCGTTCACGGTCGCGCCGACGTCCGCGAACTCGCCCTCGTGGATCCTGCCGGCCGCGTTGCGGCCCTCGACGTAGGCGAGCAGGAGCGCGTGCTCGCGCGAATGGTCGGTCGAGGGCGTGGTCGGGTCGCAGCCGTGGTCAGAGGTGAGGATCAGCAGGTCCTGGGCGCGCAGGGCGGCGAGCAGCTCGGGCAGGCGCCGGTCGAAGTCCTGGAGGCAGCGGTGGAAGTTGACCGGATCGTTGCGATGGCCCCAGAGCATGTCGGTCTCGACGAGGTTCGTGAAGACGAGGCCTTCGTCGAGCTCCCGCAGAAGCGTCTCGGTCTGCTGGATCCCGTCGAGGTTCGACTTCGTCGGCCGCGACTCGTCGATGTCGCACCCCGCGAAGATGTCGTTGATCTTGCCCACTCCGTGCACCTGCTTCCCGGCCTCGCGCACCAGCGTGAGGTAGTTCGGCCGCCGCGGCTCCAGCGAGAAGTCGTGCCGGTCCGGCGTCCGCTCGTAGGTCCCCGGCTCGCCGATGAACGGCCTGGCGATCACCCGGCCGACTCCGTGCTTTCCGGTGAGGATCTCCCGCGCGATCCGGCAGGCTGCGTAGAGCTCCTCGAGCGGGATCGTCTCCTCGTGCGCTGCGACCTGGAACACCGAGTCCGCCGACGTGTAGACGATCCACTTTCCGGTGCGCTGGTGCTCCTCGCCGAGCTCCTGGATGATCTCGGTGCCCGAGGCGGGCTTGTTCCCGAGGACGCCGCGGCCGGTGCGATGCATGAACGGATCGATCACGTCGTGCGGAAATCCCTGCGGGTAGGTCGGAAAGGGGATAGGCGTGACCACGCCCATCAGCTCCCAGTGACCCGCGGTCGTGTCCTTGCCCTTCGAACGTTCGATCAGCCTCCCCGCGACCGCCGGTGCCCCGGGCTGCGGAGGGCAGCCCTCCAGCGGCTCGACGTTGCCGAGGCCGAGCGCCTCGAGATTCGGGAGGTCGAGCCCGCCGACGGCCCTGGCCACGTTACCGAGCGTGTCGGATCCCTCGTCGCCGTATGCGGCCGCGTCGGGGAGCGCTCCCGCGCCCACGGCGTCCAGAACAATCACGCAGGCGCGCGGCACCAGGCTATTCTAGGTCGGTCGTGGATGCTGTCCTTGGACTGCTCGGCCTGATCGTCTTCGCCGCGTGCGTGATCGTCCTCGCCGCGGCGATGACCTGGGTCGTCGTGAAGCTCAGCCCGGCGCGCGGCGGCGATCAGCAGCAGGCCTGACCGAACTAGACGGGCGAGAGCGGAAGGACGTCCTCGAGCGGGAAGTAGTCGAGGTTGTGCGCCTCGGCGACGGCCTCGTAGGTGATCTTTCCGTCGAGGACGTTCACGCCGCGGGCGAGCGCCGGGTCGCGCGACACGGCCTCGGGCAGGCCGTTCCCGGCGATCGCCTCGACGTATGGAAGCGTGACGTTGGTCAAGGCCTTCGTCGAGGTGATCGGGACCGCCCCGGGCATGTTCGCGACGCAGTAGTGGATGACGCCGTCCACTACGTAGACCGGCTCGCTGTGCGTCGTGGGACGTGAGGTCTCGGCGCAACCGCCTTGGTCGATTGCGACATCGCAGAGAACCGCCCCGTCCTTCATCTCGCCAAGCATCTCACGGGTGACGAGCTTCGGTGCGACCGCGCCGGGGATGAGCACGGCGCCGATGACGACGTCCGCGTCGACGATCGACTCCTCGATCTGGAGGCGCGAGGACATGACGAGGCTCACGCGCCCGGAGAGGACCTCGTCCAGATGGCGCATCCGGTCGATCGAGCGCTCGAGGATCGTCACGCTCGCGCCCAGGCCGAGGGCGATCACGGCGGCGTTGTAGCCGACGATCCCGCCTCCGATCACGAGCACGCCGCCTGGAGCCACGCCCGGGACGCCGCCGAGGAGCAGTCCCCGGCCGCCGAGCGGCTTCTCGAGGAAATAGGCGCCGGCCTGGGCGGCGAGCCGGCCCGCGATCTCGCTCATGGGCGCGAGCAGCGGGAGCGCGTGGTTGTCGGTCTCGACCGTCTCGTACGCGACGCAGGTGGCGCCGCTCTCCGCGAGAGCGCGGGTCAGCTCCTCGCTCGCGGCCAGATGGAGATACGTGAACAGGACGAGACCCTCCCGCAGGAGGAGGTACTCGGACGGCAGCGGCTCCTTGACCTTGAGCAGGAGCTCGGCATCCCCCCAGACCTCGTCGGCGGACGAGAGCGTCGCCCCGACCGCCCGGTAGGCATCGTCGGGAAAGGAGCTGCCGCCCCCGGCGCCGCTCTCGACGAGCACGTCGTGGCCACCAAGCACGAGCTCGCGGGCACCGGCGGGCGTGAGCGCGACGCGGTACTCGTCGGCCTTGATCTCCTTGACGACGCCGACCTTCATGGGGGCGAGAAACCCTAGCCTCTCCGGGGGTTTCGCGCGCGTCGGCGGCCGCGCCGGGCCGGTTCCCTCGCGTGCTCTCGCGCCGGCTCCCAGTCACACATTCGTCGCGATCCTGTTACCCACTCGTGCGTCCGTGCTGAATATGATCGCCTCGGGGAGGAGGCCGGGCGAACCGAACTACGGGACCCGCCGTGGGAACGCGTGACGCGGGGATCGGGGCGAGTCGAGCGGCATCGTCAGCCGGCCGGGGGGCGCTCCGGTTACGCGCCTGCGAGGCGCTCGACCAGGCGACGCTCACCCGGCCCGAGCCAGGGAGGCTCGCCGGCCGCTGCGTTCTCGCGCGCGTGTGCCGGGTCGCGTTGCCGGGATCGCGACGTCCACTCGCTCGTCCGAGAGCGCCCACTTCAGCAACGCCTGCGCCCAGGTCCGCACGCCGAGCTCGGCGAGCGGTTCGAGCTCTTCCGGACTTGGGCTCCTCCGCAGGAGCGACCCCCGTCCGAGTGGGCGCATCGCGATCACGCCGACCCCCAGCCCGCCGGCGGCCGGGAGCAGGCGCTGCTCGCACTCGCGTTCGAGTGGATTCAGCGGCAGCTGGACGGTCTGGAAGCGACCGGTCCGGAGCGCCCGCTCGAGCTCGGCGAACGCCGAGGCATCGTAGTGGGTGACGCCGAGCCGGCCGATCCGCCCCTCGGCCCGCTCGCGCTAGTCCTCGACCGAGCCGGCCCAGATCTTCGTCGCCACGATGGTCGAGTCGCGCTGGCCGGCGAGCGCCGCCGAGAGCGAGCGCTCCGCTCCGCCGTACATCGGCGAGGAGTCGACAAGCCGCGTGCCCGCCTCGAGCGCGGCGCCGATCACGCTTCGGGCGAGCTCGGCGTCTCCGCCGAACGTGTTCCACGTTCCGAGCCCCAGGACCGGGCCCAGCCGTCGCTCCTCCCCCAGCGGGCGAGCATCCGCGCCACACGCCCAGCAGCGAACGCGGCTGCGAAGAACCACGGATCCTCGGCGACGCCGCGGCCCATGTGGGAGAGCGGCAGGCCCGCGCACGCCTCTTCCCAGCCCTGCACGTCGATCTCGGCGCGAGACTGCGGCGGCGGCGGCGAGAAGCCGGCCGGCCACGCGACGGTGACCTCGCCGAGGCAGAGCGCCAGCACGGCACGCGTGTGGTGCGAGAGGCCTCGATGCCGCTCGCGCTCGTCCGCAGCCGAGATGCGCGGGGCCAGCACCGGCGACCCGCCGAGCGCGGCGGCAGCGTTCGCCGCCTCAGCCGCTGCAAGCCCGCCGTGGCCGAGGAACGAGCCCGTGCCGACGATGCCGGGGCCGATCGCGCAAACCGCGGCGTCGAATCCGGCCGACGCCGCCCACGCCAGCGCCGAGGCGACGTTCACGCACTCGATGTCGCCTCCGAAGCACGGCCCGACCGAGACCGTGGTCGCGACGAGCCGTCTCTCCTTCAGCGCCCGCACCGCATCGGAAAACGCGAGCGGTAGCGCCCCGCCGCCCAGCTGGACGTGCGCGATGCGCAGGCCCTCGCCGAGCCCGGCGCAGGCCGGCGCGAGCTGGCTGTGCAGCGAGCAGCACACCACCGGCATCCCGCCCAGCGCCTCGGCGAGCTCGCCCGCTTCCTCACCATGCGGCGCCGCCGCCTGCAACGGCGTGTACGGCAGCTTCATCACGTGCGCGCCCTCCTCCACGGGCAGCTCGAGCCCGCGCGTCAGGTTCGCGTAGAGCACGTCGAAGCCGCCAGACCCGAGCTCCAGGTCGCGGGCCTGGACGTTGACGACCACGTCGTCGTCGAGCGCGACCGGCCCGGTCAGATCGGGGTAGGCGACGCACGCGGCCCCGTCGACCTCGAGCCGCACGAGACCCTCGTGCCGCTCGACGATCGCGCTCACGCGGCCCCGCCTGAGGCTAAGCACGTTGCGCGGCCTCGTCCACGAGCGCGAGCGTCACCTCGACCATCTCCTCCAGGTCGGCGACCGCGATCCGCTCGTCCGGAGTGTGGATGTCGGTCATGCCGTTGGCGAGGTTGACGCACTGGAGCCCGCGCTCGTTGAAGACGTTCGCGTCGGCGCCGCCCCCGGAGAGGACGAAGCGAGGCTCGCGACCGAGCCGCTTCAGGGCCGCCGCCGCGAGGTCCACGGCCGGGGCGTCCCGCCGGAAGCGGTAGCCGCGCGCTGTGGCGCCGACGTGCGTCTCCACCTCACACTCCGAGAGGCTCGCCGCGAAGGTGACCGTGTCCAGCATCTCCTGGACGAGGTCGGCGAGCTTCCGCTCGTCGTGGCTGCGCGCCTCCGCCGCGAAGCGGCAGTGCTCCGGGATGACGTTGCGCGCCGTCCCGCCCTCGATCTGCCCCACGTTCGCCGACGTCTCGTCGTCCAGGCGCCCGAGCC
>WNGA01004364.1_pt1 | contig 33584 bp, 30 predicted proteins | sample 5400061 | NCBI WGS metagenome assembly WNGA01 (sample SAMN13153366, study PRJNA577476) | soil metagenome | isolation source: 100 cm soil or saprolite under grassland replicate 2 | place: USA:California | collected 2016-06-15 | reverse complement strand
GTGGACGGCGTCGCCCAGAACGACAACGGCAAGCTCTTCGGAGGCGTGATCCTCGTTGCGATTCTCGCCCTCGGCGCCGAGGCCTCGCTGTCTGTCCTGCAGCGTTCCCTCACCTCGCCCGGCGTCCGACGCGTGGAACCATCGACCGCGGGCTCCGTGCCGTAGCGCGTCGGCGTGAAGACGAGCTCCGAGATCATGACAGGCCCCGTCCGGACACCGCTGCTATAGTCGGCCGGCCCGGCGCGGCCCCGATCGGCGGCGCGGTAAGCAGAGGAGGCAGACCCATGCGGCTACACCGCGCGCTCGCCCTCGGGGCGTCGATGCTGGTGCTTCTCAGCGCCTGCACGACGGGTGGGGGCAGCAAGCCCGCGATCAAGGTCGGCTCGGACGGCTTCTATGAAGCCAAGCTCATGGCGGAGATCTACGCCCAGGCCCTCGAAGCCAAGGGCTACACCGTGGACCGGACCGGCATCGGTATCGGGGCCCGCAAGGTCTCGGCTCCCGCCCTGGAGAGCGGTCAGATCGACCTCAAGCCCGAATACATCGGCAGCGGGCTCGCCTTCTACGATCCCGGCAAGGCGACGTCTGACCCTGCCGCCAACGCAGCGGCGTTGCAGGCCGTCCTGAGCGGCAAGGGCGGCGGGATCACGGTCCTCAACTACTCGCCGGCCACGGACTACAACGCCTTCGTGGTCCGCAAGGACACGAGCGACCAGTTCCAGCTCACGAAGCTCAGCCAGGTGGCTGCGGTGAACCCCCCGTTGAAGCTCGGCGTCGCCACCGACTGCCCGACCAACCCGGTCTGCGGGAAGGCACTCAAGGACGCCTATGGGATCGACGTCTCCCAGGCCAAGCTCCTGTCAGCCTGCGACACCCCGATGGTCCAGGCGCTGCAGGGCAAGACGATCGATGTCGGCGAGCTGTGCTCCACGCAGCCGGACATCCAGATCAATGGCTGGGTGACCCTGGATGACGACAAGAAGACGCAGCCGGCCGAGAACATCGCGCCCCTCGTTCGCAACGACTATCTCACCAAGATCGGCGGCGACAAGGACGCGTTCACGAAGATCCTCAACGACGTATCGGCAAAGATGGACACGCTGACGCTCACCGATCTCGGCAAGCAGGTGTCCGTCGACAAGAAGGACATCGCGGCCGTCGCCAAGGACTGGCTCAAGAAGAACGGCCTCGTGACGTAGGCCGTACCGCTAACGCGCGACGCAGTCGAAGGCCCCGGCATCGGCCGGGGCCTCGTCAGTTGATGCGCCGCTTGCGCATCAACAATCGTCGTTTGTGGTCACGGTGTCCGTCTGCGTTGCGCCCGTGGTCTTTCCGCCGAAACGATCGGTCGTCGCGACGTGCCACGTGACACTGACGACGTTGTAGGCATACGCGTCAAAGGTCCCGGAGGACGCCGTCCAGTAGGACCCAACATGCGACAGCAGAGGCGAGCCACTCGTCAGGGTGACACCGGACGCGGAACGCACGGTGTAGGTCAGCCTGGCCTGGGTCAGTCCGTCGCCATCAGCGAGGCTGAAACGCCATGGCACAGAGACGGAATCCACCCCGTCGCAGTGGCGATAATGCAACACGTAGCCGGGCCCGTACTGGTAGGGCGGCAAGTTGATCCCCCCGACGATGCTGGCCTCCGTGTCGCACCGGACGATCTTGATCGTGCGCACCAACGACTTCGTCTTGGCCCCGGTGCCGTCGACGGCGAGGGCGTACCAATACAGGGTGCCGGCGGTGGTGACGCCGTCGTCCTTGGCGTTGATGAAGTTGTTCCAGGTGGCGCCGTTGTTCGTGAAGTCGTGGCTGAAGCGCTTGTACGAGGTCGCGCCCGGCTTGCGGACCCAGAGCTGGATGGCGGTCACCCCGTCGGCGTCGGTCGCCTTCGTCGTGAGCCCGGTGCCCAGGGCGTAGGCGCAGTTGCCGGTGCCCAAGGGGTTCGTGTTCATCGTCGCGACGTCGGAGTAGGGCTGGGTCGTGAAGCGGGGTCCAGGGTTGGGCGTCGGAGAGGGCGTCGGGGTCGGGGTTGGGGCAGGGGTCGCGGTGGGCCGGGCGGTCGGCTTGGCGGTGGCGGTCGGGATCGCGGGCGGCGGCGCGATCGCGGTGGGAGCGAGGGTGGCCGGCACCGCGGTCGGTGGCACGACTGCCGACTCGACACAGCCGGCGACCGGCAGCGCCGAGCCGTCGGCGAGGAGGTCGAGGGTCGATGCCTGGACCCAGCCGTCGCTGGCCGGACCGGGCACGTAGACCCGCAGCCAGGCGCCGTCTGCGCTCCGGCCGGTGACGAGCATCTGGTCGCCGGGTTGGGCGGCGGCGACGACCGAGCCCGAGCCCGGGCAGTCGACGAGGGCCAGTGGCTGGGGACCGGCCGCCGGCGGGCCGACGGCCACCACGCCGGTCGCGATGAGGGCGCTCATCGCGACCACCCCGCTCAGGCCGCCGGCGGCCAGCGAGACGACGCTGTTCGCGCCACCTCCCAGGGCCGGCAGGAGGCCGCTCACTCGCTGTCCTCCCTCACGCCCACTGCCCCGGCAGCGGGCGTGAGGATAAGGGCGAGCCGGCTGGTGGGACAGGCTCCGTCGCCGACTCGTGGCTTGATCGTGGCATCGCACGCCGCCGTCGGGTCAGAAGATCGGATTGCACGGCTCTTCAACCGGGGCGAATGAGGGCGTGTACTTGTCCGTGGCCCCGAGCGCGTCCGTCGCGACGAAGTACCACGGAAGCGTGTACGACGCCGGATCGGGGCCCGGATAGAAGGGCCAGTCGGCCGTACTGATCTGCCGCGAATAGGAACTGGATGAGCCCGGATCCTTGGCGAGCTGGTACGACCTGTACGCAGTCGCTCCATACGGCTTGAGGAAAACGACCACTCTGGACAGGCTATCGCTGTCCGGATCGGTGGCGATCGCATAGACACTGAGCGTGCTCGTGCAGGGACCTTGTCCGGCATAGAGATGGCCGCCGACCCCATAGTCGACCCCTTGCACCGCAGGCGGATGGTTGCAGAGAACGACCTTGAACGACTTGGCCGATGCCGGTGATCGGGTCTGGGCCGCGGCCGGGCTCGAGTCGGTGGCCACCACGTAATAGGTGGCAGTGCCCTTGGCCGTCAGATGGTCGCCACTGGCGTGCGTGGAGAGCGTCCCCTTCCATTGGCTGCCGGACGCCGCCATCGCTTTCGAGAGATAGGTCGATGAACCGGCCGGCTTCCAGTAGAGCGTCACGGACTTAACGCCATCGGAGTCCGTCGCGGTTACGCTGATCGAGAGGTCGGCCGGGTCGCCGACGCAATGCCCGGAGCGATCGGCATAGATCGTGCCTCGCGACGCCTTGAGGCTCGCCAGGACCGGGCCCGGATTGGGCGTCGCCGTCGGGGTCGGGGTGGGGGCAGGGGTCGCGGTGGGCCGAGCGGTCGGCTTGGCGGTGGGAGCGGCCGTGGCGACGGCGGTCGGAGCGACGGTGGCCGGCACGACCGTCGGAGCGGGGGTACCGGTGGCCGTGGCGACCTCGGTACAGCCGGCGAGGGGCAGGGCCGAACCATCGGCGAGGAGATTGACCGTGGATGCCGGGACCCAGCCGTCGTGGCCGGCCGGTCCGGGCACGTAGACCCGCAGCCAGGAGCCGTCGGCGCTGCGGCCGGTCACGAGCATCTGGTCGCCGGGCCGGGCGACGGCCACGACCGATCCCGAGCCCGGGCAGCCGACCAGGGCCAGCGTCTGAGGGCCGGTTGGGGGCGGGCCGACCGCCACCACCCCGGTCGCGATGAGGGCGCTCATCGCGACCACCCCGCTCAGGCCGCCGGCCGCCAGCGAGACGACGCCGTTGGCGCCACCCCCCAGCGCCGGCAGTAGCCCGCTCACTCCGCGTCCTCCTTCACCCCGGCTGCTTCGGCAGCGGGCGTCATCCTAGTAGCGGGCCCGGTGCCCGGAATGGTCCCCGATCCGCACGTTTCGGATCAATGGTGCATGTGCGCGCCACCGCCGGATCTATGGCCCGATCGAGACCTGGCCGATCTTGCTGAGGCTCAGGACACCGCCCTTGTCCGTGGACGCGACGAAGTCGTACGAGCCGGGCTGGACAGGGAACGTGGCGATCCACACGAAGCTGCCGTTGAGCGTCGCCGCCACGACGTCAGCCTCGCGGGCCTGCCCGGATCCGTCACTCGGCCAGTACGAGAACGATGGATCGCTGTCTTGCGGGGCCGAGAAGATCGTCCGTTGGAGCCCGGGCTGCGGCGTGTCCGCATAGAGCAGATCCAGCGGAACGAGATTGACGAGCGGAGGCACCGTGGGAGGGGGAACCTTCGGGGATGGATAGACTGCCGGCACGCCCGGTGGGCAGAACGCCGGCGGGGTCTTCGTGACGCACAGGCCGAGGAAGAACTCGATGTCACCGATTCCCTCCACCGGTCGGTGGCCGGTGTAGTCGTCGACATCGGGAGGCGTCGTCGGCGCCGGGTCGCTGCCGACCGGGACGTCCACCGGGAGCTCGGCCGATGGCGCCGCGGACGGCACGACCGACGGCACAGGGGTCGGCGACTCGAGAGGCGGGACCGGAGTCGGCTGGTTCTTGCCCGTGTGCTCGGACGGCGGGAAGTTCGTCGTTGGGAGCGGTGGATAGTTCTTCGGGACCTGACCACCAGCGAACTCCCAGGAGGCGACGATGCTGCCCCCCGAGAACGCCTTGGCCGCGTGCTCGAGGGCGTCGGCCGGCCACCACGCCCCGTGGTAGCCCCGCCATGGCCGACCGATCGGATCCATCACGTAATACCTGGGCTCCGGCCCGGAGAAGTCGATCGCGTCGACGTACATCGCGTGCGCACCGAGGAAGCTGGGCTGCTCCCGCAGCCCGACGGGTGCTGCGCCGTAGTTCACGATGATCACTGCCCCCGCGCCGGCGTACATCAGCGCCCGGAAGAGGGTGGCCGAGATGGCGCCGCGATGAAAGCCCACGCCCCAGCCGTTCTGGAGGGCCTCCTCCAGGTTGCCCAGGGTGGTTCCTCCGAAGACCTGATTGGACTGCAGCGAGCGTAGCTGCGTGCCCGTGGTCGGGATCCCATAGGCGAGGCGCGCGAGCATCGCACCGGCAGCCATGACGCAGTTGACGCTCCCGAACTTCCCGCCATCGAACTGAGTGATCTGTGGCACGCGGGGGATCCCGCCCGGGGTCCACCACGGAGCTCGATCCCCGAACGACGGTGGCGGGGCGTCCTTGTCGAAGGAGACCAGCTGGATGACCTGATCCTCGGGTGGGGCTCCGAGCGGCGTTGGTGGCTGGCTCGAGGTCGGGACGGTCTTGAAGCCCGCCTGCGCGCCATCGGCAGCGCCCGGTCCGGGGCTGGACTGCGGGGCCTGCTTCGGCGGCGCGACGACCCAGGCCACGCCCAGGGTCAGGCTGGCCATGACGATCGTCGAGATGCCGAACCTGGCCAGAGAGCGGCCTGTGACGGACGGTGCGTTCATTTGCTCACATACCCCTAACGACGCCGCTCGCGCAGCCACACAGGGCCGGCAACAGGCTACTCACTCCGTTCGCTCCTTCACCCCGGCTCTCGGCCGACGGGCCATTCGACGATGCGCCGCGATGCTCGCAGAGCGACGTCTCGGCCACGTCTCGGACCCTCTCCTCGATCGCCATCGATCTCTTGCCTGTCACCACGGCGTAGGCGGGCAGGCCTCGTAGTTGACGGTGGCGGACCGCGTCACCGACGTCCTTCCGCCGAACTTGTCGGTGGTTGTGACGGTCCAGGCGACGGTGTTGAGCCCGTCGTACGGGTTGTAGTCCTTCGACGAGACCGATGGAGGGATCGAGCTACCCGTCCAATAGCTGGACAAGAAGCGACGGCTCAACGTGATGGTGCCCCTGAGGGTCGCCGCATTGGTGTGCGTAATGGTGTACGACAACTTTGCCCCGGACAGGCCGTCCGTGTCGCCCAGTGTGTATCGCCACGGAATCGAGAACGAGCAGCCCGTCAGCACGTGGATACCGAAGATACTCGTCAGGTTGATGCCCCCACTGATCGTGGCCTCCGTGTCACATCGCGTGATCCTCAGCGACCCCGAGCGGGAGGTGGTCTTGGCACCCTTGGTGTCGATCGCCACTGCACGGAACCGGAGGGTGCCCACATCCTTCACGCTGTCCCCGGCCGTATCGATGGAGTTCTCCCAGTAGGCGCCTGCTTGCTTGAAGTCGTGCTTGAGGCGCACGTACGAGGTCGACGTTGGCTTCTGCACCCATAGCTGGATGCTGGCAATTCCGTCGGCGTCCGTGACTGCGGTCTTCAATCTGGAGGTCACTCCGGTCCTTCCACAGGAGCCCGTTCCGAGCGGGTTGGTGCCGATCGTGGTCGGAGCTGCTTGCGGCGGATTCAGCGTGAACGTCGGCCCGACGTTGGGCGTCGCGGTCGGGGTTCCCGAGGGCTCGGCCCCCGAGTTCGCGGTCGTCTTGCCCGTTGGCTCCGTCGTCGGCTCGGCAGTCGGCGACGTCACGGTCGGGCTGTCGGTCGCCTCGCTCGCGGTCGCCGTCGGGCCGGGCGTGCCCATGACTTCGGCGACCTGGCCGCAACCGGCCACCGGCACCGGGTCCGTGGCCAGGAGGCTGACGTCTACCGTCCGCACCCAGCCTTCACCGACGGGGCCGGGCACGAACACCCGGTACCACGTCCCGTCCACGCTTCGTCCGATCACGAGCACGCGGTCACCCGGTCGAGCGATGGCCACGAAACCCTTGCCCTGGCAGGCGGACACGACGAAATCCGGAGACGCTGCCGATCCGCCACCACCGACCGCCACAACGCCGGTCGCGATGAGGGCGCTCATCGCGAGCACTCCGCTCAGGCCGCCGGCGGCCAACTGAAGGACGTTGCCCCCGCCACCCCCCAGGGCCGGGAGGAGGCCACTCAATCAGCCCGCTCCACGCGAATCGTCACCAGGGACACGTGCATGTTTTCGTCCGTCATTCGACGCATTGGTTCGAGTAGTAGACGGTCGCTTTTGCCCGCTTTGTCGTCGTTTCCAGGTACTTGTCAACGGTCGTGACCGTCCAGGTGACGCTGTTCAGCCCGTAGTACGGGTCATCTTCCGGGTACTCGACGTAAGGCTTGATCGACTTGCCCGTCCAGTAGGGTGTCCACAAGATATGCGTCAGCTTGATCGTGTCCCTGAGGGTATCTACGTTGGTGTGGGTGATCGTGTAATGGATAGATGCTCTGGTTAAGCCGTCGGGGTCCGACAGGTAGTAGCTCCACGGGATCGAGAACGAGCCGCAGCCCTTCAGCACGTACCTGCCAAGGCTGTCGCGCGGCAGGCTGATGCCACCGCTGATCGTGGCCTCGGCATCGCAGCGGAAGATCGTGATGGATCCCGAGTTCGACGTGGTCGCGACGCCCTTCGTATCGATCGCAACGGCGCGGAAATGAAGGGTGCCCGCTCGCGTAACGCGGTCCTTCGTCGTGTCGATGAACGCCGACCAGGTCGTGCCGTTCTTCGAGAAGTCATGGCCCAGTCGCGCGTACGACGCCGCTCCCGGCTTCTGGACCCACAGTTCCATGCTTGCCACTCCATCGGGATCCTGAGCGACCGCAACGAGCTGCGTCCTGATACCAAACGCCCCACAGTCGCTCGCCGTGAACTGCTTGATCCCCAACTTCGTCGCGCTCGCAGTGGGCTGCGTCGTGAAGACCGGACCCAGGTTGGGCGTGGGCCCCGGCTTGTCGGTCGGCGCTGCGATCGTCGGGATCGCCTGCGTCGGCGGCGCGGTCGGCCGGGCTGTCGCTTTGGCCGTGGCCCTGGCGGTGGGCGTCGGCGAGGCGGTCGGACCGCCAGTGGCGCTTGCAGTCGGCGACGCGGTCGGGCCGGGCGTGCCCGTGGCCTGGGCAACCCCGCCGCACTCGGCCAGAGGGATGGGACCGTCCGCGAGGAGACTGACGTCCGCCGTCCGGACCCAGCCTTCGCCGCCGCCAACCGGACCCGGCACGTACACCCGGTAGAAGACGCCGTCGGCGCTCTTGCCCGTAACGAGCATCTGCTCGCCGGGGCGGGCCACGGCCAGGACGCGGTCGCCCTTGCAGAAGGAAATCGCAAGGTTCTGGGGCCCGGCCGGTGCGCCGCCACCGACCGCCACCACGCCACTCGCGATGAGGGCGCTCATCGCCAGCACGCCGCTGAGGCCGCCGGCCACCAATGGGATGGCGGCATGCGCGCCGCCCCCCAGGACCGGTAATAGGCCACTCACTCCGCTCGCTCCACGTTTGTCGCTCGGTTCCCCGCCACGTTGCCAGAAGGTCGTCTCATCAGCGTCTGGTCGAGCCGGTGACGGGTCTCGGCACGCAGGGACGGCGCACCGCTTTCGACGATAGCACCCGGTTGGCCGGATTCAATCCATGAGCGCCGAGATGCGTTGCTCCGCGGCCTCGCGGCCTCGCCCGTCCTCGGTCATGTGACGCACTGGTAGTGCACGACCTCTGTCCGCGACAGAGACGTCGTCCCGCCGAAGGCGTCGGTCGTGGTGAGCGTCCAGGCCACCGTGAATACCCCGTGTGGCACGAAGGTGGTCCTGGCCGTCCAGACGTTCGTCGTTCCAGCCTCGAGCTTCAACGGGATCGGTTTGGTCAAGGGAGGAGTTCCAGGCGGGATCGAGTAGATGATCGATGCGCCTCTCAGGCCGTCGGGGTCGGCGATGGCGAATTCCCAGATCAACACGCAGAAGATCTCCCGCTGCCCATCGATCAGTGGCGCGTCAATGCCGCCGTTGATCGACGCCTCTGTGTCGCAACGGACGATCTTGAGCGACTTCACCGCGGAGGTCGTGCTGGCGCCCTTTCCGTCGATCGCCACCGCGTAGAACGAGAGCGTACCGGCGACGGCGATGCCGTCCTTGGCCGTCTCGATGGAGTTGCTCCAGGTCGAGCCAGTCCGGACGAAGTCATGGGCAAGCCTCGCAAACGATGCGGCGCCCGGCTTCTTCACCCAGAGCTGGATTTGTGCGACGCCGTCGGGATCGCTGGCGGCCGTCTTGACGGCTGCAGACGTGGCGCAGCTGCCCGAGCCCAGCGGCTTGAATGCGATCGTCGCAAGATTCGCGGCCGGCTGCGCGCTGAACACTGGACCGGCGTTCGGGGTCGCGACTGCGGCCGGCTTGGGCGTGGCCGTCGGGTTGGTCGATCGTGGGGCGACGGTCGGCGAGCTCGTCGGCGCGGCGGTGGCGATGGCGGGCGTCGGGGTCGGCGCCTGGCTTTCGGTCGACCTTGCGTCGGCGACAGCGCCGCAGCTGGCGATCGGCAGGCCGCTGCCGTCGGCCAGGAGCCGGATGCTGTCGGATCTGACCCAGCCTTCGCTGCTGACCGGACCCGGAACGAAGACCTGCAACCAGGCCCCGTCGACACTGCGCCCGGTCACCAACATCTGCTCGCCGGGCTGTGCCACGGTGACGACCGCGCCGCTGCCCGGGCACTGCACGAGCGCCAGCCGCGCGGGAGGCGTCGCCGCTTCACGGAAGGGCACCACGCCGGCTGCGATGAGCACGCCGCTGGCCACGATTCCGGTCAGGCCGCCGACCGCCAATTGGGCGAGGCTGCCTGCGTGTTCCGTGAGAGCGGCGAGCAGGCCACCCACCCCCAAGACTCCTCCAAACCCTGTCGGATCTTATCCCTGCCGACGGTCAGGGCGGCTTCCGGCTCACGCCGGCGAGGCCGCCGCCAGCGCCCGCCAGGACGTGTGATCCGTCCTTTGCACACCGACGCGGAGCTCGATCCTGCAGTCGAGCGCCGCCGGCTACCACGGACAAATGACGGGCATGCATCCTGACAATCAGCCGGGCAATCAGCCAGGCAATCAGGCGGGCTCGGACTCCGCGACGGGTACCGGCGGCCGTCGTGCCCAGCCCAGCCGCAGGAGCGCGGTTGCGCCGCCGATGGACGTGACCGTGAGGGCGGCCGCGTGGGCAAGGACCACGAGCGCCACCGCGTGCTCGCGTTCGAGGCCGAATGACGATGCGATGAGCACGCCCGCCAGGTCGAACGTGCCCAGATTGCCCGGGCCGGCGGGCACGGCCGTGGCCAGCGCGACCCCGGACACGAGCAGCGCGGCCTGGCCGGTGGAGAGCTCGATGCCGATCGACTGGCCGGCCGCCGCGAAGCTGACGATCGTGGCACTCCAGGCCAAACCGCTCAGCAGGAGAGCTTCGCCGAGGGTCCGCGGCCGTCCCGCCACCGCCAGCCCACCATGGAGCTTGCGCCCGAGATCGGCCACCCGCGGCCAGCGCTCGGCGAGGCGCGCCAGCCGGTCCGCGCCGGGCAGGCGATGGGCGACCACGAGGATGGCCAGGACGACGATGCCAAAGGAGGTCACCGCCAGGCCGAACAGGACGGCGTTCGCCACGAGCCCTCGGACCTGCAGCACGACGATCGAAAGGCTGGCGATGCCGACGACCACGGCCGTGTCCACGACGCGCTCCACGACCACGGTCCCGAGGGTCGTCGTCCGGCTGATGCCCTCCCGGTCGCCGAGGTAGTGACAACGCACCAGCTCGCCCAGCCGCGCCGGCAGGACGTTGTTGGCGAGGTACCCGATGAGCAGGTAGCCGGCCGTCCGGACATACGGCACAGGATGAATGGGTGCCAGGAGCCTCTTCCAGCGCAGGGACCGGATCGAGAGGTCGACGACGACCGCCCCCAGCGTGAGCGCGACCCAGGCAGGGCTGGCCGTCCGCAGGATCTCGGCAACCTTGGCGAGATCGATCCCACGCACGATCGCGACGATCGTCACGACAGAGATGGCTACACCGGCGATGGCCCGGACGAGAGTGCCTCTGCTTAGCATCAAGGTCAGGGTATCGGCCGGCGGCTGGTGAGCTTTGGCGACCGCCGGAGCCGGAGCCGATGAAGCACGAAGCGGGCGACGACGCGCATCGTCGAGAGCCCGTAGACCACGCTGCGCCGGAAGCCGACCGAGCTTGCTTCCTCGAAGTACCGGGTGGGGACCGCGATCTCCCCGATGCCCAGCCCGCCGGCCGCCACGACCTGCGCGATCAGCTCCTGGTCGAACACGAAGTCGTCGCTGTTGAGCTGGTATGGGATCGTCTCGAGCAGCCGCCGGCTGTACGCGCGGAGGCCCGTGTGGTATTCGGACAGGCGCAGGCCAAAGGCAAAATTCTCGACGATCGTCAGGAACCGGTTGCTGAAGTACTTCCAGCGCGGCATTCCGCCGGCCAGTGGATCGCCCAGGAAACGGCTGCCCAGCATGAGGTCGTGGGTGCCGGCGACGATCGGGGCGATGAGGGCGGGGATCCGGGTCGCGTCGTACTGGTAGTCGGGATGGAGCATGACGACGATGTCGGCGCCGGCCTGGAGGGCCGCGTCATAGCACGTCTTCTGGTTGCCCCCATAGCCGCGATTCTGCTGGTGGATGATGACGTCCAGCCCGAGCTGACGCGCCACGTCGACGGTCTCGTCCCTGGATACGTCGTCGACCAGGATGATTCGCTCCACGAGATCGTGGGGGATGTCCGCGTACGTGCGCTCCAGGGTGCGGGCCGCGTTGTAGGCCGGCATGACGATGACGACGCGGGGAGGCACCGGGGCGTCGGCGGCAGGCGGGGCGCCGGCGATCCGAGCACCCTCTTCGGGCGGTTGCACGTCGGAAGGGTAGCGTAACGGGACCCGGTTTCTGTGCGACGATGGTCCTGACCCTCACGGAGCGCCCGAATGTTCGAGCGATTGTTCGGCGGTCGGGAGAAGGATCCTGCGATCGCCGCCCGGATTCCGCCCGGCCAGTACCAGACCACCAAGTTCCCGGTCCTGCACTACGGGTCGGTGCCTCGGACGGACCTCGCCACCTGGGATTTCAAGGTGTGGGGTGAGGTCGACAATCCGCTGACGCTCACCTGGCAGCAGTTCAAGACGCTGCCCCGCAAGACCGTCCAGACGGACATCCACTGCGTGACGAGGTGGAGCAAGCTGGATACCACCTGGGAAGGCGTGCCGATCCAGGAGATCCTGCGGCTGGCGGAGGTCCGCCCGACGGCCCTTCATGTTCTGGCCCACTCCGAGCAGGGCTACACGGCCAATCTGCCGCTGTCCGTGCTCGACGACGACGACGTCCTGCTGGCCGACACGTTCGGCGGCGAGCAGCTGGAGGTGGAGCACGGCTGGCCGCTCCGCCTCCTCGCCCCGAAGCGCTATTTCTGGAAAAGCGCGAAATGGATCCGCGGCCTGGAATTCCTCGACCACGACATCCTGGGCTTCTGGGAGCGCTACGGCTACAACAATGACGCCGATCCCTGGAAGGAAGAGCGTTACTCGGACGACTAGCCCGGCTGACCGCGGCCCGCCCGCGCCCGGTTGGTTGCAGATTGCGCATCACGCCGGGCACGAACGTGCATGTCCGCTCCGCGTTCCAACCGAATCGGCCGAGGGCCGTGCACGGCCGTGATGCAGATGGTGCGCGAGATGCAATCGCCGTTGCGAGGCGTTGCGTCGACCGTGTCGAACCAGCCGGACCCCGTCAGTTGCGGCGCGTCGCGGCGAGTCGCGGGTCGGGCGCGTAGTGCCTGAGGCGTTGGCCGAGCAGCATGAGCTCGCGATCCAGCAGGCGGTCGACCGCCTCCAGTCGCTCCTCCGCCGTATTCGCCTCCAGCAACTGCTGGCGCCGCGCCGGCTCGACCTGGATGATCCCGCTCAGCAGGTAGGACAGCGTCGCCGGGTTGTCGGGCACCTTGGCCCGCCGGGCACGCGGCGCGGCATCGGGCTCCACGGACGGGCCGTCGCCGGCGCCCCGCGTCGACCCTCCGGCCGGATCCGGGGCCTCCACGTCGACCTCGACCCGGATGTCGAGCTCCTCGGCACGCTCCCCATCGGCCGGCCGCAGCAGCTCCAGGTAGCGGACGAACCGCCGACTGACGTGCGTCACCAGGGCACGCGCCCGATCAGGATCTCCGACCGGATCCTCGAGGGGGGTGACCCGTCCGACCAGGAACGGCTCGCGCCCGACCACGACGTCGTCCAGGGCGAATCGCCGCGTCCCGACGGCGACCAGGTCGAAGCGGCCGTCCGAGTAGCGGCTCGCCTCGCGGATCTCGGCCTCGGTCCCGATCATGGCCAGCGCCAGCTCGACCGGCTCACTGACCTCGCCCACCTCGCGGCCGTTTCGGATCAGCACCACGCCGAACGGCGTCCGATCGGCCAGGCAGCGCCGGATCATCTCCCGGTAGCGATCCTCGAAGACATGGAGAGGCAGGGCGACGCCCGGGCAGAGCACCGTGTGCAGCGGGAACAGCGGCAGGTCCACCGAACCAGTCTACGCAGGATCGACCGAGGTGCCAGATACGCGCCCGGCCGCGGCGGCGTGGACGGTTGCGGCCTGGATATTCCGCGCAAGCTTATGAAGCGGCGTTGACCCAATTCGCGGCCGCTGATCGGGCGGTCCCGGCCCTGACGGCCACCACAACCGGCCTTGACAGCGGCGAACCGTGCGTGGCGGGTCAGCGGGGCGCACCATGGGAGCCCGTTCCGACTCGCGTCCTCGATTGCGCGCCGCACTTTGCCAGCCATAGCATTGCTTGGAATACGCGGGGCGGATTTGGCTCCCCGAGAATCCGGAAGCCGCCGGTGGTCGGTGCCGGCGGCTTCGGCTGTGAGAGTCGGGATGCGAGCCGGCGGCGGCTCTGCGACTGGCGGTCAGTGGCTGCAGCCGCGGGCGGAGCCGGCGTCGTCCGCGGTCCGGAAGCTCGAGCCACAGCCGCAGGCGGCCACGGCGTTGGGGTTGTTCACGGTGAAGCCTGCGCCCATGAGCGTGTCGACGTAGTCGATCTCGGATCCCTTGAGCAGGTCGATGCTCTTGCCGTCCACGTAGACGCGGACGCCGTTCGCCTCGAGGAGCCGGTCGTCCTCGGTCGGCGTGTCCTCGATCATCATCCCGTAGCGGAACCCGGAGCAGCCGCCGCTGTAGACGTAGACGCGCAGCCCGATGTTCGGGTTCGTCTCCTCGGCCGTGAGCTCCTGCAGCTTGGAGGCCGCCGCGTCGGTCAGGCTGAGGGGCATCGGCTGGGCTTCGAGCATCGTGGTGCGTTCTCCTTCGGAGGCATTGTTGCGTGTTCAGGCCGGCGGCGCGGTCGCCGCGCGCCGGAGCTCAATCGTACGCATGTCAAGGACTTTCGACAAGCACCACGTCCAAAACGATCGTCCTATGGGGCAAGCCGGAGATTGATGTCAGGACACCATGCCAACGTCGCACTGCAGTTCTGGTCGTGACGCTAGGAGATCGTCCGAAGGCTCGACCAGATCGTGGTCCAGGGCTCGCGCAGGCCGATGCACACGGAGACGGCCTTTCCCTGCTCGCCGTTGTTGATGCCGAGCTCATTGTCGATGCGCGCGACGTCGCGGCAGCCCACGAAGAACTGACTCCAGTCGGCCGGTCTCCAGTCGCCCACGTGCACCACGACCGTGCGGTCGGCCGAAGGGGGTCCCCAGTCCCAATATGCGTTGTGGCCCGAGTAGACCGGGGGTAGCCCCGTGCCAAGTAGTTCGAGCGGGCTTGCCTCGCTGTAATCGTTGGTCAGGATCACCGCGTGGGCGCGCTCGTCCGCGGGCAGCGCGGCGACGACCCCCTCCACCGTCGCAACGAACTGCGGCCAGCCGATCTGGTTCGCCGTGTCGGGGACCTCCGACGGGAGTGAGGTCTTCGCGTAGGCGGCAACCGGCAGGATCGGTAGGGTCAGGTAGGCGATCAGGGCGCCCGAGAGCGTGGCGGCCACGGCGAAGCCCGCAGCCTTGAGGCGCCGATGGCCGCGGGCCAGCCAACGGTCGAGGAGGATGCCGCCCGCCGCCATGAACACGGCGGCGCTGCCGATCGCGTAGTAGGCCTTGCCGCCACTGGCGACGACGAGGGCGAGCGCGACGAGAGCAGCGATCCCGATGGCGCGCCAAGGTGTCGCGGCCTCCGCCGCCAGGATCCACGCCAACCCCGCGACGCTGACCGGGAAGAGCAGCGGCCCGGAGAACAGCCAGAGCAGGGGCACGATCTGGGCGCGGTTGTCGGCAGCGTATCCCGCTATCCGGGAGGCCATCGTAATCTGCGGCCAGCCATGCGTCGCCTGCCAGGCGAGGTTGGGAACCCAGAGCAGGAGTGCGATTCCTACGGCCGTCCACGCCCATGGCGAGCGCACGACGTCCCAGCGCCTGGCGACGACCAGTCCCAACACGACCCCCGCACCCAAGAGGACGAGCGTGTCCTTGTTCTCCAATCCGATCCCTGTCACGACGCCCACCGCGAGCCAGAGGCGCCGGTCGCCGCCCGCAAGGAGCCTCACGAGCAACCAGAGGACGATCGCCCAGACCATCAGGTCGAACTCGGTGGTCGTGTCGAGGTGGCCCGCGCCAAGATAGCCCGACAGGGCGGCCGTGATGGCCGCCAGGACCTGGGCTCGTCGTGATCCGCCGAGGTCCCGCGCGATGAGTGCGATGAGCACCACGACGAGCCCCATCTCGATGGCCGGCAGCACCCGCACGGCGATTGGCGAGACACCGAGCACGGCCACCGACGCGGCGGAGAGCAGCGGCGTCACGGGCGGTTGGTCGACGTACCCGAATGCCGGGTGGCGGCCGGCCACGATGTAGTACATCTCGTCGCCGTGGAAGCCGTAGGCGCCCGACAGGGCCAGCAGCAGTGCGACCATGAGTCCTGCAACAAGCAGCACCGCCCAGGGAACGGCGAGCGCCGAGAAGCGGCGGCCCGGGAGCGGACCCGGGCCGGAGCGGACCCGAGCCGAGGACCGACCGAGGGCCGACCGAAGCCGCCGAAGCACGCTACCCGTCGATGCGCTCGATGACCGTGGCGATCCCCTGGCCCACCCCGATGCACATCGTGACCAGGCCGTAGCGGCCGCCGGTCCGCCGGAGCTCGTGGACGAGCATCGTCACCAGGCGCGCTCCGCTCATCCCGAGCGGATGGCCCAGCGCGATGGCACCCCCGTTGACGTTGACGATCGCCGGGTCCAGGCCCAGCTCGTCGATGCACACGAGCGACTGCGATGCGAAGGCCTCGTTCAGCTCGACGAGATCGAGATCGCCGGCGGTGATGCCGGCCCGCTCGAGTGCCTTGCGACTGGCCGGGACCGGACCGATGCCCATGACGGCCGGATCCACGCCCGCCACGGCCGTGGAGACGATCCGGGCGAGTGGCCGGAGGCCGAGCTCTCGGGCCGCGCCGGCCTCGGCGAGGAGCACCGCAGAGGCGCCGTCGTTGATCCCGGAGCTGTTGCCGGCCGTCACGGTGCCGCCGTCTCGGAACGCGGCCCGAAGCGTCGCCAGCGCTTCCATGGACGTGTCCGGTCTGGGCGGCTCGTCACGGGAAACGACGACGGGTTCGCCACGCTTGCCTGTGGGCTGCGGGACGCTGATCGGCACGATCTGGTCGTCGAACCGGCCCGCCTCGATGGCGGCAACCGCGCTGCGATGGCTGGCCAACGCCAGCTCGTCCTGACGCTCGCGGCTCACACCCCACCGCTCGGCCACGTTCTCGCCCGTCTCACCCATGGAGTACGGGTGGTGCATCGCGGCGAGCGCCGGATTGGTGAAGCGCCAGCCGAGGGTCGTGTCGGCCGTCTCGCGCGGCCCTCGATCGAACGCGCGCTCGGCCTTGAGCTGGACGTACGGGGCCCGAGTCATCGACTCGACGCCGCCGCCGATGAAGACGTCGCCGTCGCCGGCCTGGATGGCATGCGCGGCCGAATTGATTGCCTGCAGCCCACTCCCGCACAGCCGGTTGACGGTGAGGCCGGCGACCTCCACCGGCAGCCCGGCCAGGAGGAGAGCCATCCTGGCGACGTTCCGATTGTCCTCGCCGGCCTGGTTGGCGCAGCCGAGGATGACATCCTCGATCCGCTTGGGATCGATGCCCGAGCGCTCCACGACCGCCACGATGACCGCCGCCGCCAGGTCATCGGGACGAACGCGCGCCAGCGCCCCGCCATAGCGTCCGATGGGGGTGCGGACGGCCCCGATGATCCAGGGGTCGCGCAGCGGCCGGTTGGGGTCGCGCAGCGGCCGGTTGGGGTCGCGGGCCATTGGTGCTGGGACAGTGCCGCCTACGGCAGGCCGGACAGGACGGGTGTGGCGAGGTCGTCGCTCGGGGCGTCGACCACGAAGATCGTGTCGCCCTTGACATAGATGTACAGGGTCTCGTCGGTCTGATCGTCGATCTTCGTGACGGCCTTGCCGCCCAGGTTGACCTGGGTCGACTGGCCACTCGAGTCGGCTGCCGCGGCGAGCAGGAACGCCTGGATGAGGATCTGGTTGGCCCCCTGCAGGCGGAATGCCCCCGCGGAAACCTTGCACGAGTCCGTGGACGCCGGCGCTGCGAGCGCAAAGGCGCCGCTGCCGAGGCTTGCGAAGAGCGCCGCGTAGGGATTTGAGCTGGCATCCGGAAGCGGGCCAGCGCCGGCGGCGATGCTCTTCTTGACGGACGGCTGGCCGCACAGCTGGTCGGGAAGCAACGCCTCCAGGTCCTTGGCGCCACCGACTGTCAGGCCCAGGCTGGCCCCCGGTCCGGACGTGGCCGCTCCCGTCGTGGGCGCCGTGGATTGGCCAGGCAGCGTGACGACGTTACACGCAGCGACGATGAGCGACAGCGCGATCACAACGATCGGCCCGCATGGTCGGGCAGCAGTGCGGGTCATGATCTCTCCTGTTCATTCGGCCCGGACCGCCATTCGGCCGTCGTCCCCGAGGCACGGGTGATGCTACCCCAGCCAGCGCGTTGCGGGCTGTCGGCTCGGCATCATCTGTGTCAGCCGGCCGGGGCAAGCGCCATGAGCACCGGGGCGGGCGTGAAGCGATCGCCATGAGCCTCCGCAAACCGGATCAGGCGCTCAGCCACGACTCGCGGCCCGCCCATCGCCTCGACCCGCTCGAACGGCCCGAGAGGATGGCCCGCACCGAGCTTGAGGGCAAGATCGATGTCGGGCGCCGAGGCGACGCCTTCACCAAGTGCGCGGTAGGCCTCATTGACGATGCCGAGCGTGAGCCGATCCACAAGTTCATGGGCGGGCGACTCGGGCCTGGCTGCTCGTTTCGGCGCAGTCTCCTCGACCGGCAGGTCGGGCGATACGCTCACGATCCGGCCGGCATCGTCGTACTGATAGAAGCCGCGGCCGGTCTTCCGCCCGAGCGCGCCGGCCGTCACGAGTCGCTCCTGGATGCGCGACGGCCGGAACCGAGGCTCGTGGCCAAATCCCTCGAAGAGGCCGCGCGCCGCGGCCAGGTTGACGTCGATGCCCACGAGGTCCATGAGCTCGAACGGGCCCATCGGGTAGCCGGCGGCCCGGGCCGCGCCGTCGAGCTGCGCGATCCCCGCCAGGCCGGATTCGAGGATCCGGAGCGCCTCCAGCGTGTAGGGCCGGTTCACCCGATTGACGATGAAGCCGGGGGCATCCGCGCAGCGCACCGGCGTCTTGCCCCAGGCGGTCATCAGGCCCACCGCCCGGTCCACCAGCAGCCGATCCGCGGCCGGCGGCGCCACGACCTCCACCAGCCGCATCACCGGCGCCGGGTTGAAGAAATGGAGACCGATGACCCGATCGGGTCGGCGGGCTTCGACGGCGATGGCGGCCACGCTCAGCGCACTCGTGTTCGTCGCCAGGATCGCGTCCGGGCGGGCGGCCGCATCCAGCGCCCGGAAGAGCGAGACCTTGAGCGAGAGGTCCTCCAGGACCGCCTCTATCACGACTGCTGAGGCGGCAGCCAGGTCCTCCGCGGTCGGCGCGACATCCAGGCGAGCTAACTGCCCCGCGACCGTCGCGGCAGCAGTCTGGGAGGTCGCGCTACGTTTCGCCGCCCAGCGGTTGAGGCCATCCGCGATCCGACCTCGGGCGCGGTCCAGGGCGGCCGCGTCCGCGTCGTAGAGCAACACGGGATGACCGGCCGCGAGCGCGACCTGGGCGATGCCGGCTCCCATCGTCCCCGCCCCGACGATGCCGACTGGCAGCTCAGCGGCCTTCTCCACGAGCGGCTCCACGAGCGGACGCTACGCGGCGCGCGACCGGACCGTCAACGCATCGCGCTGCGCTTCGAGCCTACCCGTGCCGCGGCAGCGGGTGCAGGAGCGCGGCACCTCGATCGCCCGGGCCAGCCTGGGGCTCGGACTCCCGCCGCAGCGCCGGCACGTACCACGAGGCGACGATGAGCCCGAGCGCGTAGAACCACTGGACGCCAGGCTCCACCGAGGTGATTCCCATGACGAGCCACAGGGCGGCGGCGCGGAGCCGGAGGATGGCCGGCACGGCGACGACATAGCCGTGGGAATAGAGCGACGGCGATGTGGCAATCGTCGCAACACCCAGCCGCCACAGCCGCTCCCGACCGCCTGGCCCCGGTAGCGCGAGCACGAGCACGCCGACGCCGATCGCCACGGCCAGCCATTGCGGCAGGACACGAGCCGGCGCCAGCCCGACGAGCGAGCCGGGCAACAGCGGTTGGGATTCCCGATAGAGCCCGAGGGACGTCAACCACTCCGACCAGCGATCCAGACCGACGATCGGCAGCGTCAGCATGAACCAGCCGGCGACGAGCCCGACGCCAATCGCGATGTCTCGCCAGCGCCGCTCGAGTGGCAGCCACAGGCTGGCGATCCCGCTATAGAGCTTGAACAGCGCGCTCAGGATCAAGCCGGCGCCAAAGACCGGCGCCGCCACGAACAGCGCGAACAGCGGGATCGCCACGTTCCCGACGTACAGACCCTGCTCGAAGGGCGGCCACACGAGAAACAAGGCCACCCAGGCCCAGCCCACGCCGAACCGGCGCAGGGCCCAGACGGCCGCGCCGGCCGAGAGGGCAAGCCAGGCGGCGTCCACGACCGGACGCGGCGGCAGGGACAGCAGCGCGAAGCCCGGCAGGGTCAGCGGCGGGTAGAGAAACGGGTAGTTGGTCAGGTCGTCCGGTCGCATGGTGAAGAGGGCATGGATGTAGACGGGTCCGCCCTCCAGGAAATGCATGCCGGCCTTCAGGTAGAGGTGCCAGTCCCGGAGGCCCTGAGACCAGAACGATGTGACGTCGGTCAGCACCATGCCCACGGCCGCGCTGACGGCCATGACCGCGACGGCCGATGGTCGGCCCACCCGCCACCACCAGCCGGCCAGTCCGGCTACCACCAGGATGGCCCACAGGGGACCGAACGCCACGCCGCCCTCGGCGGGCACGTGCCAGTCACGCGTCGCGTACAGGATGTAGGCGGCCAAGCCTGCCGGCAGCAGCCAGGCGGCCGCTCCCCGGACCGTGGATGACATCGGCGCAGGCTACTCGCCCGTGAAGCGAGCCGTCCGCTTCGCGCGAAAGGCGGCGACGCCCTCCTCGTGGTCCTTCGATCGCCCGGCGATTCCCTGCAGCGCGGCCTCGTGTTCGAGCGCGGCCTCCAGGCTGGCATCCGCCGAGTACCGCAACGCCCGCTTCGTGAGCGCCATCGCAAGCGGCGATCCGTCCGCCAGGCGGACCGCCAGCGAGCGGGCCTCGTCGAGCAGCGACTCGGAGGGGACCACCCGGTTGACCAGGCCGATCCGGGCCGCGTCGGACGCCGAGACCGGATCGCCCACCAGCGCCAGCTCGGCCGCCCGGGCCTGCCCGACGATCCGGGGCAGGAACCAGGTCGCGCCGCTGTCCGGAACCAGGCCGACGCGCCCGAAGGCCAGGACGAAGCTGGCGTCCTCCGCTGCGAGGCGCAGGTCGCAGGCGAGGGCCAGGGAGCAGCCAGCGCCCGCGGCGACGCCGTTGACGGCCGCGATCACCGGCTTCGACAGCCGGCCGGGTTGTAGCGGAGGCGAAGCTCGTCGGTGAGGGTCGGATGCTCGCCGCCGAAGGGCTCGCGGAGGTCCTGGCCGGCGCAGAACGCCCTGCCGGCTCCGGTCAGCACCAGCGCCCGCACGGATCGGTCGCGTTCGACGGCCCGCAACCCGGCCAGCAGCTCCGTCTTCATCGCCCGGTCGAACGCGTTCAGCGCCTCCGGCCGATTGAGCGTGATGGTCGCAAACCCGTCGGTCGTCTCCAGCCGGACGGTCTCGAGCGCCGGAGAGGCCCTGGTCATGTGGCGGCGAACTCCACCAGCTGACCGTTTACCAGCTCGAAGACACGCCGATCGATCGGCTCGTCGGCTCCGCCGGAATGCTCGACGACGAACTCCGAGAACAGCTCCGCGAACTCCTCGTCACCCTCCCGCAGGGCGCCGGCCAGGAGCAGGTGCCGCTCGGGGAGTCCAATGAGGACCCGGCCGTCGCCACCGAGCTCGCCCGCCAGGTGGTCGCGGACTTCGGGCAGAAGAATCCGGGCCGCGTCGTTGCCCTCGCCGGTATCGGATGAGACGAGCCGGCGGATGCCGGACACCTCGTCGGTCCACGGAGCCTGAGCCGACCAGGCGGCGAGGTTGGCGATCGCGGCATCCTGGACCTCGGCCACGCCAACCCCCCACGAAGCGAGGTGGTCCCCGTTCACCAGGACGTCGAAGCCCTCCGCGGCCATCGTGTAGACGACGGGCAGGCCGCACGGCCCTTCATCGAGGAGCGGCCGCGTATGGGCCTGGCTCGAGGGATCCGGGGTGCCCTGACCGAGCTCGCTGACCGGCTGGCCCGGCGTGCCGACGGGGCGGAGAGCGGGAACGATGAGCGCGGCGGCCGTCCCGAAATCGTTCTCAGGCGCCCGGGAGAGGGCGGCAGCCGGAACGCGCTGGGGGATCGAGTGCCCGCTGACGGGAGCGCGGTCGTCGATCGGCGCCAGGACATCCGGGGCCCTGTCGCGGATCGCTTCCGGCGGCGCGTCACCCATGTCGCGCTCGATGTCACGGCCGTAGTCGGAGCCACCGCCAAAGTCGCGCTCCATCACCGACCTCCCGTCATCGTTGTGCGCGCTCGTCGTCCGTTGTCGCCGTGCTCGGTCTGGATTCGTTGCGGTTCAGTCGTAGCCTAGCGGCCCGACCACTTGGGCGGCCGCTTCTCGGCGAAGGCGGCCATCCCCTCCCTCTGGTCGTCACTTGCAAAGAGCATGAAGAAGCTCCGCCGTTCCAGCTCCAGGCCGGCGGCAAGCGACAGCTCGTAGGCCTGCTTGACGGACTCCTTGGCCGCCCGCACGGCCAGCGGCGGCATCGCCGCGACGCGGGCGGCAAGCTCCAGCGCCGCGTCGACGGTGGCTTCGGCCGGAACGACCGAGGTGATCAGGCCCATGGCATCCGCCTCGCCAGCGGTGATCGGCCGGCCGGTCAGGATCAGCTCCATCGCCTTGGCCTTGCCGAGCGCCCTCGTCAGCCGCTGGGTGCCGCCGGCGCCAGGCATGACCCCGATCTTGATTTCCGGCTGCCCGAACTGGGCGTCATCCCCGGCCACGATCATGTCGCAGGCCATCGCCAGCTCGCAGCCACCGCCCAGGGCGTGGCCCCGGACGGCCGCGACGATCGGCGTCCGAATCTGCCCGATCCGGTCCCAGACCGCGAACTCGTCACCGGCCGCCAGGCTGGTCGGTGTCTGGGCAGCAAGCTCGTTGATGTCGGCGCCCGCCGCGAAGGCGCGGTCGCCGGCTCCGGTCAGGACGATGCAGCGGCAGGCCGGGTCGGCGTCGAGCGCCTCGAGCGCCGCGGCCAGCTGTCGGAGCAGCGCGAACGACAGGGCATTGAGCTGGGCCGGTCGATCGAGCGTGACGAGCGCGACATTCGCCGCGGCGGGACCCGGGATCGCGCCGCCCGCCGCGCGGCCGGCGGGCAGCGGGGCCGGGAAGGCCACCCGCACGAGGCGCGCCTCGGACGACCCCTGAGACGACAGCTGCGACGATGGCTGGGCCGGGGCCTGGGGCGGCACCGCGGTAGGTCGCGCGTCGGTCACTCGGGTGGGCCTCCTCGTCGTGGTCCTGACAGTATCCACGCTTCCGCGGCGGAGGACACCCGCGGCGCTGTGGCGGCATCTGCTGCCTCGGTTCCTGCATGACGTTCAGTGGGCGAACGCTCGGCACGGTCGTGGGCAGGCTGGACGCCTCTTGGCGCCCACGAGCGCGTCCTTCATGCGGGCGACACTCGCCGCTACGCAACTCGGAGGGGCCCTTCCAGGGCGCCCAACATTCGCCGTGCGCACGTTGGACAGGTTCCCCGTCAGCGGCTCAGAGCGTGACGTCCTCGCCCCCGATTGGCTCGGCCGGAGGTGCCTGTTCCGCGTCTGGATGCGTTGCCCGCTCGTGGGCGATCGCCGCTGTCGACCTGTAGAAGCCTCCGCAGGCCTCGTTGAACAGGGCGGGCCGCCGGACCATGACCTCGTGTCCGCACTCCGGAGCGACGAACAGGCGGCCGTCCGGCAGCTGGCGGGTCATGCCCCAGGCGTGGTCCACCGGCACGAACGGGTCGCGGTCGCCGCAACAGACCATCGCCGGCAGCTCAACCCGCCGCATGTCCCGGGGCGTGAGCAGGGATTGGGCTGCAACGTCCGCCGCGATCGCCGGCAGCAACCGGCGCCAGGCCCCGGCACCCTGGCCGGCGTCGTGGCGACGGGCGAGAATCGCGGCCCAGGCGGGATCGGCATCCGCGCGGGCGGGATCCATGAGCCGCCGCGCGACGCTGGCCCGCGGCTCGCGCTGGGTGGTGATCCCCGCGATGACCAGGGTCCGGAGGCGCTGCGGGTGCCGCGTGGCAAACGTGAGCGCGGTCATGGCGCCCATGCTGAAGCCCAGGAGGTGGAACGTCTCGAGAGCGAGCGCGTCCACGAACGCCAGCAGGTCGTCCACGGTCATCTCGTTGGACCACCCATCCGCGGCGTCCCAGTGGGTCCGTCCGTGGCCACGCGCGTCGGGCAGGTACAGGCGGAAGGCACGCCCGAACAGCGGCACCTGGGCGGCCCAGTCTTCCCGGCCGATCGACGTCGCGCCGTGGAGCATGACGAGCGGCGGTCCGGCGCCGGCCACGTCGTAGCCAATCTCCAGGCCGTTTGCGGCGACGAATGGCACCTGCCCTACTGCTCCTGCCGGCCCTCGGGCACGAGCTCGCGGGCTCGCTCCACCCGGAGGTAGCGGCGCCGGTAATAGAGCAGCGGCTGGGCGTGGCGCTCGGTCGTGTCGAGCGCATCGACGCGGGCGATGTACATGTCATGATCGCCGGCCGAGACCGTCCGCTCCGTGGTGCACTCGAGGGTGGCGATCGCGCCGTCCAGCAGCACGAGACCGGTTTCGCCCGGGTGCCACGCCGCGCCGCAGAAGGCCTCGACCCCGGGCTCCATGGCCGCCCCGGCAAAGCAGTCGGACAGGCGCTGCTGGTCCTCGCCGAGGATGTTCACCGCGAACCTGCCCGCCGCACGGAGCGCGGGGGTGATCCGCCGACGCCGGTCGATGGCGATCACGACGAGGGCCGGCTCCAGGCTCACCGAGGTCAGTGCATTGACGGTGATCCCCCGCGGCCGGTCGTCGGTCAGCACAGTCACGACCGTTACACCCGTCGCAAAATGGCCCATCACCCTGCGAAAAGTGGCCGAGTCGAGCTCCATCGCCGCAGTGTAGGCGAGCCTGCCTGACCACCCCGATGCCAGCGCGGGGCCGCCTACAATTCAACGATGACCAACACCGCGGACCGGAGCGCCGCGACCCAGGCGACCGGGTCGGCGACCGGTCCGGCTCTACGCACGGAACGCGACTCGATGGGCGAGATGCAGGTGCCGGCGGAGGCGCTCTACGGGGCGTCCACGCAGCGGGCCGTCATCAACTTCCCGATCTCCGGCCAGCGCATGCCGCGCGACTTCATCCGAGCGCTCGCGCTCGTCAAGCGCGCGGCGGCCGAGACGAACGCCGAGCTGGGCGTCCTGGCGGCAGACATCGCCGAGGCAATCGCCACAGCGTCCCAGGCGGTGGCCGATGGCGCCTTCGACGACGAGTTCCCGATCGACATCTACCAGACGGGCTCGGGCACCTCGACGAACATGAACGCCAACGAGGTGATCGCCCACCTGGCGAGCGAACGGCTCGGCCGCAGGGTCCATCCCAATGATCACGTCAACGCGGGCCAGTCCTCCAACGACAACATTCCGACCGCCCTGCAGCTGGCAGCGGCCATGGCGATCCAGGAGGACCTGCTGCCGGCCGTCGAGACGCTCCGCTCCGCGCTGGAGGCCAAGTCGATCGAGCTCCACGGCGTCGTCAAGACGGGCCGAACGCATCTCCAGGACGCGACTCCGATCCGGATGGGCCAGGAGTTCGAAGGCTATGCCGGCCAGCTTGCGGATTCGATCCGGCGGGTGACCGCCGCCCGCGACGAGCTGCTGAGCGTGCCGCTCGGCGGCACGGCCGTCGGCACGGGCATCAACACCCATCCCGAGTATGCCCGCCGGGCATCAGCCCGATTGAGCGAGCTGACGGGACTATCGGTCCGCGAGACCGAGTCTCACTTTCACGCCCAGGCGACGCTCGATGCGGTGATCGCCGCCCACGGCGGACTTCGAACGGTCGCCCTGAGCCTGTGGAAGATCGGTAGCGACCTCAGGCTGATGGGAATGGGACCCAGGGCCGGCATCGGTGAGCTGGCCCTGCCGGAGACCCAGCCCGGATCGAGCATCATGCCCGGCAAGGTGAACCCGGTGATCATCGAGAGCCTGCTCATGGTCGTGGCACGGGTCGTGGGCAATGACGCCACGATCGCCTTCAGCCAGACCGGCAGCCTGCTCGAGCTCAACGTCATGATGCCGGTTGCCGCGGCCGCCATCCTCGAGTCGATCGGGCTCCTGGCTGCGGCGGCCCGCAACTTTGCCGAGCGCTGCGTCAAGGGGCTCACGGCCACGGACCGCGGCCCGGCGCTCGTGGAGCAGGGACTGATGCTGGCGACCGCGTTGGCTCCCGTCATCGGCTACGACGAGGCCGCCAGGCTCGCCAAGGAGGCACTTCGAACGGGCCGGACCATCCGCGAGCTGGCCCTCGAACGCGGGATCGCCCCGGACGAGCTGGACCGCATCCTGGATCCCGCCCGGATGACGGCACCGGGCTTCGAGGGAGGCGGCGGCGGCTGAGCCTGCCCGGCACCGATGACCTTGGCCAGTGACCCAGGCCGATGACCCTGGCCAGTCACCCAGGCCGATCACTCTGGCCGCAGCGGCCGAGCCTGGCCGTTACAATCCGGCGCGATGACCTCCACCCGCCTCTGGGACCACGCCTCGCGACTGCCCGTGCCGGTCGACGGCCGGCGCCGGCCGGAGATCGCCGTGCTGGCGTCTGGCCTGCCCACGGTCGCCCAGCTGTTCACCTTCATGCGCGATGCCGAGCTCCGATTTCGCACGCTGCGAATGCGGATCGAGGAAACGTCCGCCACGACCAGGGGCGACCACCTCACCGTGATGGACACGCTGCTCCGACATCCGGGCGACGCCAAGGTCATCACGTCTGAGCCCGCCCGTGGCACGACCGGCAGCTACGAGCTGTGGATCTCCGACGGGGCCACGGTACGCACCTACTCGGCCGCCAACCGCCTGGGCACCGAACGGCCGGTCCGGCGGAAGGTGGTCGGGCTGGACGACCCCGACCTGCCGGGGATGTCGACCGTCTACGAGCCGGTTACGCCGCTGCCGATGGAGACCCTGCCCGACACGTTCGTCCACCCGGGAGGCTACTGCCAGAACGTCCTCGCAACCGGCCGCTGCTGGATCTCCGGAACCGTCGACGTTGGCGGCCGCGAGGCGATCGTCGTCGACTGCGACTCGCCGCGGACGATCGAGGTCGTCGCCGACCGGCCGGACCACCATCAGCAGGTCAGCGTGGACCGTGAGACCGGGGTGATCGTCCGGCTCACCGAGACCATCGGCGGCGAGGTCACCCGAGATGCGATCGTGACGAGCCTGCTGCCGGATGCCCCGTTGCCGGCGACGGCGTTCGCATTCGCATTCCCGAGCGGCACGACGATCCTGTACTAGGCTTCGCCGCCGGTCCGGACCGGAAAGGCAGATGCCGGCGGGCGACCGCCGGCTTCCTCCTGCCAGATGGGTGCTCGAGGCCCAGGATCAGCCGCTGGTCTCCGCAAGCGCAGAGGCGGAGTATCAATACTATGTTCCACGATCTTCGCGGCTCTAATGTCGCTGGCGCGCGAGATTCGAGGAGCGAAGGGCGAGGAGCGAAGAGATGGGCATCGTGGCCGATGGCGGGATGACGGCCAGATATCCGGCAATCGTCGAGAGGAGAGGGACGATGACGAAGCACGCGAGGCACGTCCGCCATCCGCGCCTCGAGGAGCTCGAGGGGATGGTCCGCGATGGCGCCATCGACACCCTGATCGTGGCGATCACGGACATGCAGGGCCGACTGATGGGCAAGCGCGTCCAGGCCCAGGCGTTCCTGGACGGGGTCATCGATCACGGGGCGCACTTCTGCACGTACGTCCTGGGCACGGACATGGAAATGAATACGCCCGGCGGGTTCGCGCTCATGAACTGGGAGACCGGCTACGGCGACTGGATCGCCGACCCGGTGTGGGAAACGCTGCGCGTGCTGCCCTGGCTCGAGAAGTCGGCGCTCGTGCTGGGCGACGCGGTGGACGAGGAGACCCACGAGGAGATCCCGATCGCCCCGCGGACGATCCTGAAGCGCCAGGTCGGCCGGGCGATCGCTCTCGGCTTCGCGGTGAAGGCCGGCTCCGAGTTCGAGTACTACGTGCTGAAGGATTCCTGGGAGGACGTCAACCGCAAGGGCTGGAGCGTCCCCGAGCGGTTCGGCTACTACAACGAGGACTACCACCTGCTCCAGGCCACCAAGGCCGAGCCGCTGCATCGGCTCCTTCGCAACCAGATGACAGCCGCCAGGATCCCGGTCGAGTTCAGCAAGGGTGAGGCAGCGCCGGGCCAGCACGAGGTCAACATTCGCTACGACCACGTCCTGGAGTCGGCGGATCGGAGCGTGATCTTCAAGCACGGCGCGAAGGAGATCGCCTACCTCAACGGCTGGGGCCTGACCTTCATGGCCAAGCCCGACGCGAGCTGGACGGGCTCGTCCGGGCATCTCCACATGAGCCTGTGGGATGCGGCCGGGGAGCGGTCACTCACGAGCGACCCTGCCGCCGAGCTGCCCTACGGCATGTCCAAGGCGATGAGTCACTTCATGGCCGGGATGATGAAGCTCAGCCGGGAGCTCGCGATCTTCATCGCCCCCAACGTCAATTCGTACAAGCGATATGCGTCGCTGTCGTGGGCGCCGGTCAACGTGGTCTGGGGTCGGGACAATCGGACGACGGGCTTCCGCCTGGTTGGCCACGGCGACGCCCTCCACGTGGAGGATCGCTTTCCCGGCGGCGACATGAACGCGTACCTGACGTACGCGGCCATGATCGGGGCCGGGCTGTACGGCATCGAGCATGAGCTGCCGCTCGACCCGGAGTACAAGGGCAACGGCTACGTGGCCACCGGCTGCGACAGAATGCCGCGTGCGTTATACGAGGCAATCGGAGAGCTGGAACGGAGCGAGGCCGCGGTCCAGATCTTCGGGCAGGACGTCGTGGACCACTACCTGAATGCCGCGCGGTACGAGCAGCAGGTCTACGACTCGGTCGTCCACAACTGGGACCGCGAGCGATACCTGGAAAGGGGCTAGGGCGAGGCTACGCTCGGCACGCGGCGGCTATTCGTCGCGCGGCGGGTATTCGTCGCGCGGCGGCTATTCGGCGCGCGGCGGCTATTCCACGGTGCATAGGACTGGCCGAATCCGTGCGTAGTGGGCGACCAGATTCGGTCAGTTGGCGCCTCGGCCGACCGCGCTCATGGCGAGTTCCATTCACCGAGGGATGGCACGAGACACAGTGGAATAGCGCGATATAGCATCCCGGCCGCGGCCGTGGCGGTACTCTTGCGGCGGCCACCGAGCGGAACCACCGATGATCAGGAAGGGGCGCCCAGGTGCGACTCGCCGACAAGGTCTGCATCATCACCGGCGCGGGCGGAGGAATGGGCCGGGTCGCCTCGCGTATGTTTGCGGCCGAAGGCGCCAAGGTCGTGGTCGCCGAGTTCAGCGAGCCGGCCGGCCGGGAGACCGTGAGGCTGGTGACCGAGGCCGGTGGCATCGCCAGCTTCGTGCAGTCCGACGTGTCCAGGGAGACCAGCGCACGGGCCATGGTCGAGCACGCGATGGACACATACGGTCGCCTGGACGTCCTCTACAACAACGCCGGGGTCATGCCCGAAGCCGATCACTCGGTCGTCGACACCGACGCCGCCACGTGGGATCTGGTCATGGCCGTCAACGTCCGGGGCGTCTTCCTGGCCTGCAAGTACGCGATCCCGCGGATGGTGGAAGGCGGCTCGGGCTCCATCATCAACATCGCCAGCTTCGTCGCACTCATAGGCTGCTCGGTGCCACAGGACGCCTACACCGCATCGAAGGGAGCGATCCTCGCCCTGACGCGGAGCCTGGCGGTCCAGTTCGCCCCGAAGGGCGTACGCACGAACGCGATCTGTCCCGGGCCGGTCGAGACGCCACTGCTCATGGACTGGCTCGTCAAGGACGAGGAGGCCAGGCGCATCCGGCTGGCGCGCAATCCGACCGGCCGCTTCGGCAAGCCAGAGGAGATCGTCCACCTTGCCGTGTACCTGGCCTCGGACGAGAGTCGCTGGACGAACGGCGCCTCGCTCGTGGTGGATGGCGGGATCACGGTCAATTACTTCTGAGGTGGATCCAGAGGTGGGATCGCGCGCGACGGACAGAGAAGACTCATGACGATCGCGATCGGCGTGGATGTCGGCGGCAGCGGCGTCAAGGTCGCCGCCGTGGAGACGAGCGACGGCAAGCTGGTGAGTCCCCGGATCCGGGTTCTGACGCCGATACCGTCCACGCCCGAAGCGGTGATCCGGGTCATCGCCCGGCTGGTCAAGCGGACCGACACCGCGATCAAGCTTCCCGACGCACCCGTCGGCTGCGGCGCGCCCTCCGTGGTCATCGAGGGCAAGACGCTCACCGCGGCGAACCTGGACAAGAGCTGGATCAGCTTTCCTGCAGTGGAGGCGATGAGCAAGGCGGTCAAGAGGCCCGTCGTTCTGGCCAACGACGCTGACCTGGCCGGCCTGGCCGAGATGCGCTTCGGCCTGGGCGCCACGGACCCCGACACGCACAAGGGCGTCGTCATCTTCCTGACCCTGGGGACCGGGGTGGGCTCGGCGCTGTTCAACGACGGCGTCCTGGTCCCGAACACGGAGCTCGGCCACATGGAGATTCGCGGCCGGGATGCTGAGCGCCGATCGGCGGCCGCGGCGCGGATCCGTCGTGGCCTCTCCTGGAAGGCCTGGACGCAGGACCTCGACGAGCACCTGCAGGCGATCGACCGCCTGTTCTGGCCGCGGATGTTCATCATCGGCGGCGGGGTGAGCAAGCAGGGCGACAAGTTCATCCCCCGCCTGACATGCCGGCCGCCCGTATTCGCCGCGATGTTGCGCAACGAGGCTGGGATTGTTGGTGCGGCGCTGCTGGCGGCCGACCAACGAGCCCAGGTCGAGGTGGATCCGGACAAATGAGGCACTCGGGCGGGCGAGGACCGGCTCACGATGACTGAGCCCATCCGGGACACGGCCACCATCGCCGCATCGGCCGAGGCGATCTGGGCGATCCTCCACGATCCGGCTGCCCTGGCCCGCGTCCTGCCCGGCGTGGAGTCGCTGGAGCCTGACGGCCCGGACCGCTACCGCGGAGTGCTCGTCGCAAAGGCCGGCTTCTTCACGGTCCGCGCCGACGTCACAGCGTCTCTGCTCGACGCCGACCCGCCGCGGCACGTCCGCCTGGAGCTTGCCGGGAGGGTCCGCAGCATCGGCGGCGACTTCGTCGCCTCGGTGCCGCTGGACCTCACACCGCTCGAGGATGGCCGAACCAGGGTCGACTACGGCGTCGACGTGCAGCTTGGCGGGCAGCTGGCCCGGATGGGCGGCTCGAGGATCGGCGACGGGCTCCGGAATCAGGTCGCCGATCTGATTGGCAACGTGGAACGCGAAGTCGCGGCCGGGTCAGCGGGCGGGTAGGGCCAGGGCGCCACCAGCCAACGCCGGAGATATTCCGGCCATGCTTATGGGGCGGGAGAACCAGCCTCCTCCGCCCATGCGACGACCGGTCGGGCCGATTCTTCGGCCAATCGATGCCCACCGGGGCATGAACGGGGCGGAGACGGAGGCGGATGAGCGAGGGACCGCCGTCGGCCATGCCTTCTGCCGCTTGGTAATCATGCTCGGAATATCCGGGCGGCGCGAGCGTAGGCGCGGGGGCTTGCCCCTCCGCACATACCCATGTCCCGGCCGATATCGCTGGCAGCGCTACAACGAGGGCTGACGAGACCTTACGCATCGAGCCGCGCCGGCCCCTCGGCCATCCACCGTCGGGCCATGCACGATCGCCAGGCTCGCGGCGGCGCGGACGGGCTCGATGGGCCGCTTACGACCCAGGCAACGCCCAATCAAGCACTCCCAGCGATACCTGGACCGGCTGGCTGATCGGTGCCCGCCTCAGGCGCGCTCCCGCAAGGGCAGCAGCCGTTCCGAAGAGCCCGACACGACGAGGCTCTCGCCGGATGCCAGGCGGCGGTCGGCGGGCGGGTTCGCTTCGTAGCGACCCTCCCCGTGGACGATCGCCAGGGCGAAGATTCCCTCATCGCGCAGCTCGCCCACCGTCCGCCCGGCCAGCGGCCCACCGTCGCGGACCTCCAGCTCCTCCATGGAGAAGGCGAGCTCGCCGTGCGACAGCGCCGCGTCGATGAAGTCGGCGACTCGCGGCCGGAGCGCCAGCTCGGCAATCCTTCGGCCGGCCATCGTGTACGGCGAGACGACGCGGTTCGCACCCGCCTGGAGGAGCTTCGCCTCGCTGCCCTCGGCGTTGGCGCGCCCCACCACGAACAGCCCCGGGCTGAGGGCACGTGCGGACAGCGCGACGTACACGTTGTTCGCATCCGAGTCGATCGTGGTGATGAGGCCTCGCGCCCGTTCGATGCCCGCCCCCGCGAGCGTCGCGTCCTCCGTGGCGTCGCCGCTCACCACCAGGTGGCCGTCGCGGCGGGCCTGTTCGAGCGACTCGGGTTGTACGTCGATCACGACGACCGTCTGGCCACCATGGCGGAGCTCGCGAGCAACGGTCGAGCCAACCCGGCCGTAGCCGCAGACGATGTAATGGTCGCGCAGGCGCCCGATCTCCTGCTCCATCTGCCTCGCCTCCCGCCTGCCGCTCGAGACCTCGCCCACGACCGCCTCGGCGACGATCCCGATCGTCCCGAAGATGATGCCCACCCCGGTCACCATGAGCAGGATCGTCCAGGCACGGCCCACCTCGTCGAGCGGGCGGACCTCGCCGAAGCCCACGGTCGCCAACGTCGACACCGTCATGTACAGCGCGTCGCTGAGTGACCAGCCCTCGATGAGCATGTAGCCCAGGGTGCCGATGGCGATCGATACGGACACGACCGCCAGCCAGACCCGGACGTGCCGCGTCCCGAGCGGGGTGGCGATCGCAACCCTGGATCCCAGGTTCGAAGCCATGGCGCATTGTGGCATCGCGGCTTTCCCTGCGATCATCTGTCTTCACACGGGCGGGCAACGCGGGCAGCGCGACAAACGGCTGCCGCAGCCGGGAGGAACTATGACCGCAACGGCCGATCGGACCGAGACGCACCATCCCATGTTCGAGCGCCATCGCGAGACGCTCGATCGGGCGCTGTCCGCGATCCGCGAGCGCACCTACTGGAGCGCCTACCCGGAGATGCCCAGCCCATCGACCTACGGCGAGAACGCGGCCGACGACGGCCGGACGGCCTTCGAGGCCCACCGCGGTCAGCTCCTCGCGCTCGATCAGCCTGGCACCGATGGCGAGGCCGGCAGCGAGCGCTCGCCCTTCGGCTTCGACCTGGACGTTCGATATCCCCACGTCGACGCGGAGCTCCTCCTGCCGGCCATGGAGGCGGCGATCCCCGCCTGGCGCAATGCCGGCCCCGACACCCGGGCCGGCGTGTGCCTGGAGATCCTCGATCGGCTCAACAAGCGCAGCTTCGAGATCGGCAACGCGGTCATGCACACCACCGGCCAGGCGTTCCTCATGGCCTTCCAAGCGGGCGGCCCGCACGCCCAGGATCGAGGCCTCGAAGCGGTGGCGTACGCCTACGCCGAGATGACCCGGCACCCGCGCGAGGCGTACTGGGAGAAGCCCCAGGGCAAGCGCGACCCGCTCCGTCTGACGAAGACGTTCGCGATCGTGCCGCGAGGTGTCGCCCTGGTTATCGGATGCAACACGTTCCCGACCTGGAACTCATACCCGGGGCTGTTCGCCAGCCTGGTCACCGGCAACGCGGTCCTGGTCAAGCCCCACCACCGGGCGGTCCTGCCGCTGGCGATCACGGTGGCCGCCGCTCGAGATGTGCTGGCGGAGGCGGGCTTCGATCCGAACCTCGTCGCCCTTGCGGCGGATGGCGACGGTGAGCGGCTGGCCTCGTCCCTGGCAAAGCGGCCCGAGATCCGTATCGTCGATTTCACCGGCTCGTCGGCCTTCGGCGAGTGGCTGGAGACCGAGGTGCGCCAGGCGCAGGTCTACACGGAGAAGTCGGGCGTCAACAGCATCGTCATCGACTCGACCGACGACTTCGAGGGCATGGCCC
>WNGA01002937.1_pt1 | contig 33591 bp, 32 predicted proteins | sample 5400061 | NCBI WGS metagenome assembly WNGA01 (sample SAMN13153366, study PRJNA577476) | soil metagenome | isolation source: 100 cm soil or saprolite under grassland replicate 2 | place: USA:California | collected 2016-06-15 | reverse complement strand
GGAGGTTCGTGCGGATGTACGTGTTTCAGGCAGGGTTTCTCGACGGCCGTCACGGCCTCGTCCTGTGCATGCTCCAGTCGTACGGGGTTTTCCTGAAGTGGGCGAAGCTCTGGGAGTGGCGCCGGTTCGATCACAACGGGTGGCGGTTCGACCTTCCCGCGTACGATGACTCCGACGAAACCTGGGAGGGGGCGGCGAAGGCCGCCGAATGAGGCCGGTGTTCCGCAGAAAGGCTCCTTCGCTTCCGCTCGGTCCCGGTGACGAAGCTCCCGACTTCGCTCTTCCGGACCACACCGGAGCCGTGCGCCGCCTCTCCGAGTTCCGCGGCAGAAACGTCGTCCTCTGGTTCTATCCGAAGGCGAGAACTCCGGGCTGAACGAGCGAAGGGCGCGGGTTCCGCGACCTCGCCGGCGACTTCGAGAAAGCGAATACGCGGATTCTCGGGATCTCCTTCGATCCGGTGAAGACGAACGCCGCCTTCGCCCGGAAGGAGGCCTTCCCGTTCCCGCTCCTCTCCGACGAGCGCCGCGAGGTCGGGCTCGCTTACGGCGCATGCGACTCTCCCGACGCGCGCTCCGCACGACGGATCTCGTACGTGATCGGAGCGGACGGCCGCATCCGGACGGCCTATCCTGCGGTCTCGCCGGGATCCCACGCGCGCGAGGTGCTCGACTTTCTCGCCGGGAGCCGCGCGTAGAACTCACGCGCCTCCCGAGCGAACGCCTCCGGTCCGAATTCGAGCGCCCGCTGGCGGCCACGCCCGGCCATTGCCCGCCGCTCGCCGGGAGTATCGTAGAGGCGCCGGAGCGCCGGCTCGAGGTCCGCGGTGCGACGGACCAGGATCCCCTCGCGTCCGTCCGTGACGAGGTCCGCGACGCCCGGCACGTCGAGAGCGACGACGGCAACGCCCGAGGCCATCGCTTCGAGGAGTGCCCGCTGGCCCTGCTCCGATCCGGAGGCGATGAAAAGAAACACGTCCATCGCGCGGTAGAGCTGCGGCAGACCCTTCTCCTCGTAGCCCGCCCAGAAATTCCTTTCGCTCGTCCCGAGGGAAGCGGCATACGCCTCGAGTGCGGGTCGAAGCTCACCCTTTCCCACGTGAAGGAGGACCGCGTCGGCAGCGAGGCCGTGTGCCACCTCGATCGCTTCGCGATGGCCGCGTCCCTCGGCCATCTTCCCGACGGTGCCAACCACGAAGGTTCCGTCGGGGACTCCGAGCGCGCGAAGGATTTCCGACGGCCTTTCGCCCGGGCGAAACCGATCCGAATCGACCACCGGGGAGTGCACCGGCCCGTGGCGGGCGAGGCCGGCGGCGATCGCGCGGTTGGCGATCGCGCGGTTGGCGAATGCAAACGCATCGGTGCGGCGGAAGAGCGCGCGCGAGGCGACGTTGCGGGGAAACGTGTCGAGGTGGTGGAGGGTTCGCGCGAGCGCGACTCCGGTGGCGCGCACGGCCGCCGCTGCCACGAAGTGATCGTGCGAAAGGTGGCAGTGGACCACGTCGAAGCGCTCCCGCATGAGCGTGTCCCTCACCAATCGAATGTCGCGCAAGAAGCCGACGGGGCTCCGCGACCGGGAGAGCAGCGGTCGCGCCCAGCCGAAAGGGAGGAGCCGCCGGGAGAGAGGGCCGTCGCGGACGAACCCGAATTGCGCCTCCACGCCGGCCGCCACGAGCGCAGCGGTCTGATCGAAGACGACCGCCGCCGCACCGGTCCATTTCTCGCCGGCGACGAGCTGGAGAATGCGCATGAAAAGAAGCTATCAGCACGGGCGCCCCAACTCCCGGAATGACAGTAAACTTCGGCTCGATGGCCATCGATCCGGAGCTGCTCGCGATTCTCGTCTGTCCGAAGACCAAGGGCCCGCTCGAGCTCGTGGAGTTGAACGACGAAACGCGCCGAGCGCTCGTCGAGAAGTACCGCGAGAAATTTCGCGACGAAGAGCCCGTCGTCACCGAGGGCCTCTATTCGGCGGCGTCGGACCTCATCTATCCGATCGTCTCCGACATCCCGGTCATGCTGATCGACGAGGCGCTTCCGGGCTCGACGGGCGTGAGACGTCGGACGTAAGTCGAAGGGCGATTGATCCGCAAAGCGCTTTTCCCTCTGCTCCTCCTCTTCGCCCTTCTTTCTTCGCAGATTTCGATCGGTTACGTCCTCTTCGTCCTCCTCGTCGCGGGCTGGCTCGGCTCGGGTTGGCAGGTCGACAGTGCTCGCCGCGCGCTCGTTCACCCCCTGACCGCGCTCGCTGGCGGCTACGCACTGCTCATCGCCCTCTCGGTCGTCTTTTCTCTCGATCCGGGCGCGAGCGTCCGGACGCTTCCCAGCCTCTCGCTCCTTCTAATTCTGCCGATCTCGATCGACCTGGTGGACAGCCCGCGGCGAGCCCGGGCGATTCTTCTCGCCGTCGCGGCGAGCGGGACGGTGATGGCGCTCTTCGGACTCGCCCAGCTCGTCCGCGGAGCGCCGAACCTGCAGAGTCGGATTCACGCGAATCTGTCCCACTACATGACGCTGTCGGGACTCACCCTTCTCGCGGGATGCATCTTTCTCGCATTCCTCTGCGAGAGCCGCGGCGGTCAACGCTGGCTAGGCCTCGTCGCGCTGATCCCGTTCGCGGCAATGACCTTCACTCTTACGCGCGGCGCCTACGTCGGGGCCGTCGTGGCCGTCGCCGCCTACCTGTCTCTGCGCCGGCCGCTCGGGCTCCTCGTCCTCGCGCCGGCGCTCGTGGCGATCTTCCTGCTGCTGCCCGCCGGCGTCCGGGGACGTGCGGCCTCGATCGCCGACCCCACGGACCGGACGAACCGCGACCGGATCGCGATGGCGAGCGCCGGCGCGCGGATGATCGCCGACCGCCCGATCTTCGGGCTCGGTCCGGAACTCGTGAAGCCGTACTACGTGCTCTATCGCGACCCGGACGCGCCGCGCTGGAGGGTGCCGCATCTCCACGACAACGTCCTGCAGATCGCCGCCGCCAGCGGCGTCTTCGCCGCGGCCGCGTACGTCGCGCTGCTCGTGTTCTTCTTCGCGCGGGCGGGCCGGCTGCTCCTCGTCCGACGAAGAAATGCGGATCGCACGTCCTTCGGGGATCCGACCCGCCGGCCCGTCGTCGCGGCGGCGGCATTCCTCGGCGTCGCGGCCGCAACGGTCGCCGGCTTTTTCGAGTACAACTTCGGCGACAAAGAAGTGTTGATGGCTACGCTGCCGCTTCTCGCTCTTCCGTTCTGCCGCGGGATGACGCCGGGCGCCGCTTCGCCTTCGGTTTCGCGACTCGAGGGGGCCGACGCCTCTGACGCCGTCCGCGGGGTCCGCCGGATACAATCGTGAGCCGGATGTTTCCCCGCCCGGTTTTAGCCGCCGCGCCACCGCGCCCCTACACGGTCTCGGAGCTCCTCGCCGAGGTGGGCGGCAGCCTGCGCGCGTCGTGGCGCGACGTCGCCGTGACGGGAGAGATCGGCAGCTGGAAAGTCATCGGCGGCCACGGCCACTTCACGCTGAAGGACCGGACCGGTTGTTTGAACGCGATCATCTTCGCCTCCGATCGGGAGCGCATTCCATTCCGAGTCGAGCCGGGGCTCGAGGTCGTCGCGCGCGGCTCCCTCGACCTGTGGCCGCCGCAGGGGAAGTTCCAGCTGAAGGCGTTCCAGATCGAGCCGGTCGGGGCGGGGGCTCTGCAGCTGGCTTTCGAGCAGCTGAAGGCGCGCCTCATGGCGGAGGGCCTGTTCGAGACGGGCCGCAAGCGCCGGATCCCACTGTTTCCGCGCTCCCTCGGCCTGGTCACGTCGCCCGACGGAGCGGCGATCCGCGACATCTTAAACGTGCTCCGGCGGCGGCACGACGGGCTCGCGATCACGATCTACCCGGCCCGAGTGCAGGGCGTCGGAGCGGCGATGGAGATCGCGGAGGGGATCCGCGCGTTCAACCGCCGGGGAGGTTTCGACGTTCTGATCGTCACGCGGGGAGGCGGCTCGCCCGAGGACCTCGCCCCGTTCAACGACGAGAGAGTTGCGCGGGCGCTCGCCGCCTCCCGTATCCCGACGATCTCGGCCGTCGGCCACGAAACCGACGTCACCATTGCCGACCTCGCCGCGGACCTGCGCGCCGCGACTCCGTCGGCCGCCGCGGAGCTCGTGGTCGAGAGAAAAGAGGAGCTGTGCAGCCGCACGGAAGGGTGGCGGCTCCGGGTCGAGCGGGCGATCCGGTCGCGGCTGGTTCTCGGTCGAGCGCGGGTCGCCGAGCAGGCGCGGGCGGAGGGACTCCTGCGGTTTCGGTACCGGCTGCGGGAGCGAAGCGAGCGCGTGGCGCAAGGTCTCGCCGCACTGAAGGGCGCGCTCGAACGCCGCCCGGCCCGCGACGCGGCGCGCCTCGAAAGCGCTCGGCGCGCGCTCACCGCCTTCCCGCGGGTCGCGGAGCTGTCCCGGAAGATGGACGCTGCCGCGAATCGACGCCGGCAGCTCCAGGACCGGATGGACCGCGCGCTCGAGCGCCGGACCGGGAAGCTCCGCGAGTTCGGGGAGAAGCTCGGTCTCGTGAACCCGTTCGCGATCCTCGCCCGCGGATATGCCGTCGCCTACCGCGAGGGAACCAAGTCTCCGTTGCTCTCGGCGGCATCGGTCCGACCCGGGGAGCGAATCCGCGTGCGGCTCCACGAGGGAGAGCTTCGCGCGATCGCTCGGGGCGCGCCGGCTCCACGACCACCGCGGCCGACGGACGACGACTTCGGGCCGCTCTTCTCCGAACCGATGGAGGAGAAACCGTGACCGCGCGCCTTTCGAAGAAGGAGCGGAGCTTCGAGGAGGCGATGGAGCGCCTCGAGGCGATCGTCTCGGAGATCGAATCCGACGAGCTCGGTCTGGAGAAGCAGTTCGAGCTCTTCAAGGAGGGAATGGCGCTCGCCCGCTTCTGCGACGCGAAGTTGAAGGAGGTCGGCAAGTCCGTCGAGCTCGTCTTGAAGGAGTCGGGCGAGGAATGGAAGACCGTCCCCTTCGAGGCGGGACCGATCACCGGCGAGGACTCCGACGACGACGACCGCGGCTGAACGGAGCATCGCCGAGTATCTCTCCGCGCGCCGGGCCGAGATCGACTCCGAGCTCGAGCGGTTGGTGCCGGCCGAGTCCCGCTGGCCCGAGACGCTCCATCGCGCGGTACGGCACAGCCTGTTCGCGGGAGGGAAGCGGCTTCGTCCGATCCTGTGCCTCGCGGCCGCCGAAGCCCTCGGAGCTCCCGCCGACGAGGTGCTCGCGGCAGCCTGCGGGCTGGAGCTCCTCCACACCTACTCGCTCGTTCACGACGACCTACCGGCTATGGATGACGCGCCCCTGCGGCGCGGGGCGCCGACCTCCCACGTCATCTTCGGAGAGGCGGTCGCGATTCTCGCCGGCGACGCGCTGCTCACCCTCGGCCTCGCGGTCCTGGCGCGCCATCCCGAGGGGCAGCGATATGCCGCGGTGAAGCTCGAGATCTTAGAGCTCGTCACACAGGCAATCGGAAGCGAGGGAATGATCGGCGGCCAGGTGTCGGATCTGGAAGCCGAGAGGATGGGTCTCCGATCGCCCGAGCGGCTCCTGACGATCCACGAGGCCAAGACGGGTCGCCTCATCCGGGCTTCGTCGTCGGCCGGCGGACTCTATGCCTTTGCTTCCGGGGACGTGCTCGCGAGGCTCGACGCGTACGGCCGCGCCCTCGGCCTGGCGTTCCAGGTGAAGGACGACCTCCTCGATGTCGAATCCGACGCCACGACGCTCGGGAAGCGTTCGGGGACCGACTCCGAGGCGCACAAGCTCACGTTTCCCGCGGTCTGGGGAATTGATCGCTCGCGGGAGATGCTCGCGGAAAGGGTCGAGGAAGCGATGACGCACGCCCGAGCGCTTCCGGGGGGCGGCGGGCGGCTCGCCGAGCTCGCGCGCTTCGTCGCCGAGCGTCAGTCTTAGCGGACCCTTTTCCAGATGCGCGCTTTCGTCCAGACAGGAATCGGGCATTTCGACGAGCGCGACGTACCGCCGCCTCGCGCCGGCCGGGGCGAGGTCGTGCTCCGCGTGCTCGCGGCCCTGACCTGCGGAACGGACCGAAAGCTCCTCGAGCGCGGACATCCGCGGATCGCGCTACCCGTGACCATGGGACACGAAGCCTGCGGCGAGATCGCGGAAGTCGGGGAAGGGGTCGAAGGCTTCCGCACCGGAGACCGCGTGGTGCCGGGCATCTCGGGACCGTGCGGCCGATGTGCCGACTGTCGCCGCGGCTTCGAGAACCTGTGCGCGCCGGGGCACGGCGATCGGACGTGGGGGGCCTTCGCCGATCTGCTGCGGGTGCCCGCGTCCGTGGTGGCTCGAAACCTCCATCCGGTTCCAGACGGGATGGCGGACGAGACGGCCGCCTTCCTCGATCCGCTCGCGTCGGTCCTTCACGGATGGAGCCGGCTCAATCGAGCGCGCGGAAGGCTCCTCGTGTACGGAGCGGGTGCGCTCGGCCTCCTGTGGGCCGCGACCGCCCGCCTGCGCGGCGTCCCGACGATCGTCGCGGCGCGCGGCGGAGAAGACCGTCTCGCGATCGCACGCCGGTACGGCGCTCGGGTTCTCGACCTCGAGCGCGAGTCGCCCGATTCGCTGCGGGACCATGCGGAGGGTGCCCCGGAGTCGGCGGTCGACTGCACGGGCGACGAGACCGCGTGGCAACGATTGCCCGATCTCGTCGCCCCGGGCGGGAGAGTCCTCCTCTTCGGCGGCTGCGCCCCCGGCGTGAAGGTGACGTACGACGCCGCGCGCCTCCACTACTCCGAGATCTCGCTCATCGGCTCCTTCCACTACTCGCCGGAGGAAGCGCGCGAGGCGATGAGAATGCTTTCCGCGGGAGAGATCGATCCGACGCCGCTCGTCACCGACCGCGGAAATCTCTCCGATCTTCCGCGGTTTCTCGCCGCGCAGAGCCGCCGCGAAGGGATCCGGTACGCGGTTTCGCCATGAAGGCGGTGCGCGTCGAGAGAGATGGATCCGTGTCCGTCGTGGAAGTTCCGGTGCCGCGAATCGGGCCGGGAGAAGCGCTCCTCCGCACGCGCGCCTCCGGGATCTGCGGATCCGATCTCCTCGGCTGGTACGTCCGGAAGAAGGCCGGTACCGTCCTCGGTCACGAGGTCGCCGGGATGATCGTCGAGATCGGAGAGGGCGATCACGGGTTCTCGCCCGGCGACCGTGTGGTTCCGCACCACCACGCGTCCTGCGGCGAGTGCGGCGATTGCCGGAGCGGCCGGCCGGTCCACTGCCGGCGGTGGCGGGAATCGAGCCTCGATCCGGGAGGGATGGCGGAGCTCGTCCGGATCCCGGCGGGCAACCTCTCGCGGGACACTCTCGAGACGCCAGCCGCGCTGACCGATGAGGAGGCGACGTTCGTCGAGCCGCTCGCGACGGTGGTGAAAGCCTTCCGGAGAGGTGGCTTCGACGCGTCACGGTCCGCGCTCGCCGTTGGCCTCGGCACGACGGGACAGCTCGCGATCCGTCTCGCGAAGTCCCTCGGGGCCGCGAGGATCGCCGGGGCCGACCGCGTCGCTTCGCGACTCGACGTTGCGAAGAGGAGCGGCGCGGCGGAGGTGATCGACGTCTCCCGCGCCCCGCTCGCCCGATCGGGAAGCTTCGACTTCGTCTTCGTCGGGCCGGGGAAAGCCTCGGTGATCGAGTCGGCGCTGGAGGCGGTCGCGCCGGGCGGAACGCTCCTCGCGTTCACCATGGCCGCGCCGGAGGAGCGGCTGGCTCTCTCGCCGTACGACCTCTACTTCCGGGAAGTCGAGATCGTGCCTTCGTACTCCGCGGGACCCGAGGACATGCGGGAGGCGCTGTCGCTCCTCTCCTCACGGCGAATCGAGGTCGGGGATCTCGTCACGCACCGCTTCGGAATCGAGCGTGCCCCCGAAGCGTTCGCGCGCGCCGCCGATCCCGAGGGCTCCGTGAAAGTCCTCCTGACTTTCGAGTAGAAACGTGGCCCGCATCCGGCTCGACCGGCTGCTCGTCCTCCGAGGTTTCGCCGCGACGCGTGAGAAGGCGCAGGCGATGATCCTTTCCGGCGTCGTCGCGGTCGGTGGGCGCCGCTCCGACAAGGCGGGAACGGCGGTCGAAGAAACCGCGGACGTCACGGTGGAAGGGCCGCCGCACCCCTACGTCTCCCGCGGGGGAGTCAAGCTCGCCGCCGGGCTCGAGGCTTTCGGGCTCGATCCGGCGGGGCTCGTCTGTCTCGACGTCGGCGCGTCGACCGGCGGCTTCACCGACTGCTTCCTCCAGCGCGGCGCGGCGAGGGTCTACGCAGTGGACGTCGGGCACGGACAGCTCGACGCGAAGCTGCGGGGCGACCCGCGCGTCGTCGTCGAGGAGAAGGTCAATGCGCGTTCTCTCTCTCGCGAGCAGGTACCCGAGCCGGTCAATCTCGCCGCGATCGACGTCTCCTTCATCTCCACGCGACTCATCCTGCCGTCCGTCGCGGCTCTCGTCGCGAGAGGGGGCGCCGTCGTCGTGCTGATCAAACCGCAGTTCGAGGCGGGACGCGCGGAGGTCGGCAAGGGCGGGATCGTCCGGTCTGACGAAGTCCGCAAGCGTGTCCTCGCCGAAGGAGAGGAGTTCGGTCGCCGCCTCGGGCTCGAATGGATCGGTTCGATTCCGTCTCCGATCCGGGGAGCCCGCGGCAACGAGGAGTTTCTCGTCGCCTTTCGTGTAAATTGAGCGGGATGAAGGGGTCGCGAGCTTCGGCCCGTCCTCGCTCTCCGCGCTCGGCGCCGGCGCGATTCCGGCGGGTGGGGCTCTCGTGCAAGTGCACATTGAAGGCCGCTCTCTCTCTCGCCGAAGCTCTCGAAGGCGCGCTCGAAAGCCGGGGTCTCGAGGTCCGGTTCGACTCCGACAGCGCCCGGGCGCTCGGACGACCCGACGGACTGCCGCGGGACAGCCTCGCGCGCGCCGTCGATCTCGTGATCGTCGTCGGCGGAGACGGAACACTCCTCTCGATCGCGCGCGCGGCGCCGACGTCGACGCCGGTTCTCGGAATCAACGTCGGCGTCCTCGGGTTCCTGGCGGGGCTGTCGCGTTCGGAAGCTCTCTCGCGGTTGGACGAGGTCTTAGCCGGCGAATTCCGGGAGGACCGCCGTCTGCGTCTCGCCGTTACCGTAACCGGCGGTCCGCGTCCGGCGCGGTTCCGCGCTCTGAACGACGCCGTTCTGAACAAGGAGGCTCTCGCGCGAATCTCGACCTTCCGCGTCGAGCTCGACGGCCGGCCGGTCGCCGAGTTCCGTGCGGACGGCGTGATCGTCGCGACCCCGACCGGCTCGACCGCCTACAACCTCTCGGCGGGCGGACCGATTCTCCACCCGCAGCTCCCGGCGGTCGTCGTCACGCCCATCTGTCCACACACGCTGTCGCAGCGTCCTCTCGTGGTACCGGCCGACACCGTGATCGGTCTTCGGGTTCTCGATGCGCCGACGTCCGGAGGCGTGTATCTCACTCTGGACGGGCAGGAAGGCCTTCCCATCGGACCGGAGTGCTCCGTCGAGATCCGGCCGGCGTCGTCGGCGGTCACACTCCTGCGGCCTCCGGAAGACGACCACTTCCGCAATCTGGCGGAGAAATTGAACTGGGGAATCTGAAGTGAGTTCAGGATCCAGAGCCCGGAGTTCCGAGTCGGAATGAGCCCGCATCCCCCTTCGCCGCCGGAGGAGATTGACCACCCGGCGCTCCACCTCTCCGCGCTGCGTCTCTTCGGGGTCGTCGTCGTCTTCCTCGTGCTCGCGAGCTATGCCGTGTGGAACTCGGAAAGATTCCAGAACCTGTTCCAGGGCCTTTCCCAGACGAGGATCTCCGCCGCGCTCGGCCGGCCGGTGACTTTCCGGCAGGTCGAAATCCGTTTCTTGCCTCCCTCCGTTCGGCTCGCGGACGTCAAGATCGGCAACGATCCGAGGCTCGGCCCGGAGCCGTTTCTGTCGGCGGACGAGGTGTCGATCGGAGGCGGAGTTTCCTTGACGGGGCAGGAGCTCCGGCTCGGTCGGATTCGGGCGGTGCACCCGAAGGTTTCTCTCGTGCAGTTCCCCGACGGGTCCTGGAACGTTCCGGCCGGCATCAACCGGCCCGCCCGCAAGGGGGGGCTGAAGGTGCGCGTGGGCGAAGTCATCATTCAGCAGGGCGTCTTCGACTTGGATGGCCGGAAGGCGAATCTCGACGTAACGCTCGAGGACTTCGCGGGCGATCTGACGGCGATCGGGGAAGACCATTACAACGGCGCGCTCACGTCGCGGAAAATGACTCTGTCGCTTCCCGACGCCGAGCCGATCGTCTCGGGCCTCGCAACCCGCTTCCACGTGGAGCCGGGCGGCGGGGTCGTGCTCGAAACGCTCGCGCTCAGCGGATCGTTCGGCCGGCTGACCGCGGTCGGCGCGATCGAGACGGGCGTTGGTTCCCGAACGACCTTTCTCGCGTCGGCAGAGGTCTCGGTTACGGAGGTCGAGCGGATCTTTCACTCTCACCTTGGCTTCGCCGGCGACGCGCGCGTCGAAGCGCGGCTGGACGTCCCGCCGGGGGGAGATTTCCGGATCGCGGGACGGGTCGTGTCGCCGCGGATCGATGCAAAGGGGTTCCTTCTCGACGATTTCGAGGCTTCGGTGGACGCGCGGCCGCAGGAGCTCGTCGCGCACATTGAGCGCGGCCGGTACGCCGGCGGGGAGGCTCAGGGGGTCGTCCGCATCGCGAGCCTCGTCGACAAGCCCCGTCTCTTCACGATCGCGCTCGAGGGACGAGGGCTGTCGCTCGAACGCTTCTTCGCGGACCTGGATCTCCCCGGGACGGGACTCTCGGGAGCGGCGGACGTGACGCTCGCATTGCGTTTTGCCGAGGAGGCCGGCATCGAGCGTGCCGACGGCGGCGGGTCGCTCGAGGTCCAGCCCGGGCCGGCGGTGTCGCTCGTCGCGGGACGCCACGGCCTGCCCACCGGCGGTGGCGGCCCGCTTTCGGTCGTCGGCGGCCGCATCGGGTTCGAAGGTGTGACGCTGCGCTTCCCGCAGACGACGGTGGACCTGACCGGGGGTCTCCGCATCGGGCAATGGACTCCGGACTTCGACCTCGATCTGACGTCTCGCGACCTTTCCGAGGTCGACCGGCTCTTCCAGAACCTCCTTGCGGCGACCGGTGGTCGGCCGGAGGCGCTCGGTCTCGGCGGTACCGGAAGGGTCATGGGGCATCTCGCCGGGACCTGGGGGAATCCGGACGCCTCGGTGCAGTTCTCCGCGGAAGATGCGGTCTGGGCAGGGGTCCGGTTCGGGAGCGTCCGCGGAACCGCCGACATTCAGGAAGGAGCTTTCGTCTTCCGGCCTCTGCGCGTGTACGACGGAGAGGCGAGCCTCTCGCTGGAAGGAACCGTCCGTTACCGGGAAGCGGCCGGCACGCGGAAGCTCGATGTCCAGATCGCCGCCCATGAATATCCACTCGCGAGGCTGCTCGACTATCTCGACCTCGATTACCCGGTGGAAGGGCTCGTGTCCGGCAGCTTTCCCATCGCGGGATCGACGAAGTCTCTCTCGGGTGGCGGCCCGATCACGCTCGAGGAGGCAGTGATCTGGGGGCAGAGAGTGCCGCAGGTGACCGGACGCGTGCTCTTCGCGCCGGGCCGCTTCGAGCTCGCGGACGTTCGCGCGGAGCTCGGCGGAGGAATGATCGGGGGAAGCGGTTCGATCGGAATCGAAGACAAGACCTTCGAGGCGCGCTTTGCCGGCGACGCCATCCCGATTCAGTCGATCACCGCTCTCTCCGACCTCTCCGACCGGGTCTCCGGAAAGCTGTCGTTTCAGGTGGCGGGATCGGGAAAGATCGACCGGCCCGATCTGACGGCGACGGCGACGCTCGCCGACGCGAGCCTCTTCGGCCACCGCCTGCCGGAGAAGACCGAGCCGCGGCTCGAGGCGAAGATCGTCGCGGGAGATCTCACGGGCTCGGTCGTGGCGCGAGAACGCTGGTCCGTGACCGCTCAGGGAAACGTCTTCGAGCCCGGATCGCGTGTCTCGGTCTCGCTGGACGCGAGAGACCTCGCTGCCCTGCTTCTCTTCACGCCGCTCGAGCTCCCGCCCGGGCGAGGCGGCGCGCTCGCGGTGAAGGGTGTCTTGACGCTTCCGGCGAAGGCGGGAGAGTTCCTCTCCGGTCTCTTCACCGTCACCGAGGCCCGGCTCGACTTCCCGGACAGGCCCGGTGTGCTCCGCACCTCGGGCGACGTTCGGATCGTGCTCGGAAAGCAGGAGCTCGTCTTCGACGAGTTTCACGCCGTGGGAGAGGGAACGGATCTGAAAGTGCGGGGATCGATGAACTTCGGTGGCTCGAAGGCGCTCTCGATTGCGGTTGCCGGCCCGATCGACGCCTCGCTCGTTTCTCTCGGCCTGCCCGATCTCGCGCTTTCCGGGCGGCTGGCAGTCGACGTCAACGCCGTTGGCACGCTCCAGTCCCCGACCCTCTCGGGCACCGTTCGGATCGAGAACGGCAAGTACCGCCTGGCCGGCCTGACGCAGATCTTGGACGACATCGACGGCGTCATTTCGTTCCACGGCTCGAGCGCGGAGATCGACGGCATCCGCGCGCGCGTCGGAGGGGGAGATCTCCTGGCGGCGGGAAGCGTGAACCTCGAGGGGCTGAAGCCCTCGAACTTCCGGCTGACGATCCAGGCGCGACACGTGGCGCTCCGATATCCGGAAGACATGCGGCTCGTCGTCGATGCCGACCTCGTCGCCACGGGCGTTCCGGGCGGGAACGTCGTGCGGGGAGAGGTAACGCTGCTCCGCGGGACGTACTCGCGCGATTTCGGCGTGACCCTATCGGATCTGCTCGAGCGAAGCCGGCCGAGCGGCTCGATCGCCGCCAGGGAGCCGTGGAAGGAACAGACGGCGCTCGAAGTGAGGATCGTCTCCTCCGCGGCTCTCGAGGTGCGCAACAACGTCGCGCGATTGACAGCGGAGGTCGATCTCGTCGCGCGCGGAACGGTCGCGCAGCCGATCCTTCTCGGTCAGATCCTCCTCGACGAAGGGGGTCGCATCACGTTCCGCGACGTCCAGTACGAAATCGAATCGGGCACTGTCACCTTTGCCAACACGGCGCGCGTCGCGCCGATCGTGGACCTGCGCGCGCGAGCGGAGGTCAAAGGCTACGACCTGGTGGTCAACCTCGTGGGCACCTGGCCGCGGATCCAGTCGACGTTCACCTCGGACCCCCCGCTTTCCGACGACGCGGTCATCGGACTGCTGTTGACCGGCGCGGCACCGGGTCAGCGCACCGGCGGCGAGGCGAATCAATCGCTCGTGTCGGCCGCGGGGGGCGTCGTGGCCGGAGCAGTCACCGGTTCGCTCGCGCGCCGCACCCAGCGGCTCTTCCGGCTCGATCGGTTCCAGATCGATCCGGTCTTCACTGGAAGCCAGCTGACCGACATCCGCTCGACGGTCGGCAAGCAGATCACCCCGGAGCTGCTCGTGACGTATTCGCAATCCCTGAACTCCGACAAGGAATCGGTCGTTCAGCTCGAGTGGCGGGTGACGCAGACGATCACGCTGCAGGCGCTCCGCGACGAGAACGGGATCTACTCGATCAACGTGCGCCGGCGGCAGCGGTTTTGAGGCGCTACCGGAACCGGAAGAGGCGGCGGTCAGCGGCACCGGACGGTGCCCCGGCACTTTTCTTCGTCCTGCTCCTCGCGACGACATCCGCGGCGGTCGGCCAGCGGCCGTCCGAGCCGGCGCCGCTCTTCGGTCGCACGGTCGCCTCGGTCGTGTACACCTCCGACGGTCCGGTCGACGAGGAGGAAGTCTCGCGGCTCGTCTCGATCCGGTCGGGCGAACCGCTGACCGAGGAGACGACCGGCTCGACGATCCGCAACCTCTTCGCGACGCGCCGCTTCTCCGACGTCCGGATCGAGGCGGAGCCGGTCGAAGGCGGCGTCGCCGTGATCGTCCACCTCTTCCGCTCCTTTCGGGTCAACCCGCTGAAATTCGACGACGGCGTGTCCGTCTCGAAGGAGGAGATGCGGCGGGTGATCCCCTTCTCGGAGGGCGCAGTTTTCCAGGCCGAGGAGCTCGAGGAGGGAGCGGGCGCCTTGAAGCGGCGCCTCGACGCCGAGGGATACATCGCCTCGATCATCCAGCCGGAGGTCTTCTTCGACCGCAAGACCTTCGACGCCGAAGTCATCTACCACATCGAGGCGGGGAAGCCTGCCCGGACCGCGCCGCCGCTCTTCGACGGGGACATCCGGCCGTTCACGCGGGAAGAGCTCCTGAAGAAGGTCCGCCTCGACCCGGGCGACCGTTACCGGGAGTCAAAGGCCCGCGCCGACGCGGACCGGATGACGAAGTTCCTCCAAAGGAACGCGCGTCTCCGGGGGACGGTCGAACTGATCGCCGCGCAGCCGACCGAGGACGGGCGCGTGATGCCGGTCTACCGGATCACCGTCGGCCCTCGCGTCGTGTTCCGGACGCGTGGAATCCGCGAAAGCCGGGTCCGCCGCGAAGTGCGGGATCTGCTGGAAGGGCAGATCTTCGACGAAGACCTGATCCTTCAGTACACCGAGAAGGCGAGGCGCGGGCTTCAGCGCAAGGGGCGCTACCGCGCGAAAGTGGATTACGCGATGGCCGAGCAGGGAGATGAGCTCACCGTATCGATCACGGTCGAGGAGGGTCCGAAGTTCGCCGTCGAGAAGATCGACATCGCGGGGAACGACGCGGTCTCCGACAAGCAGCTGAAGAAGCTTATGGTGACGCAGAAGAAAGGGCTGCCGCTCTTGCGCTCCGGCTACCTCGTCGACGAAGTCCTGAAGGACGACGTCGACGCGATGCTCGGCTACTACCAGACCCGGGGCTGGGTGAAGGCTCGGATCGCGGATCCGGCGATCACGGAGGGCTCGAGGCCCGACCGGTTGATCGTCAACGTGCACGTGACCGAAGGGCCGCGGGCGGTGGTCGAGAGCCGGAACGTGGTCGGCGCCGAGCACCTCTCCCCCGACGAGCTCGAGAAGATCCTCTCGGTCGATCCCGGAAAGCCGTTCAACCCGAATCAGGTCCGGCAGGACTCCTTCTCCCTGCAGAATCACTACCGCGACCGCGGCTGGCGGGAGGCTTCGGTCCGGGACACCTGGACGCTGTCGCCGGACGGAACTTCGGCGGACGTGGTGTACGACGTCGAAGAGGGGATGCGGTCCTTCTTCGGCAAGACGATCGTGCGCGGCAACACGCGGACCGGCACCGACCGGATCACGCGGCTCGTCACCTGGGACGAAGGAGACCCCTTCTCCGAGCAGAAAGTCCTGACGACACAGAGGAACCTGACCCGGACAGGGGTCTTCCGGCGCGTCGAGCTCCGCCCGCAAGCGGCGGATCCGGCGAACCAGACGCGACCCGTTGAGGTCGAGGTGCAGGAGGGACGGCCGCTCTCGCTGCTGTACGGCTTCGGCTATCAGTACGCGCCGGACGCACTCGAGAATCGCAGCGACCCGTTCGCGATCGTCGGCGTGTCGTACAACAACCTGTTCGGCACAATGCGCTCCGCTTCGATCGAAGTCCAGTACGCGCCGATCTCCGAACGCGGACGGGCGGTCCTGACGTTTCGCGAGCCGTTTCTCTTCAACCACGACATTCCTTTGAACGTCCTGGGTTTCTACATTCGGGAGCCGATCCAGAAGATCGACATCGAACGCGTGGGCTCGGTCGTCGAGTCTTGGAAGCTTTTCGGCCGTTATCTCAGACTGAGCATGCGCTACGAGTACCAGCGCATCTCCGCAGTCAACGCGAGCGATTTCTCGACCATCGAACGGGAGTTCAGCAAGTTCGATCGCCCGATACTCCAATCGGCGATCGGCCCAAATGCTTTCTACGACAGGCGCGACGACATCATCGATCCGCGGGACGGCTACTACCTGACCGCATCCTCGAAATACGCTTTCCCGCTTGCCAAGTGTCCGATCGCAAAAGTTGACACCTGTTACGCGCACTACCTCAAGATGTCCGGGCAGGGTGCGCTCTTCCGGCCCTTCGGAGGCGGAGTCTTCGCGGTCTCCGCGCGCGCCGGCGCGATCTCCTCCTACGGCGAGGAAGAGGGTGTTCCGGTCCCGATCGCCGAGCGCTTCTTCGCCGGCGGCCGTTCGACGAACCGCGCGTTCGACACCGACCTGCTCGGAATCCCGGGTGAAACCGTCGATCCGGACACGCGGGCGACGGTCCACACGGACGGCGGCGTCGGCTCCTGCGCCGATACCTACCCGAATCGGACCGGTTACGACTGCGACGCCGGCCCGCGGATCGTCGGCGGGAACGGCTTTCTGGGATTCAACGCGGAGTACCGGTTTCCGATCTTCGGGAACCTGGGCGGCACGGTCTTCTACGACGCGGCACAGGTCTGGAAGCGGCCGGCCGACATCCGGGTCGCGCTTGAGGGGGACGACGGGCTGCGGCAGGGCTTCGGGGTCGGCCTGCGCTACATGACGCCGATCGGCCCGGTACGCGTCGAGTACGGATGGCCCTTGGATGCCCGGAAAGTCCCGTTCAACGTGATCCTCGTGGACAAGAACGGAAAGCCGGTCGAGGATGAAAATGGAAAGCCGGTCGTGCTCGAAAAAGCCACCCGCAAGGAGACTGGAAGGTTCTTCTTCTCGATCGGGTACCCGTTCTAGCTCACCAGCTTTTCGAGCTCTCGGCGCGCCCGCTCTCGGTCTCGCGCCTTGCGCACCATCACGAGAATCGTGTCGTCCCCGGCGATCGTGCCGGCGAGCTCCGGCCGGCGCGCCTCGTCGATCGCGATCGCCACGGCGTTCGCGCGCCCCGGCAGCGTGTTGATGAGGAAAAAGGCTTCTCCGGCGGCAAGCGCCGTGACGAACTCCCGAAAGGCGTTGCGCAGGTTTTCCTCCGAAGAGGGCGTGCCAGCTGGCGTTCCGTTCGGGATCGCGTAGCGATAAGCGCCGGTCGAATCCGCGACTTTGACCAGACCGAGCCGTTTCACGTCCCGGGACACGGTCGCTTGAGTCACGGCGGCGCCGCGCCGGCCGAGCTCCCGCGCGAGCTCCTCCTGCGTCCCCACGAGATGGCCGGACACGATCTCGAGGATGGCGCGCTCCCGGGCCGGCTTGTTCACGGGATCTCCCCGGAGACGAGTCGGCCTTCCCGGTGTGCCCGGTAGATCGGCGGCGCCTCGCGGCGCTCGAGCCACGCCCGGGCCGCCTCGATCTCCCTCTCCGCAAGCCCGATCTGCGTCGAGACGGCTTCCGGCGCCGGTCCGCCCTCGGAGCGGCGGGACCGGACGGATCTTTCGGGCGTGAGAAACGCGGCCACGTCGGCGCCGGCGTCCGGGCAGAGGGATCGCAAGACTTCGAGGGGCAGCCCGGCAAGAGAAACGCCGCGTTTCTCCGCCTCTCGCACCGCGCGGCCGGCCTGCTCGTGAGCGGTGCGGAACGGGACGCCTCTGCCGACGAGATGGTCGGCAAGGTCGGTCGCGGTCGCGTGCCCTCGTGCGAGCGCGCCGGACAGTCGCTCGCGATCGAAGACGAGGCCGGCCGACACGCGGCGCGTCGCTTCGAGGCATGCGCGGGTCGTGTCGAGGGCATCGAAGACGGCTTCCTTGTCCTCCTGGAGGTCGCTGTCGTACGCGAGCGGAAGGCCCTTGAGAAGGACGAGGAGCGCGGTCAGATCCCCGATCACGCGGCCGGCCTTTCCTCGGACGAGCTCGGCCGGCTCCGGGTTCCTCTTCTGCGGCATGAGGCTCGAACCCTTCGCGACGGAGTCGTCCAGGAAAGCGAAGCCGAACTCCTGCGAGGTCCAGAGGACGACCTCCTCGGCCCAGCGCGAGAGGTGCACGGCCGTCAAAGCGCACGCGAAAGCCGCCTCGACGGCGAAATCGCGGTCGGCGACGGCGTGGATGCTGTTGGCGAAAACCTCTTCGAACCCGAGCAGTCGGGCCGTCCGGCCGGGCTCGATCGGGTGGGGCGTTCCCGCGAGCGCCGCCGCGCCGAGCGGGGAGATCCCCGCGCCGGCGTGGGCGCGCTCGAAGCGGCGACGGTCCGCGGCGATCGACCAGAAGTGCGCCAGAAGGTGGTGGGCGAGGCTCACGGGCTGCGCGCGCTGGAGGTGCGTGTATCCGGGCATCCAGGTCTCCCGGTGCGCGCGAGCCGCGGTCAGCCAGGTCTCCTCGAGCGCCAGCAATGCTTCGACGATCTGCTCGATCGCTTCGCGGGCGAAGAGACGCAGCGCGGTCGCGGTCTGGTCGTTGCGGCTGCGCGCGGTGTGCAGGCGACCCGCGGGTTCGCCGACGCGGCCGAAGAGCTCTCTTTCGATCCAGGAGTGGACGTCCTCGTCGTCGCCTTCGACCGCGAGCCTTCCTTCCTCGAGAGCGGTCAGGAGGGACGAGAGCCCCGAAAGGATCGCGGCGCCGTCGTCGGGCGAGAGGACGCCGGTCTCCCGAAGCATCCGCGCGTGAGCGAGACTTCCAACGAGGTCATGTCGGACGAGCCGGCGATCGAACGCCAGCGAAGACGTGAAGCGGTGGATGTCGGGATCGAGCTCGCGCTCGAACCGCCCGCCCCAGAGCTTCCGCGGGCGCGGCGGAGCCGCCGTGGATCGCTCGTCGTTCACTCGCTCGTGACCGGTGCCGGCTCCGGCGCAGCGGAGGCGGTCTCACGGCGGACGGCCGCCACGACCCGCGTCGGCAGAGCCCACAGGTTGTTGAAACCGCCCGCGTCCTTCTGGTCGTAGACGCCGTCCTCGCCGAACGTCGCCAGATCCTGCCGATAGAGCGAATACGGCGAGGTCCGGGCGATCGCGAGGCAGAACCCTTTGAAGAGCTTCAGCCGTACGCGGCCACTGACCCATCGGTGAGAGCTCTCGAGGAAGGCGTCGAAGGACGCACGCAGTGGAGAGTGCCAGAGCCCGTTGTAGACGAGCTCCGCGTAGCGCGGCGAGATCGTTTCGCAGAAGTGTTGCGTCTCCCTGTCGAGCGTCAGCGATTCGAGGTCCCGAAGAGCCGCCGTGAGCACGGTTCCGGCCGGAGTCTCATACACCCCGCGGCTCTTCATTCCGACCAGGCGGTTCTCGACGAGATCGATCCGCCCGACTCCGTGCGCACCCGCAAGCGCGTTCAGAGTCGCCACGAGCTTTCCCGGCTCGAGCCTCCGGCCGTTCACGGCGACCGGAAATCCTCGCTCGAACTCGATCTCGACGAACTCCGGCTCGTCGGGTGCCTGCGCGGGATCGCGCGTCGTCTGGAACATGTCGTCGGGAGGCGCGACGGCGGGGTCCTCCAGAATGCCGCCCTCATACGACGTGTGCCAGAGGTTCTGGTCGATCGAGTACGGCTTCGCCGCCGTGACGGGGACGGGAATGCCGTGCCGTGCGGCATAGGCGATCTCGTCCTCGCGCGACTTGAGGCTCCATTCGCGCCACGGCGCGATGATCGGGAGCTCCGGCGCGAGGGCGCGGTAGGCGAGCTCGAACCGGACCTGGTCGTTTCCCTTTCCGGTACAGCCGTGCGCGAGCGCGTCGCAGCCCGTCTCTTTCGCGACTTCGACCTGGACTCGCGCGATGAGAGGCCTCGCGAGCGCCGTACCGAGCAGATAGCGGCCTTCGTAGATCGCGCCCGCGCGGAGCGCCGGAAAGACGTGGTCCGAAACGAAGACGTCGGCGACGTCGACGACGCGGCACTCGATCGCGCCACTCGCGAGAGCCTTCCGCTCGACTGCGGCGAAGTCGTCGACCTGCCCAACGTTCGCCACGACCGCGACGACCTGGCAGCCGTACGCCTCGCGCAGCCAGGGAATGATGACAGACGTGTCGAGCCCTCCGGAGTACGCCAGGGCCACCTTCCCGACTTTCACGCGATCTCCCTTCCTTTCTCCGATAGCGTCGCCGGCGGCGAGACCGAGCCGAGCGCTCCGTCGAGGATCCGGACTGCCGCGTCCACCTCCGCCGCGGAGACGACCAACGGGGGGGCGAATCGCAGCGTCTTCGGCCGTACGGCGTTCACGAGAAGTCCTCGCGCGAGACACGCCTCGACGACCGGCGCCGCATCGATCGCGAGGTCGGCGCCGACGAGCAGGCCCGCGCCGCGGATCTCTCCCAAGAACGGCTGGCTCGCCCGCAGCGATTCGAGCCGGTCGACGAGACGCGCGCCCATGGCTCGCGCGTTCTCGACGAGACCTTCCCTTTCGATCGCGTCGACCACTGCGCAGATCGCGGCGGAGGCGAGAGCGTTGCCACCGAACGTCGAGCCGTGGTCCCCCGGGACGAAATGTGCCGCGGCGCTCTCCGTGGCGAGGACGACTCCGGCAGGAACTCCGCCGGCCACGCCTTTGGCGAGCGCCACGACGTCGGGTCGGACCCCGGAGTGCTCGAAGGCGAACATCCTCCCGGTGCGCCCGATCCCCGTCTGGACCTCGTCGAAAAGGAGAAGCAGATCGTTCTCGTCGGCGAGCGCGCGCAGGCCCGCGAGGTACCCCGGAGACGCGGGAAAGATGCCGCCCTCTCCCTGCACCGGCTCGACCAAGATCGCGACGGTCGAGTGCGTGACTGCTCCGCGCATCGCCTCGAGGTCGTTGTAGGGGACGAACCGAAAGCCGGCCGGCATCGGCTCGAACCCCTGCCGGTAACGTGCGTTTCCCGTGGCCGCGAGGGTCGCGAGCGTGCGGCCGTGAAACGAGTTGTCGGTCACCAGGATCTCGTGAGAGTCCGGTCCCCGGACCGCTTTCCCGCGCTTTCGGGCAAGCTTGATCGCAGTCTCGTTCGCTTCCGCGCCGCTGTTGCAGAAGAACGCCCGGGGGAGGCCGGAAAGAGCGGCGAGCCGCCTCGCCGCCTCGACCTGCTCCGGGATCTGGTAGAGGTTCGAGACGTGGACGTAGCGCCCCGCTTGTTCGGAGAGCGCGCGAACGAGCGCCGGGTGGGCGTGGCCGAGGCTCGACACCGCGATTCCGCCGATGAAGTCCAGGTACTCGCGGCCCTCCAGGTCGAACAGCCGGACGCCCCGTCCGTGCGAGAACGCGACCGCGGCGCGCTTGTAGTTGCGGAAGAGGACGCGGTCGGCTTCCCGGATCACCGAGGCGGTGTCGGCGAGCGAGTGCTTCTCGATCATGCGGGGGAGAGGAGCGCCATGGGCTCCGGCGCGACCGCGTGGATCATCGTGCCGATCCCCGACCGCGTGAAGAGCTCGACCAAGAGCGAATGCGGTGTCTCGGCGCCGACGATGTGCGCGGAGGGGACGCCTCCTTCGACGGCCGCGAGCGCGGCTTCGACCTTCGGGATCATTCCGCGGGAAACGACCCCGCCGGAGAGGAGCGTGCGTGCTTCCTCCGGCGAGAGCTCCGAAAGGAGCTCTCGTCCCCCCGCGATTTCCCGATAGATGCCGGGAACGTCGGTCAGCAGAACGAGCTTGTCGGCGGCGACCGCGACGGCGAGCGCGGCCGCCGCGGTGTCGGCATTCACGTTGTACGCGTGTCCTTCCGGCCCGACGCCGAGCGACGCGACGACCGGAAGGAAGCCTTCTCCGAGCAGGACTTCCACGATGCGCGGCTCGACCCGGGCGACCTCGCCGACGAAGCCGAGCTCCGAAGCGCGTTCGTGCGGCCTCGCGTGAAGGACGCGCGCGTCTTTCCCGGAGACGCCGACGGCGCGGCCCCCCGCATGGGCGATCCGGTTCACCAGCCGCTTGTTCACCGCGCCGCCGAGGACCCGCTCGACGATCTCCATCGTCCCGGCATCGGTCACCCGGAGGCCGTCGATGAATTCCGAGGATCCTCCCGCGTTCTGGATCTCGCGGGTGATTTCCGGGCCACCGCCGTGCACCAGGATGGGTCGGACCCCGGCCTGCTGCAGCAGGACGAGGTCCTCGGGAACCGTTCCGGCCGCGGCGGAGTCGACGGCGCTGCCGCCGAATTTGACGACGACCGTCTTGCCCCGCCACGCGGCGACGTAGCGCAGCGCCTGCGCGAGCGAGGACCCGATGGCGTCGGGATTGGCCGAAAAGCCGTTCCAGGTTCCGCTCATGTGGTGTAGCTCCCGTTGATTCGCACGTACTCTTCGGAGAGATCCGAGGTCCAGACGCAGGCATTGCCGGTCCCGAGCCCGAGACCGATCCGGATCGCGATCTCCTTTTCTTCGAGTATGGCCGCGGCGTCGTCCCAAACGCCGGGGACACCGAGCCCGCCGCGAACGACCGCAACGCCTCCGAAGGAGACGTCGGTCGTCTCCTCGGCCATCTCCACGCCGGAGCGTCCGAGCGCCGCCAGGATCCTTCCCCAGTTCGGCTCGGCCCCGTGGAGGGCGGTCTTGACCAAGAGAGAGTTCGCGACCGTCATGGCCGCCTGGTGTGCCTCGGCGTCGGAGAGCGCACCGTCGACCGTGATCGACACCAGCTTGGTCGCGCCTTCTCCATCGCGGACGACCATCCGAGCGAGCTCCGAGGCGACCGCGGTGAGTCCGGCCGTGAAGCGCGACAGAGACTCCCCGTTGGTGATCGAAGGGCCGCTGGCGCGGCCGTTCGCGAGCGCGAGCACGGTGTCGTTCGTGCTCGTGTCGCCGTCGACGGTGATCGAGTTGAACGATTCACCGACCGCCCGCGTCAGAGCCCGCCGCAGGACCGCGGAGGGGAGGGCGGCGTCGGTCGTCACGAAACAGAGGGTGGTCGCGAGGTTGGGGTGGATCATGCCCGCGCCCTTTGCCATCCCTCCGATCGTCACTTCGACCCCGTCGATCTCGAGCTGCACGGCGCAAGTCTTTGCGAAGCGGTCCGTCGTTCGGATGGCTTCGGCGGCCGCGCTCCCGCCGTCGGCGGAAAGATCGGCAGCGGCTCGCGGGATGCCCCGGCGGATGGCGTCCATCGGAAGGGGAACGCCGATCACCCCGGTCGAAGCGACGAGGACGAGCCCGACGTGGAGGCCGAGCGCTTCGCCCGCGATTCGCGCCATCTCGGCGGCGTCGGTGAGTCCCGGCTCCCCGGTGCAGGCGTTGGCATTGCCGCTGTTGACGACGATCGCCTGCGCGCGACCCGAGGCGACCGCGCGCTGGCTGTACTTGACCGGCGCGGCCTTCACCCTGTTCGTCGTAAAAACGCCGGCCGCCGCGGCGGGGACCTCCGAGAAGAGAAGCGCGAGGTCCGGCTTCTCCGGTTTGACCCCGCAGTGGATCCCAGCCGCTTGGAAGCCTTTCGGGCTGGCGGCGTTTCCTTCCATGCGCGTCATCGGGACTCCATCGCCTTCTTCACGGATACATCCCCGCCGACCAGAGGCCTTCGGTCTCGGGGAGTCCGAACATCAAGTTCATGTTCTGGATCGCCTGGCCGGCCGCGCCCTTGACCAGGTTGTCGATCGCCGAGACGGCGACCGCGAGGCGGCGCTCGGAGTCGACGCGCACGGCGACGTCGCAGAAGTTCGAACCGAGTGTCGCCTTGGTCTGTGGGAGATCCACGTCCAGGACGCGGACGAACGGCTCGTTGGCGTAGCTCTCCTGGTAGAGTGCGAGAAGGTCATCGAGATCGAGCGGGTCCGCGAGGGGCGCGTAGCACGTCGCCAGGATTCCGCGGGTCATCGGGGCAAGGTGCGGCGCGAAGTACACGGAGACCGGGGTTCCGGCCTCCCGGAAAGTCTGCTCCATCTCCGGGCCGTGCCGGTGCTCGCCCAGCTTGTAAGGCTTGAAGTTTTCGTTGACCTCGGAGAAGTGCGTCGCGGCGGACGGATTACGTCCGGCGCCGGAGACGCCCGACTTCGCGTCCACGATCACGGGCCCCCGGACATGGCCGCTCGCCAGCAGCGGAAGGAGCGCCAGCGCCGCAGCCGTCGGGTAGCAGCCGGGGTTGGCGACAAGGCGCGCGGACCGCACACTCTCGCGGTTGGCTTCGGGCAGCCCGTAGACCGCCTCGGGCAGGAGCCCCGCGGCGCCGTGGTCGGAGCCGTACCATCGGGCGTAGGCCTCTGCGTCCTTCAGGCGGAAATCGGGTCCGAGGTCGATCACGCGCGCGTTCCCTTCGAGGAGCTTCGGGGCCGCCTCGATCGCAGCGCCGTGGGGAAGCGCGAGAAACACGACGTCGGAGTCCTCTGCCATCTGCCGCCACCCGGTGCCGTTCAGCGTGTGATCGCCGAAGCCGCGCAAGTTCGGAAAGACGTCCGCGAGAGGACGCCCCTGCTCGCGAAACGCGGTCAGGTGCACGACATCGACGCCCGGGTGGCGCGCAAGCCAGCGCACGAGCTCCCCGCCCGCGTAACCGGACGCCCCCGCGATGCTCGCGCGAATCTTCCCCATCTGCATATTTATACATGCAGGCGAGTTTAATTGCAAGAAGGGACCGCTCTCGGGATGTCAGGCCTGTGCCGCTTCCAACGAAGGGACGCCGGCCGGCGCCGCCGACAAGACCCGCTCCTCCCGCGCCAAAGCCATCCGAAGCTCTTCGACGTCTTCCTCCGAGGAGTCGGCCAGCCCCGTGAACGGCGCTTCCGAAAGCGCCTCGCGGTACGCCAGCGAGGTCATCCCACCGTCCGCGAGCGCGTCGAGAAGATCGCGCGTCGAGAACGCGTCGAACGAGGAGTGGAGCCGGTGCAGCAGCGCGGTCTCGTCGCCCGGATCGCGGATTGCCGCCTGGACGGCGGCGAACGCGCCCATGTTGCGAAGCGCCTCTTCGAGCAGGTCGGCCCGGAAGAACGGGTTTCCGCGTGGGAGCGCCGACAGAGGCGCCTCGAGGTCGTCGGCCCGCCGCGCGATCGCTCCAAGCACCCGAATCCAGGCGGCGAGGTGGGCATAGGCGAGCGGGTGACGCAGACGGAACGACTCTTGCGCGCCCCACTTGCCGACGAGCTCCGAGAGCGCGCGGCCGGTCGAGGTCGGCACCCGCGTCGAGATCCTTCCGGCGAGCCCGACGGGGTTTCCCGCGAGCCGCTCGATCGGACCGATTTTCGCGAGCTCGTTCAGGATCGTGAAATCCTCGATTTCGCTCCTCTTCGGAAATCCGCCGACCTCTGCATATGCGGACGCGCGCATCGCAAGGCACGATCCCATGCTCTGGTAGGCGTAGGGCGACCCGGCCCACGCCAAACCGCGCGTGTGATAGCGCAGCGAGATCTCGTACAGTCGGCCGGCCCGGGCGAGGGATTCGTCCCGGGAGAAGAGGTGCTCGAAGAAATAAAGCGCCGCGGCAGTCCGCTCCGCCTCGACGTGGGCCACCTGCTCGAAGTAGTCGCCGGGCAGGACCGTGTCGGCATCGGTCGCGTGGATCCACGGCGAAGCGATGCGGCGGTCGGCGCGGAGACGAAGGAGAAGGTCGCACCCGATCTTGCGCGCGAGGCCGACCCCCTGCCCGGCCGGCAGGTATCGGCCGGGCGCCGCCCGGTCGATCACGAGGAGGCTGCCGTGCGGGTGGTCGAAAAGCTGAGCCGGCGGGTCGACGGAGATGGTCCGAACCGAAGAGAAGAGCCTCGCGATCTGTTCGCGGGCGATCCCGTTTGCCTCGTGGACGTCCGCGGGCGAATCCGCGCGCGCGTTGACGACGGTGACGATGAGCACGCGCCCCATCGGGCCTGCGGGAACGGATCCGAGCGTATCCATGAGGCTTTCGGTCTCGGCGTACGCGGGGATTTGGAGCGCGTGTCCGAATTCTTCGTCGAGCTTGTCCGCGAGCGCGGCTTCCGGCTCGACGCCGCAGCCAGGTATTTCTCGACGGTCGTGCTCACCGCGGATGGTGAGGCCGGATCAGCCTCCGCTGACCGCGGGCAGGATCGCGATCTCGCAGTCCTCCGGAATCGGGGTCGCGAGTCCGTCGCCGAAGCGAACGCAGTCGGGGCCGACGAAAAGATTGACGTGCGGCCGCATCTCGCCGCGCTCGTCTAAGACGCGCCGCGCGACGCCGGGATACTTCGCCCCGAGCGCCTCGAGAGCTTCGCCCAGCGTTTTTGGCGAGCTCTCCAGGTCGACCCGGGAGCGGCCGTCCGCAAAGTCGCGCAGCGGACCGGGAACGAAGAAAGAGACCGCCATCAGGCCGCCTTCTTGCGGCGCCGGCGCTCCGCGGTTCGGGCCGTTCCCGCCGGCACGCGGGCCCGCGCCCTCGCGCGCCCGGCGACCGTCGCCGCGCGGACGCACGTCACGGCAGGAAGATTCTCCGCGACGAGCGACCAGCTCTCTCCCTCGTCGCGCGAGCCGTACAGGCGTCCGTCGCGCGTCCCGAAGTACACCCCCACCGGGTCCTCGCGGTCGACGGCGAGGGCATCGCGCAGGACCGTGTCGTAACAGTCCCGCTGGGGAAGACCGCGGGCGAGCGGCTTCCAGGACCGGGCTCCGTCGCGCGTCCGGTAGACGCGCAGCTTGCCCTCGGGCGGGCAGCGAAACTCGTCGGACTGGAGCGGGACGATGTACACCGTCTCTGCATTGCGCGGGTGGATCGCCATCGCGAAGCCGAAGTCGGATGGAACGCCGTTCGCCGCCTCGCGCCACGTGTCGCCGCCGTCGTCCGATCGGTAGAGACCGAAGTGGTGCTGGAGGAACAGACGCTCCGGCCTCGACGGATGCCGCACGACCTTGTGGACGCACTGCCCGAACTCGGGGTCCTTCTCCTTCAGGAAATAGGCCTGGATGCCGCGGTTTCTCGCCTGCCACGTCTTTCCTCCGTCATCCGTGCGGTAGACGCCGCCGGTGGATGTCGCGATTATCAGTCGCTCCCGGCGGGCCGGGTCCGTCAGGATCGTGTGGAGGCAGAGCCCGCCGCCGCCCGGCGTCCATCGTGGACGGTGCGGGTGGTTCCACAGCCCCTCGTTCAGGGACCAGCTCTCCCCGCCGTCGCGCGATTCGAAGAGCGCGGAAGGCTCGACCCCGCAGAAGAGCCGATCCGGCTCGTCATCCAGTCCCGACTCGATCTGCCAGACGTTCGCGAGCGAAGCCCCGGAAGCTTCCGGAAAGGAGATTCGCGGCACCTCCGGCCGGCTCCAGCGCCGTCCGAAGTCGTCGCTCGCACAGAGCTCCGCCCCCCAATGGAAGCTCTTGGGCGCCGCCCAGATCCGATGAAGTCCCTCGCGACCGTCGTAGGCCATTGAGTACACCGATCTGCCGGGGAAGTGCGGCCCGCCGACGTCCCAATTCCGCCGTGAGCGATCGGAACGGAAGAGAAAGGCGCCCTTGACCGTACCGACGAGGAGAAGGATGTCTCCGTCGCGGACGGAGACGGGATTGAGCGAGATCGCAGGTCGTGTCGGCACCTGGGGATGCTACTCCCTCGTCCACGAGTGAAAAAGCTCTTCGACTCTTTTCTTCAGCTCTGCGAGGGAGCCGTCGTTGACGAGGACGTCGGTGGCGTGCCGCCGCGCGTCTTCCGGTGAAATCTGCGCCGCCATCCGTCGCCGGGCATCGTCGGCTTCGCCGCCCTTCTCGGTCCAACGCCGGATCCGGTCCGCGTCCGGCGCGATCACCAGGAGCACGCGGTCGCAACGGTTCTCGGTCGCGGCCTCGAGCAGCTGGGACGCCTCGGCGACCGCGATTTGCGCTCCCTTTGTCCGGGCCTCCTCGAACCGTCGTTCGATCTCCGCCCCGACCAGCGGATGAATCCGTGACTCGAGCGCATGACGCATCGCCGGTTCTGCGAAAACGATCCGGGCGAGACGGGTCCGATCCACCGCGCCCCGCGGGTCGAGGATCTCGGTTCCGAAGAGCTCCACGGCAGCGGCCTCTCCGGGCCCGCCCGGGCGATAGAGGTCGGCGACGATGCGATCCGCGTCGAACACGGTGGCGCCGAGCGCGGAGAGATACGCCGCCACCGTCGACTTGCCCGACGCGAGCCCACCGGTCAAACCGATTCGAAGCACTTGCTAGGGCGAGGGCGCCCGAACGACTTCCCCCGCCTTCATGACGAAGTCGACGCTGGAGAGCACGCCGACGTCCTTCAGGGGGTCTCCGGGAACCGCCACGAGGTCCGCCCAGGCTCCCTTCTCCACGACCCCGATCTTGCCGGCGAGACCGAGGAGCTCCGCGGCGATCGTCGTCGCACTGCGGACGGCTTCGAGGGCGGACATCCCGACGCGAACTTCGTGTTCGAATTCCCGCGCCTGGTTGATTTCGGTCCAGGGGAACCCGCCGGCGTCGGTACCGAAGGCGATCTTCACCCCCGCGTGCCTGCAGTTTGCGATTGACCGCGCGTGCGACTTCGGGATCTCGGCCCAGATCTGGCGGCCCTCCTTCGCCCGGGGCTCGGCCACGTAAGCGGTGACCGTCAGCGTTGGGGAGAGAAAGATTCCCTTGCGCGCCATCTCGCGCGCCAGCTCCGGCCGGATCGAATCGCCGTGCTCGATCGAGTCGACTCCGGCCTCGACCGCAATCCGCGCACCGGTGTCGGAGGTCGCGTGCGCCGCCACCTTCGCGCCGCGAGCGTGGGCTTCCGAAACGACCGCCGCGAGCTCCTCCTTCGTCCAGTTCGGGGGCGAATCGATGTAGCCGTCCGCCGTCGTGTGCAGGCCGCCCGTGTTCGCGTAGACCTTGACCCAGTCCGTTCCGTAGGAGAGCTGCTCCCGCACGGCGCGCCGGCAGCCATCGGTGCCGTCACAGATCTGGACGCCGCTCGGAAACTTCCAGTCCGGACGGAAATGGAGAATCGGGTACGTCCCCGTCGTCGAGAGGGCCGGTCCGGCGACCTGGAGACGCGGCCCCGGAATCACCCCTTCGTTGACCGCGTCGCGCAGCGCCACGTCGTCGTACGAGGCGCCTTCGGTCTCCACATCGCGCATCGTGGTGAAGCCGTGCTCGAGCGCGATCTTCAGAGCACGAACGGCGCGCGCGACCCGGTGTGCCGGGTACTCCTTCAGGATCTGCTGCTCGTACTCGGCCTGCGTCGCGTCGCCCTGAAGCAGCATGTGCGTGTGCGTGTCGATCAGACCGGGTAGGAGGGTTCGATCGCCGAGGTCGATCACGCGCGCGCCCGCAGGTACCGAACTGGCGACGCCTTCGACGAGTCCGCCGCGGACGAGGACGACCGGACGATCGACGTAGCGACCGGCTCTCACGTCGAGGAGACGGGCGGCCTTGATCGCGATGGCCGGTTCATCCGGTCGCGCGCCGAGAGCGGAAGAGCCCAGGACCGTCGCGAGCGCGGCGAAAGCGAGGGCCTTCTTCATCGTCGATCGAGTGGCCTATCGGAGCTCGCGCAGATGACGGATTCCCCGCTCGTATCCGCGGCGGAAACCTTCGAGCCCGTAATACTCCGGATAGAGGTCGCGCAGATCGTTCGACGCCTCCTCGAATCTGCGGCCCCGAAAGCGTGGCCCCATCGCCGCTTCGAAACCTTGCCGGTAGGCGGGCTCCGCGTCCGAGAAGCTCGCTCCATCGCGCTCGTAGTCGGCTCGCTCGGCGTCACGGATGCCGACCCACCAGCTCTCCTTCGCGGCGTCGAGACTTTCCGCCCCTGCGGCGTCGAGGGCGGCCCGGGTGCGATCCACCTCGTCTTCTTCGACCAGCACGAAAACCACCGAGTGACCTCGCCTCAACGCGTCTTCGTAGAGATAGAGCTCGTCCTTCGGAAGGCCGTGGGAGAGTTTCTCTTCGAGAGCGCCGCCGGCCGCGGCGCCGCCGGCGACGCCGCCGACTCCGAGCAGAGCCGCGCCCAGGAGCTCCGCCGCGGCGAGCGCCCCGAAGCCGGGAACCAGAAGACTCGCCGCGAGCGCCCCGAGCCCGGCGCCCGTCGTGGCCCCGACGACTCCGCCCACGACTCCGCCGACCGCCTTGCCCATCCCCGGCTGTTCCGTCTCGCTCGTCGCGACCCGCGAGTGGATCTCGCCCTCCGGGCTCCCGGGCGTGAGCACGCTCAGGCGGTCGGCCGGGACTCCCGCACGCGAGATCGCCGCGGCTGCTCGCCGCGCGCCCTCCACGGACGGGAAAATTCCGACGACCGACTCCACGAGGGCGAGTCTAGCTCTCCGCCTCGGCAGGCTCCCAGCGATCGAGGACGCGTTTCTTCCTGCTCCGAGGCGCCCGCGCTCCTTCGAGGGCGGGATTTTCCCCGGCGGACGCGTACGTTTCGAGCCGGTTCTCCACGTCGACGACGCCCGGGACGCCGCGGACGGCGGAGAGCAGATCGTCGAGCTCGCTCGTCAGGACCGCTCCGGAGAGCGTCACGTTCCCCCCGAGGGCCGTCACTTCGATGGCACCCGGATTCGAGACCGCGCGGCCGAGCTCGGCCCGCCGCGCCGCCTCTTCCCGCGCTCCGGATCGAGCACGTACATGAGAGCCGCCCCGAGCCCGAGCCCGCCGATCAGCATCCCCACGGCCCGGATCAGTGAATCGCCGTCTCTCGCAAAAAGCTTCATTGGAGGTCCTCCCACCGGAAAGTTGAAACAAGAAGATCGAGCAAGAAGCAGGCCAGAGAAAAGGATGTGGTCGCGCGCAGGTGGGCGCGAAATCTCTAATCGCGCCCGCGGGTTCGCAAACGGACGAGCTCGTCGACCGTCATTCCGGAATCGCGCGCCTTCACCTTCCTCGCGAACTCGGACTTGACGCCGTGAATGCGCATCGAAAGGCGAGGACCGTTCCGCGAGTCAATTTCTTATTTCTCGTCCCGATCCTTTTCACAGCGCCTCTCGATCAGCTCGTCGAGCGGCAGCAGCCGTCCCGCGCGGGCGTTCGCTTTCCGAATGCTCTCGACCGAGACCCTGTGGATTCGGAGAGCCACGAGGTCGTCGGGAGAGGGGTCGGTGTAGCCGAGTGACCGAATGTCCCGCACCAGGTCGGGCGTAACCCCGTGAATCCGCATGGCTACGACGTCGTTGGGCGACAGCTTTCCGAGCCCGAGCACGGAAAGTCGCCGAACCGAATCCGCCGTGACGCCATGAATCTTGAAGGCGACGTGCTCGTCGAGCGGGCGCTTTCCGAATATGCGGTTCATCTCCGCGATGTCTTCCGGCGTCACCCCGTGAATCTTGAGAGCGAGGATCTCATCCGGCTCCGCGCGGTCGTATCCGAGCGATGCGACGGCGCGGACGAAATCGCCGGTGACGCCGTGATCGCGCAACGCGACGAGCGCCTCACCCGACAGCGCGCCCAGACGGGGTGGGCTCGCGACCGGCTTGCAATTGGAGTCCGAATCCGGCGCTTCTCTCCCGGAATGCCGGCCGGTGCTCTTTGGCGACGCCGCGGGAGCGCGGACGACGACGTCGGCAGGAGCGGGCTCGGACACGAGAGCACGACCCGAGCCGAAGTCGTCTCCCTCGATTGACCCCGACGGTCTAACGCGGGCTGCGGCGCCGAGGACGAAAAGGAGGGCGAGGGCGACCGCTCCGGCGAGCCAACCCGAAGGACTCTCGGCAGAGGCGGGCTCGTCGCGCAGCAGTCGGACGACGCGCTTCCAGAGGTTTCCTCCGCCGGCCGCGACTGCAAGTGCCGAAGTCGCGCCGCGCATCTCCTCGATGCGGACGAGCGCCCGCGCATAGGAACGGGCATCGCCCGTCGCGGAGATTGCGAGGTCGTCACAGCACTGCTCGCGCTCTGTGCGGATGCGGGCGGACACCCACCAGACGGCCGGGTGGTAGAAGAGGAGTGTCTCGGCGACTGCCTGGAGCAGGTTGACGAGATAGTCCTGTCGCCGAATGTGCGCGAGCTCATGGGCGATCAGCGCTTCTAAGCCGCGGGGCGGCAGGCCGGTGAAGATGCTCGCCGGGAGAAGGATCGCCGGGCGAAAGGCGCCGATCGCGATGGGGATCTTCACGACGGCGGACTCGAGCAGGCGGACGGGGCGCGTGATCGACAGCCGAGCGGCGAGCTGCGAGAGAACTTGCTGCCACTCCCGGGCGGCGGGTCGCGCGCCTCGACGGGTGAGCCGGTTGGCCGTGCGGAGCCCGCCCAAGAATCGCAAAGACAGAGCGAGGACCCCGGCGAACCAGACCGAGAGTGCCCAGGGCCGCGCGGCTTCGACCCGGATCGCGATCGTCCTCGGGATGAATCCTTCCGGCGCCGCAAGCCCGGGAGCGGAAAGCCGGGAAAACGGGGCGACGTTGGCCGACGGTCCGCCGACGGCTGCGGAGCGCTCCCAGTGGCCGACCGCCGCGAGAGACCACGCCGTCGCGACCGGGAGCGCGAGCATCGTTGCGAGACCGGCACACGCGACCACGTATCGGATCGCCGGTGACCGCTTCGCGAGAAGGACTCCCAGGCCGGCAACGATCCCCGCGACAAGAGTTCCCTGCCAGAGGAAGTGAAAGAGCGCCCAGCCGAGCGCCGAGAAGAAATGGCCGGAGAAAAGAGCCGGTGCCGTCATCGTTTTTCTCCCTCGATCTCGTCTAGGAGCTCGCGGATTCGATCCAGCTCCTCCGGGGTTGCTTTCCTCGAGGATAGAGCCCGCAGCACCAGGCGGGACGATGAGCCGCCGAACGCCCGGTCGAGCAGGTCGCCGACGATCTGCTGTTCGGTGCGCTCGCGGGGAAGGCGGGGCGTATAGCGATGCGCCCGCTCCCTCTCGTCCCGGCGCACGAGCCCCTTCTCGGTCATGATCTGGAGTAGCTTCAAGACCGTGGTGTAGCCGGTCGGTCGACGGGCATCGAGCGCCTGCCGGACCTCCCGGACCGTGGATGGACCTCTCTCCCAGAGGACGCCCAAGATTTCGAGCTCCGACGGCGTGGGACGGGGAGGATCCTTCGTCATGCTCCGTTCCCGGATACGCAAAGCTAATACGAAAGTTTTCGTAAAGGTAGGGGAATTCTCAATTTCCCTGTGGCGTGCCACCGAATTTAATTAGGTATTTCTATAGTCTTTCCGAATAATTTATGGAAGGAAACTAGCCGATCCGCTGTCGGGTCACCGCGCTCAGCGTTCTTCCTGCGGAACAGGCTCACGGCGCAAACGCGCGGCGCGCACGGTGTTCGCGAGGAGCATCGCCACGGTGAGCGGTCCAACGCCCCCGGGCACTGGCGTGATCCGACCGGCGACGCGGGAGACGTCGTCGAAGTCCACGTCGCCGACGAGCGCCCGGCCCTTGGTCGCGATCGCGCCCCGGATCCGCTCAGAACCGCGGAGATTCTGGGGCGCCTGCTCCAGCGACTCCAGCCGGTTCACGCCGACGTCCACGACGGCCGCGCCTTCCCGGACGAACTCCGACGTTACGAATCCGGGTCGTCCGATCGCGGCCACGAGCACGTCGGCTTCGCGGCAGACCGCGGCCAGGTTGCGGGTCCTCGAGTGGCACACGGTCACTGTCGCGTCGCGTGCGGTCAGGAGCGCGGCCAGCGGCTTTCCGACGAGACCGCTGCGCCCCAGGACGACGGCACGCCGGCCGGCGAGGGCAACGTCGTAATGGTCGAGCAACGCGAGAACGCCGGCCGGCGTGCAGGGCACGAATCGGGGGCGCCCCTGATGAAGGAGACCGACGTTCTCCGGATGCAGGCCGTCGACGTCCTTAACGGGGTCGAGCGAGTCGATCACCCGCGGGGCGTCGTGCCCCGGCTCGAGAGGCATCTGAACCAGCACGCCGTCCACGTTTCCGTCCTCGTTCGCCCGCCGGACCGCGGCCAGGAGCGCCCCGGGCGGGGAGCCCGGGGACAGCCGAACCGTCTCGGCCCGGATCCCCGCCTCTTCCGCGGCTCGTTTCTTCGCCGCGACGTAGGTCTCCGAGGCAGGGTCGCGGCCGAGGAG